>Ga0307933_1001947_pt1 | contig 14773 bp, 31 predicted proteins | sample OrgLakmetageno88_FD_201811 | JGI IMG/M metagenome (GOLD analysis project Ga0307933, IMG submission 201811) | Saline water microbial communities from Organic Lake, Antarctica - #88 | ecosystem: Environmental > Aquatic > Non-marine Saline and Alkaline > Saline | place: Antarctica: Organic Lake...
TTAGGATTGTTGTATTGTTTTTCATTTACGATTAGTTCGAAATCAATATCAAACATCGTTTTTCTTAATTCTTTAATCGTCGCTTTCATAATTTCTTAGTTTTTTAGTTGTTATTACTTGTACAAATATAAGACATTAGTTCGGTTATCCTAATTATTTTAACGTTTATTTTACATTTATTTTTGTTCCGCTCTTTTCTTTTTTGTTTAGTTTTTGTTTAGTTTGTTTTGTATTATCTTTGTTATCAACAGGAGTATGGTTATTATATTTACTACAGGAGTATAAACCATTATTTTTCCGAATAAATTCAAGTATTTATATTCTAAAATTATAGTCAATATTACTGTAGTTATTATTATCCAGCTAAAAAATACTGCTATAATTATTCTTATGTATAGTATGTCCATTTTATTTGGTTTTAGTTATAGCGTTCTTAATTATTTCAAAAGTAAAAAGATATATTCCTTTTTTATTTGTGTAAAACGGGTAATTAGGTTTTTTTATTTCAAATTCTAGAGTATGCTCTACGGGAAAACTATTATGTTTTTTATACTTTTTTCTTAGTATCGCTTTTTTTCCTACTATATAATAAGTCTCTCCTATTATCATATCTTCAATTTTAAGCCTATTTTTATTCATCTTATTAGTTTTTTAATGTAATGATAAAGGCGGGAAATTTTCCCGCCTTAATGCCCTATTTATTTCAATCCTAAGCGTTTTTTAATATCTGCTAGTTCTTGTTTTGGGTCTTTCTTTTTGGTTCTATTCCCCACCTCTTTAAATTGCTCGTACAGTTTCTCGAATACTTGGCTGTCTGTTTTTATCGGCTTTTCTCCTAGTATTGCTCTTTGAAATGAAGGCATAAAAACTTTGTGTAGGCTTTCTTTTGTTTTGGCTTCCATTTTGCCAGAAGTAAAAGCTGTTTTGATAATATTCATTTTGCGTGTTAGTGATCTTTTTTCTTTAACCCCTTTCAATTGGTCTGAAAGATTGTTTTTCACTTTGTAGACCATACCTAGACCTATTTTGTTTTTGTCTGTAGAACCCAGCAAAGAGTTAACTGAAATACGATTGTTTTTAGTTTTCGTTGTGGTGCTATTTTTAGTCGCTGTTTTTTTAGGTGTTTTAGTCGCTGTTTTTTTAGGTGTTTTAGTCGCTGTTTTTTTAGGTGTTTTCTTAACTTCGCTATATTCATTACTATTTTTAAGGAAGTTAAGCCAATCGGATTGAGTGTTTAATTCGTTTTCTTCAAACTCTTGCTTGCTTAATGGTATAGTCTTGTACTTTGAAATTAACTTTCCGTTATTATATTTACTTATAGTAAATGTTTTTTTAGCCTTGTTACTTACTGCTTTAATCTCTGTTTTCATAATACTTTGTTTTTTAATTTGGTTCAAATATAACTTTTTTTATTTGTTTTGCTTTATTAAGTCTTTACTCATATTATTGTTTTTTCAATATCAGTACAATCGCCATCTTCGTAAGTTTTAACGACTTTTTTTACTACTGTGTCTTTAGAGTTGTAAAAATATCTTTTTCTTCTAAGAGCTTCTTCTTTCGTTTTAATAAAATCCTGCACTTGTCTGTCGCCTTTATTATCAGTGTAAATAAGTTCGTAATTTGTTTCTTTTTTCATAATACTTTGTTTTTTAATTTGGTTCAAATATAGTGTTTTTATTTTGTTATATCCAAACAATTATAAGTTTATTTTTTCTTTTAGTTTTTTTACAAATTCAAAATCTTTGTTCTTTAGTTCAAAGTAAAGACCTAAATCTCCCGTCTTTGTTTTGTCATAATTCTCTTTCGCTTTTATTTCTTGAAAAATAAACAAAGATACGAAGGTCATTTCCTTTCTTTTCATTTTTCTTCTAGGAAATACTCCGCAAACATAATTCGGATATATTCTATTATTATACATTTTTACACTTTTAATTACTTCTTTTAGTCTTTTGTTAGGTGTTAAATTGTTTGTGAGTACAAAATCTATTAATTCTTTTGTTGCTCCTATTTCTTTTAGTTCATTAACATAAAACAAATTGTCTCTTTCTTCTTTTTTTGGTCTTCCCAAGAAATCGTTTATCTTTTTTTCGTTTCTTCTTTTTAATTCTTTCAAAGTAGATGCGCTAACGCCTGCACTAACTTCAAAAAAATGACTGTTTTTTGTCTTCTTTATTTTTATAACTGATTCTTTGTTAAACACTTTGTCTTTAATAATTAATTCTTTCATTTTACTTGTTTTTTATTATTTTTTTTTTTCTCATAACTAATAGTTTCGGTAAACTTCCTTACCGTGTTCTGTCACCTTGTTAGACCAAGGACTTTTTTCGTAATACGTTTCCATTACCTTACACCTATAGTTTTTGTTTTTACATTTATCTATAACCGTGTCAATAGTTCTAGCTGTATCGTGCATAAAATCATTGTCTTTATTGTGTAGTGTATATTTTCCCATTTTGTTTTAGTTTTAAATCCGTTTGTGTGTAATGCTACGCAATCAATCCTATTAGCCATATAGGACAAAGCATTAGCCAATACATAAATCTTTCTTCTAGGCTTACCGCTAAGTTCTTCTTACCTATCTTTTTGCAATCATTTCTCCAAATAGTTCGTTATCTTCCATATCGTTACGTCTTTTACATTTAGCGTAATCCGCGCTTAAATCAATCTTACTGCTTTCTGTTAAACATTCAATTAATTCATCTATCGGTATTAAATAATCTTCGCATTCATACCAATCATCATCTGTCCTGCTAATGCCTAATCCACCTCTGCTTTCTTTATAACCAACAAACTCCCCTTTAAACTGTGGGTTTTTATCTAAAAAGTTTTGCAGTCTTTTGTTTATTTCTTTTGCCATGATTTTTTCTTTCCTTATTACTATTCGTCACAAAACAAACTTTCTTAACTCTATATTTTGTTTTTTATAGTGTTCGTTTATTTTGTTTTTTGTTAATATTTCTTCTTCGCTATCAAAAATACTTATTTGACTGTCGTAAGTCTCTATAGTATTGTTATTTTCTTTGTTTTGATAGTTTATAACTCCGTTATGTATATAGTAGTTATAAATGCTATTGTTATCCATGAAGATAACTGTATTCGAATCTTCTAACTTTCTTTTAACAAAACCCCTAGCAAAGTTACCAGAACCAAAAAAAGCGAGCGTTAAATAGTTTGTGTCTCTTTTGAATGAAGAATGAAAATAAATACATTCTTTATATTTCTTACCTAGATTGACCTTGCTTATTACAGCTACAGATATATTCATTCGGTTTATAAAATCAAAATGAATTACAGAACTTTTTTTATTTATATTTGTAGCGCTTAAAAATCGCTTTATTTGTTGTTCGTTACCGTTTACAATGTAAATGTTGTTATCTGGGCTTAATCCTGCGTTATATAAGTTTCTGTACATTTTTTTACTTTAAGTCATTAGGGTGAATAGGATAATGATGTTTATTTTCATAGCCATAAATAAAACCATTGTTTTTACTTTCATTAATTAGTACCGTTTCTTTTTTGAATTTAGATTGAAAGCCGAAGTTTTCAAGATCTTTTATTATTTTTTCTATAGGCGCACTATCTTTAATGAAAAAGCAATCCCAATAATAATAAATAACATATTTCCTATATCTATATGTCAAGGCTTTCATTACGCTGTCTACCTTTTCGCATATATCTATATATATTCCCCTGGTCATTTCGTTTCTAACTAGGTCTATTTTATCTTGTACTCCCTCTATATATATACTCACTAATTTTTCTGTCGCTAAACTGCCTAACGCTTTTAATCTTGCTTTTTTTCCACCATTAGCGAATTCGTTTATATTTTCATCGAAATACTTTTTTGTTCTATCAGATATTACTCCCTCATTTATTGCGTGCTGCCAATATGCAGACGTTAAGTCTAATTTGTAGACGTTTTGTATTTCTTTGTTTTTTTGTTTTGTTTTATTGTAGAAATAAAAATTTATTTTCGATAATTCTGGCTGGTGTTCTATATTTATTTTTTTAACATCTTTTTTGACGTAGTTTATTAGAGCTAACTCTTTAAAACATTTTATGTCATCAGCGAAAAACATTTTTTGTTTGTCAGTTTTTATTACTTTAGTATGCCTAGTTTCTGTAACTGAAAAAGATTTTTTTAATTTTATCAATCCTTTTTTTATGTTCTCAAAACTCTCTATATCCCTTCTAATTTCTTTCATACATATAATAATTCTATTTGACCTTCTGAAATAGTTACTATGGTGTCGCCGCTTTCTTCTTTACTCTTTTTAAAATCTTTTTTGATAATAGTGTCGTATGTTTTCTTGTTTATTATCCCTTTGTTTTTTAGATTTTCTAAATAGCTGAATTTCCCTTGTTCAGTCTCCTTTAATTCTGTTCGCGTTAATCCTTGCTTTTGTTTTAAAAGGTCTAGTTTTTTCTTTAGACCGTAACTCTGATTAAAATTACCGCTTTCATGCGCCTTCTTTTGCTCCCTTCTAAGTTCTCGACCATATAATCCCATTACATACTTTTCTGGATCTTTAAGGCTCTTTAAATAGTCTTTTGATATACTTAGTTTTTTGTTTGGAAAATCAAAAGTTAATTTATTATCATCCCTTGCTTTTAGGTTTTCAATCCTAGAAGAAACAGCAGATAATTCTCTTCCGCTTGTAATTTTAAAAAGTTGTTTGTTTGTCTTTTTTTTCTCTCTTAAAAGTTCTGATTTTCTTTGTTTCAGTTCTTTTATTTTGCCTTTATAATCCTTTTTAGTTTGTTCTTTTTTTAACGCAAATTCGATAGTTTGCGCTAAATTCATAGTTCGCTTATCTTTTTTATTTTTATCCCGTATCTGCTTGCAAGAGCCATAAGCAGAGATCGCATTTTTTCATTTTCTTTGGATTCACAAAGATGAGAATCAGCTATATAAAAAATTAAAGTTTTTTCTTCTTCTTTTGCTTTTATGGGTTTGTCCCCTGTTAAGAACTCGATAAACGATTCTAGGCTATAACCTGTGATACCCTGATACGATTTGTGTTTTATTGTTTTCGCCATTTCTTTTCTTTTTTGCGTTAATGTATGTAAAAATATAAAACCCCCAATTAAGTACCAATTAAAAGCACTTAAAAGGGGGCTTAAACCTTTTACATACTAAGTTCGTGAACCTCGTAATTATTCAACTTCTTACCACCAGACCCAATCTTTTTAGTACCTGTAAACAGGATAGAAATAGGAGTACCTTCGGGTTTATTTCTTAACGTCTGAACAAGCATGAAAGAGGCTGTAACCTTTGCGCCTTTTTCAGTATAAAGCACTATAACGTCTTTCAAAGTCTTTTCTTCGCCTTCCCCGATCATTTGTTGTTCTACCCCTACGACAATACATCGTATTTCTTCGCCTTCTGCCATTTCAAGGTACTCCATGTTCAGAGACCTTCCTTTTTCCGCTTTTTCAAGTGCTTTAAAATCAAAATTCATAGCTGAATCAATTACCGCTACTTCGGTCTTGTTTTGAGTTTGCGCTCCCGCTTCTTCTTTTGCCATAATAAATATATTTTTTAAATTATTTTAGACAAAGTTAAACAACTTTTTGGATAGCAATATAAAAACATTGATTATTTTTGATTTTAAAACAAATTTAATATGTCAGAAATAACAAATGAAGACCTGCAAAGAGCTAAAGACAAGAAAGTTACAAAAACAAGCTATATCGACGAAAAGCATAAAAAACTTTTTGAAAAATATGAAAGCGCCCATGTTTTACGCTTTAATTTAAACGAAATCTACTCAAAAGGCGCTTGGAGCACTACTCTTCAAAAGTATAGAGACGCGTACAAAGAAAAGATTGAAAAAAGAAAGCTGAAAACTATTTCGGAAAAGGACAAATTTGAAAACGAATATGAAAAGGGAAATTTAGCGGACTTTATAAACGAAAATCAAGAAGAAGAAGAAGAGACGGAAGATGTAGCGAACGAACTACAAAACAAGGCGTTCGGAGCAAACGAAAATAAACATATACCTGAACAAAGCGAGGAAGAACTTGCGGAAATGAGAGAGGAAATGGCGGAGTTTTATACACTCGCTTTTGATATTGTTTTGAAGAGTAGTATAAAAATGTTTACAAGCAAGCAATTTAAAGAAACAAAGCACACGGACAGAAGGCTATCCAGTCTTCAGAAGGTTACAGAAAAAATAATGATTCGTAGAGGCTATAGACCATCATTTTTGGAGGAATTAACAGTACACGCTTCCTTTTATGGTATAGATTTATACAAAGGTCTTGAAGATAAAGAGCCGAAAGAAAATAAAAAGAAGGCAAAAGAAATAGAAATGTATCCAGACAAAAAAATAGACAAATTTCAAAATGATAGCGAAAAAAGAAACAAAAAAACAATATCAAGAAACATAAAAAAAGAAGAAACAAAAAAACAAGAGCCTAAAACAAATACTAAAGGCATGGCATCTATTATTAACAGTTAAAAAAAATAAGAAATGGTTGATTTATTTGATTTAGAAACAAGGGAACAAAAAAGAGAGACATATTTTATAGGTTTCATAGGACACAACAGAACAGGTAAAACTACCTATATGCGCGAAAATATAAAAGAATATAAAAAGAAATACCCGCATAATAAAGTTATTGCTTATGACCCTCAAAATAAACTTGCAGACTTAATACATGAAAAAGTAGTTGATGAAAAGGATTTATATGACATTGTCAACGACAATAGAGATATCCTTTTGATTCTTGACGATTATGACAGTTTAATAAAAGGAAATCAAGTATTAGGAGCATTTAAAAACCTTTTGCAGCTGCGTTCTGATTATGGAATAGACATATTTTTCGCTACTCACGCGCCGCAATTTATAAAGCAAGGTATGACTCCTTTTATAACGCATTTATACGCTTTTTTCTGCAACTTGCCAGATAAAATAATAGGTATGGATTCCAAAGTACCAAACGGAGAGCTAATGGAGTTTATATTCAGAGATGTAGCAAAAGAAGTTAAATTAAAAGGGCGGGGAACATTTGAAAAAAAGAACTTTAAACATATTATTTTTTGCAATGATTCAGCGACTTTTCAAAGAGTTAATTTTGAAACAAACATAAAAGACAGGATAAATGTAGCAAGCTAAAACAAACAAAATGAAAGAACAAACAAAAGACTTATTATTGATATTTTTAGCTATTTTTTTAATAATAGCTTTAATGTTTACAGAAGGCTGCAACAAAGAAAAAATAATAATAGAAAAAAATAAAGTAGAAACAAAAATAAAAAATAACGAAATGGAAATAGAAAAAAACAAAAATGAAAGTTTAAAAGAAAGTATAGAAACAGATTCTTTGCTGTCAATAATAGAATACTACAAAAAACAAGTTTCAACCTTAGAACATAGAAGGCAAAACGATACTTTAAAAATAAACGGAAAAAGAATAAAACAAACAAGACTTGAAAAGTATCAAGATACTGTAATAAAAATTCAAGATACAACAATTGAAAGACTAACAAAAATAAGACGTCTAAATGCTAGATCAATATATTTATTAGAAGATAGTAACAATTTGAGGGAATTAAAAATAAAAACTAACAAAAAGAACAATAATAAAAATATATTATTAGGTTCTTTTATTGGTTTCGTTTCTGGTGTGATAGTTTCAGTATTAACAATAATTTTAACGAACTAAAATGGGCAATTTAGAGGACTTACTAAAAGAAAAAACAAGCGAGGAAAAGAATGTTAAAGAACTTTTTTTAGATTCTTTATTTCCTAAATATAGGTCAGTAAAAAAGAACAAACTAGAAGACTATATAAGCGCGTTTTTTAATGAACTTTTTAGCATAATAAGCCATTTACTTATGATGTACGGATTGAGCACATTATTAGGGTTTAATTTCGCTTATTTGCTTATCGCTGTATTTTCTTTTGATACGATAACAAATGTTTTTCCTAGACAGTTAATTGATTTAGTAAAATGGTTTTATAAAAACGTATTGAAATCAATATACAAATACTTAAAGATAATTTTAAACGGTTTAAAGTGGTTATTTTTACCTATTATACGTATATTTACCAATAATAAATAAATAAATTTTATAAAAAGTTAAAAAACAAAAAGAATGAACGATTTATTATTACAGGAAGCGGTTTATGAAATGACGGATGCCTTAGACGAAATGTTGAAAGAAGACCCAGAAGGGGCGCAAAAGTTTCTAAACGTTATAAACAAGGTTTTTAACAACCCATTAATGAAAGCGGGGAGTTGTTTTATAATCGGTATAGGCACTAAGTCTGATGGCTCGCAGTCTCTGCAACTTATGCACACAAAGTTAAGAAATGTAGATATACAACCTTTGCCCCTTAGAATAAATTTACAAAAGGTTTTAGACGGTCTCACGGACAAAGCAAAAGAAATATCCGAAAACAGCTAGAACGGTTCTACAACGGTGCTAAAAGAGGGCGTTTGTCCTCTTTTTTTGTTTTATAACTTTTTTAGTAATTTTTTTAGTCTTTTTTTTTAGTATCTTTTTTTTGTGTGCTATTTCATTTGCGCTTATAATTGTATCTAATATTAATTAATTATTTATAAAAATTATTCGAGATGAATAGACAATTAGAGACAATTGAGCAAAAGAGAAACAAGGCTTTTGCAGAGGTAAAAAAAGCCAGCGTTTCAAGCGGAAAGCAAGCGCACGCAGTTAGTGAAGAAATGATTAACAATAAGTGTCACACAGGAGACTTAATTAACCTAGACATTCAGAATACTACAGGGGGGACTTTAACTATTATTATAGGGTCTTCTTTAGGTTTGGCAACTGCCCCGCATGAGCAGCAAACTGCATACGATTCTATCGCAGAGGCAAAAAGACCTTATGTACGTTTGGATTCTATTTCAGAGGAAGGTGAAAATATAGTTTCTTTTCCTGTTTTAGATGCTGCAGGTGACCCTGTAGACCCTGTTGAAATCGTTCAGCTTGATTTAACCAAGTTCGGGGCACGTAACGCTTACCAATTCAAAGAAGGACTTGTGGATCAATATGGAGCAAGAGCGCCATTTTTAGAGGCTATAAACAAGCGCTTCATGAATCAAAACGCTTTAGTTCATAGTATTCAAGCTATTGCACAGGATGAAAACCAGCGTAAAATCGCGCCTAAATTAGTTAACATTCCAGTCAACTTAGAAGACGCGAGTTTCAAACGTATGGCTTCGCAGGCTGTTTTTACTGAACTTAACGAAGCAGAACTATTGAAAGGCAAAGTAAGTTTGAATCAAAACAATGGTCTAGCATACGATATTTTACCGGGTGTTTCAGTTTCTTTAAACATCAATATCGCAGCGCTTGAAACGATGACTTTTAAAGTGTAAAACCTTCTTTTTAGTTTCCTCGCTCCGCTTTAGCCATACAGATATAAACGGGGCGAGGTTTTTTAAAGAACAAAATAAACGAACAAATGAGAAGTACTTACGTAAATATTATAGACAACAACAAAATTAAGAATGCGGACAAAAATGAATTTTTGCGTTTGGCTCAAGGTATAAATAAAGAAAAGTTTGAGCGACTTATTAAAATTCAAGTTCCAGAATTTGACGCTTTAGATTTTGGAAGCGATTTTTCAGAACTTTTGAAGAATCCAAATTTTGTATTTAGACAGTTCCTCGCTAATTTCAAGACAAACACAGACGAACTAGTAAAAGCTAATAAAGAAAATAGAGTAGTTGGAAAATAGAACTACAAAAACAAAGAAAAAATATAAACTATGTTTACAAAAAAAATGTTGATTATTTCCTTAATAACTGTTATATGTTTTTTAGTAATTTCTGTAATTATTAAAAACAAAGAAACAGGGGAAACAAAAAAAGAAGTAGCAAAGCAAGAAGAAGAAAAAAAGTCTTTTTCTTTACTTGATTTGTGGCAAACTATAACAGGAGGAAAAAACCCAGAAGAAGAAATAGACGAAGAAATAATAGATGAAGAGCCAGAACCAGAAGAGCCAGAAGAAACAAACGGAGGAGGCGTTGCTTAACGAACAAAATAAAAGAACATGAAAAAAATACTTTTAATTAGTCTTATAGTTTCAGTAGCCATAGCGGTTTCTTACTTTGTTTACAAAGAAGTTAAAAAAGAAGAAAGCAACGAAGAAGGCGAAGACGTAGACAACATGAATCTAGGCTTGACAGATGCTAGAATAGACGAAGATACACTTGATAGAATAATAGCGCAGTCGCAAGGCGAAGAGCCTACAGGCGAAATGATAAACATTCAAGCGGGATTAATAAGCTAAAACAAACAAAATGATAAAATCAATTTCAAAGTATAGCAATAGAGAACTTTTTTTGATAGCTTTAGTCATTATCATTGGTGTTTATCTTCTTAAAACTTTTTGGAACTCAGACGCTTTAAATAACTCACGTTATCAATTTCTAGGTGCAAAGTCTAACGACGGTTCAAAAGTTAAGGATTTGACTCCAGAAATGAAAAAAACACTAGAGGAGGGGTCTATTGAGCTAAAAGCATTAATAAACGAAGGCGGTGGCGCTCAAATTCAGTTATATTATTCGCTATCAGCTATCAATAAACTCAATGATGCCCAATTTATATACCTATATGAGTACTATATTAAAAAATACGGAGAAAATCCTTTTTGCGCAGTAGATTGGGAATTATTACCCAACACAGAAGAAGATGAAGCCTTCATGGCTAGAGCCGAAAATTTAAGACTGCCGATAAAAAATGCGGGGCTTTTTGAATCGTGCTAAAATGAAATGAAATGAAAAATAATCAGAAAATAGCGCTTATACTTTTAATAATGGCTGTAGCTTATTTCGGTATATATTTTATTGGAATGTATACAGATATAACAATAGCAAAAAAAATATTTGAAAAAATGAATTTAAGATTTTTTAATTATAAAGAGTTTGACACAAGAGCGGTACAAGGCGTAGACAATGCAGACGAAATTTATACCAGAAATGGAAAACAGTATGTAAAAGATTCAGGTCTAAAAAACATGAATACAGTATTTGTCGCTCAACTAGATAACGCACGTACAATCATTGAAAAAGAAGTAAACCAATTAGGAGCGAACGACGAAAAAATAAAATTTATTATCAATAGTGGTTATCGATCGCAAGAATATAATCAGTATTTGAAAACGCAAGGATATGACGCTGTAGACAATTCAGCGCATACAATAGGAATGGCTGCTGATATAAATGTTTTTGGTTATACTAGAGATCAAAGAGAGATAATTTTAGACGCATTAGTGAGAGCAGGATTTAAACGTTTCGGAATAGGTAAAAATTTCATTCATGTAGACAACGACGATAACAAAAGACCTTCACCAGCAGTATGGTTTTATAGTGGCGCAGACACTTCAATAGACCCTTTCAATTTAGATATAAATAGTAACGATTAAAAAAATAAAAATGACAAAGAAAATAATTTTAATTACTCTCATTTCTGCTGTTACTTTTGCGCTTTTGCAATTGTATGGGGCTTGGAGAATCTACCAACAGTCGACATTTACTTTTGTAAATTTTAAAGATATTATTAGTATCTTTTCAGGGGATAAAAAAATAACAGTAGAGGCGGACAATCCTACTGGGCGTAAATTGGTTATTCGTGATCTTAAAATAAATATATTAGCAGATAGCGGTAACAAAATAGGCGGTTTCGCTCCTGTAGACCTAGATATTAGACAGGGAATGAATCAAATAGTGTTAACCTTTGAAGAAAGCACAAAATATCTCAAAATAGGTGCGGATATTGTTACAGGATCAATAAACGATTATGAACTTCAATTCTCTGGATTATGGCTAGGGATTATACCATTCAGATTTAAAACAAAACTTAGTAAATTTATAAACTAATAAAAAGAACAAAAATGAAAACAAAACAAATATTATTAATAGTTTTAGTAGTCGCAATCGTAGGTTTTTTAATATGGTTCATTAATGCACAAAATAAAAAACAATTGCAGTTAATGAAAAATATGGGAACAAGCGGGAATAAGCAAAGCAACGCTGCGGAAGATTGTAAGAAAAATTGGTTATGCACAACGACCTCAATACTAGGGGCGATCATGCCTGACAATTTTAGTTTAGCTTAAAACAAATAAAACAAACAAAATGAAAACTTTACAAATGACTTCTTTAGTTCTTACTATTTTAACAGCGAGTTTGTGGATTGCTGATTATTACACGAAGAAAGAAAACGACAAAGAAATTAAAACAAAAGAAACGCCTTGTGGCTGTAACGATTAAAAAAATGAAATACGGGGCGGAAATTTTAACCTCTGTTTTATCCATTGCGGGCGGTGTAATTGCTACTGTTACTGCATACCACTATGGAGGAAAACAGAAAGCGAAGACAGGAGAGATAGGGAGTATTTCAGAAGGTGCGAAGACCTTAATAGAAACAAGTAAGCTACTTTTGGAAAACTTACAAAACCAACTTGAAAAAGAACAGGAAGAAACACACAACTGCACAAAGAAGCTAAAAGAACAAGGTGAAAAGATAATAGAACAAGAAAAGAAAATATTCTTACAAGAACAAAGACTGAAAATATTAGAGGAAAAATATAAAAAGACAAATTAAAATGAAAACAAAAGCGCTATTAATAATATTGATCGTTTTAACTGTTTCTCACATTATTTATTTTGTGGTCAAAGAGCAAAAGAAAATAAAAGAAGAAAAAGAGCAGCTTTTTGGAATGACAAAAAATGAGTTCACAAAAAATGTATATAGGCAATTAGAACAATTACAAGTTGACCGTTGGGTGACTTGGATAAATTCGCAAGAAGACTATTTGGCGGCTATAGCTGAACAAAATGAAGTCTCAGAGCCTACAGAGCAAATGATACGCGAGCACGCGTTATATCAAGTATATGAAAATCCAGACGTTACTAACAGGTTGTGGAATGGTTTTAATGACGATTCTTGGAGATGGTGGTGGGTTACTCTTATACTTGAAAAATTAGGTTTTGAAGGAACATATGAAGATATGGAAAAATATATAAAAAATAACAAAGTATTAAAAGATACGTTGACAAATATAAATTTAACACAAAAACCTTAAACAATGAAAGCAGGATTATACATATTAATATTCGCTATTATTAACTTTCTTGGCTTTATGTTTTTTCAGAGAAGAAAAGTAGAAAAACTTTTTGGACTAAATACAGGGAAAATAAAAGAACTGAGCAAAAGAATAAAAAGCGAAGTTTATATTAAACGTATGACAGATTGGTTGACTCCTGTATTAGACGTAATGGATTCGGGGCGCGCCAATTGGATAATAGGAATAGGTAGGGATGCAGGGCTATACGAAAATGCGAAAGCAAAACACGAAAGCACATTTTCAACTAAATTTGAAGATATAGCCTTAAGCGAAAAAGCATTCAAAGTTTACGAAGTAGACCCAGAAAAATATGAGGCAGAAATGATTAAAAACCTTGATTTTACTTATGCGGACAGCATAAATAATATGAAGTCTTATAAAAAAGAGATTAACAATATATTATATTCAGAAGGAATAACGCCTACTAATGAAGTATATAAAATCATTTATAAATATTCGGTATAATGAAAAGAGACGAAGAATTTTTCGGAAATTACAATGATTCTACTATGGGGCAAAATGGTGTAATGAAAAGAGACCAAGAATTTTTTGGAAATTACAATGACTCTACTATGGGGCAAAACGGTGTACGTTTTTTTTCTCCAGAAACAGCCCTAAATGAAACAGAAATATTTGTCGCTATAGTGTTTACAGAGGAGACCGTAATAAGTTGTGAATACGCGCCTAAAAACGATGCAGACGAAACAGATACTATATTGACAGAAGTTACTTTTCCAAAGGGATTTACTCTTATAGGTAGGTGGGTAAATGTAGAAATAGAAAGCGGTTTCGCTATTGCTTATAAATAAAAAAAAATATGTTAACATTATCAAGCGGTGGAAATTTAGAAAGCGGGGGCGTCTCGTCTTCTGTAGGAAAGCAGATATTAAAAACAGGACAAACAACATCATACAGAACAGGAGACGACGGAGATATTAAAGCAGGAAGGGAAACAAATTTTTTAACACTAGAAATAAATAACCCTTTCGGAAATTTAAACAGATTTACAAAAATAAATGGAGATTCAGGTACGCCTTTCGAGGTTGAATGGATTTTAGATTGGAGCACATACAGTAATGGAAAAGTTTTAGGTTATGTGAATTATTTTTGGGATTTAGGCTCTTTTGATTGGGATTCTGGCATAGATTTTTGCTTAACGTATTCTCTGGAAGGATTTTCAGGATGCAGACTAGCGAACGCAAAAGAAATAGCTAATTTAATATCTTACGAAAAAGAAGGACTTAACTTCCCGCCCTTTAATCTTTCTGGAGGAGTTAATACTTTTTCCTCTAGTACATTGTTTTTAAGTACTACATTTGCCTTTAATACTGTATGGAACGACGGGAGAATAACCTATATAGCTAAAACACAGGCACATAGAATATTGCCTGTAAGAACATTTGAAGTAAACGGAACAAACATAACATAAAAACAAAACAAAATGATATACAGATTACCACAGTTTAAGACAGAAATAAAAAACCCTACTTTAAAAGTTAGTGAAATAGTCAACGAATTAAACCCAGAAAAAATGACATTGACTGCAAACATAACTCTAGAAACAAAAGAAAGTAAACTATATGGAATAAACCTAGAAGGGGTAAAAGTAGAGGACTTAAATTACAACTACGAACAACTGGTAGAAAGAGTAAAGACAAAACTAGAAG
>Ga0307933_1001952_pt1 | contig 14734 bp, 17 predicted proteins | sample OrgLakmetageno88_FD_201811 | JGI IMG/M metagenome (GOLD analysis project Ga0307933, IMG submission 201811) | Saline water microbial communities from Organic Lake, Antarctica - #88 | ecosystem: Environmental > Aquatic > Non-marine Saline and Alkaline > Saline | place: Antarctica: Organic Lake...
TCAAGTCCTGTCGAGTCCACCATAAAAATAGCCCTTAATGGGCTATTTTTTGTGGGGGGGGGCTCGAAGTAAAGCCTGGGAGGCTTTACGTCAGGACTTGAAAAGCTTTTGAGTCATGATTGTGAGCAAAGCGAAACAATCTGTCCAAAAGGTATACTGTTCATGTAATGAAAAAGTCCTGTCGAGTCCACCAACCTAGTTCCAGACTACCCATACTCCGCAATCGCTTCCATAAACACGGCGCCAAATTTCTTAAGCTTCTTGTCTCCGACGCCGTTAATCTTTAAAAAGGCTGTGTCTGTCTGGGGTTTGTTTTGGGCCATGTCACGCAGGGATTTGTCACCAAACACGATGTACGGTGGTACTTTGAGTCGAGCTGCTTCCTTGGTGCGCACCTGGCGCAATACTTCAAATAGATCTGGATCATAATCATCACTATCAGCTGCAGTCATTGGCGACTTGGTTATGCGAGCTACCGCTTTCTTGATCGCTGTTGGTGGCTGTAGGGGCGCAAATGTCACACACTTATCACAGTTGCCACAATTAGCAGCGGCATAGTCTTCGTTAAAATAACCAAGCAAAAACTTACGCCGGCAGTCAGCCAGAGTCCCGTACTCTAAGGTTTGATCAAGGTTGGCTTGGGCCTGTTCTTTTTCTGAACCTTCAGGAATTCGTCCAATGAAATATTGTTGTTTAAATTTATCTGCGGTCGAGAACAGCAACACACAGCGGGCAGGTAGACCGTCTCGTCCAGCTCGGCCAGTTTCTTGGTAATATCCCTCGACTGATTTAGGTAAACTATGGTGAATCACCAGTCGCACATCTGGTTTGTCGATACCCATGCCAAAGGCAATGGTGGCCACCATGATACTAATTTTGTCGCGGATGAACCTGTCTTGGTTATCACGGCGCTTGTCTGCACTGAGTCCGGCATGATAGGTGCCGGCACTGTAGCCGCGATCTTGTAGCTTGCTGGCGATCGTCTCGGTATCTTTACGGGAAAAACAGTAAATAATCACACTTTCCTTGGGGTGTAGCTCGATCAGCGAAAGAATTGTATTAAAGGATTCCTTTTTGGGTAGCACTTCATAGCTGAGGTTCTCCCGGTTAAAGCTGGATGTAAATACGTGGGGGGCCGGGAGATTGAGTTGTTTGACGATGTCCGATCGTACTTGCTCGGTGGCGGTAGCAGTCAGGGCAATAATCGGAATGGTAGGGAAGTCAGTGCGTAGCTTATTTAGATTGCGATAGTCAGGGCGAAAATCATGCCCCCACTCAGAAATACAGTGCGCTTCATCAATTGCAAATAGTCCGATAGGCAATGTGTGTAATAATGCCTGAAACCGAGCTACCGACAGCCTCTCAGGGGCAATGTACACGATTTTAATGTCACCACGCTTGATATCTGTGATAATGTCATTGATCTCATCCTGGGTGAGCGAGCTGTTGATATACGCAGCGTTGATGCCGTTTTGCACCAGGGCATCCACTTGGTCTTTCATCAAGGAAATCAGGGGTGAAATCACCACCGTCAGTCCATCTTGTAGTATCGCCGGTAGCTGAAAACATAACGATTTACCACCCCCAGTTGGCATCAATACCAAACAGTCTTCCTTAGCCAGCACCCGCTCGATGATGTCTTTCTGTAGCGGCCGAAACTCATCATAGCCAAAGTGTTTTTTGAGCGTAGCGTACATAGCAGTACCCCCAGTATCTCATGTCTGGGGTACATGTAAATGTACTGATCCCATCGCTACACACAAACACGGTTATTATGTAATAAAAAACGCCCAGTCGAATGCTGGAACGTTATTTTGTAGAGGACTCTCTCGGTGTAGGAAATAAGTTTCTTTAACCTTTCTGTGCTTCCATTTCGGCAAGAACATCCACCAGAGCAGCTGCACAGCTGTCTGCGATTCCTTCGTCCGCGGTGTCTCCCTCGAAAGTCGCCCATCCGGCCTTGCCAACGAACTCATCCCGGCGATAGGATGACACTTCATTGAACTCCACCAGCTTTGCCGGGTCGTCCTGCATCGCGTTCGCAACACACATGGGTGTCAGCCGCTCCGTCACGGCTTCTTCTGCCATAACTCGGGCGCCGCCTGGAGTGAACCAACCAAAACTGAGGGTTGATCCGAACCATCCGAATCCGACACCAGTCCAGACAAACACTGCAACCGCTGCCCCCAACGCAAGAGTGCGCCAGTTATCTGTAAATTTCTTCAAAAGATCACGCAAGTTGTCCTCCTTTCGAGAACTAAATAGGTACATCCTATTTATCAAAAATAGTATACACATATATACACAAATAGCTATTGTATATCTCCGGAGGAAGGCCCTCCGGGTTTCACATGTAAAATCTAGTTCAAAGAGAATCTACCCTTGTGCTTGCCACCAGGAGGCATATACTCTAGATATATGCGTTTTCACGGTAATTCTCGACGCATGACGATGGCCCTTGTGGGTTTGATAGCCTTACTCTTGGCGGTAGTGGTGTTTTTGGGCGTGCCGGTGCTGCAGGGTATCTGGAATAACGCCAGCCCAACCATTCCACAACCCACGACAGACTACCTAGAAACTCAAGAAATGGTGGTAGTGCAAGTCGCCACTACCTCGCATTCACTCAGCACTACAACGCTCATGCTGCCGATTAATAATGTGTTGTTCGAATATGTAGAAGTTATCGATGGCTGCGACATTCATTTTGAAGGGGACTGCCTAAACGCCAGAAGTGGCCCAGGTACAGACTTTTCTGTCCAAAGACAGTTACGCAATGGGGTTGTTTTAAAGGTAGGAGGTAGTGTCGAGCGTGATGGTGAACTGTGGTACCGGATTGTATTTGATGAGTTTATTCGGTATCCAGAGCGAATGGCCGGTGACTGGTACGTTCATTCTGACTATGTATCAGTACTATACGACGAAGGTGACAAAACAAGCTGGGAAGACGGAGCGGCCACCAGTACAAACAAACGCATCGTTGTTAATCGTGGCGAACAAGTGTTGCGAGCGTATGATGGTGACGCATTCTTTTTAGAAGCGGCGATATCTACTGGACTCGAGCTAACCCCGACCCCTCGTGGTACGTTTACAATATTTAAAAAGACGCCGAGTCGCTACATGCAAGGGCCGCTACCAAACCTCAGTGATAGACAAGTCTACGATTTGCCTGGCGTACCCTGGAATCTGTACTTTACCCAAGGCGGTGCCGTTATTCACGGAGCCTACTGGCACGATAGCTTTGGCAGTCAGTACTCTCATGGCTGTGTAAATCTGCCACCTGACACGGCTCGTGCGTTATACAACTGGGCCGAACTTGGAACGACAGTGATCGTGCAGGATTGACATTTATAACACAATACAAAATAGTTTGTGTACATACCTACCTACAAGGTAAACTATTGCTATGACCATCAGTACATTGCATAATTTCTCTATTCGTAGCGCCGCGCTGATTACCACTCTCGCGGTTTTATTTGTTAGTTATCCACCAATAGCAACTGCCAAAGCCAAGCAGGTCACGTTCTTTGGCGATTCTACCCTACAAATTGAACGCCTCGAAGCACGTATTATGCAGTTACGTTCACAGCTGACGTATCTGCAAACACCCAATGCTACAACTCTTCAGTTCGCCAGTGAACCCTCGTCTTTGATTGCTGCTAGCAAGACCCAAGATGTGCCATTTTATTCACAGTTCACTGATATTACTAAACCCGGTTGGCAAAAAATCGGTTGTGGGATTGCTAGTGTCGCGATGTTAATTGACTACTACTCTGATGAGCAGATTGATGTAGACCAGCTCTTAGAGCGAGGTATCGCCAACAACGCGTATCTGTCTGATGCTGGCTGGATTCACTCTGGTTTAATCGGTCTTTCGCAATCGTACGGGTTAGACGGCCGTAGTATGAGCCTGGCGCACCTTAGTTCTGATGCTGCAGTCAATGAACTCACTAAGGTACTAACTGATGGGCCAGTCATGGCATCAGTTCACTATACATTCCAGCCTTCCAACCCGATTCCACACCTGGTGGTTATCAACGCCATCACAGATGGCACTGTCTACTACAATGACCCAGCCGAAGCTGCTGGTAATGGCTCGCTATCGATCGAGCAGTTCAAGCGCGGCTGGAAGCAGCGCTACATTGTGATCCGCCCGGTTTAGCGTGTTGCCCGTAGTTTGCACCGAACTAGGGTGCCTAGATATGCTATTTTAGTAGCATGACTACACTCCATGTGCTGATTGGTATTTTCGCCACTATCAATGCATTCTCATTCTTGCTGGTTGCGCGTGATAAACGTAGGTCAATCCGCGGTAGTGGCAAGACCCGTACTCCCGAAGGGAAGCTATTTTTTCTAGCTGCCATCTACGGCGCACTTGGTGTTTATCTCGGTATGCTTGCCTTTCGCCACAAAACCAAGAAATGGTACTTCCAAATCGGCATTCCGCTGCTGATTCTGCAGAACCTAGCTACGCTGTATGCTGTCTATGTAGTTCTTGGTACGCAACAGTTTTGATTTTGGTAATAAAAATACCCGAAGCAAGCTTCGAGTAGTAGCCTTAGAATTTCGTCACGCCCTTTTTGGCAATGGCGATGTTGGGGTGAATGTTGTAGTTCTTGCGTAGCCTGGTTGCTAGCGCTTTGAATGTCGCTTCTTTGAATTGCTCGATCAGGTCGCCATCCATGTTGCACACAACCGCCTTCTTACCAGTCTTGCCCTTACGACCAGCATCGGTCGGACGATTAACTCCGGTATTCCCATTTTGTCCTTTGCGATACGACGACACCGTGACGGTGTAGCCTTTCAACCTTGGAGTATCTTTGTACACGCTATTCCTCCTTGAAGTAGTTTGCAAATCTGTGATAGTTGTAACGAATATTTATTTAGATAGCAAGTAGCAAACTAGTTTATTGGTTTTAACTCACACATGTGCTGATTCTGCAGAATATCGCCACAGTCTATCTAGCCGTCCAACTATTGCCGATGCTGGGTATTTAGGATATTTTAATACTAATGCTGTATCCAGGGTTGTACAAAGCACCAAGAGAGTGGCTAATCGTTTGGCGCCATGCACTCGATCGCTGAGTATGATGACAGATACAGCAGCACCCCGCGTTGCCTAGCAGCGCGGGGTTCCTTGTTTATTCTTCTACAATGTAGTCAGTCATATAGTGTATATTTAAATCATGGAAAACGACGGAAATCCAACCTTAGAATCATTATTACGTGAAATGATTGCTAATCAGCACTCGATTAACGAAACTACCCGAGATTTATACGAAAAACTCGACCGAATTGAAAAGCGAATGGAGACGACGGAGTTATTTGATTCGTTATCAGACAAAGCCGAGAACTACTTTGAGGACGCAAAAGAGGCCGTATTAGAAGCTGGTAAAGCATCCACATCGTATCTACAACGCAAGCTACGGGTAGGCTATTCACTAGCCGCCGCAATCATGGATCAACTCGAGGCCGAAGGAGTAATCGGCCCAGCCGATGGGTCTAAAGCAAGAGAGGTACGGGAGGTAGGAAAATAAAGGTTTAAATGATAGTCTTTTACGTATGAGTGCTGCTAGTGAATACATATCTGAAGTCTCAACCCTTTATGCTGCTGGAGACAGTACAGAATACACCTACCGAACAGCTTTTGAGCAATATTTGCAAACTGTTTTTACTAAAGATGGTGGCTACACAGTGCGTCATGAGCAAAGTACCGGAACCAGTAATAAACCAGATTTTATAATTTTGCGCGGTAGTGTGCCTGTTTTGTACATTGAAGTAAAGAAACCTGGTGAAGATCTCGATAAAATTGAAAAGTCTAATCAGGCCGAACGCTATTTTGGTTACACCAACCTAATCATCAGCGATTACATTGAGTTTCGATTTTACCGCAACGGTGTACGCTACGAAGACCCAATTTCTCTAGCTACTGTCGATCGTACGATGTCGACCCTTATTCCATGCCTTGGTACCGAACAACACTTGCGAGATGTGATGACGGACTTCATTACCTCGCAAAAAGAGCCAATTAAGCGTGGTAAGCATTTGGCTGAAATTATGGGAGGAAAAGCTCGGCGCATCCGCGATAATGTTGTAGCCTTTCTAGAAACTGAGAGCAAAGACAAGAATGAACTGGTCCGTATGCGTCGGTTTATCAAGGAGCATTTAATTGAAAACTTCACTGACGATGATTTTGCCGACATGTACGCCCAAACACTGGTGTATGGACTATTTGCAGCAAGATATAACGACGACACACCAGATAGTTTTAGTCGAGCTGAAGCGCTGACACTCGTACCCGCCACCAATCCTTTCTTGCGAAGCTTTTTTGGGCATATTTCTGGCTCGTCATTTCCACGGCGGCTAGAGTTGATCGTTGACGAGTTGTGCGAAGTGTTCAGTCACGCCGACGTAAAGGCTTTGATGGAAGACTACTTCAAACAAATGAAGCTCGACGGTACCGCCGACGAGTCGCCCGATCCAGTGATCCATTTTTATGAAGATTTTCTGCGTGAGTATGATTCAAGTAAAAAGATGGACATGGGTGTATTTTATACACCACTACCAGTAGTACGTTTTATTGTGCGCGGGGTGGACGAGCTTCTAAAGCGCGAATTTGGGATCGCCCGAGGTTTAGCAGACAACGAAAGGATTCAAGTCAAGAAAACCACTCAGAATGAGAAAGGTAAAAACATCACTGAGACTCACGACATCCACCGAGTACAATTACTGGACGTCGCAGTCGGGACCGGCACGTTCCTCAACGAGACCGTAAGCCACATATACGATAGCTACAAATCCCAACAGGGCCGCTGGCCAGCATATGTCGAGCAGGACTTACTCCCACGCTTACATGGCTTTGAACTCATGATGGCTAGTTACACCATCGCCCACTTGAAACTAGCTATGACTCTCAAGAAAAGCGGTGTACATGAATTTGGTCGACGCTTGGGAGTGTACCTCAGCAATACACTTGATGACGCGCATGACCTGCCGCTGACTAGCTCACTGTTTGGGGTGGTGGATAGCATCGCACAGGAAAGTCGACTCGCAAGCGAAGTCAAAAACGACACGCCCATCATGGTGGTACTAGGCAACCCGCCGTATTCGGGTGAGTCTCAAAACCCACACTACACTGACAACGACGTCTACAAAGTCGAACCAGGCGGTCAGCAAAAGCTACAAGAGCGCAACAGCAAATGGATCAACGACGACTACGTCAAATTTATCCGCTTTGGGGAAAGTCTGGTCGAGCGAAGTGGCGAAGGAATCGTCGCCATGATCACCGCCCACGGCTACGTCGATAACCCGACCTTTCGCGGTATGCGCTGGCACTTGCGCCAGACGTTTGACACTATTTATGTGCTGGACCTCCACGGCAACAGCAACAAAAAAGAAACCGCACCCGACGGCAGCGAGGACAAAAATGTGTTCGACATCAAAACCGGTGTGTCGATTATTTTTGGTATTAAGAAAAAGAAGGAAGGAAAGAGCGACAAGCCACCTGCTACCGTCTACCAGTCCGACCTCTACGGCAAGCGCGCCGCAAAGTTTACTACGCTCGATGTCAGCTCGATCGAGTCGATCAAATGGAACCAGTTGCCAGCTGACGCTGATGTGTGGAAAGTGGAAGGGAAAGGTAAGGCGGAGTATATGAAAGGTTTTTCGGTGGCGGAGTTGTTTCCAGTTAATACCGTTGGCGTGGTAACCTCGCGAGACAAGTTCGTGATTGCTGATAGTAAAACTGAGCTAGCCAAGCGACTGGAAGATTTTCTGGAATTGGACGCTGGGCAAGCCAAACATAACTACGAACTACGAGAGAATAAAAGCTGGACGGTCACCCAAGCACAAAAGCACCAATACGACCCAAACAACATCGTGCCGATTTCATATCGACCGTTTGATAACCGTTTTATTTATTATCACAATGATTTCATCGAACGGTCACGCGAAAGTGTGATGAAGCACTTCATCCTTGGAGAAAATGTTGCGCTGTGTGCAATTAGAATTAACAAAGAAAAAACTTACAACAGTGTTTTTGTCTCAACAGATATTATTGACGCTCGCGTAGCTGACAGGTTCACAACTTCAGTCTTTCCCCTCTACCTCTACGAAAACGGGGAGAAGATTGCCAACCTTGATCCGGCCATCGTCGCTCAGATCGAAGCTGTCGTCGGGGCGACTACGCCCGAAGATATTTTGGATTATGTCTACGCTTACTTGCACGCGCCTAGCTATCGCGCGCAGTTTGGGGAGTTTTTGAAGACTGACTTTCCGCGGGTGCCGTTGCCGGCTAGTAAAGAACTGTTTTCTAATTTGGTGGGGCACGGCCGGCACTTGCGTGGCTTACACCTACTGACTGACCCAGCCGTGCGCCAGCCGATCACAGCTTTTCCAAACACTGTTAGTGACGTAGTAGAAAAACTCAGTTACAAAAATGGCCGCGTCTACATCAATGACGAACAATATTGGGACGGTGTACCAGAAGCTGTCTGGAAATTCTACATCGGTGGCTATCAGCCAGCTCAGAAATACCTCAAAGACCGCAAAGGTCAAAAGCTATCCAATTCAGAAATGGAGAATTATGAGCAAATGATAGTCTCACTACATGAAACTTTCAAAGTTATGGCAAGCATAGATAAGGAGCTAGAGCTGTGAACAAACTAATCTTGATAATTTTGTAGCCAAGCGTATAGTATAGTTATGTCTACAAACGTAAAAAACAAAGTACCAAAAAATACTTTAGTGCGAAACGTAGAGCGTCATTATGGGGTGACACTTGGTTATACCTCCGATGCTGAACTCCATAAGTCACTAAAAGAGCGTGGCTTGCCTACTTTGTCTAAACTACTGAAGCAAACCCGTTTTGCTAAATAATACTCCTAATGGATCTAGAGTTCATCATAGATACAAAGCTGCGTAACCGTATTGGTGATGCAATTACATACATTTTAGTACTAGATACCCAAGCGCGTGGAAGTAAAGAGAAAGTATTTCAGACGGAAACATGTAGAGTGATCATTCTTTACGCACACTCCGCTATTGAGGCGCTGTTACATGAAGTGTATGAACAAGCAGATGATTGTCTATATAGAACTGATTATAAAGATCCCTCTGTGCTTAATAAAAACTTTACTCATCGTACTATTAGAGATGCAGAACTAGTAGTTGCTGTCAGAAAAAAGATTCCAAAGAAAGACCACGAAATAGGTTTCCATGATTTGGTTACCTTTTTTGAGAAGAAAATGCTCAAAAAAGAAACAGTGGCGCGAATGCTAAAATTAAACGGTTTAAGAAACTCACTTCATTTAAAAAAGCTGGGCTCTGTAGCCTGCACTATAAACGATGTTGATGAAGCTTTGCAGTTGATTGAGCTCACAATCAAAAACATCCCGCGCTTTGTGTCTAAATGATGCAGGTGAAAATCATTGACTTATCCTTGAGAAATAAACTCATTTAACAACCCTAAAAACTCATTCATTTTCTTTTCTGGTACTCCTGCGTGCTTGAAGTCTTTGACTTTTCCATTATTGGTGATGATGTCATCTACCGAGTCAAAGTAGAATCCCGATGGAGAAGCGACAAACAAGCTAGCACTTTTCCATGATTTTTTGATGTCTTTGGCGGCAGATAGCACTCTTGACGGTTTGGGATCGTTCATATACTTCACTTCTATCAACGTGATGTCATGCGTGGTTTCATTTATGACTGCAAAGTCAGGAGCACGACGAATGATTTCTATCGTATCTTTGGCGTTTTCATTTTTACGTTCTTTGGCTAGCTGGCGCACCACTTTTTCGTATCCAAATTCCAGAATGGTATACCCTTTAGTGCTGTGGATCATTTGCTCGAAGATGATCTCGGCAATTTTTCCTTTGATTAGTTCGTGGGTGAATTGAATTGTTTTCATGGTTTAAGTGTACCACTGCCTTTCTGGTGTGTTTTCGATTATGCTAGTATGGGTAACCTATGAACAAAATTGTCTGTCCGAATTGTAAAACTGCGTTTGATATGGATGAAGCGGGGTACGCAGATATCCTTAAACAAGTCCGAGATGAAGAGTTTAGTAAAGAGCTAGCTGAACGTGAGCAACGATTTGCTGATGAAAAAGCCAGTGCTATTGAACTAGCTGAAGAGAAGACCAAAAGTAACCTCCGAACAGAGTTTGTAAAACTGCAAAAAGAAAACAGCGAAAATGAGGCCAAGAAAAATGCCGAAATACAAAAGCTAGAAGCGCAAGTGGCCGCGTCTGTAACCGAACAAAAACTAGCCCTCACAGAAGCGCTAGCTGCCATAGAAAAAGAACGTGACAGCCTCGCCAGTGAACTAAAAACCAAAGATACAGAAAAGCAGCTACTAGAGACGTCTTTGGTAAACAAGTACGAAACCCAGATCAAGAGCAAGGACGAGATGATTGAGTACTACAAAGACATGAAGGCAAAGCTGTCTACTAAAATGGTGGGGGAGACGCTAGAGCAACACTGTGAAACTGAGTTTAACCGGCTGCGCGCAACTGGTTTCCAACATGCCTACTTTGAGAAAGATAACGATGCAGCTGGTGGCAACAAGGGTGACTACATCTACAAAGAAAGCGATGCGGATGGCAACGAGATCACCTCAATCATGTTTGAGATGAAAAATGAGAACGACACCACTGCCACCAAACACAAAAATGAGGATTTCCTCAAAAAGCTAGATAAAGACCGTACTGATAAGGGGTGTGAGTACGCAGTATTAGTCAGCCTACTTGAAGCCGACAACGAATGGTACAACACCGGTATCGTCGATATGTCGCATAAGTATCCCAAAATGTATGTCATCCGACCGCAGTTCTTTATCCCGATGATTACTATATTGCGTAATGCAGCCATGAATTCACTGCAGTATAAGGCCGAGCTATCGCTGATGAAGAGTCAAAATATCGATATCACCAACTTTGAAGATGACATCAACACCTTTAAAGAAGGCTTTGCTAAGAACTACGACCTGGCCTCCCGCAAGTTCAAAACCGCCATTGATGAAATCGACAAAACTATCGATCATCTGCAGAAGACCAAGGACGCACTATTGTCTTCAGAAAACAATCTCCGTCTGGCTAACAATAAAGCGGGCGACTTAACCATCAAGAAGCTCACCCGTGGTAACCCAACTATGACCGCTAAATTTGCTGAGTTAGAAACTGAAGCAGATGCAGCTATTGGTGACGAATAATTAGACAAAAGGTAACTCAACCAGACAACTGGTGTGATACAAGGGGTAACTATCAGTTTTGTCTGTATACTGAGAAATATAGGCGCCATAATGGTGTCTTGTTCCTAAGGAGTACAATTGATGGAAAATATCAAGGAAACACTTGGACGTTGGGCAGTGCCGTTCATTGTTGGTGCTATTGCCGGCATGATCTTGTTAGCCACCATTGGTGGCTTTGATGGCGGTACTGCTATCGAGGCACGGGTTGAGACAGCAGTGGAAGACACCGAGGACGCGTATGCGGAAGTTCTGGTGCCATTGCTGGCACAACAATGTGTCATCAATGCTGCCTCTGAGCCAGCCAAGCTGGCTGAAATTATGGCAGAGAGCGGATTCCGGCAGCGCCAAGCGATATCCAGTACCGGATGGGTTACGTACCCTGAAAACGCAAGCTCCTCAATAACGCGCGAAATCGATCAAGCCTGCATTGATGCTTTGAGCGAATAATTCTTCATTGTAACCACAACCCTGCACCCTGACATTATGTTGGGGTGTTTTTTTATGCACTTTATTATATGGGCAGGTAAGTTTTATCATCTGAATATAGCTAAATAACTGCAGTGTTAATCAATTTAAAATAGTAACTAAAAATGCTACCAGGTAACTTTTGTGAACGCTGTTATCCAAAACAAAACCCTCCAACTTATGGCTGGAGGGGTTGTTGATTTAACTAGTCTTTCTTCTTTTTAGGAGATGGCAGTGGTGGATTGAGTAGATCAAGGATCTTGTTTAGTTTGACCTCTAGCTCGCTGATTTGGCGCTTTAGTTCCAAGATCCCTTGATTGTCAGGCTTTGGGGTACTGGTTGCTGCCCCATAAGGTCGACGCTCAGTACGTTCGGTTGATTTTACTCCGCCACGTAGCTCGTTTCCGCTCTTCTTCATACCAAAACACGCGCTACAATATACCGGCTTGTCATTTGATGGCTTAAACGGTACGTCACAGGCTTTATTACATTCAGAACAAGTAGTAGAAAACTTTTCAGTCTTGTGTTCTGATTCACGCGATGTTCTTCGATCGCTGCTGGTATGGTGGTTCTGATCCTTAAAACTCTTTTTTCCTGCAAAACTCTGGCCAGTACGACCTGGCCCTCGACCGGTAAATTTATTCATTGGCAGGAGTATGCATTACTTTTTGATAATGTGCAATAGCAACAAGTCTGTAGTATGTCTGCATTGTGAATAAGAAAATGCTACCATCTAGCTATATGGAAATCGAAATTGGACACTATATTTTAAACCCGCAACAGCAGGCCAAAGCCAGTGGAGGTAATTATGAAATTCATAATGCTGACACCTGCTCACACTTACCTGATCAGACACACGCACTTACTCTGGGACACTTTAATAATTGCCAGCTAGCGATTGACGAGGCAAAGCGTCGCGTGCCCAAATGGGCAGATTTGATAGACGGCTGCGCCTGGTGCTGCCCGAAGTGCAATAAAGGTTAGAAGAAGCGTCGATTTGCTGAGACTGAATTTTCACGCCATACAGTCAATATATTTGATATAATGAAACTATGAAAAAGTTTTTGATTGTTTTGTTAGCTGTGGGGATAGCTTTACTAGTGCTAGGGTTTGTTACCTATCAGTATGCGTTTGCACCAACAGAATCACCGATTGTAAATACACCAGTGGCAGAAACTGCAGAGATACAAGTCCTTGCTACTGACCTGACGGTACCCTGGGACGTAGCGCAGCTGCCAGCTGGTGACTGGCTTGTGACCGAGCGAACCGGTGATCTGCTGCGGGTTACACCAAGTGGCGACATAGCAAGACTTACTGTACCCAAGGTGGCTCCAGCCGGTGAAGGTGGGCTAATGGGGGTGGTGCTACATCCTGACTTTGTCCAAAATAATTGGGTCTACCTGTACCGTACGATCGAAACTGCAGAAGGGAGAGACAACGAGGTTGTCCGCTTTGTATATAATGACGACCATACACTGAGTGATGAAACCATCATTATCACCAACCTCCAGGGAGCGACCTACCACGACGGTGGGGCAGTATCGTTTGGCCCTGACGGCTTGCTGTACATCGCAACCGGTGATGCTGGTGACCCGGCCTTGGCGCAGAATCTGGACTCACTAGCGGGCAAAATACTACGAGTGACTGATACAGGCGAGATACCCGCCGATAATCCGTACGACACGGCAGTATATTCTATCGGACACCGCAACCCTCAGGGGCTAGCTTGGGATACACAAGGCCAACTATGGGCAACTGAACACGGGCGCTCTGGGTTGCAGAGTGGTTATGATGAACTGAACCGGATCGAACCAGGAGCAAACTATGGCTGGCCTGAAAGTCAGGGTGATACGGTGCTGCAGGGCACTGTCGGCCCGGTGGCTCACTCGGGAGCAACTGATACCTGGGCTCCGGCCAGCTTGGCTGCTGTTGGTGACACCTTTTACTTTGCTGGCTTACGTGGCGAGCGACTATATCAAGCCACCATGAATCTAGATCGTGAGTCAGTTGAACTTGAAGCGTTTTTTACCGGTGGATATGGGCGTCTGCGAGCGGCTCGAATATTTGGAGACACGCTATATATCACAACCAGTAACCGTGATAACCGAGGCGAGGTAACAGAAGGCGACGACAAGCTAATTGCTATTCAATTATCGGTGTTAGCTAATTAAAGCTGATAATCTGATGACATGCTAAAATAGCACTCATGCCGAATTTACACTCAACCGCTGGATCACTGGGAAAGACAGTTACGCAAATCATTCATTTTACCAACGGTAATAAGCGCACCTTTAGCGGAATTGTTACCGAATCAATTAAACAAGGAGAATTCACCAAGATGCAATTAACAGATGGTCGACTTTTAATGGTTAATACCGCAAATGTTGACTGTATTGAAATATTTAGCGAAGCCGTCGATCAACAGCTGCGCGACTAAGCCGATTAAATAGCCGAAGTAAAGAAAAAGCAGCACTAAGTGCTGCTTTGTTATTCGTCATCGCCATCATCTTCCAGAGGCCAAGCTTCGCTTTCATTGTCTAGAAAAACAGTCAGATCGTACTCTACATTTTGCACAAGTGCCATTATGTAAAGAGCAGCCACTGCATCTCTATCTAAGCTAGAGCAAGCCCTGTGAGCATTGTCCATAGCCGCAAAAGAATCGGCTATTTGTAGTCCAACAAAGTCACTTAGACTGACGGAAGCCATCACGTGTTGATGGTGATTGAATCCCAAGGTGTTGCAAACGTCAGGGTACGCTCTGAGCGTAGAAAAAGTAAAAATCTGGTGCAGCAAAGCGGAGGACTTTAGTTCGTTTTTGTTTTTGTGCTATACCATGGCATCACTCAGGGTCTGAGTAACCATAAAACCATCAGACATATCCCGCGGATCAACCACACTCCGTTTCATTCTCTCTACTATAGATTCAGACATATTGAACCTCCAGTTCTGCTAAGTCCACCTAAACACTAGCACAACTTCGCAGTTTGTGGTGGATATTAAACTTTAAGTAAGCAGTTCCTTG
>Ga0307933_1001953_pt1 | contig 14731 bp, 10 predicted proteins | sample OrgLakmetageno88_FD_201811 | JGI IMG/M metagenome (GOLD analysis project Ga0307933, IMG submission 201811) | Saline water microbial communities from Organic Lake, Antarctica - #88 | ecosystem: Environmental > Aquatic > Non-marine Saline and Alkaline > Saline | place: Antarctica: Organic Lake...
TATAGAGCCTTACATTCGCTTTAAAGGTGAAGTTGGGGAACAAGGTACTTTCTTCTTATATGACCCAAGTGGTAATGCTCTAGAATTTAAATATTTTGAGGATATGTCTCAATTGTTTGCTTCCTAGAGAGGCACATCTAAGATTTAATAAAGCAGTTCTCAGCTAATAACTTGGTTTTTTCTTTTTCCATGTTTAAATTGGTCTTAAGCTGGTGAAACTGCTTTTTATAGTCGGCTCTATACTGCTTTCTAAATTTACCCCAAATAAAACGTTCAACTTCAATATTCTCCTCAAGAATTAGGCCCGGCACAGGGGTAGACTCGCGTGTTGTCTCGTCTATTGCCACCATTGTGAAGTAGGAAGTATTAGTATGTTTTTCAATCCCGCGTTTAAAGTCTTCTGACATCACCTTAATACCCACTTCCATTGAAGAGCGGCCTACATAATTTATTGAGGCCATTAAGGTCACCAGCTCGCCTACATCTACTGGGTTGACAAAATTGACTGAATCTACCGACGCTGTCACGCAATAAGCGCGACTATGAGATGCGGCGGTGGTATAAGCAATTTTATCCATCAGTGAAAGGATAACGCCTCCATGCACCTTGCCACCAAAATTAGCATCGCTGGGTATCATTAGTTCTTTTAAAACAACTTGCGAGGATTTGACGGTACGAAAGTTGGGAGGTGGTGCAGTGCTAGCAAATTGCTGTGTCATATTTGATTAATTCTTTAGGTGGTATGGTCGTCAGAATAAACAGTAAAACCACGCTAGGCAACCGACTTTCTTGGTTACCTGCAGAAATCTAAGGTCTGACTTTAGTCTGAATTAGATAATCTATTAGTGCGTCGCAAATGATAAATCCATTGTGGTGTCACCAACAAAAAAATTATTAAGATGAACGGCACTAGGATGGAAGCTAAGGTGTTGAATAATGCAAAATTTATGACATAAGCATTCTGTGGCGAATTTGGCTGATAGGCGATGAGAAGCGTTTCACCAACATCAATTACTCCCAGTGCAGAGTAGACATGTGAGTTCACAACTACCCAGTAGAGCTGATTGTTGACCGTATACTGGGCTAGTATTTCGTGTCGTTCTGGCGTGTATTGAGACGCATTGAAATAAGCGGGTCGTTCGCGACTAACACTATATTCTATTACTTCGCCTTGGACATTTTGACCAAACAAATAAGCACTTATGGCTTGGCTACTGACGGCCATAAATATGATAACGCATAACAGACCTATGGCCATACTAACAGTCAGTTCTTTGAGTTTATTTCTGCGCATACCTTAAAGCGCTACCAAACTAATACCAATATAAGAAAGGATAGTAAATGCGCCTACGCCTAAGGCATAAGGAAGCTGAGTGCGAACGTGGGTTAATATGTCACAACCTGCCGCCAGTGAGCTTATTGCTGTGGTATCTGATATTGGTGAGCAGTGATCGCCAAAAATCCCGCCGCCTAAAATAGCCGCTAGTACAATCTCAGGCGGTAAACCTAAGCTGTCTACTAACGGCATACCAATGGGGATGAGGATGGCAAAGGTGCCCCACGAGGTTCCGGTAGTGAAAGATATAATACCGCCAGCAACAAACAGCATAGGAATAATTAAGTAAATCGACAAGTAATCGCCCACTAAACCGGAGACAAAAGTACCGGTGCCTAGCTCTTTTAGACTTGCTCCTAGCGTAATTGAAAGCAATACAATGGTCACCAATGGTAGCAGTTCACTCATACCATTGAAGCCCATTTTAAACGCGCCTTTGTTGTCGGTCTTTTTACTGAAAACTAACATTACATAAGCCACAATGCAGGCCAAGAAAGTAGCATAGAGCACTGATTTACTGCCGCTACCGGCAGTTAAGTCGCCATTTCCAGTCCACAGCATAAATCCTAGCATGCCGCCAACCATGACAAACATAGGTACCAGCATAAAGCGTGCTTTGCTTGCTTCGGTAACAGTTAAATCAATGTCAATTCTTTCTAGGTCAACTTCAGCTTGAGCCATTGCGCCATGCACTCGGTCAGTGACAATTGTGTATGCCACCACAGCAAGGGTCATCCATGCATAAATATTATAAGGAAGGGTGGACCACAATATAGCCACGGGATTTTGTGCAAGGTCGTATCCACTTAAAAGAGCTAGTATGTATGCGCCCCAGCCATTTAATAAGATTAAAATACAAACCGGTGCACTGGTCGAGTCAATGACATAAGCGAGCCGTGCGCGACTCATTTTAAATTTATCAAACAAGCCCCTTGCTAGGATGCCGGCGGTTAGTACGCTTAAATTGGACTCAATAAAAACGGCAATACCAGTAAACATAGTAATACCGCCAACTCGACGCTTTGTGGTGGCGATACCCGAACTAATTAGTTTATTAACGGTGGCTGATACGCCCCCAGAATCTCTAATAAAAGCGAGTAAAGCACCCACTAACAATGAAAAAATAAGGATGCGTGCATTACCCATGTCAGCTACGGTAGAGACGATACGCTCAATAGTATTGATAGGCGTAATCAGTATCGAGGTTTTGCCCGTCATGGCTGCCAATAAGAATTCGGCGCTAAATACTGATAACAGCAAAGCTAATATGACTTCTTTTTTCCAAATAACGATAAAAATGGCTATCGCTGGCGGCAGTATCGTTAACCAATCCATGAGCATTCTCCTGTTACCGTTGCCTTGGCTTTTTGTATAAGCGGACATTCTATTATTTTGCTCAGTGAGATTGTGTTCAAAAGGTCTCGCATTATTGTGCTACTTCCATTATTGCTTCATAAATTAAGCTCATTACACTGCCGTAACGACCTGTTTCAAATTGGTCCCCTTCAAAAACAGGGCCGTTGCCATTTGCACTTACTAATGAGTGTTTTTTATTAGTTAACAAAATAACCGCTAAGTCATATTCAGGGTCGATTAATGTCGCGGTGCCAGTCCAACCCGTATGCCCAAATGCGCTTGGGCTGGCATAGGGCCCAAAGTGCCACGCTAGCGATTTGTCGGCGGCTAATCGCCATCCAAGTCCCATGTTGTGATAATTAGGCGCCGCCTGCGTAAAACGCTGCACAGTGTTTTGGTCAAAGATACTGATATTGCCGTATCCGCCGCCATTTAAGAGTAATTGAGTCAGTACTGCGATATCACTGGCGTTACCAAACAAACCAGCGTGTCCGGCAATCCCCCCCATTGAATAATGGGCTTTTTCGTCATGTACTTCACCTTGTAAGGTGTAGGTTCGTACTCCCGGAAAGCTAATTTGACCGCCTCGGGTGTTTCCCATTATTTCGCTTGCGGCAAATCGCTCTGCAGGAATGCCTTTTTTGAGAGGGGTAAATTTAAGTGAATCGAGCCCAAGTGGTTCGTAGACTTCGGTCTCAACATATTCATCGAGCCCAAGACCGGTAATTCTTTCAATGAGAAGACCTAAAATCATAAAGTTAGTATCAGAATAAGTTTGCTGAGTTTGCCGACCCGTCATAAAGGGCACTTTGGTCAGCAATAAATCTTTAGTGACTTCACGGTTTAAAGAATGGAAAGATAAGCCCAGCGGATTTTCAGGGTTGAAGAACTGAATTTCACTGTCAAAACCTGAGGCATGTGAAAGCAAGTCTTCCACCGTTCTTGATTCGCGCCCTGAGCCAATAAATTCAGGCAAGTGTTCAACCACTCGATCGCTTAAGGCTAAACGATTTTCGTGCACCAGCTTCATAAGCGCTATGGCTGTGGCAAAGACCTTTGTGTTTGACGCTAAGTCAAATTGGGTGTCTATATCCATTCGCACCGGATCAGACAAGCGTTCCCCTTGATTATTAAACTTAAGTGCATAGCCATAAGCATGTTGCTTGACTATTTTTCCTTTGTGAACCACTACCAATACTGCACCAGGAAAGCCTTGCGCAACATCCTGCTCAATTAAACTATCGACTGCACTAAAGTTGTAAGAATTTGTTAGGTCGGTAACTATTTGTGGGAAGGGGATCGAAACCTTAACGCTCGCCCCAGCAGGTTGAATATTTTCAACTCTAAGGATGTTGATGCCATCTTTGGTGCGCTTTGCTAGGGAATATTCACGTTGTACGCCTGCTTCGAAGGCTTGAGTTAAACTTAAGCGTTGCTGGTTAACATAAATATCAGCAGAAACGGCATTGTCACTAGATAGTATAATTTTACCCTGTCCCTTGTGACTTAAAAAGCTTGTTCGGTTGTTTACCCACTCACGCTTGTAAGAATGTATAAGTGGAAACTCTAAACTGAGTTGGTTTGTAAGGTCGGCTGGCGTAAGCTCGTTGTTGGTTTTTTCAAGTTCATAGCGCAACATCAAGGCTTCAGAGGCATCTGGAAAATACTTTTCTAGCAAGGCAAAGACAGCGGCGGCGGTTTTTGCGTCAGCATTCCCAGTAACTTGCCAAGGTAAAAAGTGCATTTGAAATGCAGAAAGGGTGTCTATACTTTGCTGGTCTAATACGCCAGTCTCAATGACGCTATAACCATAGGTGCTTAATGCATTTTGAAGCAGGCCAATATCTGGCATGTCTCGTTTAAACGTTTGCCAATAACGCGCAAGTGTTTCGTCTTCATACCATGCTCCTATGCCGGCCTGATAAAGCTGAAACCATGGAAATCTTGGGCCCGGATCATTTTTGCGAGAAGGGGCTATATCAGAATGCCCAATGACTGCAGTTGGCTCAATATCCGGATTGCGCGCCAATATGTCTTTACTGAGTTCAATGACCAGCTCAATTTGTTTAGGATCAAAATCTGGGAAGACGCATAAACGATTTGGTCCATGCTCTGCACGTGAGGCCATGCCTGCATCAACTAGCGCTTGTTCATCATCAAAGCAGCTTGGTGTATTCACAATTTCAATACCAATAGAGCTATCGTTTAGAGCGGTTCTACCTTGCCAATAGCTTGGTCCAGCGTGCCATGCTCGCTCAGTTTCGTCGACTAGCTGTAAAATTTTAAGTTTGCTGTGTGGATAGCTAGGATCACCGCTTTGAGGCACTAAATAATGCGAGCTTACAAAGCCTTCATCAACGAGCAAGTCGACCGAGGTTTGGTAGTCCACCGCGGTAAAGTGCATAACCAAAGACTTCACTCTAAAACTATAGTTAGCAGAAGGTAACTGGGTATAGGACGACGACACACAACTGGCAATAAATACCGTGAGAACACAAAGTCCTAAGAGTCTAAATAGCTTGATAGGCATTTAACGATTTACTCCGCAGTATTTTTTTAAGTATTCTTTATGTACAGGCATTTGCTGCATAGCTTCAGTCATCGCACCGCCAATAGCATTCATGTTCTTCACTCGCTGCGACTCGTCTAAGTTATCCACTAGAGGGTGATAACTTTCTGGAACGAGGCCTTGCCCATTCATCACTGAAAACCAGCTTAGTTCGTTAAAAAGCTCGTTGTTATCTCGAAATATGCGCCCGCTGGCTTGGTATAAATCAATTTTTTGCTGAAGTGAATCAGGAATATCCATATTTTTACAATAGCGCCAAAACGCTGAGTCTTCCCGTTCACTCGCTTTGTAATGCAGAATAATAAAGTCTCGAATACGCCAAAGTTCATCGTCGGTATATCGATTGTACGCGTCGATGTCTGCCTGTTTACACTTTCCATCTGGAAATAAAGACAGCAGACGCATAATGGCTGATTGTATAAGTTGTAAACCAGTCGATTCAAGGGGTTCAATAAAGCCGGCCGACAAGCCTATGGCAACACAATTATTTTTCCACGCCTGTTTACGCTTACCATTAATCCATTTTAGTTCTCTGGCTTCTGATAAGGCTTTACTCGGCAAGCGTTTAGACAGTTTACTCACTGCCATCTCTTTAGAGATAAACTGCGAAGAGAATACAAATCCATTACCCACTCTGTGTTGCAATGGAATTTGCCATTGCCAGCCGTTTTCATGGGCTGTTGAAATAGTATAAGGCTTAATATTGTCCAGCGATTCGCTAGGTTGAGCGATTGCCGAATCGCAAGGCAGATATTGACGCCAGTCTTCAAAGCCCACATCTAACGTTTTTGCGATCAATAGGCCTTTAAAACCTGAACAATCGATAAATAAATCTGCTGATAGTGCGTTTCCATCTTTAAGTTCAACGCCAAGTATGTCGGCAGTATTAGGGCATTGACGGACGTGTCGAATATCCCCTTGTACATGGTTTACTTTGCGCGCGAGAGAATACTCTTTTAAAAACTCAGCATATTTAATCGCATCAAAATGATATGCGTATTTGATGTTTGCTAGGGCTGAACGAGATTGTGGTTGCGGATGACAAAATTTGCCATGTAATGCGGCTTGATATTCGATACAGTAATCGGAAATTGGTCGTTCTTTACCAGCTAACTTATCTTTTAACCAGTAATGATGAAACGCTAGCCCTTGCATATTAATACCATAAGGGCCAAAAGGGTGCATATAAGCATGGCCTTTTTTATACCAATCTTGAAACGTAATGCCTAGTTTAAACGAGCCTTGAGTAAAGCGCATAAAGCTCGCTTCATCGATACCCAGCATTTGATTAAATTCTAAAATACCCGGAATGGTCGCCTCGCCCACTGAAATAGTGCCGATATTATGCGATTCAACTAAGGTAATAGTATGACGCTCTGAAGGCAATGCGTTCGATAAAGCGGCTGCGGTCATCCATCCAGCTGAGCCACCGCCCACAATTAATATATTTTTTTTAAGATTCTTTTGCATAACAATATCATAGTGGCTAAGTGAGCTTGAAACAACGAGAATTACAGGAAAATAACGCTAAGCTTATGTTAGCAATAAAAAAGGCGACAGCCTGCGCTATCGCCTTGTATAAATAACTAAACTTTAAAAGTCATAGTTAACTTGAAGCGTAACTGCGCGACCTCTTGGATCGGCTACCCGTGGGTCAAATGCTGCACCAGGTGAAAAGTCATTCTGATGAGCCGTGAACGGTGGATCCCGGTCAAATAAGTTTTTGATACCAAATATGACTTGAGTATCTTCAAAACCGTCATACTTCACGCTGTAGTTATACACTAAATAACTTCCGACTACGCCATCGTAAAACGGTGGGTTAGCCTCTCCAGATGCAACTCCTGGAGGTGTCTCGTCATCATAACTGTGACGATACATTTGTGTAAGTGTATGGGTGTAGTCCCCATGACCATAGTTCAGGGAAATAGTATGCTTCCAACGCAGTGGAATGTTACCACGCGAGTGAGTGCCTACTAAGTTTGGTCCAAACTCAGAATCATCACGCTCTTGCTTGATATCTTCAATTAAGTAGCTACCGTTGATATTCAAACCCCAAGTGCCTTCACCAAGCTCTCCCCGTGTAGAGAAACCAACTTCAATACCACTAGTTTTACGACCACCCGCATTAATAAAGCGTCGATCGATAGCTACAATATTGCCGCTGCCGTCACGCAAGTAGTTATCAGCAAATAGCTCTGGGTTCTCAATTAGTTCCCTAAAGCCTGGAGTTTGAATGGTGCCTTCAATTTCAATTTCCCACCAGTCAAGGTTAAATACCGCATTGTCGATAGCAACAACGACGCCTAAACTAGCCTGTTTTGACTCCTCAGGCCCTAAATCGGTTTGCCCACCAAAAATAATTGCAGGGGTAATTGGTTGGCAATTAGGGTCGCTTGCCACCACAACACCATCAGCACATAAAAACGGGTTCGCTAAATCTGTGCCGGTATACGGTTCTGCCGTTTCACCATTAAATAATTGATTAAAACTTGGGACTCTAAAGCCAGTGCTGTAGGCGCCGCGAAATAATACCTCGTCCATTGGCGTAAACTTAAAGCCATACTTAGGATTAGTAGTACCACCAAAGCCATCATAATTATCATGACGTACGGCTAGGTTTAATTCAAAGCTTTCAACAACTGGAATCAAGGCTTCCACAAACACCGCTTTGATATCACGACTTACATTGTCTAATGCATTTGCATCGTCAAACGGGGCACCATAAATAGCAGGGCGGTCATCAGCAGCTCGTCGGTCACCATTAAATTTGTATTCTTCACGTCTCAAATCTACACCAGCAGCTACGTAAATAGTATCGCCGCCAAGGCCAAGCTCAAATCCAGTATCACCAGAAATTGAGGCATCAAGCTGAGTCATGATTGTCTCACCGCCAAAAAGCACGGTGCCTCTTGCTGACACATTCTCTAAAGCCTGAATGGCAGCGGCTGTCTGTGTTTGCCCAGGTAAAACAAACGGATTCACTATACCAGTACCAATAGCTTCTGCTAAGCCTGCGGTAAAGTGATAGCCATCACCGAGCTCAGATTCTGCTTCGTTGGCTGAGCGAGATAAGCCCGCTTTATAATCCCAGTCTCCCCATACACCTTCAAAACCCAGCTGTAATTTGTAAGAGGTGGTAGTAGTTTCAATTTCACGAGGGCCACAATCCATGCAGCGCCAACGATAGGCAATAGGTGCACCAATGTTTAGTTGGTCAGCGCCGTAATAACTTGATAAAGCATCGACAATATAATTGTATGAATCACCGGTGCTAGGGTAAAATCCACCGCCAAAGGTATCCCAATCGCCCGCCCCAATTGCCCATGGGGTAATTTGGTTTGGCTCAAATACCTTTTTAGCAACCACTTCAGAGCCTAACAACTCAATAAAGGCTTCAGAGTTCTCGCCAACTTTAACCGTACCGCGACCAACAAAATCAATGTTTTCAACCGGCTGTTGTAAAACAGAGGCACGAGGGTAATCCCAAGAACAACTTACACCAAGGTTTCGAGAACGATTCCATAAATCGGCTGCATCTGGACCCATGTTTTCAATTGCATCACAACCTGGCTGCCCGGGCAGTGCCAATACGTTTAATACATCGTTTTCTAGACCAGTAATTGGATTGATTAGCCCTGAGCCAACCAAGTTATATTGCGATGAACTGGGATCATTAGGATTGCTAAAGCGATCGTTTACAGAAGCAAATGGCGTCCCACGTGTATCGGGTGACAGGCCACGTTCAGGCTGGAAGGTGTTGGTGAAGTCACGATCGGTCCCGCGCAAAATCTCCGCTGATTTGTAAGATAGTGAACCCATGACGTTAAAGCCATCTTGCTCAACATCTCCAGTACCACCGAGTACATTAAAGCGGTAAATATTACCACCACCCGCTTCGGTGTGATCGACAAAAGCACCAACTTGTAATCCATTGTAGTTTTTCTTCAATATAAAGTTAATTACACCACCGATTGCGTCTGTGCCGTATACTGCAGAAGCGCCGTCGCGTAATACTTCCACTCGTTCAATTGCAGCAAAAGGTATGGAGTTCAAATCAACAGAGCGACCTTTAAGACCGTGTGTAGCAACGCGTCTACCATTAAGTAATACTAATGTAGAGCCAACACCTTGCTGACGTAGGTTGGCACTCGAAGCGCCATTATTGCCGCGCTCTTCTCCTCCAACAATACCGGCATTACTGGCTAGATTATCATTTGAATTTGATGAAATATTGAGTTGTAGTAATAATTGTTCTGCAGAGGTTATCCCTGCCGCATCTATTTCAGCGCGTGAAATAATGGTAAGCGGTAAATCACCTTCTAGGCTGGTTCTTTTGATGCTTGAACCTGTGACTGCAATACGTTCGATTTTTTCTTGGGTGTCTGTAGTTTCTTGTTCAGCAGCCTGTTGGGCTATGGCGCTTACGCCAAAGCCTGACATGGCTAGCACTAGTGCAATTTTATTTAACTTCACAGTGCATTCTCCCTATTTAGTTATTATTGGCATGTGTGTTCTATCACTCATATTTGATAGAGGTTGAATCCTGATACTTCTGAGGTATTCAACGAGCCAGGAGAGCGCAGAGTATTTACAAGACGCGGTAACAGCTTAGACTCGCGGGGTAATATATGTTACACACCCTCCCTTAACTTCACGTTAACATAACCATATATAAAGTAAATAATAAATTATTCCTAAAAAGGGTGTGCATATACAAATAATTTATTTAGATCTGTCGGTAATTTACTTGTATCAATTAAGCTCAATCAATTGACCATTTATTACGGCAGCAACAATTTTATCCCCTTTGCGCATTAAGAAATAGGCTGGCTGTTGCAAGCATAGTGCGCTGGCATTTGCGGGTAGCGGCTGATTAAACAGCATCGGCAAGTCGGATTGATTCTCCATTAACTGTATCTCCCCCTGAAATTGGATGACACCTTTGCGTAACCAGTCACGATAGCTTTCATTGGTAAGTATGCTTGGTGAGTTGATGCTATGGACTAGTCCCGGGTCAAAGCTAAGATCGCCTGCATCAAATTCTACTAGACCGGCTTGGTTAGCTAAATGACCGACCGTATCGATAAAAAATTCATTACTGTAGCGAGCGGTTTGTTTAATACTAATACTAGCTTGATATGACTGAGTCCCAATAAAATGCAAATCACGGATGAATAATGATGAGAGAGTCTCAGGAGTATTTTCAGGTATCTTCCAATAGCTATCTTGATAGCGCAGCATTGTAGCTTTGTCTACGTGGCCCTGTTGTTTGCTTATAAGCATTTCAAAAGCCACGGTCATAGCGATTACGTTCATTTGTCGAGCAACTTGACGATTTGGGTCGTTGCGCGCCGCACCCGACTCAATCAAAATTGTGCTGATCTTTTTTTCAGCGATGCGATCACCAAAAGAGCGAGGTGAAAATGTATCATCATAGCGAGCAATACATTCTGGAATATGGTGTTGCAGTACCTCTGCCATTTTGCCAATCAATGACATGGCTAAAAAGCGGCTGTCGTCGACATCTTTTGTATGATTAAAAGCCGGCGCTAAAAAAGCAATAGTGGAAGGAGTACCATTAGATCCGCATTGATAATAAGGGGACTGGTCGTGTAAATTAAAACCGATATCGGGTGACAGTTCGGTCACAAGACGCATTAGTATTCGCCCTTCAGGTGTTTGTTGTACCATGGCATCGCGATTTATATCTATTGCTTGAGCGTTATGGCGGATACAACGTTGTGCGCCATCCGGATTAAGCATCGGCACAATATGTAGAGTAAATACATCCTCAAAGTTTATTAGCGAGTCTATTTTTTTAGCTAGCAGTTGATCAAGTAAATCAAAAACAGATGCTGTTGCCGTCGCTTCATTCCCGTGCATTTGAGTCCATGCCAAAATTACGATTGGACCTTTACCGAAGGTTAGTCGATAAATCCCAAGTCCCTCAAAAGAGTTTCCCTCCAAGTTTACCTCAACGCCGTTGGTCTTTTTAAGACGCTCAATGAAAGGCAAGATATCAGCGTGAATAATATGCGGCACGCTCAAAGATGGTAGTAAGGAATGAATAGATGATGGCATAGATTTATGAAGGCTTTGAACTGGATTATGCTATTACAATATCTAAAACCTGTACATAGATGCAAATTATTCTATTATTCATAATAGCAAATGAATAATGTATTCCAATATGTATATACTGCTTTAAGCAAAACCCATCACATACTTGCGCAAATATAATAGGAGTTTCATGGCCGTATTCTCAAAAATCAAAGCCTTGTATACATCGCTTTCTAATAGTGAAGAAAAACTCGCGGACTTCATATTATCCTCACCTTCCAGCGTGCGACATCTATCATCGCAAAAACTCGCCAGCACCGTCGGAGTGAGTCAAAGTTTGGTAGTAAAGTTTGCGCAAAAGCTAAAATATAAAGGGTACCCAGCATTAAAATTAGCCATATTGGATGACCTTAAAAATGTTGAGGCAGACCATCAGACGCTTCATGGCAGCATTGCGATCGATGACGATTACGAAACAATGGCGACCAAGTTATTGCAAAGTAAAATCATTGTGCTTAATCAGACGAAAAGTCTGAACGATCAGGTGTCGTTTGGTGAAGCAGTACAGCTATTACAAACTGCTAATAGAGTCCTAATTACGGGGATTGGTGGTTCCGCTTTGGTGGGTAAAGACTTTGCTTTTAAACTACAAAAGTTGGGAATTGTTGCGATAGCAGAAGTTGACGGACACGCACAGTTAGCATTGGCATCGACCTTAGGCCCCAAAGATTTGGTATTCGCTTTAAGTGAATCTGGCTCTACACGAGAGATAGTTAATGTGGTGAACCAAGCAAAAAGCAATGGCACTCCTGTAATAAGCGTGACTAAATTTGGCGATACAAGAGTGTCGATGCATGCTCAAGTTAGACTTTACTCGGTGGCAGAAGAAGCCGCCACCCGTATATCATCTATTTTGGCGCGGACAGCGCAAGAATTAGTTATTGATATGCTCTTTATCGCCTTAATGCAAGGCTCGGCAAGTCGACGTGGAGTGCTAGAAAAATCTCGTGACGTGGTGTCACAGTTCAGAAATCATTAGGATAAAGCAAGTAAGGCCGAATAAGCTGCTTATATGTTAGCAACTCTGCTTGCCAAGTTTGTCGAATTTCGGCCTCTGTGTGGTGAGCTTCAATAGCTAAACGTAACTTATCAGTTCCAGCTAACTTATCCATAAAATTAGGAGCGGTAAAAAAGCGCTCATCATTTTTACTAAACTGTGCGAAGGCATTAAGGAGTATGCTAAGCGATAGGCCTTTTGTAGTATCTTCACGCAAATCTAGTCCATACAATATGTTGCCCTCCAACTTAGGTGAGGGTGCTGCATAGGGGCGCGACTCAGGCCTAAAAGTATGCTCGCCGAGCTTTATCAAGTGATGACCAATTTGCTGAAAAGGAAAATCTGTACCGCGTCCGAGACTCATTGCGCTGGCTTCAAAAAAGCATAGTGAGGGGTATAGGCGAATCGCTACATCATTCGGTAAGTTCGGTGAAGGTGATATAGGCAAAGAGTAAGACATATGCTTTTGATAACCTTGCGTCTTTACTATGGTGAGGTCCAAGTTTTGGGCATTTTGAATCCACCCTTCACCTTTAATCATCATGGCTAGTTCGCCCACCGTTAAACCATGTAGCACTGGAATAGGGTGCATGCCAACAAAAGATTGAAAACGTAAATCTAAGACTGGTCCGTCAATGAACATGCCGTTAGGGTTGGGCCTATCGAGTACGATGAAATGGACCCCATGCTTTGCCGCTGCTTCCATCATGTAGTGCATGGAGCTGATATAAGTATAGAAGCGAGCGCCCACGTCTTGTATATCAAACACAATAACATCAAGGCTCTGCATTAGTGCCTCGGGCGGTGTTTTGTTTTCACCATATATTGACTGGATCGCAATACCGGTCTTTATATCAGTGCCGTTTTTAATGTGCTCTCCTGCGCCGGCATTACCCCTTACACCATGCTCGGGCGCAAATAACACTTTTACCTCAATATCGTTAACGATGAGAACATCGAGCAAATGACGTTTGCTTACCATTGAAGTTTGATTGACCACCAGCCCCACTTTCTTATCGGCTAATAATGGTAAGTATTGTGTTAAACGTTCGCCACCAAGGACGATATTTGAAGAGGGGGTGGCACTAATAAAATAGGGCACAAGCCAAAATAGTATTAGTGTCACAAATCTAAGTTTGCTCATAAGAGACTTAAGATAGGGCGTCGCGTAAATAGCCCTTTGACTGGGTAAGCATTGCTTTGGCTTGCTCTGCTGGACTATTAGTTAACAACATTAAAATGGCCAATTTGGCGCTATTATTTGCCTCAGCCAATGCAGCACTGGCGGCGTTTTTTTCGCAGCCAGTGGCCTGCATAACGATACGTATGGCTCGCGCCTCAAGCTTTTGATTACTGGCGTTAAGATCTACCATCAAGTTTTCGTATACTTTACCCATTTTAACCATGCTCGCTGTACTTAACATATTAAGTGCAAGCTTTTGTGCGGTGCCTGATTTCATTCGGGTTGAGCCGGTTAAGCATTCTGGGCCAACGGTTAAGCAGATGGCTGTCTTTGCCAGTTCAATTAAAGGGGAGTTTGGATTACATACTACACACACGCTATGACATCCTAGCTGGTTAGCATACTCTAAAGCGCCAATAACATAAGGGGTTCGGCCGCTCGCAGCAATGCCAACAACGACATCTTTTGCGCTTAGCTGAATATCCTTTAAGTCTGCGATACCTTGTTGTTTGTTGTCTTCAGCCCCCTCAACGGCATGAATAAGTGCGCGCTCACCACCGGCAATTAAACCTACTACCATGTTGTCGGCAACACTAAAGGTAGGGCGACATTCAACTGCGTCTAAAACCCCTAATCTTCCACTGGTTCCGGCACCGATATAAATGAGACGACCACCGTGTTTGAAGGCACTCACTATTGCATCAACGCCTTGTGCTATATTATCTAGCGCCTGCGCGACTGCTTCGGCGACGGTTTTATCCTCGTCATTAATAACTTTTAGTAGCTCATGTGTACTCAAGGTATCTAAATTCATAGTACGAGGGTTGCGCCCTTCCGATAACATGCCATCTAACTGTTTTATCAGTAATGCTGAAGTATCTTCCATTTCGCTCATTCTCCTTGCTGCTCAGCATTATTCATATGTGAGGATTTGCCTAGAAGGCATATAGCTAACGATAAAGCAGTACCTATCACAAGTTGCCATGAGAACCCTAAATCAAATTGCAGATGCTCAGGCAAATATAAAGTTTGTATGTAGGGTTGCATAAGCACGGGGGTTAAAAAGCCGATTAGTAGCGCACATAAGACCGAACGAGGAGAGCCTCGCCGGCTAAATAAAGCAGTAAAATAGATACCTAATAAACCACTGTAAGAGAACACCATTAC
>Ga0307933_1001958_pt1 | contig 14711 bp, 12 predicted proteins | sample OrgLakmetageno88_FD_201811 | JGI IMG/M metagenome (GOLD analysis project Ga0307933, IMG submission 201811) | Saline water microbial communities from Organic Lake, Antarctica - #88 | ecosystem: Environmental > Aquatic > Non-marine Saline and Alkaline > Saline | place: Antarctica: Organic Lake...
AGCCAGAGTTTGCCTATCCTCGAAGGCTTGCAGCATACTCTAATAGAACTCAGGCGTAAGCACCTTCCCAAGAGCCTGACCGGGAAAGCCTGCGATTACGCTCTGGGAATCTGGGACAAAGCTAAGGGGCTTACGAAGGCATAAGCGGTCCGGCGGGACAGAAATGTCCCGGCTTCGTTATTGCTCTAGCGCTGCTTGATCTTGCATTGCCTTCAACACATTTGGCCTCAAAAAACTACGTCCAGATTTTTAAACGGAGCGCGGACATTTCTGTCCGCTAGTAGAGTAAAGCCCCTATTATGTTGGATCCGCGCCAGCAATCAGGATGCGCTTACGCGCTTTCTGGTCTTTTTCACGGCCATACTCGCTGCGCCAGAAGCGCCAAGGGAGTAGGACGAGGCCTATGAAGACGAGCTGGCTGATCAGGAATGCGATGAGCCAGTAAAACCCGCTGTCGGTGAAACCATAGGAATGGAGCCCGACGCCTAGGAGGTTCGTGCCGAACCAGGACCAGGCGGTGATGACATTGCCCGCGATCGCCAGCGCCATGAGACCGCGGTCTTTGCAGATGCCGCCCCAGCGCGCGTGAAGGTAGATAGCGCCCATGATGACGATCATGAGTGCACCATTTTCCTTCGGGTCCCAGCCCCAAAAACGGCCCCAGCTTTGGTCCGCCCAAATGCCACCGAGGATGGTGCCTACGAGGCTGAAGAGGGTGCCGAAGCAAATGATGCCGTAAACCATCCCACTGAGGGTGCGTGCCGATTTGTTGTCAAAACGATTACCAAAGACACCGAGCACGCCGTAAAAGATCGCGAGCGCGCCAGCGAGGAACATGGCTGAGTAGCCGAAAGTGATGACGACCACATGCGTGGCCAACCAGAAGTTTGAGTCGAGCACGGCGCGCATCATCTCCAACGTATCACCTGACATGGCGAGGTGATGGGCGACGATGAGGGTGCAGAAGCCGACGAGCGAGGCCATGGCCGCACCGATACCGTTGCGCGTGAAGCGCTCCAGGAAGACACCCAGTAAGACCGCGCCCCAGCCGACAAAGACGGCCGAGGAGTAAAGGTTGGTCACCGGCGGCCGCCCTTGAATATACATTCGCGAGGCGAGGCCGAGGGTGTGGATAATAAATGCCAGCACGAGCACCCAGAAGGCAGCATTGCCGAGCTCCTTGGGCCAGCGCAGCCACGAGATGCAGACTGCGAGAAAGATGATGACGTAGAGCTGCATCGCTACGCTGAAGGGCTGCATCGAGTTAAAGACGCGTTCGTAATGCACGCGGTCGATGTCATCCGGGAAGTCGGCAATGAAACGTTGGCGCAAGTCCTGCGCGGTTTGATTGAACATCTCGGTTTCACCTCGGCGGTAGGCCATGGTCAGCCCGGCGTATCCCATCACGTATGGGCTGAGCGCTTCGCCCTGCATGACGCCGAGTAGTTCTTCGCCGATATTCTCCCAGTCTTCGAGTGGTTCGACAGGGGGTGGCGGAGGAATCACGCGAAGGTGAGCCGTCCGCGATAATTTTAAGTAGTCGTCGCCGAAGGTGACGAAGCGTCGGAGCAAGTCGGCGTCATAGTCGTCGCCGGCTTGTTGTTTACGCAGTGCATCCATGCCGGGGCCGACGCTGCTGGTGTAGCTGCGGTATTCATCGGCCAAGCTGTCAAGGCGCTCAGGTCCGCCGATTGGGTGGAGCGAGTGCATGACGCGATGGTAGAGCATGAGGCCATCGTTTATATCGGCGATTTGCGCGTCGTAGGCGCTGCGCTTCTTCGGTTCAGGGTCGAGTTTTGAATACAGCTCAAGAAGCGTTTTGAAGTGTGGCTTCAGGTCGTTGAAGGAGTAGTAGCGTTGGCCCTGCTCTGCGAGGCCGGGGAGGCCTAAGTCATCAGGAAATTCGATTTTAAAGACGCGGTAGGTGTCGGCCAGCTCCGGGCGCATCGTCAGATCCATAAACCATTCGATGGGCTGGAGCCACTCGCCATCCGGAGACTCAACTTTCTGGCGGGCGGATAGTATGAGGAGGGTGTTGCGCGCGACAGAATCGAGCGGCTTGATGCGGCCGCCAACCTGCACCGGCAGCTCAGAGAAGCTGTCGATATTAAAGCCGCTCTCGTTCGATGACGGCTTGAGCTGGCGGCCAAAGACCATCAGCACAAGGGCGAGAACGATGATGTAGATTAGGTTTTTCACTATGAATTTTTTCGTAGTAGCAAAAAAAGCATCACGCCGGTCGGCGTTTGCTCAGGAATTTAATGAAGTGCATGCCGAATTGCACACACATGCCGAGGCCCATGAGGAGGACGCTGATGTAAGGGAGAATCCAGCCTGGGTTACGAACGACCTGAAAAATCGAGGTCTTATCCTGATTTGCGAACGACGCCTGGTAGAAGGTGAGGCCTTCATAGCGTAGGGGGTGATTCATGTAGATGAGCGCTTTTTGATCTTTAGCACTGTCTTCATGGTGCACCATAACTTCGCTGGAGAAGTTAAAGGGAACTTCTGTGCCGGGGTATTTTTCGTGTTTGAAGTCGATGAGCTCGATTTCGAAAGGGTAGTAGTTCCGTGTGAATCGGAGTGCAACCTCCCACGATTGCTCGCCGAGGCTGACCATTTGCGGAGGGAAGCGCTCATCGATGACATTCGAGACGAGCCAAGTGCCGATCACGCCATCCGCGCCGGAGATTTCGACGTAAGCGGTCTCGGTATTCATCTCGTTTTCCGCGTAGGTGACTTCGGTTGGCGTGGCGACGACGTTCATCTTAATGGCCACGCCCTGGTCGGCGATGTTATCGGCTACCGGTGCCTGCGCGCGACCGACGTTTGAATTAGGGAAGAAGCGAACAGTTCGGATACTGAGTGATGTGTCCGGGACGTCGATTTGCTTGCCGATCTTGAGCAGCTTAGTTGGGATACTGTGAATCGTGTCGTGCTCTGGATGGCTCCGGTCGATAAAAACGAGTTCGTTACTTCGGAAAGCCTGCGAGTAATTACTGCGACCACCTTCATCTACCGGCATCTGGCTTTCCTTAGAGACAAGGTCGGTCATCAATTCGCTGACGAGGAGTAAGATGAGTCCGAAATGAATGAGGAAGATGCCGCTCTTCTTGAACGTAAACTTGAAGCGGGTGATGTGTGCCGCCAGAAGGTTGACGAAGAGCATAGCGCCGAGCAGGTAGCCGCCCGGCATAGGTAGATGTAGCCAGAAGAGCTTGTTGTAGTGGAGCCATTGCTCAGGATAGGCCCATACGACTAGAAAACTTTCAAAGTAGAGTTTCTGTGTGTGCCAAATACCGTAGTGCACCTGATCGAGGGTGCCAAAGAAGATCAGCATCATCGAAAACGCCAACAGGACGACTGTCAGGCGCAAGGAAGCAAAGAACTTGAAGACCGGATTCATTGACTAGTGGACGATCAGATAAGTTTTTTCATGTAGCCTTGGCGAAGGAGGAAGCGCTTCCGCTTGGGTCGAACCTGCTAGGGAGTCCGATACGACCAAACGCGAAGGCGTTCGGCTACGGGAGTGGTTTGTAGCCGAAGCGCTTCCGCTTTGATGGACGTGGTTGCGGGTATAGGACCTATCCAAACGCGAAGGCGTTCGGCTACGGAAGCGGTCTGTAGCCGAAGCGCTTCCGCTTTGGTGGACGTGGTCGCGGGTATAGGACCTATCCAAAAGCAAAGGCGTTCGGCTACTAGTTTCGAAAGTTTTAGGCATGAAATAACTTATTTGATGCAATATTAGTGGTGATGATCCTCGATTTCGACGCTGGCGAGGAAGGTATCCATGGCCTCGGCCTGTGTGGCGACGGTGCCCGTGGCGCCCTGCATCTTAAAGAACCAGGTGCTGCCGTGAAAGCTGAGGATGCCGCCAAGAACACTCTGTTCAGGGCCTTGGAGATTAACGAGCATGGCCTTGTGATTAGAGATGGTGGTGGGGCGCGCGACTTCGTTGATCGCGTCTGCCTGGATGGCATCGAGGCCGATCTGGCCGCGCCAGCGGTTGATATTGCCTAGCATGCCGCCGACATCGCCGGGGAAGACAGTTACGGTGATTTCAGCACTGCCGCTGGCATCCTTTACGCGGAAGTTCGCCTTACGAATACTCTGAGCCGGAAATTCCTCCCACGCCTCAGGCACGGCGTAGCTTAGGTCAGGTGCCGCTTGAGCTGCTTCTGCCATGCCGGGCATGACTTGCATCTTACCGGGCGCGGGTTGTGCGGGGGCAGTGACTTCCGACTGCTGAGGCATGTCTGCGTTACGTTCCTCCTTCGGAATCTGGTAAGTCACGGGTTCAGCTTTATCACAGCCTGTGAAGAGGAGCGCCAGCGCGGCTATAGGTATAAGAAATTTGTTCATGTTCTGAACGTATATCGGTGTTCGACCAATTGCTTGGGTCAAGCTTTAGTGGACGAATGTGCGCGCTTCTTATACTGCGAATTAGCAGGGGTTAATTGTTAAAGCGGAAGAGCGCTACATCGCCGTCTTTGAACTCGTATTCCTTGCCTTCGAGGCGATATTTACCTGCCTCACGAGCGCCGGCGGTGTTGCCGGCGGTGATGAGGTCGTCATAGGAGACCACTTCGGCCTTAATGAAGCCGCTCTCGAAATCGGTGTGAATCACGCCCGCGCATTGAGGAGCCTTCATGCCTGTGCGGAAGGTCCAGGCCCGCACTTCCTGTTCACCGGCGGTAAAGTAGGAGGCGAGGCCAAGCAGGTCGTAGGCGGCGCGGATGAGTAGTGAGACTCCGGAATCTTTCACGCCGAGCGATTCGAGGTATTCGGCAGCCTCTGTTGCGTCGAAATCGATGAGTTCGGCTTCAACTGCGGCGGAGATGGTGCACGTTCCCGCGCCGTGGTGCTCGCGCGCGAATGTTTCCACCTTGGCGACGTATGCATTGCCGGACGGGTCGGCAAGGTCGCCTTCCGCGACGTTGCAGGCATAGAGCACGCGCTTGGCTGAGAGTAGGCAGAGGCGCTTGAGGGCGATGAGCTCGTCCTCGTTCATGCTGAGTGTGATGGCGGGTTTCGTCTCGTTAAGGTGGGGGAGTAGGCGCTCAATCAGGTCGATGTTTTCCTTCGCCTCCTTGTCGCCACCGCGAGCTTTTTTGATAAGCTTCTCCTGCTGGCTTTCCAGTGAGCTGAGGTCCGAGAGGATAAGCTCGGTGTTGATGACCTCGATATCACGGATTGGGTCGATGGAGCCCATGTTGTGGATAATGTCCTCATCCTCGAAGCAGCGCACGACGTGGACGATGGCATCGACCTCGCGGATGTTGGCGAGGAACTTGTTGCCGAGGCCTTCGCCTTTACTCGCGCCTTCGACCAGACCGGCGATATCGACGAACTCAATCGCGGCCGGAATGACCTTATTGGTCTTGGAAATCGCCCTCAACGGTTCCAGCCGGGCATCCGGCACCAGGACGACGCCCACGTTCGGGTCGATCGTGCAAAATGGATAATTTGCCGATTCAGCCTTACGCGTGCGCGTAAGGGCGTTGAAGAGCGTGCTCTTGCCAACATTCGGGAGACCTACGATACCTGCTTGAAGCATAGCGGGCAAAAGATGCAATCCCACGCGAGCTGTGCAACGCAAAAAGCAGCGCCGTTTTTCGTCAAGTTGGATTGCAACCACCGGCTGCGCTGGAGGGCACGGAGGGAGGAAGGAAAATCGACCTAAGGTCGCTTCTTTTATCACGTCCAGCCGTGTGCGCTTACAGCCGGTGAAGTAGTTTTTTTAAAACCGTTAATGAACGTTAATTTGTAAGGCGCCGTGAAAATGTTGGAGTTCCGGCTTAAGCCGGTTGTAGGGCACAGGACCTTTCGGAAGGAAAACCGTCCCGCTGAGCGCATCCAATCGCTGAAGACTTTCTACAATTGTCCGGGTTGACTAAAACGATCACGTGAATTAACGAGTCCTGCACACTGAACATCCTTTTTCCTGCGTATGAACAAAGCTCATCAAAATGCACTGAAGTCTCTGAAGCGTAAACTGCCTGGGCGCGTGTCGACAGACGAGGCGAGTTGTTTCGCCGCTTCGCTCGATAATCTCCGCCTGTCGTTTGCTCCGGATGCGGTTGTTAAGGCCCGGGAAGCTTCCGATGTGGGCGTAGTTCTGAAACTGGCCAACGAATTTAAAATCCCTGTCACCGCACGAGGCGCTGGCTCCTCTGCGACTGGATCCGCAGTTCCGCTAAAAGGTGGTTGGGCGCTGGATCTCTCCGGGTTGAATTCGGTGAAAATCGACGCCGTCGCGCGGATTGCAACCGTAGGTGCGGGCGCAGTCACCGCAGATTTTCAGGCCAAAGCTGAGGCGCTTGGGCTCTTTTTCCCACCTGATCCTTCGTCGAAAAAATACTCCACGATTGGGGGTAACATCGCATGCAATGCCGGTGGGATGCGCTGCGTCAAATACGGTGTGACACGCGACTATGTGTTGGGGCTCGAAGGCTTCCTTGCCGATGGCAGCCCATTCAAGTTCGGGCTTCCCCTGAAGAAATATGTCTCCGGCCTGAATCTGCGAGATCTGTTGATTGGGTCAGAAGGCACACTTGGTGTCGTGACCAGTGCAGCGATCAAGCTCATCCCGAAGCCTGAGAAACGCTGGACGGGCATGTTTGCTTTCAAGAGCGAGGCCGCCGCGCTCAAAGCTGTGGTCGCGCTATTCAAAGCCGGGCACAATCCCTCCATTATGGAGTTTCTCGACCGCCAGTCCGTCGGCTGCGCTGAGAACTACACCGGCAAGCCCATCTTCGAGGGCAACTCCGGCGCATCGATCCTGCTGATCGAACTGGATGGCAGCCCCGCCGAACTCCGCAAGCAGCGCAGTGCGCTGCTCGACTTTATGGCTGCTCGCGCGCTCGCCTACCGCGAAGCGAAGACGGAGGTCGCGGCAGAAAAGCTCTGGCAGGTGCGCCGCACCTGCTCGCAGTCGATGTTCTCCCTTGCCGATACAAAGCTCAACGAAGACGTCGTTGTGCCGCTCAGCAAACAGGCCGAGCTCATCCGCTACACCTTGCAACTGAAGAAGGAAATCGGCCTTGCGACGCCGACCTTCGGGCACGCGGGTGATGGCAATCTGCATGTTCACATCATGTATAATCGCAGCTCAAAGGCCGACGCAAAGAAAGCGAAGGCCGGTATCAAAAAACTGATGCAGAAGGTCGTTGATCTGGGGGGCGTCATTACCGGCGAGCATGGCATCGGTTTGGCGAAGGCTCCTTTTATGTCGATGCAGCACAGCGCGGCGGAGATCGCTGCCATGCGCTCGGTGAAAAATGCGCTTGATCCAAAGGGCATTCTTAACCCCGGCAAAATCTTTGAGCCATTTGAAGTATGGGAGCACGAGCCTGTTGAGGTGAGTCTTCCCTGGGACCATCGATGAGCCTAGCTGCTGGCTGCTATTAGGGTGCAAAATAGAGCGCCTCGATTGAGTCGATTTCGAAAAATCTTTCGTGTCTTTTGCGGCTATCGCAGTTATTAAACTTATGCAGAGCAGTGTTTCTGCTTTTAACTGCTATATTCTAACTCCTGACCTCTACTAAATATGAGCGAAATACTGATCGGCTGGACAACCTGTGACAATTCCGACGTGGCTGACCGCCTCGCTAACGAAATGATAGAGCGCGGCTTGGCTGCCTGTGTGCAAATTGAAGATAGCGTGCGGTCCGTTTTCAAATGGAAGGGCCAAATCCAGAGTGATCTGGAGTGTCGCCTCTGTGTGAAATTCGATACCGTGAAACTGGATGCGATGAACCACTTTATCAAAGCAAACCATCCTTACGAAAACCCCGAGTGGGTCGTTATCCGCCCGGAGTTTGTATCTGAGAAATATCTGAGCTGGGCGACCGGTGGCTGATAGAAAGCCAGGCAAAGTCGCTCATGTCGCGCAGAGGCTTATTTCGTAGGGGCTTTCCTGGGGAAGCCCGCGAAGGTTCGTGAGGTTTTGAGTCTTGCTTGAGGCCCCGCTAGGCTCACGGCCTTCGGCAAGGAACACCCCTACGCATTACTACCGCGAATAGCGGCTACCACCTGTAGAGGCTTCAGCCTCTTGCAGCTTCTTTTTCTGGTCGTCCTCGATCTCGGCGGTTTCAATGAAGCTTTGAAATGCTTGCGGGTCGTCGTTCTTCCAGTTGCCGGCCACGTGGCTCATCATCCGATTGCGCATCCAGCCGTTGCCGATGGATTGAGCCCAAGTCATGGCGCTGGCCGGGTCCTCCTGTGCGGCGCGGTAGGTGTAGCTCATGACAGCCCGGTCAAGTGCATCGGATGCCGGCTGGGAGTTTAGCCATTCTGCAGAGGCGGCCATGTCGTAGCGCGTCCACTCGCGGATGATAGCAGTGCTCGCGTTGCGAAGTGTCCGTTCGTCGAAATCTTGTTCGTTGAGCCATGCCGCGGCGGCAGCGGGATCTTTCTCCGCCCATTCACCGAGTAATCTTGATTTAACGGATGAGGATGCATTATCGCCAAGAGTTTCGACGTAGGCGGCCGCACCTTCGGGATCATAAGAGGCCCAGCGGTCGACGAGCTCAGACATTAGTGAGCTCTTCGTCGATCCGTCTTCAAGTTGTTCGACTTGTAATTTGGCCCCGAGGAGGCCGCCATTACTAATTTGTGTGGTGATTACCTCCTCTAAGGCATAGTTCTGGAGGCGCTTTTGAGCAACCGTGTCTGCTTGCATTGCGAGTGCGGAGGAGAACGCGGCTTGCGGATTTGCCCCAGCATAGCCACGGAAGATTGCGAGCATTTGGCTGGTTTGGCTACGAAGTGGCTCGTTTGCTAGACTCGTTTGTGCCCAGGCGAGTGCCGCGGTAGGGTCGTTGCCCGCCCATGTTTCGAGGATGCTTTCTCGCGCTCGCTGCGTATCGCGTAGTGAGCCGACTTCCTCGGCCATGGCCAGCGCATCAAGGGGTGCTGTTTTAGCTATTTCGCCTAGTAAGTCTCTTATCATTCGGGAGCGGCGATAGTCCGTCTCAGGCAGTGCGAAAGCCTCCGCAAGCAACTCGCGCTTTCCAGCTTCGTCGAGATCGCTTGCTTGGCGGAGAGCTTCAGCCAGGTCATCTTGGCTCAGAGCGAGCAGGGAGCTGGCGGTAAGGGTGGGGGCGCTTGGTTCTGCCTTAACGATGGCCTCACCTGTAAGAGTTGGAGCGGGCTTAGCTGCGACTACCTCCGGAGTTATAGGCTCAGGCGTGCTGGCAGATTGGATAGTCGTGCCGAAGTAGTAAGCGACCCCAACACTGGCCAGCCATACGAAGAGTCCGAGGAGTATTTTTTTTAGGATCACAGTTATCTGTGAACTAATCAGAAACTGAAAGTTTCGCAACTGTAGTTTAACGCCTCCTCGAGGTCAGCCCTACCCAAGAAATGCCTAGTGTCGCGATCGAGCTGAGCGGCATGAGGATGGCGGCTAGAAGCGGGTGCATCATACCGGCGAGGCAGAGGCTTACGGCGGCGAGGTTATAAGTGACCGCCGCTGTGAAGACTGCGGCCACCGTCAGGCGGCGGCGTTGAGCGGTTTGAAAAAGCTCTGGCAGGCAGCGCAGGCTACGGCCAAAAAAGAAGAAGTCGGCGCTGGATTCGAGGATGCTCTTATCGACGACCGGGGTGCCACGGCAGATGGCGGCGTCGAAGGCGAGGCTGTCGTTGGCGCCGTCGCCGATCATGAGGGCCTGGCCTGCGGCATGTTGAGCAATCCAGTCGGCTTTGTCTTTTGGAGAGCAGGCGGCGCGGGTTTGCGCATCGCTGATTCCGAGTTGTCGTGCGATGCGTTGCACCCGGGGCCCGGCATCGCCGCTGAGGATGGCTGTCTCCAGGTTTTGTTGGCGGAAGTATTGGATACTGGCTTTGGCATCGTCGCGCACGTCCTCGATGAAATCGAAGCCCGCGACGCTGAGGCCATTTTGGCGGAGTATGGTATGAGAGCGTAGTGGCGAGCTTCCAGCTTGCCTCATGTCGGCTGAATCGGTGTCTGCACGCGAGGGAAGCGTGGCTAATTCTGGGAGGCAAGCTGGAAGCTCGCCACTACGTTGGCGGTCACTGCGCCAGTTGGGTTTGCCAAGCGTCCAAGTGTTGCCGCCTTTGTCGGTCCAGAGCACGCCTTGGCCGACATGCTCTTCGATCTGAGGATCGTCGGAATGGATGCCGGTATGCGGATGTTCCGCGAGTAGGGCCTCACGGAGTGAGCGCGCAACCGGGTGCGGGTTGTGCTCGACGAGCTGATGCAGGGCTTGTGCCGCCAGCGGATCCAGTTCGCGCATGGCTACCGGGTTTTTCAGGCGCGGCACATCCATGGTAAGGGTGCCGGTCTTGTCGAAGACAACGTGGCGGACTTTACTGAGCCGCTCCCAGATTTGTGCGTTTTTAATAAACAAGCCGGCACGGCGGAGCCGGGCGGTGGCAAATTCGTCGCACATGGGCAGGGCGACACCGAGGGCGCATGGGCACGACACGATGAGGACGGAGATGAGCACCTGCACCGACTTTAGCGGATCGCCGGTCGTGGCGAGCCAGGCCATGCCCCCGAGCAGTCCAGTCGCGATAACGATGGCGATGTAGTATTTGAGCACGGTTTGCAGGCGTCGCTCCTGGAAGGTGTCTGCGGGTCGCTCAAGGAGCTTGGCGAGTAGGCTGTCGGCCCAATTTTCGCGGGCTCGGAATTGGAGATTCTGCAGGCCGACATTGATCGCGCCCGCCGGGACCGTGCGGTTTTTCGGCCAGACGACAGGCTCGGCCTCGCCGTTGATCCATTCCAGGCTGAGGGTGCCGGATACATTGATTGGGTCAGCCGCGACTGGATTGATCTCGCCGGGGGCGACGCTGTATTCGAGGTTGGCAGTGACTTGGCTGGCGTGGATCGTTTCACCGTCCTTCGCGCCACCGATGACGGTGACTTTGCGCGGGCCTGCTTGTTGGCGTTGTAGCTGGCTGCGGTTTTTTTCGAGAGCGACTTCCTGGAGCCAGCGACCGACCAGCATAAGAAAGACAAAGGTGGCGACAAAGTCGAAGTAGATGAGATTCGTGTAGCCTGAGGCCCACCCGATGAGGGAGCCGAGGTAGGCGACGACCAGTCCGGTGGCAATTGGCAGGTCGATATGCAGCACCTTATTGCGAGCCGCTTGCCAGGCGCGATTAATGAAGTAGCTGCCGCCCACTGCGAGGCTGAGCGTGGCAAAGAGCGCGCCGAGAAGTTGAAAGAGTGGTGCGAGGAAAAAGCCGCCGCCCATGCCAAGGTAACCGGGCAGGGTGAAGAGCATTGTGTTGAGCAGGAAGAAGCCGCAGAGCCCGAGCCGGTAGGTGACTTGCCTCGACTCGCGCTTGGTGTGTTCGTGTTCCTGATAAAGCGTAAGCTTGTAGCCGATCTGTTGAACGGCCCGTGCGAACTCCGGCAAGTTGAAGTGCCCGCGTTGCCAGGACAGCTCGACCTCACCGCTGCGGGCGTCGATACGCGCTGCTGCCGCACCGTCCTGCCGCTTAAAAATTGCTTCGATAAGCCAAACGCAGCCGATACAGCTGATGCCCTCAATGCCGAATTTGCCCATTACGACGGGGCGTTCGCAGCTGGCTTCCTCCTTCTTTAAAACGGCTTCGAGTGCTTCAGTCTCGACTTCGCGAAAGGCCTTTGAGCCAACCGGTGGCACGGCCGTTTTACCCTTTAACTCATAGAAACGTGTGAGGTCGTTATCCTCAAGAAGCTGAGCCACGTAGTGGCAACCGTTACAGCAATACGCTTCCTCTTCGCGAGGTGTAAACGGTGTGCCACAGTGGGCGCACTGCGCTTCGCTTGAGGTCGTTGGCATGGTATAAAGATCCGTCAGAGTTATCGGATCAGATTGATCAGTCCGATCTCTTCGCCTCTAGATCGATCGTCTCAACCGGGTTTTCCTTCGCGACCTTGATGAGTATAGTCCATGCACTGATCACGATGAGGAACATGATGATGACGCTTATCCAGAGAACCCATGCGCCACGCTGATTACTTTTATTCGCTATTGTTGTTTCCGGGTCCATATTTCTCAAGAAGTTGTGCGTTGGGGCCGAGGAATTCCGCTTCTCGGGCCATGATTGTTTCCCCTTCGGGACTGATCAAACTGAGTTCAAAGGGGAAGCCGCCTTCATAAACTGAGCGATCAACTGTGATGATGACTGTTCGGACTTCCTCGCCCAACGGTGGCACGGCAATGCCATCCTCGTTACCCTGCATCGTGTAGTTTTTGTAAGCCGATGCGCTCTTGATTTGGAAGGTGCGGGCTTCGTTGGTCTTGTTGATGACGCGGACCATGTATTGGTTGCGGACAGTGGCATCGGTGATGAAGTAGGGTGCGCCGGACATGCGGACGATATTCATGTTCGCGCTACGCAACTGCATGGCAGAAAGGGTGAATGCCGTCGCACCTGCTAGCATCAAGGCAGCGTAGATGAAAATGCGGGGTCGGATGATACGGCGCGCTTTGCCGAGAAGGCCGTTCTGGGAATCGTAGCGGATGAGGCCCTTCGGGCGTCCGACTTTCTCCATGATGATATCGCAGGCATCGATGCAGTTTGCGCAACCGATGCACTCGAATTGAAGCCCTTGCCGAATGTCGATGCCGGTGGGGCACACTTGCACGCAGCGATAGCAATTGATGCAGTCGCCCACCTTCGCCGAGGCTTCGGTGGGCAGGCCCCGCTGGGGCTTTCCCCGTGGTTCACCGCGATTTTCATCGTAGCCGATAATGATCGAATCATCATCGACAAGGGCCGATTGTAGGCGGCCGTAGGGGCAGATGACGAGACAGAGCTGCTCACGGAACCAGGCAAAATTAAAGAAGATGGCTGCCGTCGCGACACCCATAAAGACAAAGGCCCCCCAATGTTCGGCCGGGCTCTGAGTCATCCATACGTAGAGCTGGGGGATCGAGACGAAGTAGGCGAGAAACATGTGCGCGATGAGTGCAGATAAGCCCAGGAATATTGCGCCTTTGATTCCTCTTTTAAATATTTTCTCTCCGTTCCAGTCTTGGGCATCGAGCTTCTTTCGTGCGGCGGCATCACCCTCGATCAGACGCTCGATGGGGCGGTAGACTTGCTCTAGAAACACCGAGTGCGGGCAAGCCCAACCGCACCAGATACGGCCAAAGAGTGAAGTGATAAAAAAGAGCGAAAACCCCATGCCTGTGATGAGGAAAAAAGCCATCCATAGATCCTGAGCTGCGAAACTTAAGCCGAAAAGATGAAAGCGCAGATTGATGACATCGAGAAAGACGGCAGGGTGTCCGTTGACCGGAATCCAAGGGAGCAGCAGATAAATACCGATCAAGAGGAGCGCGAATAGCCGACGATACGTCGTGAAGAATCCTTTGACGTCGGCAGGGTGCAGGAAATTGCGTGAGCCATCCAGGTTGATGGTCGTCGGTGTTTCCTTGGATGGCCGGGATTGTTTCATATATTGGATCGGGCGGATCGGTCTGAATTCATGAAAAACTAGGGCTGAAGCCCGGGGTTCTTATTCAAGACATAAGCGACGACTTCGGCGATGCGTTTTTGGCCGAGGAGTGGTTCCCAGGGCTGCATGCCCTTGTCCAGAAAGCCCTCAGAGATACTGACGTAGATCTCAGCCGGCTGACTGCCGTGGATCCATTCGTCATCGACAAGATTAAAGCCAATTCCGCCCTCTAAGTCTTTGCCGTGGCATGCGATGCAATTCGCATTGAAGGTTTCCTTGCCGGCACTGACGAATGTTGGGTTGTTTGCCATTTCCCAGAAAAGGGTATCATTGGTCACATCGATGGAGTTGGCCAAACGTTTGGTGGCGATCGCTTCTAGCTTTTCTTGAAGAGCCGGGTGGTTTGCACCTTCAAAGCGGCGGTCATCAAGCACGACCCAGTAAATGATGGAGAAGCCGATCATTGCGAATAGAATGATGAGCCACCACATCGGCAAGCGCTGGTCATACTCTCGAATGCCATCCACCACGTGATCGCGGAGGATGACTCCTTCAGGAAGATCATCCTCGGTGACGTCTTCGGGTTTATCGTGTTCGAGTCCGTGTTTCATGGTCGTGTGGTTGTTTTGTTGGCAGGTCGTTGAGCCTCGTCATCCTGTAGCGGCATATGCTCCAGATGCTCCACGGTTTTTTGCCTGAGCAGGTAGGCGCGGGCAGTGATCGCGAGAAAGACGCTAAAGGTGAACCAAAAGGAGATCAGCGGGACGATCGTCGTCCATTCTTCGTAGATTATTCGTTTAAACATGGGAATTGATGACTAATAAATGATGGTGGATGACTGATTATTTATTTATTGAAACTTCGTCGCTGGTCTCGCGATAGCTGCCGAGTTTTTGGAGGTAGGCGATGAGTGCTACGATTTCCTTCTCGGGTTCGACGAAGGCACCTTTCTCGGCGAGTCCTTTAACGATGGCTTCAGCCTGCTCGTCGACTTGCGCTTGAATGTCTTCTTCCGAAAGGTCGATCGGATAGGGGACGCCCAACATGCGCATGACCCTGATCTTTTTAGGCAACTGACTGACCTTGGTGTCTTTTGTGAAAAGCCATGGGTAGTTCGGCATATTCGAGCCCGGCGAGACGCTGCGAGGGTCGAGCATGTGATAGTAGTGCCAATCATCGGAGCGAAGGCCGCCCTCGCGCTGGAGATCCGGGCCGGTGCGCTTCGAGCCCCATTGGTAAGGGAAGTCATAAACAAACTCGCCAAGGTGGGAATAGTCACCGTATCGCA
>Ga0307933_1001961_pt1 | contig 14700 bp, 12 predicted proteins | sample OrgLakmetageno88_FD_201811 | JGI IMG/M metagenome (GOLD analysis project Ga0307933, IMG submission 201811) | Saline water microbial communities from Organic Lake, Antarctica - #88 | ecosystem: Environmental > Aquatic > Non-marine Saline and Alkaline > Saline | place: Antarctica: Organic Lake...
TTGACTCGCTGCGCTGTGCGATCAGGTTGGGGGCGAACCCAAACTTTAAGCCATGACTACTATGAAACCGATCAGCCGCTACTTAGACGCCGCCATACTCAAAGCCGAATTCACTGAAAGCGAAGTGCTGGAAGCGTTCCAAGCCTGCATCGCGCTAAATTGCTACAGCGTCTGCGTGCGCCCGTGCGATATCGAGCTGGCGCAAAAACATTGCCAAGGCACCGAAACGGCGGTGTGCGTGGTGCTGGGCTTCCCACATGGGGTGCAGCTCCCGGCCTCGAAGGCCGATGAAGCGCGCCGCTATATCGCGTTGGGAGTGGACGAGATCGATATGGTGGCCAACTACGGCTGGATACGATCTGGCAACTGGGCGGCTGTGGAAGCCGATGTTGCGGGCGTGGCCGCGCTGACGCGGGCGGCGGGCATCCCGATGAAAGTTATTTTTGAAACGGCGCACCTCAATCCTGAACAGATCACACAGATGGTGGAGGTGTGCATCCGTGCAGGTGCCGATTTCGTCAAAACATCGACGGGCTTTAACGGCGCGGGTGCTCAGGTCGAAGACGTGCAGAACATGCTCGATACCGCCGCCGGGCGTATCAAGGTAAAGCCCTCGGGTGGCATTCGCGACCGAGCCGATGCGCAGCGCTTCGTCGATATGGGCGTGCACCGACTCGGTGTGGGCTGGGCATCGTGCCAAGCGATCTGCGAAGACTCGGAGGCTCAATCCGGCAACGGCTACTAAAGTATGCTGCCGCAAAAAAAGAAAAAAAAGGTCGATTACGAGGCGCTCAACTCGGCGCTGATGCGGATTCCACGTATGGATGTAGCCGCCGCGCGTAACTTGATCGATGTCGGCATCCGCGAGATCTACGATCTGCAAGGCCGCGCGCCCGAGATCTTGCTCGCGGAGGCGCGCAAGAAAAACGACGAGATTCCTGACGACCGCATTCGCTATTTCCGGATGGCTGTTTATTATGCAGAGTGTGATGCGCCCGAAGTTTCCAAGCTTCATCCCGATGAATGGAACTAGTCTGCGAGCGCGACCACTCAGGCTACCATGATCTCTCTAGAAATTGAAATTCCGCGTGAAGTGCCCGTCATGGTATTGAGCCAGACGGTGCTTTTTCCACAGGCAATGATGCCGCTCTTTATCTTCGAGCCCCGCTACCGCGAGATGATCGCAAACGTGCTGGAAAACGAACGCATCTTTGCCGTCGCGGCACTGGATGAGCGCGACGAAGATGCCGAGCTACTCGAAACGCCTTGCTTAATCGCTAGTGTAGGCGTAGTGCGCGCTTGCAAGCAAAACCCAGACGGCACCTCAAACCTTATTTTGCAGGGGCTGGCGCGCGTCGAGTTTGAGAGCTTCGTGTGTGAAGAGCCCTACCGCCGGGCACGCATCAACCAAATATTTAGCCAATCGGACGGCAGTGAAAAATCACTCCGTAGCATCCAACCCACCCTACTCGCACTCTTGCAAACACAGATGCGGCTCGGCGCCGGAATTCCGAAGGAAGTGCTGCAATTTTTATCCAATATCCAAGAGCCAGAAAACGTGCTGGATCTGGCGATCTATACTCTCTGCCCGCCGGGACGCTTCAAGCAGGAGCTATTGGAAACACGTGGCATTCTGGCACGTTTCGAGAAATTTGAGCGTGCGCTACGTGTGCAGATCGAACGCTTGAAGCTAGACCGCAAACTCAAAGGCGGACTTGGCGAAGATCATATCGGAAGCAATTAAAATTTGTGTAGGGTGCTCTGCGGGGTTCAATTAATTATGCGAGGTTATTCGGAAAGAGGAAATTCAACGTAGCCGAAGCGGTCACGCTTTGGATTGTTCGATGCCCAAGATTGTCAGATCGTCCAAAATCTTACGGATTCGGCTACAATTACTCCGCACATTTAATTGCACCCGGCCAGCGACTTGGCACAGCCATTTCGACCATTTCGACCGTATTGGCATCTCTTCCCACCTTCCCACCTTCCCACCTACTTTACCGCTGCGGCTTCTCGAAATAAAAGCTCAACAGCCCGGGGTTGACTCTGATAGTGTTTACAGTGGCCAAGGAGGTCGTTTCGCCAGCGACGCGAGTCTCGATCTCATACGCAAAGGGGTAGCCCTCCACCTCTCGGTAGTCGCGGTAGAAGGTTTGGAAGCGAATCTCGCCCGCAGCATCAAGTTGATCATGACGCACGACATGCGCCGTGGCGGCGTCCACATAGTAGTGGTTGAGCTCGCTACCAAACTCGCGGACTTCGATAATGAAGACATTGCGCTCTTCAAAAATGCTACGTTCAAGCAGCTTGATCTCGTGCTCCCCTTTTTCAAGGTGGCGGAAGAGCGGACTATCGAAACGAGCTTGCTCGCGCAGTGCACGCGTCGCCTTATCATCAAGCGCTCTGATCGAGACCTTGCCCTTGGATTGAGTGCGTATCCAGCCGGACTCACCATTATAGCCGGTGATCACGCTATTATAATCATTTGAGAGGCGGTAGTGTAAAGAATAGGGCCGCTTTTTGCGCATCATAAAACTGTATGTCTCGCCTCCTTGCATGATCGAGCCTTCCACACTCACCGAGGACAGGGCGTTTGCATCACGAAAACCACCGTAAGCCTCAGTGTATCGCTGCAAGATTCGTTGCAGGCCAAAGGCATCATTTTGCGCGTATCCGAAAATCGGCAACATGCATAGACAAAGCGTGAGGTTAAGAGCCTTCTTATAGGACATATCCCTCATTGCGAGGCCAAGGGCGCTTAAAAGCAAGCCAATCTACAACGAAGCATTGTCAGCGGGCGAAAATATCGCCAACACTCTACGGCATGACTTCTGAAATCATTAGCGAATGGCTACAACAGTACAATCTAAACGCGGGTGTTGCGGCTATGCTCGGCCTACTTGGTGCCGGGCTGTATGTATTCTTCTTGGCATTGTTGGCCAACTTTTTGGCAAAGCGTTTCATCGCCTATGTTGTCCACCCGATCATCGGCAGAACAGCGATTAAATGGGACGATCTTCTCATCGAGCACAATGTGATCGTACGCTTTTCGCATATCGTGCCCGCGGCGATCATTCACTTCTTAGCGCCTGTGCTCTTCGCCAGCCATCCTACCATCTTGGATCGGCTTCAAGATGTGGTGAATACTTATCTAATCGTTATTATTCTTTTCATAATTGATGGCGTGCTGAACTTCGCCCGCGCTTTATGGGAGAGTGGCCGCGTCGGCAAGCGCTACCCCGCCAAGAGCTTTATCCAAGCAGCCAAGCTTGTGATCAATCTGATCGGTCTGATACTCATTCTTTCTGCACTCCTGGGGAAATCGCCGCTGGTCTTGTTCTCCGGCCTCGGCGCGGTGACCGCTATTTTACTTTTGATCTTTAGGGATGCCATTCTCGGCTTGGTCGCAGGTTTCCAGCTATCTGTCAACAACATGGTGATGGTTGGTGACTGGATCGAGATGCCCGCGCGCGATGCGGATGGCGACGTGATCGATGTCTCACTAACCACGGTAAAAGTGCAGAATTGGGACAAGACCATTACCACCATCCCCACCTACGCGCTGATCACTGATTCCTTCAGAAACTGGCGCGGCATGAGTGATGCGGGCGGGCGCCGTATCAAACGCTGCTTGTACATCGACATGCGCACGATACAGTTTGCCGACGAAGAATTGCTGGAGCGCTTCAAGCGCATCAACCGCCTGCGCCCCTACTTGGAGGCGAAGCTCGATGAGATTCAAAAGTTCAACAGCGGCGTGGGCGAAGAGCTCTCGGAGTTGATCAATGGCCGCCGCCTCACCAATATCGGCACCTTCCGCGCTTACTGCGTGGCCTACCTGCGCAGCCACCCGAAGGTGCGTCAAGACATGACGCTACTCGTGCGCCAATTGGCCGCAGGCTCAAATGGTCTGCCGCTAGAGATCTACCTGTTTAGCAACGACATCGCCTGGGCCAACTACGAGGACATCCAAGGTGACATCTTCGACCACTTTTTATCCGTCTTGCCTGAGTTCGGCCTCAGCGCCTATCAATCCCCCAGCGGCGCCGACCTGGAAAAGGTCGGCCTAGCGTTGAAATGACGTGATTTTTTTTACCGCAGCCCCAGCTTCTCTAGGATGCGGTCAAGGTCGTCGTTGCCAAAATACTCGATGGTGATGCGCCCTTTCTTGGGCGTGTGCTTGAGGGCGACGCGGGTGTTGAAGTGTTCACCCATGCGTTTTTCGAGATCGCGGATGGCGGTTTGCTCCGCTTCGGGTGCCTTGCCTTTGCCCTTCGTGGCGGAGCTGCCATTGCTCTCTTTGAGGCGGCGCACTTGGGCTTCGGCTTCGCGCACGCTCATGCCAGTTTCGATGATGCGGCGAGCGAGAAGCTTGCGGTGCTCGGCGCTTTCTAGGCCGAGCAATACTTTGGCGTGGCCAGTGGAAATGAGGCGGCGGCTGAGGAAGCCCTGTATCTCGGAGCCGAGCGTGAGTAAGCGCAGGGCGTTGGCCACGGTGGCGCGGCCTTTGCCGACGCGCTCGGCGGCGGCTTCTTGCGTGAGGTCGAAATCGCGCACCAGGCAGGCGTAGCCGAGGGCTTCGTCGATCGGGTTGAGGTTTTCGCGCTGTAAATTCTCGATCAAGGCGAGGGTGGCCGAGGAGGCATCACTGGCTTCGATGATGCGGGCAGGAATCTGCTTCAGCTTGAGCAGGCGGAAGGCGTGTAGACGACGCTCACCGGCTATCAGCTCGAACTTGCCCTCTTTCTCGCGCACCACGATGGGCTGCAATAGACCTTCGGACTGGATGCTCTTGGCAAGCTCTTCGATGTGCTCGGGATGGATCTCGCGGCGCGGCTGGTAAGGGTTGGCGGCGATTTCTTTGACATCGATCTCGCGGTAACCGGGCGCGTTAGGCGCGGTGTTGACGACGGGCGCGGCCTTAGCGGCGGCGACCGCCTCTTTTGCAGGGCCAGCCGCTGTTTTTTTCGAGGCCGCCGAGGCTGGGGCTGTCTCAGCTGATTTAGGTTTGGCTTGCGAACTGCCGGCTCCCGAAATGAGGCCGCCGAGGCCGCGGCCGAGTCTGGTTTTAGAATTGGACATTTTGGTAAGGCAATTTACTGGGCGAATTACTGGGCGAATTATTGGGCGATAGGAATAAAGATGGTCTCTCCGACTTGCAGATCGCGAGATGGGTTTACAATCTTATTGGCGTTTTGGATGTGCTTAATAGTAGAGCCGTGGTCGCGCGCGATCTTGCTGAGCGTATCGCCAGAGCGCACCACGTAGGGCTTACCGCTCTTCGGGTAGTCATCAGAAAAGTGCATGCTAGTGGGCGCAGAGACTTGAGGCTGGCTATCGACGGCATCAGCGATGGAATTGATCGCAGACTGTGTTTCTTTAGCGAGGGCATTGATCTGGCGGCTGACTTCGGCGATGATTTGTTGTTTTGAAGCCTCATCGGCCGCGCGATACTCGCGCCGCAGCGTTTCGATGGCACCCGAGAGGTTAGAGATCTGGGCATCCGTTTCGCGGGTGGAACTGGCGGCGGCGACCTGGGCGCGCAGGCGGGTGTTTTCACGGTGCAGCTCTTCGATTTCAAGGCGCACGGTCTTGAGGCTCTGCGTCAGTAGGCTGACGTCTTGGCTCAAGTTAGCAAGCGTCACGCGGAGGTTGTCCGTTTGTGCGGCAGTCGGCGCTGCAAAGGTGCACAGCCCCAAAAGGCAGAGAACGAGCGGGCAATAATACTTTATCATAAAAAAGAAGATTTCGGCACAGCCCGAAATGTCAAAGAAAAGAGTTGATGCTAATTCAGAAGTCAGCGGACAGCGAATCGCCCCTACGCTCTACGAGTTACGGAGCAATATTTGTAGCCGAAGCGGTCACGCTTTGGATTAGTCGATGCCCAAGATTGTCAGATCGTCCAAAATCTTACGATTTCGGCTACAATTACCCCGCACATTAAAAAAGGGGCGCTTGGTTTTTAGACCCGCCAGCTCTTTAGGACGCGCATGTAGTTGGCGCGCTCTAGGGCTTCGGGATCGGGGCAGCGCAGATAGTTCATACACCCGCGTAGCTCTTCTAGCTGGGTGTATTCTTTTTCTTCCATCCATCGAGTCATCTCGTCGAGTATCTCTTTGATTCGCTCTGGGCCATTGATCAACAAGGTGGAAACAATCTGCACGGCGTCGGCTCCGGCCATGAGGGCTTTGACGGCATCGAGGCCAGTGTGGACGCCGCCGGAGACGGCTAGTTTAGTATCGATACGGCCACTCAGGAAGGCTAGCCATCTTAGGCGCAGGCGCAGCTCGTGCGAATGTGATAGGTCTAGCTGGGGGCGAATGTCTAACTCTTCGACATCGATATCGGGTTGGTAAAAGCGGTTGAAGCAAACGAGGCTGTCGGCACCGGCGGCGGCGAGGCGTTTGGCAAACTGTGGCAGTGCGGTGAAAAATGGCGAGAGCTTGACCGCGAGTGGCAGGGTGATGCGGGCTTTGACGGACTCGACAATACGGATGCAGCGGTTTTCGAGCTGGGCGGCGGTCTCTTCGAGATCGGTGGCTAAGAAGTAGAGGTTGAGCTCGAGGGCATCGGCACCGGCGCTTTCGATCAGGGCGGCGTAATTGACCCACTCCCCTTCGCGGGTGCCGTTGAGCGAGCCGATTACGGGCACGGCGACGGCGGTTTTGACCTTTTGCAATTGATCGAGATAGGTATCGACGCCGTGCTCGAGTAAGTCGACTTCGGGGAAGTAGGAAGCGGCCTCGGAGAAGGAGTTTTCGTAGCTGCCGATGTGGGCTTCGCTGCCGACGAGGTTTTGCGTGATCTGCTCTTCGAAGAGTGAATACATGGTAATGGCGGCAATGCCGCCGTCTTCGAGGGCGCGCACTTTATCCAGATCGTCGGGCAGCGGCGAGGCGCCGGCGATGATCGGATGCTTCAAGTCGAGGCCGAGGTATTTGGTTTCTAAGTTCATGGCTTTGGGCTTTGGGTTTTGGGCTTTGGGATGAGGGCGGCGGCGTTGATTATTCGGCGTCTTTGGCAGCTTTTTCGTAAGGCTTGGCGAGGCGATCGTAGAGCTCGAAGCGTTCGTCGACAAAGGTCTGCGCCTGCTGGCCTAGCTCCTTGGCGCGGGAGGGGTCTTTCATCTGCAACATGCGGAAGCGGGCTTCGTTATCGGTGAAGGTGTAGAGCGGCACTTTGGGCTTGCGCGAATCGAGCTTGAGCGGATTTTCGCCCTGCTCGCTGCGGGCGGGATCGTAGCGGTAGAGTGGCCACGCGCCGCTCTCGACGGCGAGCTTTTGCTGGTCGAAACCGTTGGCCATATTATAGCCGTGGGCGATGCAATGACTGTAAGCGATGATGAGCGACGGCCCGGGGTGGCGCATGGCCTCGTAGATGGCGTTGACTGTCTGCGTATCTTTTGCGCCCATGGCCACTCTCGCTACGTAGACATTGCCATAATTCATGGCGATCAAGCCGAGGTCTTTCTTACCTGTTGCTTTGCCGGAGGACGCAAACTTCGCAATGGCTCCGATCGGGGTGGACTTACTGGCTTGGCCGCCGGTGTTGGAATAGACTTCGGTGTCGAGCACCATGATATTGATGTTGCGCCCGGAAGCGAGCACGTGGTCGACGCCGCCGAAGCCGATATCGTATGCCCAGCCGTCGCCGCCGACGATCCAGACGGACTTATCGACTAGATAGTCGGCTACATCGAGTAGGCGTTTGGCATGTGGCTCGCGCAGTGGGGCGAGTTTCGCTTTGAGCTGCGCCACACGGGTGCGCTGATCGGCGATGCCAGCTTCAGTAGATTGATCGGCGGTGAGGAGGCTGTCGATCAAAGCGCTGTCGATGAATGGCGTGAACTGGCGTAGCAGGTTGCGCGCGATGGTGACTTGTTGATCCACTGCGACTCGCATACCGAGGCCAAACTCGGCGTTGTCTTCGAAGAGTGAATTTGCCCAGGCGGGGCCGCGTCCCTCATCGTTGCAAGTGTAAGGGGTGGTCGGCAAGTTGCCACCGTAGATCGAGGAGCAGCCGGTGGCGTTAGCCATCAGCAGGCGGTCGCCGCAGATCTGGGTGAGCATCTTGAGGTAAGGCGTCTCCCCGCAACCGGCACAGGCGCCGGAATACTCGAAGAGCGGCTCCTTGAACTGGGTGAATTTAACATCGTCCTTCAAGGTGGCGCGGTCGGGCTTGGGCAGATCGAGGAAGAACTTATAGTTGGTGCGCTCGTCTGCTAGCAGCGGGGCTTGCATCCGCATGTTGATAGCTTTTTCGCGCGGATTACTCTTGTTCTTGGCGGGGCAGACGGCGACGCAGAGCGCGCATCCGGTGCAGTCTTCTGGCGCGACTTGAATGGTGAATTTCTTATCGGCAAAATCGCGCACTCGGAAATCAACGGAGCGGAAGCAATCGGGCGCACCTGCGAGTGCGTCGGCATCGTAGAAGTTGGAGCGAATGGCGGCGTGGGGGCAGGCTTGCACGCACTTGTTGCACTGGATGCAGACATCGGGTTCCCAGATGGGGATTTCTTGCGCGATGTTGCGCTTCTCCCATTGGCTGGTGCCGACATCCCACACGCCATCGGGGCGGAAGACACTCACGGGGAGTGCGTCGCCCTTGTTTTGCAACATCACTGAGGTGACGCGTTGCACGAAGTCAGGCGCTTCGGCGGGCACTACAGGGGGCAACTCTAGCTCGGAGCTAACGACAGATGGCACAGTGACTTGCTCTAGCGCGGCCAAGGTCTGATCGACCGCAGCGAAATTCTTTTGCACGATCTCTGGCCCCTTTTTTCCGTAAGTCTTTTCAATCGCTTCTTTAATTTTCGCAATCGCGGCGTCCTTGGGCAGCACCCCAGAGATGGCAAAGAAGCAGGTCTGCATAATGGTATTGATGCGCCCGCCCATGCCCGCTTCGCGCGCTACTTTGTAGGCATCGATGGTATAAAATTGAAGCTGCTTTTCGATCAAGGCCTCTTGCACGCTGCGCGGCATGTGCGCCCAGACGGTAGCGGCGGGATAGATGGAGTTGAGCAAGAAGACGCCCTTGGGCGCGGCGTATTCCAGCACATCGTATTGCTCTAGGAACTGCGCTTGGTGGCAGCCGACGAAGCTGGCGTTTTTAATGAGATACGGCGCACGGATCACCTCGGGGCCGAAGCGTAGGTGCGAGATAGTGACTGCTCCCGATTTTTTGGAATCATAGACGAAGTAGCCTTGCGCGAAGTTGGGGGTGCCCTCCCCGATGATCTTCACGCTGTTCTTGTTGGCACCCACTGTGCCGTCTGAACCGAGACCGAAGAAGATGGCACGAATCACATCCGCCTTTTCTAGATCGAAGTGCTCATCGACGGTGAGCGAAAGCCCGGTGACGTCATCAACGATGCCCACTGTGAAGCGGCGCTTCGGCTTTGGCGCCAGCAACTCTTCGTAAACCGACTTGGCCATGGCGGGTGTAAAGTCTTTTGAGCCGAGGCCGTAGCGTCCGCCGATCACGACGGGGCAAAACGAATCGGGCAGCAGGCCGACTTGGCGCGCCTCTTCAATGCTGGCCAACATCTCGACGAAGAGTGGCTCGCCCAAGGAGCCGGGCTCTTTGCAGCGGTCGAGCACCGCGATGCGGCGCACCGTCTTAGGCAGGGCGGCCACTAGACGCTTCAAATCCAGCGGACGGTAGAGGCGGACTTTCAACACGCCCGTCTTGCGCCCTGCCCTGTTCAGATAGGCGGCGGTCTCGACGGCAGTCTCGGCGCCCGAGCCCATGATCACGATGATCTCTTCGGCATCGGCAGCACCTTCGTATTCATAAAGTGAATACTGGCGCCCAGTCAGCTCGGCGAATTTTGCCATCTCAGCTTCGACGGTATCGGCGCAAGCATCGTAAAATGGATTGGACGCCTCGCGCGCTTGGAAAAAGACATCGGGGTTTTGCGCGGTGCCACGAATGGTGGGATGATCCGGCGAGAGACTGTTGGCACGAATGGCGCGGATCGCTTCGGGATCGATCATCGCTTTCACGATGGAATCATCCAGTAACTCGATCTTGTTAATCTCGTGCGAGGTGCGGAAGCCGTCGAAAAAGTGCAGAAACGGGATGCGGCATTTAAGTGTGGCGGCATGTGAGATCAGCGCGAGGTCTTGCGCTTCTTGCACGGTATTCGAGGCCAGCATGGCGAAGCCTGTCTGGCGGCAGGCCATGACATCGGAGTGATCGCCGAAGATCGAAAGCGCATGTGTGGCGAGCGCCCGTGCACTCACATGCATACAGAACGGCGTCAGCTCACCCGCGATCTTATACATATTGGGGATCATTAAGAGCAGCCCCTGCGAGGCGGTGAAAGTTGTGCAGAGTGCCCCCGCTTGCAGCGAGCCGTGGAGGGCACCTGCCACGCCGCCCTCGGACTGGAGCTGCACCACTTGCGGCACGTCCGACCAAATGTTTGGCCGCTCCGCCGCTGCCCACTCATCGCAGACTTCAGCCATACTGGTGGACGGCGTAATGGGGTAAATCGCAATCACTTCGGATGCACGGTAGGCCACCGAGGCCACCGCGTCGTTCGCATCCAACATGCTGATAGAGGGTCGAATATTTTTATCTTTCACGATAAGAATTTCTAAACTTAGGAACCCTACTCGTAAAGCTTATCTAATACTGGAAAGAACGAGTTTAGCTTAGCTAATGGGAGAGATAAGCTTGAGAGCCAGTTAAACAGCTTGCCGTAGCCGAAGTCGTAAGACTTTGGGCGATCGTCCAAAGTCTTACGATTTCGGCTACGGAAAAAGTTGCGAGATGTTAGGCGTTGTAGCGCGCGAAATTGCGAGATGAGCTAGGCGTTGTAGCGCGCGATCCAAGCAGCACTCCACTGGGCATAGTCGCCGGCTTCGATGTGGGCGCGGACTTGCGCCATCAGGTCGAGAAAAAAGTGTGTGTTGTGGATCGAGAGTAAGGTGCTCGCAAGCAGCTCTTTGGCCATGATCAGATGGCGCAGGTAGGCACGACTGAAGTTTTGGCAGGTATAATTGTCTGCCTCCATGATTGGATTTGGATCGTGCTTGAAGCGTTCGTTTTTAAGGTTTAGCACGCCGTCGGGCGTAAAAACAGTGGCGTGGCGAGCCAAGCGCGTCGGCATCACGCAGTCGAACATATCCATCCCGAGGCCGACCATCTTGAGCAGTTGCGGGGGGGTGCCGACGCCCATCACGTAGCGCGGCTTATGCTGCGGCATGAACGGCGCGGTGACTGCGACTTGGCGGATCATTTCCTCCTCTGGCTCGCCCACGCTGACGCCGCCGATGGCGTAACCGGGAAAATCCATCTCGGCCAGTGCCTGCCCGCAACGCTGGCGTAGATCATCGTAGATCGAGCCTTGAATGATGCCAAACACGTGGTGCCCGCTGGCGAGAAAGCCGTCGTTTGTGGCGTGCTCTAGAAACTCGCCCGCCCAGCGGATGGTGCGTGCAACGGCGCGCTCGCACTCGTCGCGCTCGCAGGGATAGGGCGGGCACTCGTCGAGCACCATCGCGATGTCGGTATCGAGGTTTTTCTGGATCTGGTAGCAATTTTGCGGGCCGAGGAAGAGCTTACGCCCGTCGAGGTGCGAGCGAAACTCGATCCCCTGCTCGCTGATCTTGCGCAATTTAGCCAAGCTAAATACTTGGAAGCCGCCGCTGTCGGTCAGGATCGGCTTTTTCCAATTCATGAACTTATGCAGCCCCCCCATATCGTGAATCAGATCGGAGCCTGGACGGATGTTAAGGTGGTAGGTATTGCCAAGAATGATCTGCGCACCGACCTCTTCGATCTGCGCAGGCGTCATTCCTTTAACCGTGGCTTGGGTGCCGACGGGCATGAAAATGGGGGTCTGGATCTCGCCATGCCGAGTCTGGAGAACCCCGCGCCGCGCCTGACCGTCTTCTTTAAGTAATGTAAACATGAGGACGAACGTTGAACATCGAACATTTAACTTCCAACATCGAATATTGGGAATTTACACTGGGCTATCTAAATGAGGTGTGATGGCAAGTTCAGTAAATCGCTTGGGGCTAGCGCAGCTTTAGCGTTGCTAGGCCGGCCATCGCGAAGATTAGCGAAAGTATCCAGAAACGGATGACAACTTTGTTTTCGTGCCAGCCAACTAGCTCGAAGTGGTGATGGATGGGCGACATGCGGAAGATGCGTTTGCCGCGAGTTTTGAACGAGCCGACTTGCAAAATGACGGACCCGGCTTCCATCACAAAAATGCCGCCGACGATGATGAGTGTTAAGGGTTGATGCACCATGAAGGCGATGATCCCAATCAGGCCGCCGAGGGCGAGCGATCCGGTATCGCCCATAAAAACTTCGGCTGGGTGCGAGTTATACCACAAAAAGGCTAGACTCGCGCCGAGTAGCGCAGCGCAAACCACGCCGAGCTCGCCGGCCCCGGGGATGAAGCTGATGAAGAGGTAGTCGGCTATGATCGCATTACCCGCCACGTAAGCCATGATGGCAAAGGCGAGCGCCACGGTGACGGTGCAGCCGATCGCTAGGCCATCGACGCCGTCGGTGAGATTGATGGCGTTACTGGAGCCGGATAAAATGAGAAAAAGAAAGGGCGCGAGCAACCAGAGCGACATTTCTGAGATCACTACATCCTTATAAAACGGCACCCATAGCTCGCGCATCTTGGCGGCGGAATCGGGTGCGTTGAGCAATAACAGCAGCGCGACGGCGGTCAGCACCGCTTGCCCGAGCAGCTTCCAGCGACCGGAGAGGCCTTTGCTGTTGGCCTTGGCCACTTTAAGGTAATCATCGAGGAAACCTATCACGGTGAGCCCGAGATAAATGATCAACGCGGTGTAAACATACACATTCGGCCGCGCCCACAGCACCGCGCTACCGACGACGGACACGCAAATCATCAGCCCGCCCATAGTGGGGGTCTGTGCCTTGCTGGCGTGGAGCTCGGCGAGCTCGCCGACTTCGTCCTTACCGCGAAAGGCTTGGCGGGCGCGCAACTCGCGCAGCTTGGCAAATATCCACGGCCCTAGGGCGAAACCGATGCACATGGCTGTCAGACCGGCGAAAGCAGCGCGTAAAGTCAGATAGCGAAACAGGCGGAGTGGCCCGAAGACGTTTTCAAATTCTGCGAGATAAGAGAGCATTGTGTGTTATGCGGGATGCGAGATCGAGATGCGGGATGCGTGATGCGAGAGTAGCCGAAAGCGTGAGCTTTTGGAAGACTATGCTAAAAAGTGTCATCTTTCCAAAAGCTCACGCTTTCGGCTACGAATTTAATTTTGGCAGGAGTTGTTCGAGTTGGTAGCTGCGGCTGCCTTTGAGAAAAATGGCTCCTTTGAATGGAGCAACGGTTGATTTTATTTTTTCGATATTTTCGGCGCAGAGGCACTGATCGGCTGCGGCTCCGGCGGCGTAGGCTTGCGTGAGGGCGGCGGGGCCGATGAAGGCGGCGCGATCTTGCGGGCGCAGTTGCAATAGGCGGCCGATGGCTTGGTGCTGTGCGGGGGCAGTGTCTCCGAGTTCGTTCATGGCACCGAGTATATAGTAGCGTGCGACAGATTGTGGCGTGCTGTGCGCAAAGGCTTCGAGCGCATCGGCCATCGAAGCGGGGTTGGCATTGTAGCAATCGATGTAGAATGTTTGCTCGCCGACGGTGGCGATACGCCCGCGATTGCCTGCCGGCTGCCAGGCTTCAATACGTGCGCGCAGCTCAGGCGCGGAAATACCGAGCTGCTGCGCCGCGACGATGGCGAGCGCAGCATTACTGGCGATGCCTCGGCTGGGGCTGGCGATGCGATATGTTTCGCCTGCTAACGAGAGCGTTTGGCTCTGAAGTAGCCTGGGCAGCCCGGCCTGTGTTTCATCGGCTGATACCACAGGCAGGGATGGCTCTGCAGCAATTGAATAACGCACGATCTCTCGAACAGGAAAATCGGGCGCGGCCTCGCCTGCGGGTAGCAATACGATGGCGCGGTGAGCGAGCTTCGCATAGGCGGGATAGCTCAGAGCCGCTGCGGGCAGAATGATGGGGGAATCGGCTTTGGCGTAATGTGCCAGCATGGATTTCTCTGTGGCGATGTTTTCCAGACTGCCGAGTAGCTCCAAGTGTGCGGGGCCGATATTGGTCAGCACACTGAGATCGGCCTGTATCATTTGGCCGAGCTGAGTCATTTCGTGGGGCTGATTGATACCGGCTTCGATCACAGCGAAATCTTGAGCGGCGGCATCGAGGCCGAAGAGAGTCATTGGCACGCCGATGCGGTTATTCCAATTGCCGGCAGTGGCGTGTGTTCGATCCTCGCCGAGTAGCAGCCGTAGCATTTCTTTGGTCGAGGTCTTACCGCAGCTACCGGTGATGGCGACGACGGGCTTATTAAATTGCGCGCGTATCGCTGCACCGATGGCACCGAGCGCGACCAGCGACTCAGTGACTTGCAACTGCGGCAACGCGCTAGGCTGGAGCTTTTCGACAATGGCGGCCACCGCCCCACCCTTGGCGGCTTGCGCAATAAAGTCGTGGCCATCGCGTGCGCCACCGCTGAGCGCGACAAAGCATTGGCCGGGCTGAATCTGGCGGGCATCGAAGCAAAAGCCTGCGATAGGGGCACGTGGCTGCTTGCACCAGGATCCACCTGTGTAAGCGGCGATTTGTTGTGGGGATGTTTTCATGCGTAGGGGCGCGACTTGTCACGCCCGCGGTCGGTTTGGCTGCTT
>Ga0307933_1001962_pt1 | contig 14693 bp, 10 predicted proteins | sample OrgLakmetageno88_FD_201811 | JGI IMG/M metagenome (GOLD analysis project Ga0307933, IMG submission 201811) | Saline water microbial communities from Organic Lake, Antarctica - #88 | ecosystem: Environmental > Aquatic > Non-marine Saline and Alkaline > Saline | place: Antarctica: Organic Lake...
GACTCGTGTGATGAGCACGCATTGAAAGCAGCTTCATATTTGGACGAGAAGCGGTGCTTTGTAGTAGAGTCCATGATCCCAAGGAGGATCATCCGTGGGGAGCGCTTGATATGAGCCCGAATATAGTCGACGACGACGCCCTTTTTAGGTTGGCTAGCTTTGGAAGCAGCCAACATTGGATAGAGATGGTTCTTGGGCCATCGTGTGTACTCGTACCCAACGGCTAATAGTATTAGAATTAGAGGCTCTACTACAGCTGCCCTAATTATGCCAATTACAGCGCTGCCGTAGTTTTTAGATCCGCCACGGCGTGTAATAAAAGTGGTAGTAGCAGAGGTATGATTTCGCCAACACCCTTGGGATTGCCTGGGAGATTGGCAATGGTTGTTTGGCCTCGCACACCTGCGGTACCCCGCGAGAGACTTGCCAAGGGCTGCTGGTGCGAGCATTCGGCAGTGACAAACGACATGAGACCCGCGCATTCGACATGCACAACAGCTCGCGTTGCTTCGGGCGTGACATCTCGGGCGCTCATACCGGTACCACCCGTCGTGAGAATCAAGTCCATTGTGCCATGGTCGCTCCATTCTTGAAGTTTAGACTGAATCGCAGCCGCGTTGTCGGGTACAATAGCCGTCGTAAACGTAATCTCGAGGCTACTGCTTGCAGCTATTACTTCTTGAACAGCCGTTTGCACGGCGGGGCCTGACAAGTCTCCCGTCGCGTATTCACCGTTAAAGGCTCGGTCGCTGACCGTCAAGATACCTATAGTAAGAGGACGCTGCTGCTTGTTGAGGGTGGTTGGGAGCGCAGGAGGTGCAAAGGGACAAAGAACACGAGAGTTGTTGGCGGCTGCTGAAGGAGCTGCTGCAGACGGTGGTGGAGCTACCGGTAGAGCAACCTCATCTGCATCTTGACAACACACATTCGACAATATAGGCTTTGGTCTGCTACCTTTTTCTTTCGTGGCTGCTACTTCAGCTGCTGCAGCTTTCACTACTAGTGCTGGCTTGTCCCCTCGTGCCGCCAACAAGGTCTTGTCGTGGGCCGCGTGCAAGGACTTGCTTGCATTGTACTTTTCCATTTGCTCCTCGGTAGCTTTCTTTTGGTGCCGCTTCTTCCATTCTCCATAAGTGATACCGTAAACGTGCTGCGCGGCCTCTTCGTATCCCATGGCGTTGAGAGCTGCCGCGGTGCTTTCGTTGTTGGACGATTCGTCGTCGCCCTTGTCCACCAGTCGACGTGCTTCCACCACCATCCACTGCAGTAAACGCAACCGATGAGAGACAAAGTTAGGGCATATACTGTCATCGACTTGGACTGTATCGCTACTATAGTACAGGATACACTCAACACGATACCGGTACATCATCGTTCCGATATTCATTCATTCATTCACATTAAGACAACACAGACACACGCACCTTGGCGAGACAGTTGCGGCAAAAGCCCGACAGTGTCATGAGATCCATATTGGCGACCGTGTCGCTTTGTTCTTGCAAGTGCCGACACAGACTGCGAAAGGCGCCAGCTTCGAGCAGTTCGACGACGTTCGCTGGAAGATACTCTTGGCAGTAATCCGCTGCAGCATCGGTGTCGGTGTCGGTAGACGACGCCATGGTGAAAGAGGCTGTAGATCGAGGCGGCTTGTGGCTTATTGTGAAGAACAAAGAACACGAAAGAGCAAACAGATTACAGATTTTAGATTTTATGAAACGCGTCACGCGAATCAGCCGAGTAAAAGTCCTCCGCTCCGAACGTTGAACGTTCCCAACCCACATAAGTACCGTAGTAAAGTAGATGATTATGAATCAATTGATTCCTCCTGCTCAATAACTGCATTGTGATTCAGCGCATCGGATCAATGGATCAAATACGGTACCATGTACGACTACAGTACGGACGGATCACTTTAGTATATTATTATCTGAAGGACCCGGCACCTAATCCTTAGAAGAGGTGGAGTACATGACATGCATGATAAAATCAATTCTTGTGATTACCGTCGGCATTGTGCTCAAAATCAGAGCCTTCTGTAATCGCAAACTTGGTAAACGTGACAGAGCCCCCAGCCTGATCTTCGGGGCAGCAACCAAAGACTCCAGCCCAGATTTCACCTGCTGGCGGCGACAACCCTTGCCAGGCACTCGTCACGGCAGCATGGTTCGCCAGCGGGTCGTCTCGACACTGCATAGCTTTCGATAGATGCGCAATCCTCATAAACTCCCACTTGCCATCCGCAAAGGCTTCCACTACAAAACTGTTACTCACGTCACCTCGACAATGAATCCGAATACGCGCCGGAACAATCACGAGTCCGGTATCCGCAGCAGTCGTATAGTCCGACCAAGGCTGCGTCGACCAGTCACTGTATATGTTGCAAACAACGCAAGAAGCCCGCGGCTTGCCGTCGACCACCTCAATACCCGTCTTGATCCAGTGTTCAGGGCCAGCACGCAACACCAAGCCGGCTTGATCGAATTGACGCGCTGCCGTCAAGACAAACGATACTTCCACAGTATACTGCGTGTCTATGGATAGTTTGCTGTAAAGAAAAGGCCCATCGTCCTTGACGAGGACGGGGTCGTAGTATGTTTTGCGCCAAAAATCTTTTTTTGCGGGCGCGCTCAGGCACAGAGAGTCGTTGGCGGCATTGACGCTCCAACTTCCGTCGCGACCTTCACGACGCCCTTCTCTTACAAGTTCCTTCCAAGAATCGGGTGCGCAATACCAGAACTGTGTCCCTGTCGGATTGGTGTCGTCGCTGTGAATGTCTCGAAAGCCGCGCACGAGAATCGTCATGGTTCGCTGTTCGGTTGCCTGTTGCCTGTTGCCTGTCGAGGAATGGATGATTCTTCTTTGGCGCTGGGGTTCCGTTTCGCCGCGACGCGCGTGCCGAGATTTGAAATTCTTTCGTCTACGTCGTACATCTAAGTAGAAACTAGCCTTTTTGGCGGGAAACGAAAGACGTTCGTGTCGACGCGATCAACGACTGATGCGCAACTTCCATTCACCAAAGCTGCAAGCGTGCTGCTGCCGTTGCTGCTCATACATCATACCGTATACTCGTACCGTAGTGTTCCCTCTGTCTGCTGCATGCATCGCATTGTTTCGATCTTTACGGTTTTTAGCGTCTCTCGAAAGGCCGTTAGCTTAACACAAGCACCAGCGCGTCGTCTTTATCGCCACCCGTTGATCCTTGGCATTGCACGACGAACGCTCGGCACAATGAATGCGCGCGGCGGCGGCGACGATGATAATGATGAGTTTGGAGACTCCTCCTTTCTAGCCGACATTGATGTTGATCAGCTCGTCGAGAATAATCGACGAGAGAGCTCAGCAGCGGAAGAGAATGCGTCTCCCAACAAGCGCCCCAAGCTACAAGCGGTATCTGCAAAGAGCTCTATTGACGACAGCGCCTTGCTACAGACCTTGAAGGACACCTTTGGCTACTCGGCCTTTCGCCACGGACAAGCTGAAGTCATTCACGCGCTGTTGAACAAACGCGACGTGGCCGTATTTTGGGCCACTGGGCAAGGCAAATCTCTGTGCTACCAGATTCCAGCCCTTCACGGCAACCAAACTGCCATTGTTGTGAGTCCCTTGATTTCCCTCATGCAAGATCAGGTCCACAAGCTCAATGGCCTTTCCGATAAACCCGTAGCCACCTTTCTCGGGTCGGGGCAGCTAGATCCGGGCGAAGAGCGCAGGGCTTTACAGGGCGCCTACAATCTCATTTACATTACGCCAGAAAAGCTGGCGGCGTCTGGTTTTCTGAATCAACTGGCGCAGCTGCACGCCTCCAAACCCATTGCACTCTTTGCCGTCGACGAAGCGCATTGTGTCTCGGAATGTAAGTACAATGCTTCGTATCGGGAGCAAATGCATCCCCCACCACCACAACAACTCACACATTCTGGTCTTGAACCTGCTTGCAGATGGCCACGATTTCCGTCCCCAGTTTCGCGAGATTGGATCTTCTCTGCGTGAACACGCCGTCCTACAAGAGATACCAATCTTGGCCTTGACGGCCACGGCCGTTCCGCGTGTCCAGCAGGATATTACGCAATCGTTGCGGCTCCGCGACTACTTGAAGGTTCAGCAAACGTTTGATCGAACCAATTTGAAGATTACCGTGGTCAAGAAAAGCGGTGGCATGTCGTCGGCTCTGCAAGGACTGGTTGACGCCTTGAATGCCCCAGATGTGCGTCTCGTCAAGGAAAGTACCATTGTGTATGCTCCGACGCGATCGCAAGTCGAAGAGATTGCCGTGTTCCTCAACGCCAATGTCAAGTCGGCGCAGGTACAAGCTTATCACGCGGGCTTGTCCAATGAAGTGCGTTCCGATGCGCACACCAACTTTTTGACGGGCAAGACAACAGTTATTGTGGCAACGGTTGCCTTTGGTATGGGGATTGACAAGTCGGATACTCGTCGTGTTATTCATTACGGTCCTCCCAAGACGTTGGAAGAATATTATCAGCAGATTGGACGCGCAGGTCGTGACGGACTGCCTGCTACTTGTACCATGTACATGTCGGAATCCGACCTGGACCGGTACAAGAGCGATTTCTACCTTGGTGGGTTGTCGGGCAAGGCGCGCGAAGCTACTGTGCAAAGCATGAATGCGCTAAGGGCTTTTTGCTTGGACGCCGAAAAATGCCGCCGCAAAGCTTTGCTGGACTACTTCGTAGAGGTTCCAGCCTTTGGTGAACGCTGTGGAACGTGTGATACTTGTTTGAATGTCGCCACGTACGGTGCCGACTTGCAACGCAACTTTGCCACCGCGGGAGCCCGTGTCGTGTTGCAGGCTATTGCGGATATGGAGAATCCAGGTTTGACACAAATGATCAAGGTTATTAGCGGCAACACTGTCGAGGACTATCGTTATAAAAGAGGACGGAGTCCTTTGGTGGTCAAGCGAGCGGTTGAAGCCGAAAAGGAATGTCAGCTCAAAAAGTATTCGCCAGACTACTATCGTGAACTTGTGGCTCCTCTGGTGCAAAAGGGATATCTGGCCGAGTCTACCAAGAGCGCCAACGCTGGAGGCTTTCAACGTTCGTGGACTGTCTACTCTGTTTCTCTTCAGGGGCAGCAGGCTCTGTCGAAGTCGAAGGCAATTGTACTCCCCGTTCCTGCTTCGGTACGTGAAATCGAGCGCAAGGAGCAAGAGAGGCGCGAACGCGTCCTGGTCCAGCTTGAAGAGAATGGAATCGAGCGAGACAAGTTGCCGCAAGAGGAGGTGGAGAATGGAGACGGAGAAGTCATTCGCGCGTACTCCAAATGGCACCGCTATCTGGAAGGCCTTGAGCGTTCGGGCAAGCTGGAGCGAATCCCTCAAGTGGAGGCTCTATTGGCTGTTATTGAGAGTTGGAGGTCTGACACTGCCATTAAGCATCGCATGGCTCCTGGAGCCGTCTTGCCGGAGCATACTCTTGTTACGATTGCATACGCGACTGCGACTTTACCGTCTGGACTCAAGATGGACTCACCCTCTTTAGTTGCCGCTGGTGTGCGGACCCGCGAGCTCGACACTTTGACGCACGCTCTGAACCAGTGGGTGGATCAAGTCCAACCCGCGCCGTCGGTGGCGGCTGGCACCGGTTCTACAGACGAGCACTGCGACGTCCCGATGGAACTACCCGCTTCGGAAATGATGCTTGGTGATAGTTGGGATTATGCCATATACAAGCCTATGAAAAAAACTGGACTAGCCTCGTGGGAATCGTCTTACAATCGATTCTGCCAGGGTGAGAGTCCCCAAGCCATTGCAATGTCACCTGTGAGTGGACGCCCAATCCAATTTACTACCGTTGTTGGTCACGTTCTCGAAGCCGTCATCCACGGTCGTGCAGTAGATTTGAAGCGTGTGGCGCAATTCTTGCCGCCTCCGAGCAAGGGTGAATGGGAGCAGCTACAAATGGCGGAAGCGACGACTGGCATGGACGTTTCTGCTGATCCGAATACGTCGGGCATCAATGGTGAAAAGTGGACGATGACGGAGTTCTTGAGGCCAATCATGGGAGACGCGTTTGTTGATACTCCGTTTTCGGATCGAAAGGAAGGCGACAAAGCAAAGTTTGGCAAGTGGTGCGAACGTCTCAAGTGGTTCACGGCTTTACGACGCGCAGGCTATGAACCATCCTTTAGACCGTAGATAGTAAAAGGTAAAATTGAACGTTGCGTTCCTTCTATTTGATTGTAGAACAAGGATAATGCGAAGATGAGCAACTCTTACTTTCGCTTGCTGCTCGTAGCTTGTAATGGTGTACTAATTAGCTAGCTAGAGTACCAGTATGGAGACACATAGACTAGCTCGAAAAAAGGAAATGAGTCGAGTCGAAGGAGTCACGTTTTTTTTAATGCGGCGGGCGATTTCTCGATCGATTGGTTTGACGATGAGCGCACAGTTTGAACTTGCGTCTCGGCACTTTCACGCACCGTAGAATACCTCACCCTCTCTCATTCACTCGAATACACGCAGATTCCATGGTACGTCAAATATCTGTGCTGCGTTGCGGCATGTAGAACGCTTGCAGCGAGAGGCACGTCGATCCACTGGCTTGAAGGCAATGCGATTTCTGGTGGTGCTACGTAGCGCTAGTACCAACGCTACAGTACGAAAAGTGGATTTCTTCCTTCCTCTGCACCTCCAATCATTCATTTAGTGTGTCGTTAGTTTGCCTCCGTAGATGACAACCATATGAGCATCGACCCAACATGACAACCATATGAGCATCGACCCAACATTTTGGGTGTTCCCGAACAACACGGCCGTAGACAAGAACGTTCGCCTTGAGAACGATGTTGGCGAGTCCTACGCCCGGTCAGGTTGCAGCTGGGTTTGAGGGGCGTTCAACTCTGTTGCATGTGTACAAGCTGGGCATGCGCACCTTTGGGCCGGTCGCCATTCCACTTGTACCTTTGGGTCGGTCCGCCATTCCACTTGCACGGTGGCGATGGAGCTGGAAAACCTCTCCCAGCTGGGCGACTTTCGTCAGGTTAGCTCCGGTTTTGGTTCCAGCTCCCAAGAGCAAAGAGCATGTTGTTGTTGTTGTTGTTGTTGTTGTTAGCGGATTCAATCGAATGACACAAGGTCAAGATAAAGTCTTTCTTCAGGCTAGCTCTGATGTTGCGAACGAATTCTACGAACATCTTTACTCTGTTCTGGCTATTTCTGCCGCTGCCCCCACAGTTGCTGTCGTGGACGAGCCGATCGATACGGCCACTGCTGCTTCCGATACCGATGCCTCCGCAGTTGCGGCTGATGCCTTTTCACCTTCCTTTGACATAGTGTCGATGGAAAATCGCAAGCTCCAAGAGTGCACCAAGGCGCATGTCCTCTCTGTCGAAGGTGAGCTCGAGAGTCAAGAGGAAAAAGTGCAGCTCTTTCATGGTGTGGAAGTGAAGCTCCTCGCGACTCGTCTCAATGAGACCATCGGCGAAAACTCTATTGAGTAGCTCCGCACGTACTGTTCATCAAGTCATCAGTCCGTTTTAGGGAATGAAGCGACACTTGCGAAATGGTGCTACTCGGACGCCTCCGTCAAGAAAATATCCGGCGGCAGTAGCAGCCATTTTGCACGGCACGGTTGGCCCTGCTTCGTTGCGCATTACATTTCATATATATAAAGTAGTATTATAGCAATCAATAGATGGAATGAGCGGCGCTATATTTTAGGCTAGCTATTGTGGAGCGACCGTGCTTCCTTGTCTTGCACGTGTCGAGTGAGAGCAAAGTCGTCCATCGTCCATCGTCCATATTCTCGCGTTTCTCGATCGAGTCGCGAATGAATCAATCAATCAAATGCCGAACATAAATGTCCTCGCGGTGGAGCTCGAAGAGCTCGTGTTGAAGTTCGACCGTCTACCGTTTCTTCTACTTCCGACGACCATCCAACACAATACAACCTCGTTTCATTTTGTTCTTTGTTGGTTGACCATGTCGAGTAGCTCGAGCACCAAGACCATCTCGACCATGAAGCGAATCCTCGTTGGAGGTCCTTTACTGGGCCAAAAGAATCAACAGCATGTCGATCCAAGAAAACAGAGGCAAGGCTCTTCTTCGTCCAAGACGTTTGAGCCGCTCATTTCTCCCGAAATCAAAGGCGCATCGGAAAAGGCGGAACGATTCGTCCTCTTGCCGAATGCTCGCTTTGTTTCTGTCCTTGCTTACAAGACTGGTAAACGTGTGGGATCTCTCATGCTTTCCGCAAAGGACAAGGAGACTCCCGTTATCGAATGCTTGACCTTGGCTACGTATCCAAAGAAACCCCTGGCCGTGCAAGATCTCCTCGCAACAACGACAGATGCCGATTCGACAAAAGAAGAGACGGACGAGCATGTCTTGTTGGTAGGATGCCGCGATGGCACCATTCACGAGTTCAGTTTGTCCGAACTGCTTTATAATCCCACCGCAAGCGCCCAGTCCAACGATTGTGGTCCGTACCAAGTTGCGGGCAAGTGTTATCGTCCTCGACGAGTTTTTGCAGTATCCGACCATTCGGTTCCTGTAAAGTACTTGACTGCTCCGACGGTACCTGTGGTTACGGAACATGGGATTGCCGTCTACGTATCAGTGGAAGAGAAAAAGTCGAAGACGTCCTCCAAGGTAAATGCGTCCATTCTGCGCCTACTCTTGCCCCGGTATCAAACATTGTCGTCGCGAACGACCAAGAGCGCTCTGGTGAACTTGAGCACCGTGAACGAGGGCTCTAGAATCAAGTCTCTCACTACTTTCAAGTATCGATTATCGTCAAAGAAGGATAACTTCAAAAAGGTGGCCCCCTTTGCGCTGTTGGCTGTTGCTGCGAAAAAGGAGAGCCGAGACTTGGGAGCAGCAGCAACGGTCCAGGACGATGGCGTCTTTGTCTTGTTGGCTCGGCCAATGTCCATTACGGTCTATCACGATTCGTTGTCCGAGACGGCATCATCGTCACCAGAAAGAGTGCCAGTGGTCTTTGGGATTTCGCCGACCAATGAGCTGACTACCTTGAGCGTATCTTCGAATGGAAAGGATGTCGCTTGTGGTCACCGCTCGGGAGAAATTCGCGTCATGACCAATATGCTTGGAAGTGTGCAAGAGTATTATACCGCCATGGATCGCTACAACCAGCAGGCCGGCCCAGATGGCTCCATTAACGTGGAGAAACCAACGTATCCGACCCAGCGAGTGATCTCTCGAAAGCTTCATTGGCATTCTCATCCAGTTGCAACGCTGTCGTATGACGGTTCGTCTTCGTCGGCCGAGCCCATGCTTTACAGTGGCGGTAACGAAAGTGTACTGGTAACATGGCAACTATCTCGAGGAACATACAAGCCGGCTGATGTCTTACCGAGACTGGCTTTGGGTGGGATCGTACACATTGTCGGTGTCGAACAAGCTGGTGAACCCAACGGAATCCTTGTGTACTGCTCCGACAATTCCTTGCAGCTTTTTGAGTCGCACAATAGATCGCTCATGTGGAAAATTCAAGGCCTTGCTGCTGGAGAGACGCCAGAGGTTTTGCACTCTTACCCTTCGCTCGCAGCTGACCCCAAGAGCATGGGCAGCGCTTCTTCTCAGCTGGTGTTGACTGGCTTGTCTCATGCGCCTGGGTATGTTCATTGGTACGATCCGAGAACTCAGCAGGTCACCAAGTCACTGGAAGTAGCCCCATACAATCGCGTGAGTCGTGCCGAGCCAGGGGACAGCCCCATGCCTTCTCCTTCTATCACACACTGTGCATGGAGCAAGTCGGGAGACGACTTGATGACTGTTGATACTGTCCCGACAGAGAACGCGAGTGTGGGGACGGTCGAGAAGCTTAGTGATGGTGCTTCGGTTGGTGTCATTAGTACTCTCCGCTTCTGGTCTATTCCAAAAGGAGGAAAGACGTATGAGCTGACTGCTGCCATGACATATCCGCATAACAGTGAGAATATGGTATCAGCTGTTGCTTTGTCCTTAGATGGAAAGTTTGCATGCACAGTCAGCAATGATGAAAAGGCATTTCGAATTTGGCGACAAGTAAAGGCCGGAGAAGAAAACAACACTGGACGCAAATCACCAGCATGGGCGTGCCAATACAAAGTGACAACCCCAGCAGGTTATTCCAATTTCGCAACAGGTCGATCAGCTGTTGCGTTCTCTTCTGACGCCTCCACGTTGGCCATTTCCTTTGGTCACATGATTACACTCTGGGATCATCATGAGATGGCTCTTTTGACTTCTTTGCGACACATTGACGATTCGACTCCTGTTGATTCAGTATCTTTTCTAGATACAAAGAAATTCCCTGACATGCTCTTATCATATTCCACTTCGGGTGTCTCTCTCCAGTCTCCATATGGTTCTCGGGGGCCTGTGAACTTGGGCTGGTCGTGGGTGCTTCCCTCGGACGCGGCAAATCTTACTGTCTGCCATGCCGAATTCCTTTCTGAGAGCGATCTCGTTGCGGTCGCTATTTACAATGAAACAACTGACAGGTGTCGAATTGTCTGGATTGATGCCGTAACAGGAGAACCTCACGAGTTGCGCGATGGCTTTCACGTGGTTGACGATATCCCCGGCAAAATTCTCTCTGTAACTGGAGTTGGACGCGCTATTCCGAGATCCAACTGGACTCGTACGCGAGTTGCAAAAGCGTCCCTGACGCCTCTTTGTGTATTGACAGCCAAGGGTGAGATGATCGTATTTGACTCTAGTGAATCGAGCGAGTCCGAAATGGGCTTGGAAGTTGCAGATGCAGTGGGAGCAAGGGTTTCAAACATACCGGTGATTTCAGTCCGCACCGACAATGTACGAAAGCGCCCTCGGGCAGTCCTTGGGGCTCCGGAGCTTGGTGACGAGTCTGCTAACAAGAAGCTCTCGCTAAATCATTTCGGGGGAGTCACTGGAGATGGTGCTGCTTCGTCCACCTTGGCGTCTGCTGAATTGCCGTATCTCCGAGGTTCGTTTGCACGCGCTTTCGTTGCTCGTAATCTACGACGAGTGGGTAGCTAGAGCTACTAGAGAGAGGCTATCGCCACAAATAGTTACAATATTGTTAAAGATAGCTACTGCCCCCTGTTACGCTCAAGCATATATAACATGAATTGGCCCATATTCTAAAGCCCTCCAGGCGGTAGCACGTCCATTTGCTCAGACGATTGCACGAGTTGACAGAACGATTCGGTACGTGGGAAGGCACTAAGAGGCTGTAGCATATTGCACTTGTGCCCGCATCCGCTTGGGCACACCTCACGCACCGGTTTGCCACTCATGCCACCAAACCACTGGAGGGCGTGGTCCAGATGTCCCTGAAAAGTAGATTAGAAGCGAGAAAGGGCTGAATTAGCTTCACTGTCGTCCTTTCAATGTATATCGCCAAGCGTATCAATTTAATTACTTACTCCGTGTCCACAGCCGGGGCACCACACATACATCCCTTTAACTGGTTGGTGGCAAAGAAAGCACAAGCCTACACGTCTTCGGCAACTCTTGCATGCGCGCCTGGCAGTATTTTCTGGGTCGTTGCTGGCTCCATCGGCTTGTAACAAGGGCTTCCCGCAGTGAGGGCAAGATTCGTGAATGCTATTGAAAGAAACAAAGGAAAGATAACTGGGTTAGCACAAAAGATATCGTTGGCAAAGCACACGACGGATTGCAGTTCTGCTTACGTTGTCGACTGCTGATTGAGAGCAGCAATAAAAGGATCCTTGCATGCTCGAATGAGAGATGTCGCATGAGAGAAGAGGCACATGTCTCGAAGGATATCAATGTACGACAGGTACCACTCCCGAACTAGTATCAATTCAAGGCCTGGAATCTGCACCGTTTGGTCCGCCGCGACAACTCCAAGGATTTCGCACAAGGTTACACACGTTTGGACATCGCCAGCATCAGCTCTCTCTTCCAGAAGGGATTTAATCGTTGGCAGAATCACAAATTGCATTACGTTGCTCGGCTGTGATCCACTCTGGGGCAGTCCATCTAGACCTGCGCTTTCTACCATGGTAGCCACTGTCGTCCACATTTGTGCCAGCGGACCGCATCGAAGCTTGCCTGCCACGTCTGCATTGTGTCGACAGAGTGCCACACGCGAGGTGTACTTTTCGTTCGGATGAAGAACGTAGTTGTCGGCAAAACGTGAAAGATGAACGACCTCAGGAGCAATTGTAATGCCTTTGTGCTGTGCATCCGCTGGCGTTGACTCGTCATCAAGGTCTCCTTGATCCAGAACATTGAACACAAGTTCTGGTACATTGCTTGGTAAACGTCTACTCGAGACCAAGGAGCTGGGAAACACCGGGTCCAATCCTTCGGGACCAGCCTCGGAAGGCTCTTCGCGAAAGACACCAAGGGCTTGAGCTGTAACAGAATCCTTTCGTAATCCTGTCAAGAGAAAGTTGCTTTGTGGACCCGAGGGAACCGCTTGACAAACAGAAAAGAGCTGCAGCGAACCGTATCCCTTTTGGAACGGCGATAAATTGGCCATTGCAAAGCAAGATGGCGGAACTCTTCGGATCGGACGTTCGCCTGAAAAGCAAGCAAAGGTGCAAGAGTTGGTCAAAGGTGTCTACAGCAGAAAGGCATGATGTCAATCACAGCGGTGGAGATAGTGACCAGCGTACCTCTGGCAAAACTCTGCAAAAGACATCGACCGTCTCGACCGACACTAATGGCGTGCTGCCAAATACCAACTGGTTGGTCAGCGTCCTCGGCTTCACTGTTGTCGAACGAAAAAGCGTCCGGTTCGTACGAGCCACTACCTCCGCCGCTTCGAGCAGAGAGAGTTCGAAACTGGTTCGTCGAGGGCTTTGCAGAGGACTCCTTTCCCTGAGTAGCTTGTCCTCTTCGGCCACGTCTTGAGTCGGTCGAGCCCGACTGTTTCGAGGGTGAAGTTCTACCAGCCGGGTTGGACTTTGCCAGCTGCGCCGGCTGTGGCGTATCCAGCCACTCGAAGTCTGTCACGGCGCCATCCTTATGGCCCTCCACGACACTGAGGGGCATGAATGGACGATGGTACGACCATAGCGCCAGGAGTCCCGATCCACCAGCACTTGCTCCTTTGATCGGCGCCGTGGCCACGGCGAGCATGGATGCGTGTCGGTCTTCATCGTCCAGTACTGACATGTCGCCCGCCGGAGGTCTCCATTTCACGCGTGTAACGGACGCCGAAATGGAGAGTACGTGTAGCATTGATTTGGGCGCTCCCTTGCTATGCTGTCGCGAAGAATTTAAAGTCGACTGCGACGACACGGTGCGAACATTCATGGACATGGAACCCGTGGTATACGAATGACTGTAGCAAAAGAGAGAACGCGTTTTGAAGGGTGAGTATCAGCAGGAGCCGTCACACCAAGATACCTGCTTGTCATGTTGCGTACCTAGAAGGATCGCTCTCGGTCGAACCCTCCGTCGCGACGGACTCCGTTCGACTGGCAGCCGTATTCATATTTGTCGACATGTTGCTGTCATCCTTTTTCATGTTGAGATAGCTCTCGAGATCCCACACCTTGACGGACCGGTCTCCAGCACCACCAGTAGCAATAATATCGGGCATGATGGGATGCCAATCCAAGGTTGTGGACTCTCCCGAATGCGCGGTAATCTTGAGCAAGGCTCTGGAAGGAACATAAATGTTGTAAGCAATCAAGTTCCCGCTGCTGGTCACCAAGGCAAACACTGCCACAAATAACAGCAACAAGGAGGAGGTTGAGACTTGTTGGATATGCAACATGACACAAACAGTACAGCGCAATAAACTAAATTAATATAAAATCGTACACGACAACACGCTCCATACGAACGTACCGTCGTCGTAAAAGGGACTCCATCGAATGTCTCGCACCGCTTCACTCTTTGGTTCAAACGTGGCCCTACAGTGCCACGAGTACGATCGCTCCTTATTGGGGTCCTTGACCTGCGCACTCATCTTGCCAAACCAGCCTTGCTTTGTAGTAGTTGCCGACTTTATTGAATCTCTACCGTTGTTCCCAGTCGCAGCAGTATTGGCCACTTTGCGAAGGCGTTCCCATAGAAGGACGGTTCCGTCTTGGGATGCCGACAACAAGAGCCCGGGTCGGCGAGGATGCCAGGCCAGTCGGTTGACGGCGCGCACGTGCTTGTTCAATAGGGCATCGGGGGCAGGAAATCGTCCCGACTCTGCAGTTTGCAGCAAGGTTTCAGCACTCCACACGACAATGGCGCCGTTGGAACCGGCCGCGGCAATCAAGGACGTATCATTCTTGTTTTTGTTGTTTTTGTTTTTGTTGTTTTTGTTTTTGATGTTTTTGTTTTTCTTCTCGGCAGGATATGTCTGCCGTGGTGCTGGTTGCTGCGGACTTCCGGTACCGGTACCGGTGCTCCAGGCCACATCCGTCAAAATCACGTTGGCGCCGTTGGACGATGCTTGTGTCGCCCCCGTGCGCTGGCCGAGGATTCCAAAGGCTGGACTGAAGGTGTCGCGGACGTCTCCGTAGATTCGTCCCATTGGGTCCGCCGAGGCTGCTCTGCTGTCAGCGTTCGTGCCAGTGGACGCCACGTTGGTTTGAAAGTGCTGAGCGACGGGTACGGTTCTAAAGGGCAGAATGCCAGCGGGTCCCACGTTGACAATGAGGAGGGTATCCTTGCGCGCCATGACGGCATATTCCTTGTCGGGCGAGACGGCAATGGAGGAGAAGGGATGCTGAGGCTGTGTCGCCGAGTTGGCGTCGTTGGCTGGGACGGG
>Ga0307933_1001965_pt1 | contig 14676 bp, 16 predicted proteins | sample OrgLakmetageno88_FD_201811 | JGI IMG/M metagenome (GOLD analysis project Ga0307933, IMG submission 201811) | Saline water microbial communities from Organic Lake, Antarctica - #88 | ecosystem: Environmental > Aquatic > Non-marine Saline and Alkaline > Saline | place: Antarctica: Organic Lake...
TACTAGACCGACGCCGTGACGATACCAATTCGCTACGGCACGACGGGATTATGTCGAACCCTTAGCTCTGCGCTCCAACCTTGCGAGCTTTAGGGCTTTATAGCTCTTCCAGATGAAATGCCCCTGGTCTCGATGTGCTCCAACCCGACTACGCGTTCGACTCCAGCCCCTTTAGGGTCTTTAATCGTGGTGCGAACCTCCTGAACCACGTCACCAAAAGTGACAGGCTTCCAAGTCGATTTATCTAATTTTAATTCCATCTATTTGGAAGCCTCCAAGGTTTTAAACAGTTGATCCATCGATTCAGACAGCACTGACGAACTCTCCTGCCAAGACTCCAAGGCACCCGCGAAATCATTCATCGTTGCATCATGACTTTCAGGGCGAATATAGCGGTTAATCGCTAAATTGTATTTCTCAGCAGCGATTTCTTTCAAGGTCGCGACGACTGCGAAATCGTCTTGATTAGTAAAGTCACGGTAGGCACCGAAGATCTTTTGAATGTGCGACTCTTCAAGGAAGCCCATATTCTTATCCTGCCGAACTTCTTTGACCGCATTAATGATGAGCACCTTACCACGACGCGCCTTGGGCTTCTTCGTGTTGGTGATCAACAAGCACGCTTCCATCGGAGAATTATAAAAGAGGTTGGGTCCAAGTCCGATAACACATTCGACCGCGTCCTCATCGATCATCTGCTGACGCATCGTCGCTTCTTTATCACGAAACAAAATCCCATGCGGCCAGAGAGAAATACTGCGCCCATTCTTTGGGTCGAGACTCTTCTGAATGTGCTGTTGGAAGGCGTAGTCGGCGCAGCCTTGCGGCGGCGTGCCCCACAGGTTCCTCCCCCACGGATCATTTTCAAAGGCGGTGCGATCCCAAGCTTTGATCGAGTATGGCGGATTGGCGAGGACCACGTTGAAGGTCTTGAGCGTATCGTTGGCCAGAAAGGCAGGCTCGCTCAGGGTATTGCCACGGGCGACGTTGAACTCCTCGATGCCGTGCATGAACATATTCATGCGAGCGATGGCGGAGGTGATGAGATTGATCTCCTGTCCGTAGAGCTTGAGACTGCGGTATTCCTTGCCCGCTTTCTTGAGTTGCAAGGCGCAGTTGAGCAAGAGTCCACCGGAACCACAGGTCGGATCATACACGCTCTCGCCTGGCTTGGGGTCCATGATCAAGGTCATGAGGCGGACGACGGTGCGGTTGGTATAAAACTCGGCAGCGGTGTGCCCGCTATCGTCGGCAAACTGCTTGATCAAATACTCATAAGCATCGCCGAGTTGATCGTCCGGCACATGGGCGGTGTTGAGCACATGGGCGGAAAAGTGCTCCAATAGATCAACCAAGGTGGCATCGGAGAGGCGGTCTTTATTGCTCCAGTTGGCATCGCCAAACACACCATACAGTGTATCGGGATTGGCCTTCTCAATCGCCCGCATGGCATCCTGTATCGCAACGCCTAAATTAACTGTGACCTCGCGCACCGCATTCCAATGCGCGCCCTCCGGGATATGAAAGCGGTGAAATGACGGCAGCTCCGCATACTCAGTATCGCCATCCGACTCTTTGAGAGCATCTGCATATTCCTCGTCGTAGACATCACAGATCCGCTTAAAGAAGAGCAGCGGAAAGATGAACTGTTTATAGTCCCCCGCATCGATGTGCCCGCGCAGGAACGTCGCCGCGCCCCACAGGTATTTTTCTAGTGTTTGTTGATTCAACGTTTTAAATTTATTAGAAGCTAGAAGCTAAGTGGTGCTGAACGTAATGTTCGACTCCCTGATAATAGATATTTGAAATTTTATTTTCAAAGTATTTGTGATAGCGCTTACCCTCTTCGGTTTCGGAGCCATCCGCACTGAACAAAACGACGTCTACATCGACCTTACCGATATGTTTCGTTATCAGGCTCCGAAAATCGAAATCGGCGAGTGGAAATGAGTAACCAATAAACACCAGTTTAGTTGCTTCGGAAAGCTCGATACTCGCCTGATTCCAGATGTGCTGAAAGTGGAACCTAGCCTTGTCCTTTTGAAAGGTTGGTAAGAGTAATGCCGCATCGAGCTTTGTCGGTTTTTTGTGATTCTTTGAGCACAGACGGCAACTGGACTTCCCATCAAAACCACCTCTGGCTATTTTCTCAGATTTATTAACGAATAGGCGGCCGCACTCGCTACAGGTCAGCCAATTAAGAGATCCATGAAGTTTGAGTAGCTTGACATTGAATCCGCCCTCACCAACTGCCAGCAATCCTGGCTTGATATTGTTTTTGGAGTCGATCCCGGCACAGTGGCAGCAGTAATCTAACACGCCATCTGTTCCACGGAGGCGCTCGAATATCCGCCGATCTAGCAAAATGTCCCAATTTAAGGAAAAGACCGCAAACGAATCTTGGCTAGGAGCGCTCTCTTTCCTTTCAACGAGTGCTTCGATAAAATCTTGGATGTAACCAGACTTTGACTCGTCGACCACTTGGTTGATCGCCTCGCTGATCAAGATATTGAGCGATGTTTCCAGCTTTTTAAGATCTGCAGGGGTATTGCCCTTGAGGGACTCGTTTCGTGCGATGGATTGGTGGATCGGGGTATAAATATCTTCGAGGTCGAGAGACTCCGTTTCTTTAGCCGATAGTCCAAAGACAGCTTTTATGTAGCGCTGTAGGGCGTCTCGATGCTTTTTGAGTGAAGGTTCTCGGTTCTGCCAAATTTCTTGCAACAAGCCATCTTGAGATGGGATTCCTGCCGGTATAGAAAAACCAGCTCCAAGTATAAATATGGTTTTTCTGCTCATCGGGCGGATTTTAATTGTTTACGCCCCTCGTCAGTCAGGCGATATTTTTGGAGGCGGCTGGTGGGTTTGTCAGGGATGGTGCGCTCAATTAAAACACCTTCCAAAGCAGGCTTCAGGTAATTCCCATGGAACGTCTCTCGATGCTTGAGCGATAACTTCTCCATCAGCTCAGCTCTTGTATATTCAGTATTCTTCCTCATCGCAGCAAGTAGAGTCGCGACTTGCCCGGTGACTTGTCCGGTGACTTGTCCGGTGACTTGTCCGGTGACTTGTCCGGCGACTTGCGGGGTGCTTGCTCCCTCACTTAGCGACTCTGTCCCCGACTCTGGCCCCTCAGACTCACTTTCGTCTTTTTTAGACTCATTTACACCCGCTTTAGGCTCAGTTGCACCCTCACTTGTTCCGCTTGCGCCCTCACTTGTTCCGCTTGCGCCCTCACTTCTTGACTCTGGCCTCGACTCTAGCCGTGACTCTAGCCCTTCTCTAGCCGCGAAGAGGGTCACGCGCATGCCGCCTTCGGTCTCTTCAAAGGTTGGTTCGGGGAGATCCGCGGCGTGGCAGGCATCCGTAATCTTTTCAATCCCGCGTCCCCAGCTGTCGATATAGCCCGCCTTGAAGCAGGCGTCGGCGATGAGTGGGTTGCGCGGATAGGAGGAATGGAAGCCGAGTAATTTCTCTATGGTCAACTCTTGAGGGAGCGGCCCTTCGTTCCAGAAAATAATGCGATTGGCATAGACACGGATCTGCACATGGACACCGGACTGGTAGCGGCGGTGGACCATGGCGTTGAGCAAGATCTCACGCAGTGCCTCGATGGGATACTGCGGAGATTCGATGCGCTGAATGCCTTCAAAGGTAATCGGCTTGATGGTGAATTTGCCTAGGATCTGATTGAGTGCTTCACGCAGGCAATAGATGAGATTGCCCTCCACCACCTCTTGAAACTGAAGGTCGGCATCGTTGCTCCCAAAGCGACCGATGCGCACACTTATGCCAGGATAAAACTCGGCGGGGTCTTTACCAAACAGCACGAGCGCGGCACATGTGAGTTGATCGCCGCTGACGAGGCGCAGCTTCTTGAGAAGATCGACGGGCGCTAGATCGCGGGTATCCGGCAAGCGGCCGGTCTGCTCGGCGTCTTTGAGAAAGCGCTGAATACTGGCCGGATCAATGTCATCCAGAGTCGCACAGTCCTCAATGGAGGCATCCCAAGTGCGACCGGACTTCTTCAATAGGAATTCGTTGAGGCTGGCTCCACTGAGTTCGTTCTTGGTGCTACCCGAACGAGTGTAGTAATGACCACGATAGGACACTGGCACCGACTGAGCTGGCACCACGATTTCGAGAAAGTCGCCTTGCTCGGTTTCATGGAGGTTTACATCGATGGTGAGCCCCAGCAGATTGCGAATCTTTTGGGGAATCTCTTCAAGTAAGCCCTTAGAGTTGGCCAAGCCATGCACTGAGCCAGCGTCATCCTTACCAATAAAGAGGGTGCCCCCTTGCGCATTGGAAAACGCGCAGACCCACTCTAGGTATTTGTCCTTCCACGAGCGCTTCCACTCGATATTTTGAGATTCGGCCATGGCTTAGACTTCGACGCCGAACTCCTTGAGCTTGGTTTTGAAATGGGCCTCTGCGGCTTGGGACTCGGACCATGCGGTCTTGAGATCGGCGAGCGCCTCTTCGACGGTCGGCAAATGAGCTCGGAAGGGGGTCATGTCGTTATGTTTGCAATTGAGACTTCTGAGTATTCCAGCAGCCAAAGTCCCCTAACCTATTCAATTCATTATTTTTAAACATCACGCGTCGTAAAACGCATCATGAAGTGTCCCCTCGGGTGTCACGCCAACCGGGTCTTCCAATTCTGGAGAGTCACCACGGTGGTCCAATGATGTGCAGCTTGACGCAACTGAATCCAAGCACTCTCCTACACGTTAGATCGTCCCGTAGGGTCGATCTTTTTTTGTGCCCAGGCTGAGTGCGTTTTATCCACAACTAAACGCACAGCCAGAGGTTGAAGGGAGGAGAGAGGAAATCGCTAGACTAGTACGAATACGTAAAAAGATTAGACAGTCACTTGGTGTGGAATTCAAGCGGCAGGACGCCCCCAAAGTGACCAAGTCCATGCGGCAGGCGATTGCAGATCTAGAGTTGGCCAGCAGAAACTGCTCGACTCAACTGATTTCTCTCGCACGCCCCATCAGGCGAGACAGACTAAGCAGTTCATGCTGAAAAAGGACGCAGACGGCCGCCTGAAGCGGATCGAATATCGGGGCCGCTACCTGAGAGCAAGCCGAACCGGCGGGGTGGCGTTGCGGGCGCAGACGCGGGCAGCGGGCATCAACCTGACCGCCAACACAGCACGTGGCACGCGGGTCTCGACACGGATCGCCAAGGGCACGCAGGCGGCCTTCCAGAATGGGCGCTTCATTCTGCGGGGACGCTATGGCGACGGGCCGACCAAACTGAATCTTTCGAAGAGCGGGGTCTCCGTATCGAGCAAGACGGAGATCGGCACGGTCAACTGGTTCAAGCCGCGCTACTCCAGCGCCAAGATCGGGGGCGTTCAGATACGGGGGAAGAACGCGATCTACCTACACCTCATCGTCGGCCTGTTTCAGATCGCCACCTACTTTCTACTCTTCCTCGCTCAGGTGCTTGTGATCCTCGTGCAGGGACTCTACTGGCTCGGAGTCCAACTCTACAGGGGTGCTCACGCCCTCCTCGCACACCTTCGCGAAAAGCGCCTCCGCCTGGTCGAGGCGCGTTGGCGGGTGCAAGTGGATAACTGGGAGCCTGCCCGTCTTAAAGCAGCGCTCGACTACGTCTTTCTGAAACTCGCGACTGGCCACGCGCTGGAGCCGGAACGAATGGATGGTGACGGCGAAGATCCAGCGAGGCAACTCGCCGATCTGCTTGAAGGCTGCTCCCTAAAGCCTCCCCGCGACTTGGAGCTTCTCTTTGCCTGTATCGCCTGCAGCTACGCTGACCAGACCGGGTCGAGCGAATGCCTAGACTACCTGCTTGAACTCGATGATCGCTCGGTCGAGGCCGGCGGACGCAACCAGCTTCAGGAACGGCTACTTATAGCTGGCCTCAACGTATGTGGGGCTGAAGGGGAAATTGTGGACTAATGGTAGCCCAACTAATGGACGGCACCTTCCGAGGCTACGGACTTCAACAAGCTCAACCGAGCACGGATATGCCGCATTTGCTCTGCCTGAAGAGATTCCCCGGAACAGAGTTCCGAGGCTACGGGGAGCGAACTTTAATCCGAGAATGCGAAGTGGCCTAGGACAAGGAGTGTCCCTTCTTCTGCGTAAACTGGCGACATGATGAAAATAGCATTATTCCTATTAGTCATACTCCTTCAAGGGTGTGCGACTTATGATAAATTACTGAACCAGCCCCTGCCCGACACGGGCGTACCCAGAGACGCTGACGGTTTTCCTATTTACAAATCGACCACAGTGAATTCTGGGCTGACAGCGTATGAACGAGAATCTTTGTATCAACAAAGGATGCTGAGAATAGAAATACGACAACAAGAACTAATACGTCAGCAAGAAATAGGGCGGCGTGCCTACGAAAGAAAACAGATACTGCTACAACAAAGACATGATGAAGCCAATTAAGCAGCGGCCTCCTCTGAAGCAGCTAGCCCTTTGTTCAAATCAGCTTCGACCTTTTTTAGCTCCGCCTTGCTCAGTTTGTAGTTAGACTCCGCCTTGCATTCGGCCACTTTAAATCCACCTTTTCCGTCCTGAGTTACATGCACAGAAGCTCGCACAGGTTGAGTGACTTTGAACAAGAAGTCTCCCTCAGTCATCCACCGCCCAGGAGCCACCAGACAATTCTTCTGCGCCCGCCCCTCAGAAATAATTTGATCCCTTGTATCCAGATGCTCCCAGCATACAGGGCATTCAAAGGGCAGTAACGACTTCCAATTCACTGGCTCATAAGTAAGCAACTCTTCGCTAGCTTTTTCTAGCTCACGATAATACTTCAAAAAGAGCGCAGGTCGCCCTACCCTAGAATGCTCTGGGGCACTATAGATCCCATTGAGGAAGAGCCTAGCAATCGTAACGAGTCCTGCATCGTTATGACCTAGAGATTCACTTAAAATCCTTCTAATAGCCGTAACACTGAAAACGAGGAACAAATCTCGCACTGCAACAATTCGACAATGCTGCAAGCATTTGAAAGCCGCTGGCTCGATACACTTCTCAAAATTCATGACGACCTCCGTTGAAATATACTGCAAGTCTTCCAACGGGACTCTTTTGAATATCTTTACCCACGCTTTCTGCCTTAGCCCCAGAGTTTCAAACAGCAGCACATGCTGCGGCTTTCGCATTAAATCGATTAAGCGGTCTTTCTCATCTGTAATTTTCGCGCCGTATCTGCGGAGGACATAATAGAGCAAAGCAGGATTCGACCGCATCAAATCAAGTGGCTCACGATACCGTGAGAGGAACTCCAGCACTTCCCAACAAGGCATTCCAAAGTCACGCAGATGCTGCCTAACATCCGTCGGAACCGCCACAACCACTCTCCTAAAAGCCTGCTCCAAAGCCCAGGTTGGGTTCCGATCCCCCGTCAAAACATCCAAATCAAAAAGAAGCTGCCCGTCCTCCTGAAACGCGGAATCCGTCTCACTCGAAGAGATAGGGAAATGCCCATCCAAACAGCACTGCCCTAGCGCACCACTTTTAAAAAAGCCCGCGCGTACGAGAAATTCTTCCCCATACTCAGATACATCCTGCCAAGCACCCTGCGCCCCTTGCCGCGCTTCGATCAATGCATTCGGCCAAAACCGCAAACGCATCTGCAGATCCGCAAAGCGTAAACGAAGCACCCCCGCCTCAAAGCCGACGAAGCGCCAATTGATTGTAATCAGATCAATTTCCATAGGTTAAAAATCGTAAAACATTCAAAACGTAGGGGCGCGACTTGTCACGCCCGCCGAGCAAAAGTCCGAAGCACCAGCAGCATAGGCTAAAGTAATGCGGGCGTCACAAGTGAAGCCCCTACGCCCAGAATAACGGTTCATACCTCCGGCAAGTTGATCCCCAACTGAGCGCGCACCGCATCGAGATCACCATCGACAACCGACTTCACCTTGAAGCCCTGCGTCAAGAGTCGCTGGATATACGACTTATTATAAATCGAAGGGAATATGAGGATCGGTAGAATCAAACAATTCAACAAGAGTTGGATAACAAAGCCCTTCATGTCCCAACGAAAAAGCGCGGGCAAGGCGGGGAAGCAAAGCGTCGTCCACGAGTAGCCGACCGGCGCTTGTTTAATAATACCCGAGTGCGGGTGTTCGAGTATGAGTTTTGCCATTGTTGTGTAATCGATGTTTCCAAGACGCCCGTTTTAGGCGTGAAAACAGATTACAACGGCGGTGCGACAGGGCGCGTCGCGGATAAACGTATAAGATTAATGGATCACCTCAGAACCCTCAAACATGACTCAGTAAGGTTAATTAAACTGTTGCTTGTTCCGGCAGCTGTCCATCAAACCCAAGGGCGGAAAGCATCTGCTGGATAGCGTCATAGACCTCGGCAATTGACTCACAGTCGACATCCCGGCAAACCCACACCATCCGACTTCCCTCCTCGATTAGTGTCATCTCGGGGGCATGCTCACTGACGAGTGTCTGCATAACTGAAACATTCTTCTCAGGGTCGAAAAATAACCAGAATTTCAGTTCATCATGCCCTATTTCCAAGTTGAATCCAACTATAGTATTGTCCCTATACTTGAACTTGGTGCAGTAATACGTTTTTGAATATCGCGACCAAATCTCGGTCGATAATTCTGATGACTGAGCTAAAACAACATTAAGCCTCTGACATAATAATCCTGGAGTTAGCTGAACTAGTTTTTTGTTTTCCTCACTCGATCGGTATTTAAGAAAAGTCGTGTTCTTAAAAATAATGTCCAGCGGGACTTTTACTGCTTGAGTCAGTGCAGATGCCTGCGCCTGTAAGGACGATTCGTTCAGGCCGAATGAGAGGACATCAACCAGCGGTTTCCGTATATAAAACGGATGGTTCAAGTTTTTGATTTCAAGTTCCGCATCGTCAAGATGGCTGTAGAATGACCATCCGTCTTGATTATTGGTGAACGCTACTTCCAATGATTTTGAAAACTCAGCAAAGTCTGGCCTATCATATAGATGGCGAAACGACTCTCTAAAGTCGAAGATAATGCAACAGTCTGGCCCCTTGGAAGGGTTTGAGTAGGAAACAGAATGCCCGTCAGGGTCGAGCAATGCGCCGACAAACAATCCAGGCCGCCATTCATTGAAGAGTTGCATCCCGACGCGCCCCCACTCGTTCTGCTTACTGACACTACAGTCGAAGTGGGTGCCAGAATCTAAAATTGCCCCGAGGGCCCTTGAACAGTCTTGAGTGCAAGCCTCCCACAAGCTATTCATGCGCGAATGGAAACTCGGCGAATAACCAAGCAGTTCCTCCATACGAAATGAGCCATGTGGAGACAGACCTAGGTCTTTTAGCAACTTGAGAAAGTCTGTCAGAAGATAGGCGAAAACCGACTTTCCTTTTGTTTTTTTGAGGAAGGTCTCAATTTTGAGATAAACATCCCGCCAGCATAGAGCTTCATTAGGATCCTGAGCCTGCTGACCGGCATGTGCGGTAATCAAAATGAGCTTATAGCCATCCGCCTTATACTTCTTCTCAGCGTAATCCTTATAGTTCTGCAACTGATTCGAATGCAGGTGGCTACTTATTTTATGTTCAAAAACATATGCATACTGGTTCTCTCCAGATGATTCCCAGACCATGTCAGGGAATACACCATTCCAATTGCACTGGGTTGACCAACTTCCGTGGACAAAGCTGTGAAAACCATTGTCTTCACTAACCTTCAGGGAGGACAAAAAATAATTTGAAAACTCCGGATCAGCTTTCAACAGCCATGCAAAGGCCTCAGTTACGAAGTTCTCGACTGGATCCGAGTTCTCCCTTGGTCGATATTTTCTTAGTGCGCTGAATAGGCTATCCATGTGTATATTAGTTACGTTTATATGCTTAGATGAGTCGCTTTACTACTTTTTAAATCATCGACCGATTCAGTAATTCTCATGTCATCGAGGTATTTAGCAACTGCCAAATTAAGACTTTCGCCAATGCGGTCCCGCAATGCCTTCGGCGCCAGCACCTCAATCTCCGCGCCTTGCGAGAGGATCCAGAATTGAAACTGCCAGCTATCGCGCACCGTGGCTTCGACCTGCCAAGCGTCGTTTTGATAGCTTAGTTTTTGATTCGCACTAATCGGGGTCTCTGCAAGGTAGTTGGCCAAAGATTCGCCTAGCTTGGCGCAAAACTTGATTTCCTCACCGCCACCAAAATCCATCGCGCCGGAAGCGAGATAGTCGTCGATTGAAAAACCTTCCGGCACAGTGACCTTTTGATCGCTCATCGCAACCTGCTCGAATCGATGCACGGGATACAAGCGGACATCCGAGTAACCGACCGGCGCTTGTTTAATAATGCCCGAGTGCGGGTGTTCCAGTATGAGTTTTGCCATTGTGTGTAATCGATGTTTCCAAGACGCCCGTTTTAGACGTGAAAACAGATTACAACGGCGGTGCGACAGGGTGCGTCGCGAGGGCGAACCCCGTGCTACTAAAAGTAGCGGGAGCATCCTGCTCCCGTCTCCCACCAGCCACTCACCTGCTATCCGCGAGCTAGAAGCTCCCGCTACTATTTATGCGCCCTACTGGGCTAAAAAGCTAGTCATTCAACATCACGGCGAGATCGTATTTATCCTTAATCACGCTGATAGAGCTCGGAAGGGGGTCATGTCGTTATGTTTGCAATTGAGACTTCTGAGTATTCCAGCAGCGAATGCTGCCCAGGCTGAAAGCAGGGGTCGTTCCGTAATTCTTGCAGTTGGAAACCAGAGGGATCCAGAGTGGAAACACAGATGGGGTTCAATTTTTCATGATTCTTCGAAAAACCAATCCGACACCGGCTTAGCCAGAAGCCCAATTAAGCCCGACTCCTAAGCAGCTGAATTGGCACCGAAACAATGTTTTTGAGAGAACGGAGAGCTAATGTCGACGGCTACGCCGTGATGGATAATAGCTGATCGCTGGCCTCGTTTAAATGATACGATTTGATTTCGCAATCAAGTCACGACCGCTGCACCATGCGATGGGTGAAGATGACAAGAACAAGCCCATGGGCGTCCTTTTCGTAACGGGCGAAATCGGCGTGGTAACCTTTGTCTAGACTGGCCATAGTGAGGCCTTCTTCAAGATAGATACCACCGGAACCGATCCAGTCGGTGCGTTGCATTGAAAATGCCCAAAAGCGGCAGGGAGGAAACGGCAGTTTATCGCCATGGAAACACCATTGCGCAATGGCATCGCCTCCCAGTTCAGTGCTGACATGCCCAAACACCTCTTGGGTCGCATAGAAATACGGGCACCCCGGTAATTTCGAAGGAGCGGCTTGCGCCGCCAAAGATGACATGACCCCTGCGCCCGACCCCTTGCGCCCGACCCCTTTTTTGCGCCCTACATCAGGCAAACCACGCAATTTCCCCGACTTGTTTACAGCCAAACTTTGAATGTCTGGAATACTATCGGTCCATCCTGCACTACGCTCAACATCCTCAAGTAGGTGCCCTAGAACGCCGAGTGGTTTCCCTAGACGCGGGTGCGGATCTCCATGCTTATTTAACTGGCCAATGCGAGATGCCAATTCGCGATAAGTAATACCACGCAATGAACCTTCAGTCGCGAAAACGTATTCCACGAGTGAGCGAAGAGAAGCTCTGGCTGCATCTAGCTGATTCACTTGCTAAGCCCGCCCCACTGCCGGATAAATTCCTCTGTCGTAGTCGTCGGCCGATATACTCGGCTGTTCCCGTTCCCCACAATATTGATAAGCTCAACTCCCTTTAAGGCAGCAAGATGCCGTTCTATCGTTGATTGAGAGACGCCGACTAGTTTAGCCAGATCGGCAGCATGTATTTCCGGCGTGGAGACAAGGTGTTGTAGCACCTTATAGCGCGTCTTCAATGCATCTGTCCTCGGTAAAATACCATCAGAGTGAAAGACGACAGCCAAAGCATTTTGTTGGTCTAAAGTCACCTCTGCACCCTCACTTAGGTCTTTTGCACCCTCACTTAGCTCATTCGCACCCTCACTTAGCGACTCTACCCCTGACTCTGGCCTCTCAGTATCACTTTTGTCTTTTTTAGACTCACTTACGCCCGCTTCAGGCTTAGTTGCACCCTCACTTGTTCCGCTTGCGCCCTCACTTCTTGACTCTGGCCTCGACTCTAGCCGTGACTCTAGCCCTTCTCTAGCCGCGAAGAGGGTCACGCGCATGCCGCCTTCGGCTTCTTCAAAAGCTGGCTCGGGGAGATCCGCGGCGTGGCAGGCACCCGTAATCTTTTCAATCCCGCGGCCCCAGCTGTCGATATAGCCGGCCTTGAAGCAGGCGTCGGCGATCAGTGGGTTGCGCGGATAGGAGGAATGGAAGCCGAGCAATTTCTCGATGGTCAACTCTTGGGGGAGCGGGCCTTCGTTCCAGCAAATGATGCGGTCGGCATAGACGCGAATCTGCACATGGACGCCGGACTGATAGCGGCGGTGGACCATCGCGTTGAGCAAGATCTCACGCAGCGCCTCGATGGGATACTGCGGGGATTCGATGCGCTGAATTCCTTCAAAAGTAATCGGCTTGATAGTAAATTTGCCCAAGATCTGATTGAGTGCTTCACGCAGGCAATAGATGAGATTGCCCTCCACCACCTCTTGAAACTGAAGGTCGGCATCGTTGCTCCCAAAGCGACCGATGCGGACACTGATACCAGGATAGAACTCGGCAGGATCTTTACCGAACAGCACAAGCGCGGCGCAAGTGAGTTGATCGCCGCTGGCGAGGCGCAGCTTTTTGAGCAGGTCGACGGGTGCGAGATCGCGGGTATCCGGCAAGCGGCCGGTCTGCTCGGCGTCTTTGAGAAAGCGCTGAATGCCGGCCGGATCAATGTCATCCAGAGTCGCACGGTCCTCAATGGAGGCATCCCAAGTGCGCCCGGACTTCTTCAATAGGAATTCGTTGAGGCTGGCTCCACTGAGTTCGCTCTTGGTGCTGCCAGAACGATAGTAGTAATGGCCGCGATAGGAAACTGGCACGGATTGAGCCGGCACAACGATTTCGAGGAAGTCGCCCTGCCCGGTTTCATGCAGGTTCACATCGATGGTGAGCCCCAGCAGATTGCGAATCTTTTGGGGAATCTCTTCAAGTAAGCGCTTAGAGTTGGCCAAGCCATGCACTGAGCCAGCGTCATCCTTACCAATAAAGAGGGTGGCCCCTTGCGCATTGGAAAACCCGCAGACCCACTCTAGGTATTTGTCCTTCCACGAGCGCTTCCATTCGATGTTTTGAGATTCGGCCATGGCTTAGACTTCGACGCCGAACTCCTTGAGCTTGGTTTTGAAATATGCCTCTGCGGCTTGGGACTCGGACCATGCGGTCTTGAGATCGGCGAGCGCCTCTTCGACGGTCGGCAAATTGTCCTCGATGATCTTCTCCACGTGGAGCGGGATATTGAGATTGTGATCATTCTCCGCGAGATCGGCCATGGTGGCGACTTTGACGTAGTTCTCCACATCCTTGTAATCGCGATACCACGCAAAGATGCGCTCGACATGCTCGGGCTCTAGATAGTTCTGCGCACGGCCGACGCGCACCTGATCTGCAGCGTCGATGAAGAGCATGGGGAAGATGTAAGCCTTAAAATCGGAGGCTCCAATCGGCCCCTTCAGAATCCAAGCCGCCTTGGAGAGGTATTGTTCGAGTTGGGACAGGGTGAGTTTACTGGCAGGCATCTTCTGAAAAATAAAACGAGCGTTAGATAGCGCTTTCGAGCACTAAATAGATGAATCACTCTAAAGGGCCTCATAATATGGACGAAATAGGACAATCGCAGTCCTACCCGGCCTTTTCTTCGTGATCTCACGTTAAAAATTACTACCTCAGTGAATTGATCGTGCCGAAACCGTAACTATACTCATATCTGTGCTGGCCTCGTTTAAATGATACGATTTGATTGCGCAATCAAGTCACGACCGCTGCACCATGCGATGGGTAAAAATCACAAGAACAAGCCCATGGGCGTCCTTTTCGTAACGGGCGAAGTCGGCGTGAAAGCCTTTATCGAGACTGGCCATAGTGAGGCCATCTTCCAGATAGATTCCGCCAGAACCGATCCAGTCGGTGCGTTGCATTGAAAATGCCCAAAAGCGACAGGGAGGAAACGGCAATTTATCACCATGGAAGCACCATTGCGCGATGGCATCACCTCCCAGTTCCGCGCTGACATGCCCAAAGACCTCTTGGGTCGCATAGAAATACGGGCACCCCGGTAATTTCGAGGGAGCGGCTTGAAGTTGCTCATGCGCACCAGGGAATTCATAGACCCGAGGAGCGCCCTTCCGTAATCCCTGAGGTGCCCAATGACTGACCGCCTCCAAGCGTCGCCGCAGTATGACCAGGGCCTGCTTCGGACCTAATGGGGCATCCTGCAACTCAAAGAAGCTGAGCTGCTCTGGAATGGGTTGATCGTGGTCAATGGGGTTCATGTTGAAGATAGCCTACAGCATACCCACAGACATCTGCGGTCCCACCCAGAGTCAGACTGAATCCAGCGACTCCGCCCCGCTTAATATCATGAGATTGCCCCCATTTGACCTTCAGACACGCATTCCTTTGACTTAGCATTGCTTTTTTGCATATTTTAAATGAGGTTGCAAACACCTGATGAGTAGTGACTTAAGAATTCATTAAGGAAAAATTAAAGTTTTTTCTTGTACTTTTAACCGTT
>Ga0307933_1001969_pt1 | contig 14655 bp, 13 predicted proteins | sample OrgLakmetageno88_FD_201811 | JGI IMG/M metagenome (GOLD analysis project Ga0307933, IMG submission 201811) | Saline water microbial communities from Organic Lake, Antarctica - #88 | ecosystem: Environmental > Aquatic > Non-marine Saline and Alkaline > Saline | place: Antarctica: Organic Lake...
TTAACATCGAAACCGCCGACTTTCATGGAGAGTGGAATTATATGATCAGCCCTAGAAAGGAACTGCGATAAAGCTGGTAGTTTATTCCTGCGCGACTCCAAAGGTATAAATCGTGAAAGTGCTCAAAAAAAGTTTGCATTGGTAACTTCGAGGTTACTTCATCGCGACCATGATCGATTATACAGTTATCGTAGTCTACCTCCTCCTTATGATTGCAGTGGGCGTCGTATTTAAGCGTTTTAATACGAGTGATGCCGATTATTTCAAAAGCGGCTGCAAGGGTAGTTGGTGGTTGGTGGGAGGGAGCATTTTTATGGCCGCCTTCAGTGCGTGGACTTTTACCGGTGCTGCCGGTCTGGCCTACGAAGCGGGTTGGACAGTGACCACGATTTATCTGGCGAACACGCTCTTCCTTTTTGTGAATTTTCTCTTTTTGGCAGCCTGGTTTAGGCAGTTGCGGGTCACCACAACCCCCGAAGTGATTGCCATGCGCTTTGGGATTAAAACTCGGGATTTTTACGCGTGGACTGGGGTGATCTTTGCGATTATTTACTCGGCTCTGTTTCTTTACGGTCTGTCCATTTTTAGTTCAGCAGTTCTAGGGTTTAATATCCAACACACTATTATTTTTCTAGGGATTATAGTGATCATTTACTGCTCATTGGGAGGCAGTTGGGGGGTCATGGCGACAGACTTCTTGCAGACTTTGATTATCTTCCCGATGACGATTCTATTGGCAGCCATCGCTTTATGGAAGTTGGGTGGAATCGAAGGTATGTTTGTAAGTATCGATGCAATGGGATTGAAGGAGGAATATGCGCTGGTTAAATCACCGGGCCTTTTTGAGCACAGCCAGTTCACGATTATCTGGATCATCGCTTTGGTCTTTAAAAATGGGATCTCAAACCTATCGCTGGGCAGTGCCGTTCGTTTCTTCGGTGCGAAGGATGGCCGTGAGGCCAGAAAGGCATCTTTGTTTGCCTGTATCTTAATGGGCTTCGGAGCTATTATTTGGATTATCCCGCCCATCGCGTGCCGTTTACTCTATGCCGATCAAATTGCGGGCATTGATCTGGCTAAACCTGCGGAGGCGGCCTACGCCGTAGCGACGATGAATATGCTGCCAGCGGGGATGAGTGCTTTGATGGTGGTGGCGATGTTCACTGCTACGATGAGTTCTATGGACACGGGGATTAATCGCAATGCCGCGATTGTGGTTACGGATATTATGCCACGCCTGTTCCCCGCATTTTCGAAGAGAAGCCCAAAATCAGTCGTCCGCTTCTCTATGCTAGTCAGCGCAATCTTAGGAGTGTTTATAATTATACTGGCACTCTACCTTTCCATGGCAGACAGCAAAGGGATTTTCGAATATATGATCGATTTCGGAGCGATGTTGAATTTGCCGATGGCCGTCCCCTTGATTTTAGGGCTATTCATTAAGAGGGCACCGGGCTGGTCGGCGATCGTTTCGATTCTGTGCACTTTCACTGTAGCGCTGAGTATCATCTCTTTGGGCATTGAACTGAATTTCCAACAGAAAATATTTATCAATTTCTCGGTTGGAGCGGTCGCCTTCATGGCCACCATTCCGTTTTGGCCCCGATCCTCCCCAGAGAATAAAGAGAGGATTCGCGGCTTCTATGAGCGTATGCACACACCCGTTGATTTCGCAACCGAAGTGGGTGAGGGTAACGACAGTAAGCAGTTAATCATACTGGGGACTTTCGCCTCGATTATGGGTGGATTTGTTTGTCTGCTACTATTGATTCCAAATGAATTGTCGGGTCGGTTAATGGTTCTGTTTGTCGCTGGATTTATGCTACTGATTGGTCTATCTATGATTTTTGCGGGGCGCCGAGTAGAAGTTAGAGAGAAATTAAGTATGACTGAGAATGAAAGCAAAAGTAATGACTAAGCCGGGCAAAGAAAAGAGTGCTCATTTTGAGCATCGCGGAATGAGCTTGGACCTGCGTGCTCAGGTCATGTCTTTGGAGAGCATTCTGGAGTTTATTGAAGAAATGCGCTCATTTAAGATGAACGTGTTGTTGATCGAATGGGAGGCGACCTTTCCGTTTAGCAAGCACTCCACAATCTGTAATCAGTCTGCCTACACGCCAAAGGAGGTGACTTCGATTCTTTCTGCATGTAAAGCAGCAGGCATCGAAGTGATTCCGATTCAGCAGTGTTTTGGACATGTTGAATACATACTCATGCATCTGCGGTATGCAGGTCTGAGGGAAAACGATCGTAACTTCAGCCAAGTGTGTCCCCTTAAAGCAGATGAGTCGATTGAAGTGTTTGAAGAGATCTTCGAGGAATTATTCGAATTTCATGATTCTCCCTATATCCATATAGGGGGCGATGAGACTCGTCTGCTAGGGACTTGCGAAGAGTGTGCAAGTGTTGTCGAATCAGAAGGTAAAGCGAAACTCTACACCGACTATCTGTTGCGCCTGATCGAAATGGTCAAACGGCTCGGGAAGCGGCCTATTATATGGGCCGATATTTTACTGACGCATCCTGATTTGATCGACCAATTGCCTCGAGATCTTATTCTAATTGACTGGAATTATGGATGGGATGTGAAGAAATTTGGCGATACCAAAGATCTTATCAATCTAGGGTTTGAAGTGTGGGGGGCGACTGCGATGCGTTCGGCACCCGACAATCACTCAAAGACCTGTTGGATGAGGCATTTTAATAATCTGAAAGATTTCATCCCGTTTGCTCGGGAGACTGGCTACAGTGGTATGATTCAGACTTCGTGGTCCACCTCTGGAGAGTATGGTTACTTGATGGATAGTGAAGGGGTCGCTTCTAAGATTCTCCCCATACGGAGGGTTTATCCTCAGGCCGGCTTTCGGATATTGATCCAAGCATTTGCAGATTCAGTTGACTCAGCAGAAGCGTTGGCTCCGCAGCCTTTTGTCGAAAGATATGGGGCCGAACGCTTTGGATTGAACCAGAGCGACTCCCGCTCGCTTGCTCGTTTGTTGGGTGAGACGGGTGATCAAGAAAATGCTGCGGTTGCGACGCCTGAGCAAGCAGATGAATGGATGGATGCGCTTCGGCAAATTAGCCCAGAGTCACATCAAGGCGAATTCGCTCATATTGCATTGATTGTCCGGATGTCGATTCAGGGCATCAAGGTGTCTAGAGTTTATGAGCAATTTCAGCTTCTAGCGACGGATTTGAAGCGAATCAATGCGATCAGCGGCACGGTCGGGCGTCTACTCCAAGAGGCTCAGATCATCGATAAAGATTTTCGACGTCTTAATCAACATTCGCTCAGTGGGCACGAGCTGGATGAGGAGAAATCCTATCGAGAGGTGCTTCTTTTAGAACTTTCAAATCGAATTGAGCATCTTAAAGAGAGATTCTCTCAGTAAGACATGAAGGCTCGTATTACTATTCGTGATATTGCTACAAAGGCTGACGTTCATTTCACGACGGTTTCTAAGGCTCTACGCAATGATCCAAAGCTTCCAGAGAAAACCTGTGAGCGCATTCAAACAATTGCTAGGAAAATGGGCTACCGTCCCGATCCCATGCTCAGCGCGTTGAATTATTATCGCCACAGCCACCGCGAGTCCAATCATCGGGCGACCTTGGGGTGGCTGAGTAACTACAAAGACGAAAAAGAAGCGCAAAATTATCCCCTTTATGGCTCGTATCTAAAAAGCGCCATTGAGCGAGCAAAGGAACTCGGTTACAGCATTGATCAAATATTTTTGCGCGCCCCAGGCATGACGGTGAAACGTATTCATGACATATTGCGGGCGCGTTGTATTGATGGTCTTTTGATTGCCCCATTGCCGAGTGATTGTGTTGAACTCTCGCTGGATTGGGGTCTGTTTTCAGCAGTCACGCTGGGGCATAGCCTTCAGAAACCGGAACTGCACACCATCGTTCCAGATCAATATGAGTCCATGCGTAAAATGCTTATAGAATTGCGTGATCTCGGCTACAAGCGCATTGGCGTCGCCATTGATCGAAAGCTAGATCTGCGCGCTAAAAGTAAATGGCAAGCTGGCTTTTGGGTTGATTACCATGGCCTCTGCGTGAAAGACCGAGTGAAACCTTTTTTCTATGAGTTCAACGATAAATCTAAAGGATTCATCGATTGGTTCAAGGCGCAGAAGCCTCAAGCCATCGGAGTCGTCGGAACGGGTCTTCTTGGCGAAATTGCTTCGTTGCAATTGAAAATTCCCCAGCAGCTTGGACTCACTGTTTGCGGCACAGATAACCAGCATTTCCACGTGGTCGATCGACAGGTGCCAAGTGGTGCTAGTGGCTCCGACGCTTTGACTCTATCTGTCAGCGGAGTCTATGAAGATCGTGCGAGTGTGGCCAGCCTGGCAGTGGAGCGCTTAATATCGATGCTTGCACACCGAGAAAAAGGTATTCCTAAGAATCCGCAATGCTTCATGGCTGAAGGAATCTGGCTGCCTGGAGAAACCGTAGTCAAGCAGAAATTATCGTGATGCAAAACGACGATTCGGCGGTAGCAGAAGCCGGAAGTCAATTATACAGGTAGAACCAACTAAGCGTTGTCATTAGCTGTAAAAACTCAAGTTTCATTTTAGTTCTCTAGTGAACCCCTTGTCGAAGCGAGCAATTATCCTTGTGAGATGAGTCAGAGAATTTCAAGCCGAACTAAACTTAACCAAACAAATCTATTCAACCAAAATCATCATTATGAAACCTGCAAAAACTATCGGACTCTTTTCAACTTTAACTTTGTTGGCTTGTTCTGCTCAAGCCAGTGTGACCGTGTATGAGGGCTACGATTATGCTGCGGGTTCTCTGACGAGTTCCAATAATGGCGGAAGCGGTTGGGATGGGGCCTATTATTTCGCGGGTTCCGCTGGTGAGCCAACAGTTAGCACCGTAATAGCAGGCTCTCTCGATAATGATGCCTATAATCTTTCGTCAGAAGGTAATTATATCAGCGTCGCAGGTAATGGGCTTTACACTCGAACCTTGGATAATTCGATCAACATTTCCTCAGGCACAACCACTATGTATTTTAGTTATTTGATGGAAGCTACATCAACGACGACTACGGGAAATAACTTTAATTATTTGTCAATGAATGTTGATGGCGGGCAGGCTGGCTTGCTAACTGGGCTGCGCTATTTTGGTGCGGGGGGCACGCCCGATCTACGATTGACCAGTGCAGTTGGCGGCGGGGGTGTATCCTATGGAGACGCACTTGCCTTCAATACGACCTATTTTATCGTTGGGCGTCTGAACTATGATGGAACTAATTTGACTATTTTGAGTTCGGCATTTGATACCTCAGCGCCTGCTTCAACAGAGCCTTTGATCTGGGATACTGAGGCCTCTAGGCTTGCTTCTGAATATGGGGTTGGTGCCGTCATTGATCAACTCCGAGTCCGCGCAGGTTCCGATGGCGGCCTTCTTTTCGATGAGCTTCGAATGGGTACCACTTATGAGTCGGTCGCCGTTCCTGAACCAAGCCAGTCTGGCCTCCTCTTCGGCTTGGTGGGGGCTTTGGTATTATTCAGCAGACGATTCAAGGGGTAACCAGTAGGCATCCAGCAAATACGGTTCTGTCGTTTTCTTTAAAGAGATCGACCCCCTCAATGTAGCTATATGAAGTATTCTCGCTTAAGAGTTTCTGTTAATGTGCACCGCGATCACTGGGGATTTACGCTCATCGAGTTGCTCAGTGTTTTAGCCATCGTTGCCATTCTGCTTGCCGTTCTGATACCTGTAATTAGCTCGGTGAGATATTCTGCAATGCGTGTTGAGAATGTATCTAATATTCGATCACTTGGAATGGGCTCTTTGCTCTATGCGACTGACAACGGTGGAACTTTACCTTTGACTACAATTCCCGGTGGTTACCGATCAACGCAAGGGCACGGAATGTATCGAAGTTCTGGAGCGTTTAAGTTGCTAGGAGAGGGTTTTAGTCCCGGGGAAATGAATCCTACCGGTTCTGGATATCTAGAACCGAATGCAGACGTGTTTTACGGCCCTTTCACCCCAGGGTTTAACGAATTACGAGTGCCTGGAGGTTTTTACGAGCGCAGTCCGTTAGGGATGTATATTGGATATAGTTTTTACTCATTGCCGGCGGAAGATGCCGGGGTGGGGGGTGACAAGCGCGACGGCCCCGGCCCCGTTAATGAAAGCCTCCTAATCGGTGATCCGTCAGCACCACTCATTTCCGATTTAGTCTCTCAAGGCGTCGTTGAGAGTGCGGGCGGAGAAGCTCGAGAAGTTTCTGTTTTTCATCTCGATGGTAGCGTCAGTACTTTCCCTAAAGAAATTCATGAACTTGCCTCCCATGATCGAATTCGATATATGGCAGGTGAAGACATCGATTAAATTTTTTCAGTCTTAAATCTCTTTTTTTACCCGATTTTGTGTGTGACCATGTGTATTTCTGATCCTTTCCACCGATTTCAGCTAGGCAGACTTGTCTGTCTAGCGCTCATCTTTATATCTAGCCTTTTCCTGTCCAGCGCTGTTAACGCAGAAGATTCGTTCATTTGGCCATTAGGGATCAAGCACGTGGGGGCTGTTTACATTGAAGCCGAGGTCGGTGAGTTAGAAGTGGATGTTTTTAAAAAGGATTTGGCTTCAGCTCCTCGCAATCAAAGAATGCGTATCTTTCTTAGTGCGCCAGATGGTCGGTTGGTGGACGAATTTGTACTTCCTGCTCATGACTTTGGTCAGAACGTTCAGAAGGATGTTTTGGGGCCGGTTCAACGACATGTTTTACGCACAAAGGTTAAGTATCCAGGTATCTATACCTTACTCGTAACATTTGAGGAGTATCGCTACGGTGAGGGAGCCGTGTGGGGATTTAAGACCAATGCGAGTCGGTATATGCTAGATGCTGGAAGTGGGCACAAAGGTGGTACCCGTAACGAGCGCATCATCATGGACAATCCGGGGGTGCCTGGAGAGATTTGTTTTATTCCGGAATCGGGGGATTTTAAGATCGAACTTGCTAACTTACCGAAAGACATGGGGGTGATAACTTTGCTGGATGCCGAAGATACCTTGGTATCTGAGTTAAATGGCGTCGATGGTGAGGTCTCGGTTGAGATTGCTAAAGGCATAGGCAACCGCGATGGAGTCTGGCGGCTTAGGCTGCCCAGCCAAGAGGTGACTGCTGAAATCGAGGGTGTGACCAAATGGCGAGATGCTGATTCGGGGGAGAGGGAACTGGCGTTGTGGACGACTTCTCGGGATCATTACTTCGATTTGGAAGCTAGGTATCGGCTCCTGCGTCCACGACACTTGATGCAAGTGCTTGATGACGATCAAAAGCCAGGGGTTCGTTTTACGGTTTACAATTCTGTCGACGCGAGGATGGAGATCGCCCTCAGTCCACATCAGGAGGGCTTAGGCACTGGATTGACTTCAGAATTGAATCTCATAGTGCAGCCTAGTCTTTTATTTTTAGAACCGAAAGAAGAGAAAGAAGTGTTCCTTTCTTATGACTCCGCTGCGGTTCCTTCCGAGGGGCTGACCTTGCGATTGCAGGCAGACGCACACATCGCGAACGAGGCAGGCGATCACTTTAGCACCTATTCAACCGTCGATGTGCGTCACCGGGGCAGCCTGCCTGCGTCCGTCACGCCTCTACAGCTGAAGCCTTGGGTGCATGAAGAGCAATTGTTCGGCTATGCACCTGAATATCCAGTGGACGGTGAGCCTTATTTCAGCCCAGAGAATGTCGCTTGGATGATCGCAGACGATCAACTCTTGTTTCGCGAGAAGAGCGGCGAATGGGGTGCCGTCAATGTGTCGGATCGGTTAACTCAGCTTCACGGCGGGAAATGGCAATACTCGGGCAAGCGAATTGGCTTTGATCAGCAGGGAGGTGTCTATGCAGCATTGAGGAGTGGGGCACGTTTTATTCTAGTGCGTCTTGCCGAGGGAGGCGAGATCTTCGACTCAGTGATGCTTCCCCAGGGCAGCGGAGGGGGTGTCTATGTCGAGGCACCGAGTTTGTTTGCCTCAACGGATGGCCCGCCGATGCTCTATCGGCTTGCCCGTATTAGCGACCGACCACGCGTCCCTGGTCAGCGTTGGGGTCGAAATCATCGTCTGGAGCTTTTGCCGCCAAGGTTCGAAGAGGGTCGATTGACGATAGGTGAGCCAATCAATGTCAGTGATTTTTGTGTGGGGATACCCCGCCATTCGGGCACACCACACTCGGTCATTTCCAACGGCGAAAAGATACATGTGGTTTGGGGCGAAACTAGCGCTGCCGACGACTCGCAATCAGGTGTTCCCACCTATGCAGCAACTTGGGATCGTTCCGGTAATCAGTTGGGTGATCGACAGCTGTTGGGTTATGCGCCTCCAGTGAATGATGCGCACAATGGGCCGAGCATGGTGATGGATTCTAAGGGTTATTTGCATACTGTGCTCGGTTCACACAATCAATCTTTTCAGTACACTAAGTCATTGGAGCCAGATTCAACCGCAGTCTGGAGTCCGGCTACGCAGGTGGCTCCGAGGCATTCTCAGACTTACGCGGGACTGGCCATTGATCTCGATGATACCTTGCATCTCGTCTATCGTGAGTGGCGGAGGGCACCGATCTTTCCTGAATTATTCGACGCAGCTCTATTCTATCAACGTAAGGAGGCGGGCAAAAAATGGTCGACTCCAGAGCCCCTGATTTTGCCCCCCTTGCCGCATTATAGCATCTGGTATCAGAGGCTGACTACAGACCGTTCTGGCCGCCTATTTCTGTCCTACAACTACTGGTCTACCTGGATCGCCTACCGCTCGGTCGAGCGTGAGGGGATGGCTAAGCAAACGGGCATTGGCCGTAAGCTACTTTTCTCCGACGATGCGGGCAAGCACTGGGCGCTCGCTCGCAATGCCGATTTTGCAGTGTCTGATGGTCGTGATTCGGTCCTGGCTTCTGAGCCGAAACCGCGTGAATCGGCAGTCAAGGATCTGCCCAAAACCATACTGTTCGAAGAGAGTTTCGATTCGACGGACGCATTGGCGGGCTGGTATAAAGAGGGATCTGGTCAAGTCGTGATTGATCAGGGACAACTCCATTTGACTGAGGCTGAAAATGGTCTAGGGATCACTTTTTGGTTGGATCAAGAACTTCCAGAATCTTATCTGATTGAATTCGACTTGTCGTTTTCGAGTAACCGATCGATTGGGGTCTTCTTCTTTTCTGCCAACGAACCTGGGGAGGGACTGATTGAAACCTCTCCCAATAGAAACGGGAAGTACTCTCAATACATTAACGGAGACATTTCGACCTACGGGGTCTCGTTACACCGCTATTTCCCAGATGGGCGAAACAACCCAGGTTCAAATTTACGTCAAAGTCCAGGATTTCATTTAATCAATCAGGCTCTGCCTGATCCAATTCTCGAGAGTGGTCGAGTGTTTCGGGTGAGCATCGCCTACGTTGACCGAGAGATTTTGATCATGGTGGACGGGAAGTCAGCCCACAGATTAACAGTTCACAGTGGTGATCTGCCTATTTTGTCCGAAGGTTTCTTCGGTATCAGAGTCCGAGGACATTCCTCCTCCACCATGTTTGTCGACAACTTAAAAATTTGGGATCTTAGCCCTTCGAAAGAATAATAAATAATACACATATGGATCATTTTGTTTTCAACTTCTTCCGCAAATTTCGACCAATCGGGTTTCTTTGCTTAGTCTCCATCATTTTATCTGGCTGTTCCGAGCCAAAGGCTAAGCAAACGGCGGATTCAGAAGATTCGTTAAGTTGGCCATTGGGTATCAAACATGTGGGGGCTGTTTATTTTGAAGCAGATGTGGGTGAGTTGGAGGTTGAAGTTTTTAAGAAAGACCTAGCGTCGGCCACCCGCAGCCAAAGAATGCGACTTTTTCTTAGTGCACCCGATGGTAGGTTAGTGGACGAATTCGTAATTCCTGCGCATGATTTTGGTGCCAACACTCAGAAGGATACATGGGGCCCGATCCAACAATATATTTTACGCGCGGATGTGAAGTATCCTGGTATTTACACCATGTTGGTCACGTTTGAAGAATATAGATATGGCGAGGGTGCTGTTTGGGGATTTGAAACGAATGCAGACCGATTTATGATGGATGCCGGGGGTGGCCATAAAGATGGCCCACGCAATGAGCGGATCATTATGGATAATCCGGGCGTGCCTGGAGAGATTTGTTTCGTTCCAGAGCCGGGCAGTTTTAAAATCGAACTCTCTGGCTTGCCGGACGATATGGGGACGCTGACTCTTCTGGATGCCGATGACGTGCTGGTGCAGGAGTTCATTGGCGTCAATGGTGAGATCTCGACAGAGATCGCTAAAGGGCAGGGCAATCGCGATGGGGTCTGGCGGCTTAGGCTGCCAAGCCAGCAGGTGATCGCTGAAATCGAGGGGGTGACTAAGTGGAGAGATGCTAGTTCCGGAGAGGGGCAGTTGGCGTTATGGACGACCTCTCGGGATCGTTTCTTTGATTTGGAAGCGAAGTATTGGCTATTGCGTCCACGGCACCTGACACAAGTGCTTGATGGCGAAAATTTGGGAGTTCGCTTCACCATTTTCAATCCAGCTGACGCGAAGATGGAAATTAAGCTAAGCCCACATCTAGAGGGCTTAGACTCAGAACTTGCCACTCAATTGAATTTAGGTGTTGGAGAGCGGAATGGGGTCAAACGTTGAATTTAAATGTCTGTGTGCCGCTGGTTTTAAGATGCTTGCTCTTCGGCAGCGGCTAGCGGTTTGATCTCTTCAGATTTTAAGGGTCTCAGTCTGCCATTTTTTGACACGACTGCGTAGTGACCTAAGCGACGTTTACGTTCCATTACCTTTGTGGTCTTCCTTTTAACAGCTAAATTCAAAGATTTACGAAATGACCCCACCGCGAACTCAGCGACCCTCGTAAGCGACCATAGCCGCCGCGATAATGGGCTTTGCCCATTCGGGGGCACCTGAGAGATCCTCCGGATTGACGATCCGCCCCGCCTCAACATGAAGTAGCAACTTAGTGTTTATTAGCATAATTGAGCGGTATGAAAAAATACGTCGTGATGGCTCACTGATATTGAAAAGTAGCGCTAAAACATACACACAACTGAGTCGCAACTCAGATCCGCGCCAAGATCCGCGCAAAAATGCCAAATTAGGGGCATATTAGATTTGCATCTGTATGATTGACAGTCTTTAATCTCAGGATAAAGTGCCGCGTAGATATCCGCGTGGATCTTTATTATTATGGATGTGTTTACCCGTATTTCCGCAATGGAGCCCCTCTTTCCTCAGCAGAGGCGGGCGGAGTTGTCCGAACTGTCGGCAGAGTTGTTGCTGGAAATTGGGCGCTTGTCGGGGCAGGTTCACTCACCCGTCGTTCGGGCTAAGTTGGCTGTCTTGCTGCGGTGGATGAACTGCTATTATTCGAACCTCATCGAGGGGCATAAGACGGAGCCGCGTAGCATCGAGCGAGCTCTGCGGGCAGACTACTCCGACGATCCTGTGAAGCGGGACAACCAGAAGTTGAGCTATGCACATATTCAGGTGGAATCTTTAATGCTGGAGCGTTTGCAGGATGCTTCGGTGGCGATTTATGAACCAGAGTTTATCCTCTGGCTGCATCGTGAATTTTACCAAGGTCTGCCGGCCTCCATGCGTGTGGCTAAGACCCAGAGCGGCGAGTCCTACCCCATCGTTCCAGGTGCGTATCGAGACTTCATGGTGGATGTGGGACGGCACCAGCCGCCGCACTTTGAAAATTTGCCTGCCTATATGTCGCGCTTCTGCGAATTCTACGGTGGCAAGCAAATCCATGAAACGGATCGCCTGATCGCGATCGCAGCAGCGCATCACCGCTTGGGATGGATTCACCCATTCGGTGATGGAAATGGTCGCGTGATGCGTCTCTATTCTCAAGCGATGCTGCAACGGCATCGGCTAGATGGCGCGGGCTTATGGAGTCTCTCCAGAGGATTGGCGCGTTGTCGTCAGCGCTACTATGCGTCGCTCGAAAGTGCCGATCAAACACGTCAAGGCGACCGCGACGGGCGTGGCAACCTCACGGATCGAGGCTTAGCGGACTTCTGTGTATTCTTTCTGGAGACGATGTTAGACCAGGTGAACTTCATGAGTGAGCGTCTCGACTTGCCGGGTCTGCGGACGCGCATCGAGCGCTATTTCCAGTTCGAAATGGCACATCTGAGCAAAGATTCAGAATTTCTGATGCCTGTGGTTCGGGCACTTGCGGACGAGGGTGAGTTTTCCAGGGCGCGGGTTCAGGAGCTTACCGGGCGGAAAGAAACCTTTTGCCGTCGCATTATCCGCTTGGGTCTGGAGGAAGGCTTGATCGAGAGTCCGGGGCCGAAGAGCGCCCTGCGGATAGCGTTCCCCGCTAAGGTGCTGGACGGTTATTTCCCGAAGCTTTATCTCGATTTGGAAGTGTGATGCCAACGCTGAAAAAATACGTCGTGACTCAGTTGCAGTCATACCACACAACATTGGACTAATATGAGTCTAGATCCCGACCCAACCCGACTTCCCGACGAAATCTCTACGTAGTTAAAAATCTTTTTCTGTAAGCTTGACAGGCTATCCAATGTAGATACATAGATTGCTATGAGAACAAAACTATCCAAGTGGGGTAATAGTCTGGCGCTCCGTTTGCCGAAGCAGTTCGTGCAGAGTCAAAACCTTCGCGAGGGGGTCGATTTGGAAATCAAAGAAGAGCGGGACGGCTTTTTTGTTCAGGCATTACCCGACCAGTTTACTTTGTCTGATCTGCTGGAAGGGGTTCGCCCCGAGAATCTGCATGGTGAGTCCTTTACGGACGACCCACAAGGCAAGGAATATTGGTGAAGGGCTATATCCCGGCACCTGGAGACCTGGTTTGGCTTGAGTTTAATCCGCAGACAGGGCACGAACAGGCAGGTCGGCGACCAGCCCTGGTTCTTTCCAGGAAGGAGTATAACCAAAAGACGGGGCTCGCCATCTTTTGCCCGATTACCACGAAACCAAAGGGGTATCCCTTCGAGGTGATAGTGAATGGCGGCAAGGTTCACGGCGTGGTGTTATCCGACCACGTCAAAAGCCTGGATTGGAAAGCCCGGAAAGCTAAATTTATAGAGAAAGCGGATCAGTCGGTATTGAGAGAAACGCTTTCGAAGTTTAATGTGATTCTCGAAGATTAGCCGCGTCAGCCTGGCGGGTGGCTTTTCAGAAATAGCAGCGGTTCGGCTTTTTGGCCATGAAAACCGAGGAGGCTAAAAAAGGGGTCAAACGTAGAATATAGACATTGACATCGATAATTTTGATGCTTTAGTTCTGTTCAATGCCTAGAAAACAACGGATCGAATTCCCGGGAGCGGTTTACCATGTCATCAGCCGTGGGAACTATCGCAAAGAGTTGTTTCTTTAGGGGGGGGGCTGGAGAATCGTTCGAGCGTTGTCTTTATGAGGTGGTGAATCGTTGCGGCTGGAAGCTTCACGCCTACGTGATCGTGAGCAATCACTACCACTTGGCAGTGGAAACGCCGGAGCCGAATCTGGTCTTTGGAATGAAGTGGCTACAAAGCACGTTCGCGACGCGTTTCAACCGTTTGCGCAATGAGCGCGGTCATGTTTTCCAGGGACGCTATAAGGCGATCCTGATAGGGGAGGATCGTCCATTATTGGGTTTGGTCGACTATGTTCACCTCAATCCGGTTCGTGCTGGGATCAGGCCTTTGTCAGAATTGAAAGACTATGGGTTGTCGAGCTATCCGAAGTATTTCGAGCGCAAAGTCCGTAACGGTCTATGCCGAGAGGACTTTTTGTCGATTCTGGGTGAACCCAACAGCTTGGCTGGAATACGTCGTTATGCAAAACATCTGGAATGGAGCGAGGAGGGCGATCCGAAGCGTCGAGATGTGTTGACAAAGCGCTATTGCTGCGGGTGGTTTATTGCAGCGAAGGAAGAAAAGAAAGCCTTGGAGGAGGATCTCAGGGAGAGGCACCCCGACGTGGTTTTGGAGGGGAGCGAATTAAAGGCGCTTAACGAGGTAATGTGGGAGGGTTTGGTTGTAAAGGCACTCGCCGCCGCCAGTAAGTCGGAGGCTGATACACAATCCGAGCTGAAAGGCGCACCTTGGAAAGCTGGGATTGCCCGAACCCTTCGAGCGCAGACCACCGCGGGTAATCTTTGGATTGCCAAGCGCTTGAACATGGGACATCCCTCACGGGTAACCAATTTAATACGAGAACTCTCGATGAATGAATAAATCCAAATGTTTATATTCTACGTTCGACCCCTTTTTTTTGCCTCGTTGCGACGTGGACGGGTTCGATTGACCTGGGAGAAGTTGACCGGATCCTTACCCGATCTGGGAAGTTCGCTTTTTTTCGTCATTTGTATGCGACTGCGGAAAGTAATAAAGAATTTACAAATGGGGTCGCTGCTACTACGCCGCTTGACGGGACTATTGCTGGTTTTGGTGCTTCCGCAGGGTTTAATAATGGGAATTTTTGGATCGGCAATACTATAAGTTCGGACCCTACCAACACTTCCAGGGGCATTTCATCTGGAAGAGCTATAAAGCCCTAAAGCTCGCAAGGTTGGAGCGCAGAGCTAAGGGTTCGACATAATCCCGTCGTGCCGTAGCGAATTGGTATCGTCACGGCGTCGGTCTAG
>Ga0307933_1001974_pt1 | contig 14637 bp, 13 predicted proteins | sample OrgLakmetageno88_FD_201811 | JGI IMG/M metagenome (GOLD analysis project Ga0307933, IMG submission 201811) | Saline water microbial communities from Organic Lake, Antarctica - #88 | ecosystem: Environmental > Aquatic > Non-marine Saline and Alkaline > Saline | place: Antarctica: Organic Lake...
AATCACAGCCGAGTTTTCCAAATCAACTTTTTATGCTCAGTAGCTCAGCGGTAGAGCAGGTGACTGTTAATCACTTGGTCGCTGGTTCGATCCCAGCCTGAGCAGCCATTCTACAGAAAACGTCAACCAACGACAAAGTGGTTGACGTTTTTTTGTGCATACCGCGAAACGACTGGGCTCGCGAGCAGTGTCTTGGTGTCAACCATTTGGTCGTTGGTTCGCCTTTTGCTTTGGATGGAGCTGCTTTTTGGCTCCTTGGCTTCTCAGTCGCCTGGAAGTGGTTGACACAATTGCGCGCAATTTTTTTCCGGCGGACTCTCTTGCTCTTGTCGGTTGAGGAGGGGGCCGGTTCTGATGTGCGATTTATTGTTGGATTGGTTTTGTCATAGATCAGCAAAATAAGGATTTTGCAAAATATCGCGAATTAACGAACAATATGAGAGTTGAAGCGGATAAATTGCCGATAATTATAAGAATATGCAAAACTTAGATATTGCATATTAGCTTGACATGGTGCCGCGAGTATGATGCACTGCCTTAAATGGATAGTGTTTCTCTCTCAGATATTGCAGTTGTGCGCTCCGGCTTTCCGTTTCGTGGGAAAGTGGAGGTCGTTGCTTCTGGGGGTGTGTTTGTTGTTCAGCCTAAAGACATTATAGAGGGCGGTACTCTGGATGTTGGGGGGATTGTTCGGTCCAAAATCTCCAACGTGAAAACGGACTATGTGCTTCATGCGGGCGACACGCTTCTCGCAGCACGGGGGCGAATCGCTGCGGCGAATTATCTGGGGCAGCCTTCAGGCGTGTGTGTGGCATCGGGCTCTTTACTGGTCCTCCGGTCCAAATCGACCGATCAGCTTATACCGGGATATTTGACCGTCTTTTTTAATTCGGATTATGGCCAATCCTGCCTGACGAGGATCGTATCCCAGACCACCGCAACGTTTGTCAGCCGGTCGGATCTAATGTACCTTAAGGTACCGTTGCCCGATTTGGAGCTACAGATGCGACTTATCACGATGGCCCGTAGCACGGCACGCTACGCAAGCTTAACTCGTCGGCGCACGGCCTTGATGAATTCTCTCGTTAGTCACCATACTCATGTTTAAACCGTAATCTTTGATCAATATGACCGCAGCTCGTAAATATACTCAGGAATCGCTTAATAGAACTTTGTGGGGAGCCGCCGATTCTTCCCGTGGAACGGTTGATGGGGGCATCTACAAGGACTATGTCCTGTTGGTCCTCTTCTATAAATACATCTCCGACATTCATCGTGAGACAGTTGCCAAGCTCCGCGAGCGCTATGGCGACGACAAGGACCGCATCCGGCTACGCTTGAAAAGTGAGCGTTTCGTCATCCCCGAGGGGGCCAGCTTCGACGAAGTTTATCTCCATGTGGAGTCGGATAACCTCGGCGAGCGCCTGAATAAAGCACTTCATGCGATCGAAGAGGAGAATACGGAACGTCTCGGCGGCATCGTCACCGTCGATTTCAATTCCGAGGCAGTGTTGGGGAATACCGATCAGCGTAATAAGATGCTGCGTAATCTGCTGCGCGACTTTGCCAAGATCGACCTGACCGAAGCAAGCGACGATGTGATCGGCAACGCTTACATGTATATGGTCGAGCGCTTCGGTGCCGACGCGGGGAAGAAGGCTGGCGAGTTCTTTACCGTACACACCGTGGCCGAGTTGTTGGCCCGTCTGGCCAAACCCGTGCCGGGCTCCCGTATTTGTGATCCGGCATGTGGGGCAGGGGGCCTGTTGCTTTTGGCGGGTGCTGAAATTGAGAAGCAGGGCTCGAAGGATTACGCGCTCTACGGACAGGAGAGCAATATGGGCACTTACAATTTGGCCCGTATGAATATGTTTCTCCACGGCAAGGACTCGGCGAATATAAAGCGGGGCGATACCCTCAACAATCCGCTGCTCAAGGAAGGCGATGAACTAATGAAGTTCGATCTGGTGGTGGCCAATCCTCCCTTTTCGCTTAAAAAGTGGATGGGGGAGACCACGGAGAACGATCCCTTCAACCGCTTTTGGCGTGGGCTCCCGCCCAAGACGAAGGGGGACTACGCCTTTATCTGCCATATGTTGGAAACGGCCAAGGTAAAGGAGGGCCGTGTGGCCGTGATCGTCCCCCATGGTGTGCTCTTTCGGGGAGCTGCCGAGGGTAAGATCCGCAAGAGCCTACTGGAGGATAATTTGATCGATGCTGTCATCGGCCTTCCGGCTGGTCTCTTCCAGACCACTGGCATCCCCGTCTCGATCCTCATCCTCGACCGTTCCCGCGAGGAGGGCGGTGCCAATGCCGAGCGCAAGGATGTCTTCTTCGTCGAGGCCTCCAGGGAGTTCAAACCGGGCAAGGCCCGCAACTTCATGGAGCCGGAGCACATCGACAAAATCGTTGCCGCTTACGAGAAGCGCGAGGCTATGGATAGATTCTGCCGACCTGTGCCGCCTGAGGAGATTGTTGAAAACGACCACAACCTGAATATCACCCGCTACGTCGATACCTTCGTGGAGGAGGATGCTATCGACATCGAAGCCAATCTGAAGGAACTCGCCGCCATCGACCAGGAACTCGCTGAAGTCGAGGTCGAGATGGCGGAGCATTTGAAGGCCTTGGGGATCGCTAAGGCTAAATAGAGTGTAACCAGCCCGGGAATACGATTCATGAAGCAACGCCAACAGCATACAAAAGACTTTCCCGTGGTGACCTCAGGGCACTTCGTGGACTTGATTTTATTCGTTTGTGGCGTTGACAAAGGGAATGAACCACGTTCTTCTACTTTCAGCAAACCCGCCAAGCCTCTGCTCCGCATGCTCAATTCTGGTGGGTCTTTTTTTGTACGGAGGGCGCGGCCATGAGATATACGAAGCCGCCAATGACCTTCGAGGATCAAGCCGAGCTCTTACTGGAGCGGGGCTTGGAAGTCGACCGGGAAGAACTCGTTAAGCGCCTGAGCCAGGTCAATTATTACCGCTTGAGCGCGTATTGGTATCCTTTCCGTGAATCCGGTAGCGACGCACTTCGCCCCGGGACGACGCTCGCCACGGTCTGGGATCGCTATGTCTTCGACCGTCAACTCCGTGTGCTGACCATGGATGCAATCGAACGGGTCGAGGTCTCGGTCCGGACGGCCGTGGTCCATCGATTCAGCCTGTCCCATGGTGCCTTCGGGCATTTGGACCGTGCGAATCTGCCGAAGTTGACCGTGGATCAGCACCGGCGTTTTCTTCGCAAGCTGCGCAAGGAGGAGACCCAGAGCCAGGAGGCCTTCATCGCGCACTACCATCGCAAATATACCTCGGAAACAGACCTGCCGCTTTGGATCGCTGCCGAGTTGATGGATTTCGGCTGTATGTTTACTCTTTTTCGCGGACTTGAAGCTAAAATCAAGCAGGACGTGGCGCGTTCCTATGGCATAAGTGATAAGGTTCTCGAATCCTGGCTGACCAGTATCAATACGGTTCGCAATATTTGCGCGCATCACGGGCGCCTCTGGAACCGGACCTTTGGCACCCCCTTCAGCATTCCCCGCAAGAATAAGCATCCTGAGTGGCATAACCCGGTAGAGCTGGGTTCGGCGGAGCGTAAATGTTTCTCCGGGCTGACTGTCCTGCGCTACCTTTTGGGCATTATTGCCCCACAAAGCCAGTGGGAGCGCCGCCTCGTCCGCCTACTCGAAGAAAAACATCCCGCGATCCCGATTCGTGAAATGGGCTTTCCGGCGGATTGGAAGTCTTGCCCGATTTGGGCTGTGGGGGACGGGAGCTAAGCCAATAACTAATATCTACTATCAAGAAATGAACGATTTAATTCAAAATAAGCCAACGCGTTTTCGAGCTTACCAACTCGGTTCGGCGGGTTCCATGTTCTCATACTGGGACGGCGATAACTTTACACTGATCGAGGCTAGAGTGGGTGACTTGAGCCGCGCACAGTTAATTGAGGAGCTAGAGCGTTGCGGTAAAGAAAGCATCGATTGCCTGCACATTACCAGCTGGGATAGTGATCACTGTTGTGAATCTTCACTTAGCGAAATTCTTGAAGAGTGGACACCATCTAAGATCGAGTATCCCGGTTATGAGCCGATCAAGGATACTGGGAAAAAGTGTTTGAATTTAATTCTCGAATACAAAGAACTCCAGAGGCAAAGAGCAATTAAGGTTGATCCTCCTTACATAGAATCGCTCAAGCCAGCATCAAGCTGGGGTTATCGAAACATTTTCTATTGGCCAAAACGTATCGACGCTGAGTGCCCAAATGATAACTCATCTGCAAAATTTTTTCGGACAGGTTGTTTCAATGTTTTAAGCCTCGGCGATTTGGAGAGTGGGGGAATTTCGGACTACCTAAAATCCAGAAAGACACTTCGAAGCGAAACAGACGTACTGATCCTAGCGCACCACGGTGCACATAATGGGTTCACGACCAGAAGCTTTCTGAAGAATCTCAAGCCTTCTTTGGCAATTTGCTCTGCAAATCATGGGAACCAGTTTCAGCATCCGAAACCGGAAATCAAAAGCTTGTTGGACGAACTCGGGATTCCCGTAATGACGACAAAACGAGGAGATGTGATTATCTCGTCTGAGCATCCTCACCGGAAATTCTATAAGGCATTTAACTTGAAAGCAAAATCGACTGAGATTCAGGATGAAAATCGCTTTAAATCCAAGAAAAGTGCATTGCTGGGCAATCCTGATCGAGCACAAGCCCATTACAACAAGCCAAAGAACCCATTTGCTAGATTTCAATGAGCCTCTTCGACCAATATGCGATCAAGGCGCGCTATATCCCGGCGATGATTGTCGCGGTTCCGCTTATCTTAGTGACAAGCATAGCTCCTCCGGAGAGCTATCGGGAGCTCTTCCGCTACTCGGATCAATTTACGATTGTCGCCAATGTTGGACTCAACGTCGTCTGTGTGGTTCTACTGATTAATATCATCCGTGAGATAGGTAAAACGCTCATTGCCAAGCCGCTTTTCAAGAACGGTCTGCATGCGCCGACGACAGAAGCATTACTATGGAAGACATTCCATATGTCATCGGCCCGTAAAGCTCTATTACACACGAAGATAAAGAAAGACCTTTCCATCGAGCTGCTAAGCGCTGAAGATGAGGCAGAAAACGAGACAGAAGCACGCCTGCGGATACGCGACGCTGTTGCTCAGGTTCGATATGCAACGGAAAATGGACAGCATACGCTCCAATACAACATCCGCTACGGCTTTTGGAGAAATCTCGCTGGCGGATTGCCTCTGGCGATTCTCTTTTCAATTCTTGCACTGATCTTTGTCTCGGGGGTCTTGGCCAAAGTCATTGCCGGTGCATATCTTCTGTCTGCTCTTGTTCTGGCGGTTTTGGTAGTTCCTCTGCTTCGTGCGACGGGGCAAACCTATGCCGAATATCTGTTCACCGAATACCTGGGAGGGGATAAATGATTCTATGAGCGACGATATTTTCAGGCAAGGTGGACCGCACCAGATCAGGAAAACTGGTCTGCATGAGCACACTCTTTCTATTTCGATTCCTACGGATCGCGACGGACGTGTTGCAAGAGAATGTCCGGACGCGACATGTTGTCCTGGAGAGTTCAAAGTTACTCCCGGGACTGGAATCACAGAAGAGCAGGAAGTCGTCTACTGCCCCTACTGCAGAGGTGAGCATGAGCCATCTGATTACACCACTCGGGCGCAGATTCAGTATATTGAGGATATTGCCATGAGTGAGGCACACGAGGGCATCCACAAGATGATAGGTAAGAGTCTCGGCCTCGACTCCAGGGGACGGCGGAACTTCGGAGACGGCGGTTCATTTGATATTTCGATGGAGATGAAGCCGTCCAGGAAGCCGCATGTCCGAAAGCCGTATTCGGAAAGCTTAAGGAGGGATTTGATCTGTCCGAACTGCTCTCTCGATCATTCCGTTTACGGATTGGCGACCTGGTGCTCGGATTGTGGGGCCGATATCTTTACCACCCATGTTTTGGGTGAAATCCAAGTTGTGAGAGCCATTTTATCCGATGTCCCAAGGAGGGAAGAAAATCTCGGGGCACGAGTTGCAACCAGCGATATGGAAAATGTCCTGGAAGATTTGGTATCAATATTCGAGGCCAGCCTGAAATATGAAGTCCGGCGCTACGCGCAAGATCAGCAGGAAGCTCAAGAGGAAACAGAAAGGCGTTTTAAGAAAATAGGTAGCAAGCTTCAATCTGTCCGACTAGCGCAAGAGATCTTGCCAAAGCACTGCGGAATCGGATTTGAGCATTTTGCAACGGATAAGCTCGAAGCTCTGGATATGTTATTTCAGAAAAGGCACCCAATTACTCACAATCTTGGGGTGATTGACCGAAAATATCTGGATCGTATCAAAGGTTACGAGAAAGAAGGGAAAGAGATTCGAGTATCGTTGGTTGAGTTACATGAGGCATCTCAAGTCGTTTTCGATCTTTTAGAAAGCTATCATTTGCAATTGCATCCAGGCGCTCATAAGGCTCGGCAACGAGACGAAGGCACTGACCAAAAAGATATTGAAGAATGATGACCCAATTCAAAAAAACACGCGAACTGGAAATAGATTCCGAGGCCCCATGGGACGACGACGTCTTCAAGACTCTTGAGGGTTATGCGACATTCTTAACCAATGCCTTGATCGCCGATCCGGGGCCTTTTGTGCTCAATGTGAACGGTGCCTGGGGCTCGGGGAAGACCTTTTTCGTGAAACGCTGGGCCGCGGATTTGCGGATGCAGGGGTATCCGGTTGTGGAGTTCAATGCCTGGGAGAATGATGCAGAGGCGGATCCACTTACCTGCTTGTTAGCGGAGTGTATCAGTTCACTCAGTGAGCATCTGGACAAGCGAACAAAGGTTCTCCAGAAGCTGCAAGAGAAGGGTGGGCGTGTCGCTGTCAGTTTGGGCAAAATTGTCACGCAGGCCGTCATGCGCAGAGCCTTGGGTGATGACGGTGCCAAAGACCTGAAGGACTTATTCAGTAAGGAAACCGAGCAAGACCTAATCGCCCTAGGTGGAAGTCTGGTTGAAGAGCAGATCCGGAAGAAGAGCGAACGACAGGCTTTTGTGGATGAATTAAAGAACTTAGTCGTTAAACTTCGGGAAAAGGAAAAAGGCCCGGTTTTGATCTTTATCGACGAACTGGATCGTTGTCGCCCGACTTTTGCCATAGAGCTTCTTGAAAGGGTGAAGCATCTGTTCAATGTCGATGGGATTAAGTTTATCGTATCTACGGACAGTGAACAGCTTGTCCATTCAATCAGTGGTGCCTACGGAACCAATTTCGATAGTGCTACCTACTTGCAACGCTTCTTCGACGAAACTTTCAAGCTCCCAGATCCGACGTATGAGAAATTTGCTGAGATGCTTTTTGCTCCGGTTCGAGAGTTGTTCCCGGATTTAGATGAGCTATGGCTAACTCATGGAACGGCAGAAGAGACCTTTTCCACCTTTGCGGGATGCTTTGGTCTTTCTTTGCGACAGCAAAATCAAGCTTTTCATCGGCTGATAGCGGTCTCTGCGAATTGTGGGGTTACAAAGGGAAGAAAATTTCATTTCATTTATTCCTGTTTTCTCATTTTTCTAAAATTCAAAAACGACAAGAGCTATGATGCGTTGACCCGTCCAGACGAGAAAAACAGCAGCCTTGCGATACGTGCTTCCGGAACCAATCGCATAAATGAACTGATTGGAAAGTATTCAATGCCTACTGCATATGCAAAGTATCTCACAACATATACAAAAATCATGGAAGGTGATCATGACAATGCCATTACAATCGTGAACGCATCCCGGCCGGAAGGGCCGAGAAGACCTGGGTATCGTGAACCTGAGGAAATCGTCCATGAATGTATCCTTCGTGAGTGTGTGCATGATTTTCCAGCGTTTAAAGCTTACCCTAGGCTTATTGAACTTACTGCCAGCATTGAAAAGGATTAAGCATGGGTGAAGTAATAAAAGCTGGTGTCACCGAATTTAATTGGCGTTTAGTCAAGCTGAGTAAGTGCACTCGGAAAATCGGCAGTGGGATAACTCCGAAAGGGGGCGACTCGGTATATGTAGCTGCTGGTGTCCCTCTTATTCGCAGCCAGAATATTCTTAATGGAGTCTTTAGCGCTGAGGGGCTTAGGTATATTACCAGCGAACAGCATGATCGTATGTCTGGTTCGAAAGTTTATCCGAATGATATTCTTTTTAACATCACGGGGGCTTCGATTGGTCGCTGCTGCCTATTCCCCCTAGAAATGGAAGAAGCAAATGTTAATCAACATGTCTGTATCGTTCGTTTAAAGGAAGGTTTTCATGCTCCATTCTTTGCTTACGTCTTATCTAGCAAGGTGGCTAAGCGCGCCCTGCACGAAAGCCAAGCTGGTGGAGGGCGAGAAGGTCTGAATTTTAAAAACTTAGGTGATTTTAAGATTTATGTTCCACCACTCCCCGAGCAAAAAGCCATCGCCTCCGTGCTCCAATGTTGGGATTGGGGCATTGAGCAATTGGAAGCCAAGCTTGCGGCGAAGGATCGGATTAAAAAAGGACTGATGCAGCAGTTGCTGTCCGGTCAGATTCGCTTGCCTGGCTTTGGTCGGGGAGGACGAATAGCGAAGGACGAATGGCGGATGCCGGAAGGGTGGGAAAATATCCCGCTTGGGGAGATATTTTCATTTGTTAAGGCGTATGCCTTCTCTCGCGAGCAGCTCACGGATGAAAGTTCAGAGGCACCATTCGTTTACAATATTCACTACGGCGACTTGCATGCGCGTTATCCTGGTCCCTTGTTGGATTTTGAACGCGAACGTAGGGTGCCTGTATTAAAAGCCGAAGTAGCGAGAGCCGAAGTGCTGGATTATTTGCGTCCAGGTGACTTGGTCATGGCGGATGTTTCCGAAGATTTCAAAGGGGTAGGGGCCTGCGTCGAACTGGTGAACTTGAAGAGAAGGAAAGTTACCGCAGGTCTGCATACCTTCGTCCTGCGCGATATCGACGGAAAAACAGCTGAGGGTTTTCGGGGTTACTTATTCAAAGAGTACGGATTGGCCAAAGAACTTCGCCGTATTGCAACTGGTGTTTCGGTTTATGGACTTTCAAAGACAAACCTATCGAAGGTATTACTGGCCCTCCCACCTCTCGATGAACAAAAAGCCATAGTCGAAGTTTTGTCCGCCGCAGACCGCGAGATCGACGCGCTGCGTCGGAAGCTGGCGGTCTGGAAAGCCCAGAAGAAATACCTGCTGAACAACCTCGTTGACGGCAGCATACGCCTGCCGGAATTTGCAAGTGCCGCAAAGGAGGTGGCCGGATGAGCGGAGGAGAGACACGCAACGGTTTAGAGCGAAATCGCGCTGATGTCCTGGCAACGATTAGCAAGGGCACGCTTGGGGCTATGCCGATTTTCGGCCCCATTGCTGCAGAGGTCATCGGCGAACTGATCCCCAATCAGAGGCTGGACCGGATTAAGGAATTTCTGCTTGAGCTTGAAGCGCGGATTGGAGCCTTGGAGGGGCAGCAGCTGCGGGATCGCTGCGCGCAACCGAAGTCTGTCGATTTGTTGGAAGACGGGTTTCATAGCTCAGCCAGGGCGCTATCAAAAAAGAGAATCAGCTATATCGCTGAATTGGTGGCGAATTTCATTTCAGATAATCAGGCGGAGCATATTCGCGCCAAGAAGATGCTCTCGCTCCTGGATGAGTTGAACGATGTTGAGCTGATGATCCTCATTAATTACGGGCACCTGGATATCGGCGACAGCACATTCATGAAAGAGCACCAGAATGTCGTCGGCCCAATGAGTACCGGTATGGGTGCGCCGCAGGAAGATCTCGACAAAGCCCAACTTCAGGAGAGTTATAAGCGTAAGTTGATTGAGCTCGGTCTGCTGCGTCCTCGTTTTAAGAAGGCCAAAAAAGGAGAGGTGCCCGAATTCGACGAGCGCACGGGTATGATCAAATCCAGCGGGTTGGAAATCACGCCACTTGGCCGACTCTTCTTAAAACATATCGGTCAGATGCCGGAACGGGAGTCATAGTATGGATGATCGAAACGACATTTATATCGAGGTTGGCTTCGAGAACATGCTTGAATCCATCTACGGGACCAAGTCGCTTCGTGCGGGCTGGAAATCGCTCAAATATTTCAGGAAAGAACTCCTGAAGGTCGCCCGAACGCTGCGACGAGCTGTCGAGAAGAACGTGCATGGTGATCGAGCCCACCGGCAAAGGATACTCGAACGCTTCGATCATTTTGAAGAGTATGCCGGCAAATTAAAATCCAAGGACAAGCTTGTGCAGGCTGCATTGCATCTACTCATCGAGACGCAATTTGAGTTGCTAGGCAGAATGCCAAGGAACTGGAAGCCGGGTACAACTGGTAGAGCGCATCACAGCAAATACCAGGACTTGGCCGACTACCGAACCTTTTATTACATCCGCACGCCTGAGCAACGGCTCCAGGAGATCATCGACTATGCCTACAGGCACTGCGACATGTCGGAAGACGAGAACCTTTTCACCCGTTTAATTGAACAACGGCATAAGCATCCCCACGATCCGGAGAAAGTTCTAGGCTGGGTCCGGGAAAACGAACCAGAGACTTATGGGGAATTCAACACTGCCTAGATCACCTATGTCCCATTCACGTCCATTCACGGCTAGAAACTCACTCGCATGAGCACTCCCGAAGAACTTCCCGACTACGACGAGGCGTCAGTGAGCCAGATCCCGGCGCTGCTCCAGCTCCAGAATCTCGGGTATACCTACCTGACTCGATCTGAGGTGGCGAAGGCGCGTGACTCAAAGGGGCAATATATTCTGCGGGAAATTGCCTTCGAGGGGCTCCGAGCGATCAATCCGAAGGAGATCTCAGACAAAAGCATTCGCGATGCGCTCTTCGAGACCGAACAGGTGCCGAATCTGAGTGACGGCATCTTTCGAGCCTCCGAACAGATCTACAGTCTGCTGCTCTCTGGGAAGGCGGTGCCGGAGTTGATCGATGGACGGCGGATCTCACCGCAAATGCGCTTCATCAACTGGCAGGAGCCGGAGAAGAATCGTTTTCACGTCTGCGCCGAGTATGAATTGCACGAGGGCAGTGATCGGCGGCCCGACATCGTTTGCTTCGTGAATGGGATTCCATTTGCCGTGATTGAATGTAAGCGGGAATCCGTTGCTGTCGCTGAGGCGGTGCAGCAGATGCTGCGAAATCAAAAGAAGGGCGAGACGCCAAAGTTCTTTCTCTTCCCGCAGCTCCTTCTGGCGACCAATGTCCGTGAATTGAAATACGGCACCATGCTGACGCCAGCCAAATTCTACACGCACTGGAAAGAACGCGAAGCGGAGGGTGTGGTCTTCGATGACGCGGTTTCCGAGGTGATGAATCGTGCCGTTGACACGGAAGTGGTTCAGGCGATTTCAGCGGATTTGATTCGTGGTGATTACGCCCAGGCGGAACGAGCCGTCACCGATCAGGATCGGGGCATTCATGCCCTGTTAGAGCCCAGTCGGCTGCTGGATCTGACGCGTAACTTTGTGCTCTACGACGGCGGTGAGAAGAAGGTGGCGCGTTACCAACAGTATTTTGCGATCCGTAAAGCGATGGCGAAGCTCAAGACCTTTGACGAGGCCGGGCGCAGGCAAGGCGGCTTGATTTGGCATACCCAGGGCTCGGGTAAAAGTTTGACCATGGTGATGCTGGTTAAGTGCCTGATTGATGACTCCGAGGTGAAGCTGCCGCGTGTGCTGGTCGTGACGGATCGGCGCGATCTGGATAAGCAGATTTCGGATACCTTTGCGGCCTGCAACATCAAGAAAGATGTGGTCAAAACCAGCCGGGCGAAAGAACTCCTGCAGTTACTGCGGGATAAAGACCAGCGAGTCATTACGGCGCTGATCCACAAGTTTGATGCCGCCCGTGAGCAGCGCGACTTCGTGGATGACGACCCCAATATTTTCGTCCTGATCGACGAGGCGCACCGGACGCAGGGGGGCGCGGCCAATGCCGAGCTGAATCTTGTTTTACCACGCGCCTGCCAAATCGCATTTACCGGCACGCCGCTTATGAGCGGGGAGAAGAAGAGTGCGCAAAAGTTCGGTGGTATCATCGATGCCTACACCATCTCCGAGGCGGAGGCGGATGGTGTGGTCTTGCCTTTGATCTACCAACCAAGACATGCCGAGCTGAGTGTGAGTGATAATCTGTTGGATCGGTTCTACGATCAGATCACTGAAGAGCTGACGGAGGCGCAAAAGAAGGACCTGCAAAAGAAATTTGATTCCTCGCAAATCGTGGAGGAAACCTCGCAGCGGATCGAGAGTGTGGCGTTGGATATAGTGCAGCACTATCGGCAGTTTCGCGATACTGGGCTAAAGGCGCAAGTGGTGGCTCCGTCCAAGTATGCTGCAGTTCGATTTAAAGAGGCCTTTGACCTGCTTGGAGGCGTGGAAACAGATGTTATCATTTCAGACAGCAATGATCGGGTGGAGGAGGATAAGCTACCAGAGCGGAAGAAGGTGGTGGCGGATTTCCTGGAGAAAGAAAAGCACAAGCATGGGAGTTCGCTGGATCACCGGGAGCGTAAGCTGATTCGCGACTTCAAGCAAAACCCGGAAGGAGTACGTATCCTGATCGTTGTGGATAAACTGCTGACTGGCTTTGATGCGCCAAGGAATACCTTCCTCTATTTGGCCAAGCAGCTGAAGGATCACAATTTGCTCCAAGCGATCGCCCGGGTGAACCGCCTCTTCGAGGGCGATGAAGGGAGAGAGGCCAAGGTCAACGGATACGTTATCGATTACTCCAGAAACGCGAAGAACCTCAAGCAGGCGATGCAACTCTTCGCGAACTATGATGCGGAGGATGTGGAGCGCGCATTGCTCGATACGGATGATAAAATTTCAGAGCTCGAAAACGTTTACCAGAGCCTGCACGAAGTTTTTAAATCGGTTAAAAACAAGCGCGATACGGAGGCCTACATCCAGGTGCTGGAGGGGAGTGCGGAGCGAAGGGAGCACTTTTATGAATTGGTGAATCAGTTCATTCGGCAATTCGCTGCCTGCAACATGCTGCATGATTTTCCGAGCAAATTTGGCGCGGAAAAAATGCATCGCTACCAGCGAGATCTAAAGCGCTTCGTTGAGTTGAAGAAAATCCAGAAGACTCTGAATGCGGAGACTGTAGACTTTTCCCAATACGAAGATCAAATCCGGCGAATTTTAGACAAATATGTTTCCGCAGATTATGTCCGGGAAATGGCCGATCCGGTGTGTGTGTCGGAATCGGCTGCGTTTAACGCTTACCTAGATCGCTCAGATCAAGGGTTGACTGAAAAGTCGAAGGCGGAGGCAATTGCCGCCCAAACATCACGGACGATTAAGGAGAATTATCACAAAGACCCGGAATTCTACCGCCATTTCAGCGATAAAATAAGCAAGCTGATCGCGGATCTCCGCTCGGCAAAAGAAGAGGATGCCAAGGCGCTCTTGCAGAAGGTGAGGGAATTGCAAAAGCAGGTCGATGACTACGAAGATAATGACATCCCGGACGCATTAAAATCAGAGAAGCGCTATCACCCTTATCTGCGTGCTTTAAGGGTTTCATTCAATGAAACGCCAGTAGCGGATAAAGATTTAAGCACAATCACCCAAGAACTGGTCGCGATCGTCGATCGTCATAAGATCGTTGACTGGTATAAGAATGTAGAGGTCCGCCGACAGGTGAGTCTGGATTTGGAGGATTACCTCTTCGATGAGGTCAAGGGCGAGCGTGGTTTGAGTCTTCCCGTTGAAACCGTTGAGCAGATCATAGGGCTGGTCTGGAAACTTGCTGTCGAGAATCGGGAAAGTTAATCGAGCTATGCAGCAGCATTTCGAATACGAGGATGTGGCGTTCGCCTACTGGCTGCTGCGGGAGCCGCGGAAAACTTTGGCGGTTACGGTTTACCCCGACGGATCCCTTACATTGAAGGCCCCGACGGATGCCAGTGCAGAACGCATTGAAGAATTCCTGCTGCGGCGCTGGCGCTGGATACGCAAGCAGCAGCGATACTTTTCACAGTTTAAGGCTGAACCGGAGAAGGATTATGTGTCCGGTGAGACCTTTCGCTATCTGGGGCGCGGTCATAAGCTTCTGGTCCGTAAAGCTCAGAATGAACCGCGTGTTTTACTCAAGCAAGGAACCTTAACCGTGCTGAGCATTAAGCCAGAAGATAGTAAAATGACTCGACGAATGCTGGAAGATTGGTTCAGGCAGCGTGCAGAAGTGATTTTCGATGAGCGCCTCGATCTCTGCTTTGCGAACTTTCACCATCGAAGCAAACCGAAGCTTGTTGTGCGCCGTCTTAAGCGGAGATGGGGGAGTTATCTCAGGCGGGGGAACCGCATTCACCTAAATCTCGACTTGATCAAGGCAAACAAGATGCAGATTGATTACGTCATCACCCATGAGCTGTGTCATATCGAGCATCCGCATCACGACCGTTCTTTTTTTCGATCTCTGGAAGCTAAGCTACCCGATTGGCCAAGAATCAAAAGGCGACTCGAATTGGATACATTTGGGAGGAATTAGATGAAGTTAGCGGCTAGTCAGTGTTTTTGCCGGCAAGTCGCGCTTTGAGCCACCGTCGGCTG
>Ga0307933_1001976_pt1 | contig 14621 bp, 10 predicted proteins | sample OrgLakmetageno88_FD_201811 | JGI IMG/M metagenome (GOLD analysis project Ga0307933, IMG submission 201811) | Saline water microbial communities from Organic Lake, Antarctica - #88 | ecosystem: Environmental > Aquatic > Non-marine Saline and Alkaline > Saline | place: Antarctica: Organic Lake...
TCTGCATATATATCTGGCTTGTTTCAGGCCTCAAGAGATGTTTACTTAAACGCTGCTGCATTTAATTTTGGTCAGGCTTGGTTTAAGGTAAGGGGCTATGATGCTCGTTATGGGCAAATATTGATCAACGGCATAGAAATGAATAAATTTCTAGATGGCAGACCACAATGGAGCAACTGGGGCGGGCTCAACGATGCGCTTAGAAATCAAGAGTTTACTGCTGGAATTTCGGCAAGCGAACATGCTTTTGGAAATTTACTAGGCAGCACCCAAATTAACCTTGGAGCCACAGAACATGAAGAGGGAAGTAAAACTTCTTATGCGCTAGCGAATAAGAGTTATAGAGGTAGAATCATGTCTACGTATTCAACTGGACTGATGAAAAACAATTGGGCATTTAGAGTTGCTGGATCTAGAAGATTTGCCAATGCTGGCATCATTGAAGGGACTCCTTACAATGCTTTGTCTGGCTTAATTTCTGCCGAAAAAAAGTGGAATGAGTCGCATCGTTTGGCAATTATTGCCATAGGCGCTTTCAATCGAAGAGGGAAAAATTCACCCAATACGCAGGAAGTTTACGACCTAAAAGGATATGGTTACAATCCGTATTGGGGAGTACAAGAAGGAAGCATTAGAAACGCAAGGATTAAAGAAGTTTTTGAACCCCTATTGATGTTCACACACCGATTTGATAAAGAAAAACTGAAGCTAACAACCAGCGCAGCATTTCAAAAAGGGCATATTTCCAACAGCCGTCTTGGGTTTTTCAAAGCAAATAATCCAGACCCTACTTATTGGAAGTACTTGCCTAGCTTCTATTTGCAGGAAGACAACCTCAGTTTAAGTCAAGCTTATTTGGCACAGCAAAACCTGCTAGGCAATGGACAGGTTGATTGGAATAATCTATACGAAACAAACAGCAATCAAAATGCTTCGTACTATTTATATGAAGATAGGATTGAAGATACTCAGCTAAGCCTTAATAGCAATGTAAGTTTAGCGTTAAACAGTGATCTGATACTCAATGCAGGGGTCCGTTTCAAAAATCTTCAATCAAATAACTTTGCAGCAATGAAAGACTTGCTAGGAGCAAATGGGTTTGTAGATTTAGATCCATTTGCAGAAACAACTGCAACAAGTCAAAACGATCTTAGAAATCCAAATAGAACTATTGGTGTAGGCGATGATTTTCAATACAATTATCAAATGAATGCTCAAAATCTGAGCCTGTTTAGTCAGCTTCAAGGAAACACCAAAAAGCTTGATTATTTTCTTGGATTAAATGTGGAAAAAACAGCTTATCAAAGAAATGGAAAATACCAAAACGGAATTTACCCATCCAATTCATTTGGAAAAAGCGATAAAATTTCATTTTCTGATGTAAGCTACAAAGGGGGTGTTACCTATAAATTTACAGGCAGACATTTGTTGAGCGCTAAAATAGCTCAACTTTCAAATGCTCCTCCCATCAGAAATACGTTTGCCAACGTGAGGGTAAACAACGATATTTCACCAGATGTTGCCAGCGAAAAAGCCACGTCTGCAAACCTGAATTATTTATTTAGATCGTCTAAGCTACAGGCACGCTTTACTGGGTATTATACAAATATTAAAGACGCTATTGAAACATCATTTTACTTTGCAGAAGGACTACAGGGAGATCAAGCAGATTTTGTAAGTGAGATACTAACAGGAGTGGAAAAAACACATTTGGGCGCTGAACTCAGTCTTAGCTACCAAGCAACGTCAACCTTAAAAATCATTAGCGCTTCATCCATAGGTCAGTACACCTATAGTAACAACCCAAATCTTTACTTGCAGTCTGATGTTTTTGCAGGTGAAGAGAGCAATTTTGGAAAGGCATATTTAAAAAATTACAAATTATCTGGAACGGCACAAAGAGCCTATTCAATTGGTTTTGAATATAGAGACCCCACCTATTATTGGTTTCAAGTAAATGGAAACCTTCTAACCAACAATTATTTAGATGCCTCCCCTATTCTCAGAACCAATAATTTTTACCTGGATTCAGATGGCATTCCCTTCATAGATCCAGAAACAGGAAGTCAAGTAACTCAACAAAATGTAGATGAATTACTTACACAGGAAAAATTTAAGGATCTTTTTTTACTGAATATTGTTGCCGGAAAATCCTGGAAAATCAATAATTATTTTTTAGGAGTGTTTGCAAGCATCAACAATGTTTTAGGAGCAACCTATAAAACAGGCGGATTTGAACAATCTAGAAATGCTAACTACCTCGAATTGAAAGAAGATCAAAATTTAGAAAAACCCCTTTTTGGACCAAAATATTGGTACAATAGCGGAACTACCTATTTTTTTAACATCTACCTAAGAGTATAAAACCAACAAACCTTGAAAAAGAATTTAAAATCACCCATCATTCTAGCATTCATTTTTGCATGGCTGGTAATGGGTTGTATAGATGATACAGACTTTGGCACGCCAAATGTGAATTGCGAAGAGCCTATTATAGAAGCAAATACCACCATCTATAACCTTCAAGAAATGTATGCTTTTGGAGGTAAAACATTTGAAGATGAATTGATTGTAGAAGGCTATGTAACCTCAAATGACTTGTCTGGAAATATTTATAAAACCTTGTTTATTCAAGACCAACCAGAAAATCCGACTGCTGCGATTAAAATTGCCATCGATCAAAATTCTCTTTATACAAAGTATCCTGTAGGAAACAAAATTTATGTGAAGCTTAAAGGACTCTCTATTGACTATTATTTTGGCAGCCTGCAAATTGGAAAAAATTACGATGATGAATTTCAGGGAATTTCTAGGTTCGAAGTGTCAAACCATTTGATAAGGTCTTGTGAATACGCAACGATCATTCCCAAAAAAGTAACTATAAATATGCTTAAAAAGAATGATTTAGGCATGATTATTGAACTAGAAAATGTGCAATTTAACAAAGCTGAAAGTGGCAAGTCGTTTGCAAACATAGACAACAATCAAACGGTAAGCAGGCAAATCGATCAGTTCGACGATGATTGTAACCTTACAGGGTCTACATTCCTTAGAAATTCAGGCTACGCAAGTTTTAAAAATGAACTGCTTCCGACAAAAAAAGGAAATATTATTGCGTTGTTTGATAGTTATTACGATGATTTTCAGCTGTTAATTAGAAGCATCGATGGTTTAAATATGGAAGAAACTGGCTGTAATGAGTCAAGTCAACTGGCAATTACCAATACCCTTAAAGAAGTAGTAAATTTATATGAAGGCAGTATGTATAGATTTGGTACTTCTGTAAATCATACGGTAGAAGCGTATGTAATTTCTACGGATTCGTATGGGAGTTTTAAAAAAAGCTTGATCGTTCAAGATGCTTTTGAAAATCCATCTGCAGGTATTCAAATACTTCTAGACAGCGAAGAAATTCACCAGTTTTTTAAACCTGGTGATAAAGTACTGTTAAAACTTAACAGGCTCTACATGGATGAAGTAGATAATGTTTTATCTATTGGCTTTGGCGGAAATGAACTCAATGAATTAACCGAGGAAGAAATTCACAATCATATTATTAATACCCAAGAAAATACAGAAATTATTCCTGTTGAAATCGATATTACGGAGGTGAAATTCCCTGAACATCAACAAGTATTGGTGAGCATTGCAGCTCTTCAACTTGTTAAAGAAGAAATGGGGCATCCGTTTACCTATGATAAAGGCGATGAAGATGCCATCCGAACTTTTGAAACTTGTGGAAATCCTTCTAAACTATCACTTTACACCAGCGGTAGCGCTTTGTTTGCAAATCAAGAAATCCCTAACGGAAGCGGAAAAATAACGGGTATTTTAGGTAATAATCTATTAGAAATTAGAGACTTAAATGATGTAACATTTAATGGAAACTACGAAGCTTGCCCAGAAATTGAACAAAAAATATTAATCACAGAAATTGCAGATCCCGAAAATGTTACTACGGCAAGGTTTGTAGAACTCTTTAATGCAAGCGATTTTAACATTGATTTAGAGGGCTGGAAACTAAACAAATACCTAAACGGTTCGAATTCACCTTCAAGCGGTGGGCTGGATCTTTCTGGATATTCAATTCCTCAAAATAGTTTTTTAATCATCGCAAATACAGGTTATCAACTACTATTTGAAAACAGCCCAGCTATTGAAACTTCTTATATGAGCGGAAATGGAGATGATAGCTTTGAATTGGTAAACAGCCAAGGAAAAACCATCGATAGCTACGGCGAAATTGGAAAAGATGGCACTGATTTAAACTGGGAATATTTAGATGGAAAAGCCATTAGAAGAACATCCGTTACCAAACCTAATCCAACATTTGATGTTTCGGAATGGGTCATCTATACAGACAACAACAACTCGCTAACTGAAAATCCAAATTCACCACAATTTGCCCCTACAGATTTTAGTCCTGGAATCAGGTAAGGTTTGCTCTAGGTTTACTACTTTTGAAGTTTGAAAATCGTGCCGTTGAAAATACTTGATAAATATATTTTAAAAAGCTTTTTAATCCCATTTATTGCCACCTTTTTGGTGGTGTTATTTGTGTTGATTATGCAGGCAGTGTGGCTTGCCTTTGATGAATTTGCAGGAAAAGGAATAGATACTGTTTTTATTTTTAAATTCTTATTCTATCTTTCACTTACGCTTATTCCCATGGCGTTGCCTATTGGCGTGCTGCTCTCTTCCATCATCGCTTTTGGAAGTTTATCGGAAAATTATGAGTTTGCAGGAATAAAGTCAGCAGGAATAAACCTATTGAGAGCCATGAGGCCAATCATTATTTTTTCAACCATTTTGAGCATTTGTTGTTTCTTTTTTATGAACAATATCTATCCATGGTCTGTATTAAAACAGCGAAATCTTTATATAAATATTAAAAAAAAGAAACCCGCATTGGCTTTGATTCCAGGCGTATTCAATACTGAAATCCCTGGCTATGCCATTAAGTTTGATGAACGCTATGGCAAAGATCAAAATTTACTAAAAAAAATTCAGATCTCTGATTTAACAGGAGGTTTTGGCAAAACAAAAATCATTACGGCTGAAAAAGGTGAAATTGCTTCAGATGAGGCTAATAAATATCTTATATTAAAATTGCAAAACGGACATTTTTATCAAGAACACCTTAAAAAGAGAATGAGCGAAAAAGAAGCGCTACGAATGCCTGCTTCTGTGGCAGCTTTTGAATCTTATACCTTGAATCTTGATATTTCTTCTTTTAGCGAAGACGACCTTTCAAAAACAAAATACAAGATGCATCATGGCATGCTATCTTTAAATCAGTTGGACTCTATTTCTAGCAAAAAGAAAATCGATTTTGATAGATACGTACAATCAAAATCAAATAGTTTATTCAAAATGCTAAAAATATCCAGCTTATCTACTGGAAATGAACTTATAGTTAGTGAAAAACCTTTGGAGCAGCTCTCAATATTTCAAAACTTGAGCGAATATGATCAAAAAAAGACTTTAAAAAAAGCATTGAACTCGCTAAATAATATTCAAAATCAGACAAAAAATGAACTAAAATCATTCAAAGTCAAAAGAAAAGTTTTAAACCTTTATGATTATGAATACAATTACAGAATTACCTTTTCCATGGCTTGTTTAGTGCTCTTTTTTATAGGAGCTCCTTTGGGTGCAATCATTAGAAAAGGAGGATTTGGCTTACCGCTTATTTTTGCAATTGTAGTGTTTATAAGTTATTTTATGTTTACCCAATTTGGTAGAAATCTTGCGGAAGAAAGCGCGCTTTCCTCAATAATTGGAGGTTGGCTATCAACGCTTATCATGCTGCCATTTGGTATTTTACTAACACTAAAAGCATCCAAAGGAATTGACATAAATTTTACAGGTAGGTTTAAAACGATTTTCTTAAAAATGTTTAAAAAGGCAAATACTCAAATTAAAAAAATGTAACTCATGCAAAAATTAAACACCATCGATGAAGCCATCGAAGACATAAAAGCAGGAAAAGTAGTCATTGTGGTAGATGATGAAAATAGAGAAAACGAAGGTGATTTTGTAGCAGCAGCATCTTTAATAACTCCAGAAATCATCAATTTTATGGCAAAGCACGGGCGTGGTCTCATCTGTGCACCCATTACCGAAAGCAGGTGTAAGGAATTGGAATTAAATTTGATGACTGGTAAAAACACCGACCCTTTGGGTACTGCATTTACCATTAGCATAGATTATAAATATGAAGATTTTACTACTGGCATCTCAGCGTTTAACCGTGCTTCAACGGTAAAGGCACTGACTAATGCAAACACTAAGGCCATAGATTTTGTGAGGCCAGGGCATATTTTTCCATTAAAAGCTAGGGAAGGCGGTGTACTTAGAAGAACAGGGCATACCGAAGCTGCCATAGATCTTGCCAGACTTGCAGGTCTTTTTCCAGCAGGTGCAATTGTTGAAATTATGAATGAAGATGGCACGATGGCTAGGCTTCCTCAACTTTTTGAAATTGCAGAAAAATTCAAGCTAAAAGTAATTTCTATTGAAGACTTGGTGGAATACCGTATGCAAAGAGAATCGTTGATTGAATTAGTGCATGAAGGAACTTTTGAAAACCATTTTGGCGAATTTAATTTAAAAGCCTATAAACAAACCACCAATGGTCAGGTACACCTTTCGCTAACCAAAGGAACTTGGCAAAGAGCAGACAGTGTGCTGGTTAAAATTTATTCCAATCCTTTAGGAAATGATTTGCTGGGTTCTCTTACTTCAGATGCTTTTCAGAAATTACACCATGCTTTTGAGGAGATAAATATAAAGGGGAAAGGAGCCGTTGTGTTGATCAACCAAGAAATTGAACATAGCTTGCTAGATCGAATCAAAATGATTGCTAACCAACAGCAAAAAGGAAATTCCTTGGCTAAGGAAATTCGAAAAGATGAAAAAGATTACGGTATTGGTGCGCAAATACTAAACCACCTAAACATTACAAAACCTATTGTACTATCAAATGCAAAAAAGCATGAAAAACCAGTTGGTTTACATGGGTATGGAATTGAGATTGAAGGGTATCAGAAGTATTAAAAACTGAATCAAAAAAAATTATATTTGCAATTTTAAAATGATAAATTAAGCACAGAAAATGTTGAAATTTTAAAAGGGTCTTTTCAGAAATCGCCTCTATTTCCTTTTATTTTTGTTGGAAACTCCAGAAGTGGCAAAACTACTTTGATAGAAAGTGTATCAAACTTTCTTAAAGAAGAATTTAATCTTGAAGTCGAAGTTCACAACTTAGATGCGCTCACCTCAGATTTTCACAAAAATGCGAGTACTGAGGAGAAAAATGAAATGGGTGAACTTTTGGGGATTGACAATTTTGAAGAGGATGTGAAGAGCAATATCAATTTGATGAATATCAGTCTTCCAGTGTACCAAGAGTTTGAATCAAAACTCATGTTACATTACCTCAATAACACAAACTTTGATAAAAAGAAGGTACACCTAGCGGATCCTGGAGCAAAATTTCCGCTTAACGAAGAGATCATTAAGTTGGTCAATGCAAAAGAAATACCCTTGTTTCATTTAAAAGTAGAGAGGCAAGAAATAGAAAATCGCCTTGTAGATGACTACACCACATTCAAAAAATGGGATAGCAATGACAGAGAAGGAACTGATAAAGGACTGAGATCAAACTTTATTCAAGCTATTGATAAACTAAGAAAGGAAACAAAGGCAGCTCCTACTGAAAAAGAAGAACTGGAAACTATTTTTGAATATTATTTCGAAACTCTTGAGAAAGAAAGACAACCTGTTTATGAAGAAGTTACGAATATAAAAATCAATGTAACGCAAAACGAGAAACCTAAAGAAGTTTTGATGAAAGTTCTAGAAAGCTACCTAGGAAGGACCCTCAGCAAAGGTTTTTCTACCGAGCCTCTGGCTCAAGAAAGAATGGCAGCTATTGTTCCTGCTGAAACAGCAGATTCTGAATTAGAAATACTAACACCGAAGTTATAAAGCAAACACTTTAAGAAATAGCGTCAAATAAAATGCACTAAATCTTTATGCTAAACAAGGGTGAGTTTATCAGAACTCGCCCTTTCTTTTTACTTGTAGTGATTATTCACCAATGCTATCATACCTTTTACTGAAGACTCCTTGGCAATTTTTACGGATTTGAAATACTTTTTTGCAACATTTGCAGTGGTATCTCCTATACAAAAAGCCGTTGCTTTGTTGGGTTTGTTTTTTTGCATATAGCTTTCAATACCCGATGGGCTGTAGAATAAAATACCATCGATATTTTCATCTACTATTTTTTTTGTAAGAACTGTTTTGTAGCACTCAATTTCTTTAAGATCAATGTTATGATCTATCAGTATTTTTGGCAAATCATCTCTTCTTTTATCACCACAAAAGAAAGATACCGATTTTTCTTCCAGATTTTCTACAAGATAATCTGCTAGTTTTTCAGCGCTATTACAGGCGTGCTTCACCTCTCCTATTCTACTCTCTATTAATGTTTTGGTTCTTATACCTACGCAATAAATATTGTTGAATTTAAGTTGATGAACACTAAAATTGCTCAAGAGCGCTTCCACAGCATTTTGACTAGTAAATACTGCATTTTCAATTTTTTCGTTCAGTAAATGAGGCTTTAAACGATTGTTTTTTATATTGATTAAGTTCGACATTTCAACCTTTACATCACCTTTAATAGATTCCAACTGATTTTTGGTCAATATTTTAGTTGAAAATAAGAGCGCTTGCTTTTCACTAGAAATTCTAGGGCGCATCATTTGTTTAGCACCACGCTCAATTAAATATTGAGCAGCTTTAAAACCCAGTTCTTCAGCATATTTTACTGGCACGGTTTTAGAGAATTCCATTTTCCTAGAGCCTTCCGTATTAAAAACAACCCCTTTAAATGATAGTTCATCATCTTTTATCTCTGCCAAAGCGCCAATGGGTGCAGAACACCCGCCTTCTAAGGTTCGTAAAAAATCACGTTCTACCTTCACACAAAGTTCTGTAGTTACATCATTAATGTTTTTTAACACATCCAATAACGCTGTATTTTTTTGCAAAGCAAGTACCACAATTGCTCCTTGACCAGGGGCAGGAATCATCCAGTCTAGTCTTAGATAGCCTGTTTTTTCAGAAAACAAATCAAGTCTTTTAAGGGCAACTGAGGCAAAAATAGCACCATCCCAATCGCTATTTTCTAATTTTTCTAACCTAGTACCGATATTTCCCCTCAAGTTTTCGAATTGATGATTTGGGTATCGATGCAACCATTGAGCTCTTCTTCTAATGCTTCCAGAAGCAATGGTAGCCGTTTGTTGCTCAAAAAAATGCAAGTCTTTTTTCGATACTAACAAATCGTAAGGGTCATCCCTTTTTAATACAGCTGCTTGCGCAAGACCTTGGGGCAAAGCAGTAGGCACATCTTTAAAAGAATGGACTGCCAAATCTATTTCTCCATTAAGCACTGCGGTATCTAATCTTTTTGTAAAGATTCCGGTAATACCAATTTCATAAAGCGGTTGCTCTTTAATGGTATCTCCTGTAGATTCAATAGTAACAATTTCGGAAGGATACCCAAGCGCATTGAGTTGATCTACCACTTGATTTGCCTGAAAAAGTGCAAGCTTACTCGAACGTGTTCCAATTCTTATTTTTTTCATCAATCGTTTGTCAAATGGTCGTTGTTAAATATTTTTCTAATCGTATTGATGCTCTCTGCGGCAACAATATCATCCGATCGAAGGTGTTTTATGTATTTAGAAGAAAGTTTGTGTATCATTCTTGAAGTAATAATTTCTGCCTGTTGGTGATTGAAGTTTTTGATATTTTTTGATTGGTAAATCAATTCATCTTGCTTAATGGCTTCTAGATTTGCTTTTAACTCATGTAGGGCAGGAATCAGTTTACGATGTCTGATCCATTCATCATAAAATTTTTTATGTTTTTCAATAATCTCTTGAACTTTACTAATTTCTTTACCTCTTATTTCAAAAGTATTAGCAGTTTTTTTAGAAAGCTCATCCAACCCAATAAGTTTCACATTTTCCAATTCATTTACCTTATTCGAAACATTGCTTGGGATGGATAAATCCAACACCAATTTATAATTTTTATCAGTAAAATGTTCTTTGGTAATTGTAGGTGATGAAGCTGCGGTAGAGACAATTAAAATATCACTTTGCTTAACTTCATCTTTAAGTTCCGCTTCGCTTGAAACCCTAATTGATGGATGTTTTTGCTTAAATTCAATTGCTTTTTGATGCGTACGATTGATTACACAAATATTTTTATTTGAAGTATATTGTAAAATATTTTTGCAGGTATTTTTTCCAATATCTCCCAGTCCATAGAGTAAGATTTTTTTATTTTCAAAATCTTTGAAATCATGTTTTATAAATTGAACCGCTGTGTAAGATGTAGAGGTAACTCCCGAGCAAAGTTTGGTGTTATTTTTAGATTCTTTGTTGGCTTGAAGCACCCCGTTCATCAATCGTTCCAAATAATGATTGGTAGCACCCGCATTTTTTGCAGTTTGAAAAGCATTTTTTAGCTGACCAACAATTTCATAATCTCCAAGTATTTGAGAAGCCAAGCCCGTTCCTAACTTGAATAAATGATCTACCACTTCGTAATTCTTGTAAATCGTACAAACTTTGTTGAATTCTTCTACAGTACCACTTGAGTACTTAACAATCAAGTGGATGATTTTTTCTATTTGGTTGGTAAAGGCAGTAACTTCCGTTCTATTACAAGTAGATAGCACCATCATTGCAGGGATGCCCATGGATTTGGCTTCTTCTAGTAAAAGTTGTTGGTTATTTACATCAATGTTAAATTTACCCCTAATGGTCTGATCTGCTTTTTTAAAAGACAAGCCAACATTGCAAATGGTAAAAGGTAAATTTTCTAAATACATTTCATTAAAATATTATAAACTAATAATTTAGTGGTGTTTTATAACAAAACACCCTAAAGTTGATTGAATAACTACAAACTTTTTTAAAGAACGAATTTTGCTGCAATGTTTTACAACAGTTCAAAAATAGAATTTTTTTTGAATGAAATTTTGAGAAAGTGAAAGGAAAATAGACTGAAATTTTATTTGGACTTGTAATCAGACACTTAATTTTAAAAAAAAGAATATCAATACCTGTTTTTTTATGTGTTTGACTTGTTGTCGAATACTTCTATACCGTGGACTAAGAACGATTAAATCAAAAATATCTTCAACACAAGCATTTTTATCATTCATTTCTTTACATTTGACACAACAATAATAATGATTTAATACAATGAGCAACGCACCCTTACAATTACCAAAGATTACAATACCACTGATTTTTATGGCTGTCTTTGGCATGATATTTATCTCAAAATCAACTCAGAACATAGATGCCGGAAAAGCAGGAGTGCTTTGGAAAAGATTTGGAGGAGGCGTAGTTATTGACCAACCATCTTTAGGAGAAGGATTTCACTTCATTGCACCTTGGAATAAAGTATATGTATACGAAGTAAGGAGGCAAGAATTCTCTTTTGAAAACATGCAGGTACTCTCTTCCAATGGTTTGGATATTAAATTAGATGCTTCTGTATGGTATAACCCTAAACTTAATGAGTTGGGTAGGTTACACAAAGAAATCGGGGAAGATTACCGAAGCAGAATTATTTTACCCACTATAAGATCTGCAGCCAGAAGCGTAGTAGGTAGATATACTCCAGAGCAGCTATACTCTTCTAAACGTGATGCCATTCAAAAAGAAATTTTTGAGGAATCTAAAAGAATTGTTGACAAACAATACATAGACTTGGTAGAAGTATTGGTGCGAAATATTACATTACCTCCAACCATCAAAGATGCTATTGAAAGAAAATTGCGACAAGAGCAAGAGTCGCTTGAATATGAGTTTAGAATTGAAAAAGCTCAAAAAGAAGCAAAAAAGCAAGAAATTGAAGCTCAAGGTAAAGCCAACGCAAATAAAATATTGAATTCTTCGCTTACAGATAAAATACTTCAAGACAAAGGAATTGAAGCAACCATCAAACTTTCGCAATCACAAAACAGCAAAGTTGTAATTATTGGCAGTGGAAAGGATGGAATGCCAATCATTCTTGGGAATCATTAATATTATTTAAATACCACACAGCCTTTAAAGCTAAAACCTAACCCTTTTGAATAAACCGATCAAAAAGATTGCGGTACTCACCTCTGGTTGTGATGCCCCTGGAATGAATGCTGCCATTAGATCTGTGGTAAGATCTTGCGCTCATTACAGCATCAATTGTGTGGGAATAAACAGGGGGTATAGCGGATTGATAGCAGGAGATTTTACACCACTATCTGCTAGATCAGTTAAAAACCTTATAGGCAAGGGTGGAACCATGCTCAAATCCAGTCATTGCGATGATTTTAAAACAATTTCTGGAAGAGAAAAAGCATTCGAACAATTAAAAAAAGAGGCTATTGATGGTTTGATTATCATTGGTGGAGACGGAACGCTAAAAGGGGGTCTTGATTTTTTTGAACAATTCAACTTTCCTGTAAATGCTATTCCGGCAACTATTGATAATAATGTTGCAGGAACAGACAAAACCATAGGTTTTGACTCCGCTTTGAACACCGTGATAGATGCCATTGATAAAATCAGAGATACTGCCAATGCTCACAATCGAATTTTCTTTATAGAAGTAATGGGAGAAGATGCTGGGTTCATAGCTTTGAATGCTGGAATTGGAGGTGGTGCAGAAGAAATTTTGATACCAGAAACCAACACTTCAGTAACCGAACTGGTAAAATCTTTAAAAAAAAGCAAAGACAAAGGCAATAACTCAAGTATTGTAGTAGTTGCTGAGGGTGATAAAACTGGTAGTAATGTTTTTGAATTGGCAAAAGAGGTAAATAAAATCTTTCCAGAAGATGACATGAAAGTTTCTGTGCTTGGTCATATTCAAAGAGGTGGCGCGCCAAGTTGTTACGATCGGGTACTTGCAAGCAGAATGGGTTTGGCGGCAGTAGAAGCCATGCTAGACAAACAAAAAGGAATAATGGTGGGTATTCAAAATAATAAGATGGTTCGTGTCTCTATTAAAGATGCTGTTAAATCAAAAAATTTAATTGATAAAGAATTGTTGAAAGTAGCTGAAATCTCATCTTTTTAAAAATCTATACTTGATTCTCAAAATCAACTCAATTTAAAAATCGTGGATCTCGAAAAAATCATTGAATTACTTAGCTATACACTGCCTTCTATCGTTACAGGAGGAGTTGCCTACTTTTTTTTTCTAAACTATACCAAATCAGAAGAACAAAAGTTAAAACTTGAAATGCTCAGAGAGCATAGGAAGCAAGCATTGCCCATAAAATTGATGGCATATGAACGGGTAATTCTTTTTTTAGAGCGAATAAAGCCGTTTGTATTGGTGCTAAATATCATGCCCGATAACGATGAAAAGATTGACTATGCTCAAAAACTTATTAAAAACATAGATCAAGAGTTAAAACACAACTTAACGCAACAAATATATATGAGCGAACAGTGCTGGAGTGTTGTGATTGCTGTAAAAAATGAAACCATTCAGTTGGTTAACAAAAATTGTGAAGACACAACTGTTAAAGATGCAAATCAGTTAAGAAAAAAACTCACTGAAATAACTTTGGTAAATGGCGCTCCTTCCACCAAGGCGCAATCATTTATTAAAGAAGAGATTGATAGAATATTGTAACGCATTTCTTATTTTAACTTTCTATTTTTTATAAAAAAACAAAGAATAAAAAATGTTTGTATTAATTTAACACCCTGGATTGACCACTTTAAATAAATAATTAGGATGGATGATAATTTAAAACCTTCGGAACTAGCACAAAATGATTCGAATTTAGTTGAAAATCATATCAGTACTGAAAAGACAACAACAAACTCAACAGAAAAAAAGGCTGTAAATCCTGCAAAAGAGGATTATAGAGTCAAAATAATTGATGTTGGAAATCCCGAAACTGAAGAGCAATGCGAGGATGCACTCAACAAATTGCTGAAAGATCTACAAAGGATCACAAAGGATGCTAATCCAATAGGGGTTCAAAAGCAGGCACGACAGTTGAAACAAAAATTTGATGAAGTTCATAAAGCTTTATTGAATTTGAAAAAGGAAAAATTTGTTTCAGAAGGTGGTGAAGTCAGTGATTTTAAATATGATCATCCACAAAAAAAGCTCTGTTACGATGTATTCAAAAATTTTCAAGGAAAACTATCTCATGAGCTAAAGGAAAAAGAAAAACAGCAGCTAGCAAACTACGAGGCAAAACAGCAAATCATTGAAGATTTAAAAATGCTGATAGATGACGATCATCACGAAGGCAATATCTTCAATCAATTTAAATTATTGCAAGATCGCTGGCGAACGATAGGTGATGTGCCTCGTGATAAGTACCAAGAAATGTGGAAAATTTATGATTTTCATGTAGAAAGATTTTATGATCTTCTTCACATTAGCAATGATTTAAGAGACCTTGATTTAAAGCATAATTTAATAGAAAAACTGAAAATCATTGAGCGAGCCGAAGCATTGGCAGCGATGGATGATGTGAATTTTGCTTTTAAAGAGTTGCAACTGCTTCATAAACT
>Ga0307933_1001979_pt1 | contig 14589 bp, 13 predicted proteins | sample OrgLakmetageno88_FD_201811 | JGI IMG/M metagenome (GOLD analysis project Ga0307933, IMG submission 201811) | Saline water microbial communities from Organic Lake, Antarctica - #88 | ecosystem: Environmental > Aquatic > Non-marine Saline and Alkaline > Saline | place: Antarctica: Organic Lake...
GTCGGTCATGATGTGAGCAACTCTCGTTCCCGTTATCGGGCTTATTCCTCTTTCAAAGCCTCTCTTATGCTTCTTTCGCCAATCGTCTTGAGAGGTCCTTGTTCCAGTGGTCTGCGCTATGTCGCAGGCAGGGCATTCTCCAGGCTCTCTAATGTCTCTAGTGAAGTGATTGTGTTTAATTCTTTTTGTCATAACTATCTCCTAGGTCTTCCATAGATTTCTAGGAGAGAAAGTTGTTTTGAGGTGTCTGCGGCTTGATTACGTGTTGCTATTAAAAAAAGGGGCATAAGCCCCTTGATTTAATTAAAATATCTTAAAAAATGAGTTTTTTAAATTACGACCCACAGGCCTCGCAATCCTCTGGCGAATCAATAGCACAGACTCCCGTTAATTCAGGTTCTACTTTTTTGACATCTTTAACCTTTTTAACAGTCACTAAGCGGGCCTCCATCTTAGAGCGAGATCTCATATAGTACGAACCGGTCTTTAGGCCTTTTTTCCAACCATGCATAAGGGCAGAGTAGAGTTTAGAGAAACTGATATCTGAGTCCCAAAAGAGGTTCATTGATTGAGACTGGCAAACAAAAGGAGCTCTAATGGCTGCGTGGTCAATAAGGACTCTTTGGCTATATTCTCTAGAGATTCTGTAGCGATCCCTCATCTCTTTTGGAATTTCCTCAATGTTCTGAACTGATCCTCCGCCTTGGAGAATCTTATCTCTCATTTGATCATTCCAAAGGTCTAGCTCTTCGAGTTCCTTAATTAGATGGCGATTAACCACGAAAAATTCTCCGGCCAGTACTTCTCTTTTGCCGATAACAAAAGGAATCGGCTCAAAGCTAGCTTCATTACCAAAAATAGAGGCAGTAGAGGCCGTTGGCATCATAGCGACCAGGAGAGAGTTTCTTAGGCCATGCTTTTTGATGTCTTTCTTGAGTCCTTCCCAATCAAGATCCAGGGAAGCTGACTCTGACCATAAATCGTATTGCAGGAGCCCTTTAGACGCCGGTGAGCCTTCAAAGGACTCATAAGCGCCATCTCGTTGGGCTATTCTGCTAGAGGCCCTTAGGGCGTGATAGTAGGTATGCTCTGCGATCTTTCTATCAAGCGCTAGGGCTTCAGGAGTTCCGAAGCTCATTTTCATACGCAAGAAGACGTCTGCTAACCCTTGCCACCCTAAACCAAGGGGGCGATGTTTCATGTTTGAGAACTTTGCTTTAGCTGTTGGGTAGTAGTTTCTATCAATCACAAGATTGAGGTTCTCAATGGCCATCTCAACCACTTCTCCAAATCTCTTATAATCAAATGAGGTTGTCCCATCTTTCTTGTCTTTGAGAAACTTTGGAAGAGACAATGAGGCCAGGTTGCACACGGCAGTCTCGTTAGCGTCAGAGTACTCTGTGATTTCAACACAGAGATTAGATGATTTAATTGTCCCTAAATTCTTCTGGTTGCACTTGGCATTTACGTGATCTTTATAAACCACATAAGGCACCCCCGACTCAACCTGAGCTTCAATGATCTTTTTTAGGAGATCTTTTGCTTTCATTGTTTTTTGGCCAACACCTTTTTTCTCGTATTCGATATAGGCCTTAGTAAAATTCTTCTGATCTCCGTCATCGTAGAGGTCGGGTAGGTCTTTTACATCACTTGGACAAAAGAGAGTCCAATCCCCATCACTTTGAACCCTCTCCATAAAGAGGTTGGGGACATACATTGCTAAAAAGAGATCTCTTGCTCTTCGTTCGTCGTTCCCGGTAGGTTTTTTAAGATCTAGAAAGTCTTCAATGTCCAGGTGCCATGGTTCAAGATAGATAGCGAAAGATCCTTTTCTCTTGCCTCCCCCTTGGTCTACATAACGAGCAGTCTCGTTAAAAACTTTAAGCATAGGGATAATGCCGTTAGAGGTTCCGTTTGTCCCTCGAATCTTAGAGCCCGTAGCTCTTACGTTGTGAATGTGAAGACCAATCCCTCCGGCCATCTTAGATATGTCTGCGCACTCACTCAGAGTGTTAAAGATTCCTTTGATTGAGTCATCCTCGGCAGCAACGAGAAAACAGCTTGAGAGCTGATTGTATTCAAGTCCCGAATTAAAGAGAGTAGGGGTTGCGTGAGTGTAATACTGTTTTGAGAGGAGATCGTAAGTTTGCTTAACTCGCTCAAGATCTTGGCCGCCAATTTCAAGGGCCACTCGCATGTAGAGGTGTTGTGGTCTTTCGGTAATTTTTCCGTCTATCTTTAAAAGATATGATTTAGAGAGAACTTCGAAACCAAAGTAGTCGATTAAGAAGTCTCTCTGGTAGTCGATATACTCCTCAAGATCCTTCCCGTGCTCCTTTACCAGTTTCATGAAGTCTTTCCCCATGGAGACATCGTCTTTAGCTTTAGAGAGTTTTTTCATTGTCTGGTAGAAGTCTTCTGTTTCTTTATGAAGGGTTGTTATAGCTATTCTAGCGGCAAGAGTTGAGTAGTCTGGGTGCTTATCGGTAAGCACTGCACTTGATTCACTGAGAAGTTTATCTACTTCTGAGCTAGAGATTCCATCTCTCAGTTGGCCTACAACTTTTTGAGCTATATAAGCAGGGTCAAGTTTTAGCCCTTTACTCTGGGCACTTACTCTTTTGAGCACCTTATCGAATTTTACTTCCTCTTGGGTACCATCTCTCTTGATAATCTTCATTATATCCTCCAGGATTAAACCGTTAATTTATTGTGTATTTAATTAAGAATGATTATTACTAAACCCCATCTACTGAAGATCCGGAGTGACTAAGTCACTGAGGACAGCAGAGTTGGAACTTAGAATTCTTAGAGCTACGTCTTTTGAGTTTAATTTATCTTTATTTAATTCATTTAACTTAACTGTGTAATGACCTCCAGAGGGGGTTGTGTACACAGCTTCGCCGGCCTCTTCAGACTTAAAGACTAGGCGACCAAGAACTTGATTTCCTGAGATCTGATTTATTAAATCAGCTATAAAATGAGTCTTTTGAGAATCTTCTAGACTTACAACCTTTACTGGGTAACCACTCTCTCCTGTTAGACCGATCATATTGACGTATGTTCCAACTATTCCAAACTTTGAGTGCTTTTGGTGTCTCTTAATAACAGGCACATCATCTAGGATCGTCTTAATCCTAGCTGATAGTTGTCTTACTGTACCTACTAGTTGGCGATACTCTTCGCCTAGTTGATCACCTAGGAAGGCTTGGTTAATTAGAAGACCTTTAATGCTGCTAGCCCCATAAGAGATTATTTTCTTAAGGGCCTTCTTATTGTCTTTTCTATATTTAAGAAATGCCTGAACAAGACCTTTTTGTTTTTCTGAAGGATCTTTAGTTGCTCCCGTAATTAGACTTAAAACTTTTTTACTAAGCTTGTCGTCGTCAAGGTTAAAGATAACCTCACTCACGAGTTCTTCGCAGATCTGATCCTTATCGGCATTGTCGTCAACAATAACTCTCTTATCTATAAGGCCCTTAATTTCAGTTAGAACGGAATTTCTTTTTGCAAGAAGTCTGCGCGTCTCGCCCTCAACCTTTCTCTCTGAATGGCCGTCGAGAATATTCTCCATCGCCGTCTCTGCAATTGCTTTAATTTCGTCATCGGCAATAACGTACTTCTGATCAAGTTCTGATATGTTCTTCCACTGGGCCTCTAGCTCAATAATGTGTTCAAAGATTCTCTCTGAGCGGGGGTGGAGCGAAATAGTTGCTTCATCATCCTGAAAGAGGACCAGATAATTAATGTTATCTATACGGCCTAGACCAATGTGAGTTAACCAACTTGACTGAACTTCTATCTTTTCCATGTATTCTCCTTCGGGCCTTATTTGGCGGTCTGGGTATTCCATAGAAAAATTTAAAAAAAAATCGTGTAGCCCCTGAAAACAGCTTAAAACTTTCAGAAAGGAGAGCTAGATGATTGATTGTAAGAAATGCGGGACCAAAAACACTAAACATACAGTGTTTTTCACTATCTACTCCCGTCAAGATTTTTGTATCTCTTGCATTGCCGAGGTTCTCGATGCTGAAGGAATTCATATCTTCAGTTCCAGGGGCCCTGATGGCATTGTTATTCATAACGAAAGAGAGTCCACCTACATTTGGAATGAGCTCTCAAGTACAGAGAGGCAGAAGGTTGCAAAAATTCTAACTTACAGATTGAATCAATTTAGAAACGCCGAAGATATGACCCAGAGCGAGAAGCTCGAGAACTATAATCAAGAATTAAAGGCAGTAGAGACACAGAAGAGCAACGCTCTTATTGACGAGGACTTCTTTAAAGAGTTCTACGGGGGGCTTATGGATCACCTTAACGGAAAGGTTATCGGTCAGTCCGAACTTAAGAGAAAGATGTGTTATGTCTTTTCTCGCTACTTAGCTAAAATCACTACAACTCCCAGTATAGACACTTCAAATATGTTGATTGTTGGAGCTTCTGGAACAGGAAAGACGGAAACAGTGAGAGTGGTTAGAGAGTACTTAAAATCTTTAAAAAACCAAAGACTTAACAATATCCCCTTTATCGAAGTTGATGCTTCTGCCTTGGCCCCAAGTAGTTATAAAGGGCTCAATGTCTCGGACGGTATTTTTAAGGCAGCTATGGGCCAGGTAAAGACTCCAGCAGACCTAGAGAAGGGTGTTGTGGTTTACTTGGACGAATTTGATAAGTTGTTCTCAACGGGAGACTCTCAGAAAATGACAGTAGCTCAGGAGATCCTTAAAATCATGGAAGGCGGAGACTTTTCGTGGGTAGAGCGAGACATGTCGGGAGAGAAGACCATCACGGTCAATACTTCCAATTTTCTCTTTATCTGCTCAGGGGCATTTACTCAGCTTACTAACCGAATCAATACAGTTAAAAAGAATAGTATCGGCTTTAGTTCTAAAGAAGCTCCCAAGACCGCCCCTAGGAGTAATACCCCTAGTGTTTCTGACTTAGTTAAGTATGGGGTTCCAAGTGAAGTTCTAGGGCGACTACCAATTAAGACTAGAACTCACACTCTTTCTGAAGATGATTATTATAAGATTCTTACAGAGGTTAAAGGCGGCGTCCTAGAGAAAGGCGAGACCTTCCTTAAGGCCTTTGGTGTGGATGAATTAATTTCAAGGGATTTGCTCAGGGGGTTCGCTAAGAAAGCCTCACAGGGCAATCTAGGAGCTCGAGAACTTAAGACACTAGTAGAGGTAGAGGTCGAGAGATTAATCCACGAGTACGTCAATAGAGTAGAATTAGGAGTTGATGAGATCACTAGCGTGACAAGTGACATTGATCTTAGTGACGCTTAATTAGTTAAAGATGACTTAAGCGAGAAAAGGGCCACAAGGGCCCTTATTTTTTTGCATGATTTCTTTTTCTAATTATAGAAAAGGTTAAGAGCACTTGGAATATATCTAAAGCCCGCATCTTCTTCATTTCGTGAAGTATGAGCAGATGAGCTAGCAGGATCAAAGGCTGTCTGCTCTGTACCGGACTCATCTTCAATAACGAATTCATAACTATTTAGAACAATAAAAGAAACAGAGCCATTTCCGCTGTCCATATCTAGGGCCACTGATTGAGCGTTATTTGCGTCCAAGGGGATTAGTGAACCATCTGCGGCATAAATACCTGGGCAGTCCGAGCTGAAAGTCGTGCTTTGTCCATATCGACCAACAAGAGCTCCACCAGCTCCCATGCATTGGGCTCGACTATCGTAAGATTCCATTCTGACTTGAGCGTCTGGACCTACATAGTTGGTTATCGTGACTAGGCGTCCAGTAGGAACGGCCATAATCACTACTGATTGTCCTCCTCCTGAAGTTTGGTACATTTCGCAAAAGTTACCAGAGTTAGATATCGGAGTGTTCTGTACTGGTCCATTTTGACCAGTCGATAGATAGTAAAGAGAATTTCCAAGGCCGGCATTATCTCCAGAGTCTTTTAGTACTCCCCCACAGTTAGTAGCACTGTTTGCTGCGGCACCTCTAAGGAGCTGTAGGTTCGCAGTAAAAACTGGATCAGCAAGGTCTAGACCGCCTAGGTGTAGAGTTTCTTGGCCTCCGTCTCCTAGAGTCATATCGAAACTGATGTTGCCATTTGTTGCAATTTTAGTTTCTACTTTAAAAATTTGGGCAAATGTTTCTGCCGTATAAGGGTCAGCGACACTGTAACTCTGGGTGCTGGCCTGCCCGTAAGCGCCAAGACTTAAAATCGCTGCTAGCGATAAAAAGACCGATTTTTTAAGTACTCTGTTCATGCTTCCTCCAGAATTTAAAAATTATTAAAGTTCTTTCATTGCCTTATCCATAGAAGTTAATTAATCCCTGAAAAAATAAATGATTAATTGCTTATTTCTCCTCAAATTAGTTGAGATAAAGCGGCTAACTCTTTAAAGGGGGGACCTTGCCCCTCCCCCGTTTGCGTTAGCAGTGAGTTACCGATGGGCTGAAAAATAAATAAAAAAATCGTGTAGGGCCAGTAAGAACCTATGGAATCTTTAGGAGGATTTACATGAAACAATTACTGATACTTATAATGGTCATTATTAGCTCTCTGACTGTATTTGCGAAAAATAAGAAGAAGAAGGGGTTGTCTATTCCAGGTATCGGAGAGGGGATCGTTGTAATTCCTCAATTCTCAATCGTTTATTTTAAGAAAAAAAGTGAGAATAAGTTTAAATTTAAGAATAACAGCGAAAGAGAGCTTACCGTTATGCCTAGAATAGAGAATTTTAGTGACAAAAAAGACGGTAAGAAGCACGTCATAAGACCGCCAGCAAAAGACTTTTACCCCTTCGCTAAGAAACAATACAAAATAGGTATCAACCAGTTTGTAAATGTTAAGTACTCGCTAGATCCCCAAGACTTGCCCGCTCTTTCCGGTGTGAAAATTTATCCAGAACTCGCAAAAAGAAAGGGAGATGTCCCCAGAAAAAAAATGAATAACGTCGTCGTTTTCTCTAATTTATCTAAAGTTAAGGACGATATCAAAGCTACTCATAAGTATATTCTAAAGAATAAGCGATTCATGATTTCTACAAATCTTAAAAACGAAGGGAGTGGGATTTATTATAACTATAAAATAAATTCATTTTTAACTGATCTTAAGGGCAACAAGATACTTAATAACAGCAAGAACTATGATTTTGCTATCTTCGCCCCAACTGCTGTTAAAAATGTCAAAAATCTCTTTAGGGCCAATATTCCTGACGGGAAGTATCGTCACATAATGATTCTTCAAAACCCAGACTCAGATGTTAGCTACTCTATGGTTAACGAGATAGAAATTAAGAATGGTAAAGTGACTCAGGTAAAAGCCTAGTAATGCGTCGCTTACTCCTAGTATTAAGCATGTTCCTGTTTTGTGCTGGGTATGCATTTTCTCAAGAAAAGCCTCGAGTTTTTCTTGTCGATCCTGGTGCAGAATATCAAATCTACGAATCTCCAGTGGATATTCTTATGGCGGAGTCTTTAATTGGTAGCTCCAAAGTAACTATAAAAGGAAGAAGTGTCTGGATCAGGGCCTATAGTGCTGGTGAAGATACTATTAGAATTATTCTAGCAACCATGGAAAGGATAGAGATACCCCTCACTCTGGAGGCCAACCCTTTAATAGGTAACGAACAGGGGGATAATGTATTAGTTGGAAATATTGGTTATCAATATTCTCGAGATAATCTTGGGAGGTCCAGAGACAGTGCCCTTATAGGTGTAAATGGTAGATTTGAAATAATGAAAGACACTAGTATTCAAAGTTCCGCTAATTTCAGTAAGCCCGATAAAGGCGATTGGGAGAGTCGAACGGGAGAAGTTTTAATCGAAGGAGATGGATGGCGTGGGTTTTATGGCCGCAGACAACCCTTCACTTCTCTGGGGGTTAGGCTCGGTGAGTTAGCCGGAGAAACCATCGGTTTTGAGAAGAGTTTTAATCGAGATAACTTTTCCTTTTCACGAGCTAAACTTGGAGGGGAGTTGGGTGACTCCTTTAGATTGATTGGAGGATTCCAAGCAGGAGATAACCTTTCTTTTGGTTTGGGGGGACTTAAGAACGATATCAATAATATTTTAAGTACGGGTATGTTTTGGAACAATCGAGACGGCCTAAATACGAATACATCTATAACTTCTAGAGGATCTCAGTTCTCACTATTTCAGCAAGGAAATATTTTTATAGATGACCAGGATAGTTTTCTCCGGAACATATCTGGGTCTTGGAATTACTCCCCCGATGGACCCATAACCGAAGCCTCAACAGGATCTAATCAGGCGCAGAATTCCGGTAACACGAGCATTAACTTTGGTGATTTAAAGCAAAATTTATCCTTTTCCTTGACTAGGGACTTTATTTTTAATTTTTCATCTCAGTCTGTAAGCTATAACAAGAGAATATTTAAAAAAGGGACCTTTACTGGTCATAGTCTTCTTTCTTCCGTCAGTAGTGCTCGGAGTGAGGATAGATTTAATCGAAGTTACTCTATCGGACATAATTTAGCCTCAACTCGAGAACTTAATATTAGCTCCTCTTTAACTCTTAGTCAGGGAGAGCTCGGTGATAGTTTCGGACTCCTTGAGAGTCTTGCTTATAATGATCGGACTAACTTTTGGGGATTGACTGGGAATTTTTCGGGAGTTAATACTTCAGAAATAACTGATCAGTATTCCTTTAACGCTACTTACCGAAGGCTTCTGGGTAACGGAGGGTTTCTAGGTGTTACCTCTGTTTTGAGACCTGAGATATTTCAAACGGGAATAAATTATCGAAAAAATCCTTTTCAGGTAAATATTGATCGCAGAAGTTCAAGTAAAACGGGAGTTGTCTCTTACTCCGCTTCTTTTAATTTAATTATCAGTGGAAAAACGCCTCAATATTTTATAGGTAAAATACTTGATCAGATGAACTCTAGTGAGTTTGTTTTTTATTACGATGACAACGGTAACGGAGAGAAAGATCCAGATGAAGAATTTGCCGAAGGCATTGCTCTAGATTTAATAATGTCTGGTAGCGAGGAGCCTTTTGATAGTGGTGTGACTGATGAAGAAGGAAGTATTAACTTTGGTGGAATTCCCCGTAATCAGTGGACTAACTTTAGGGTCTCTAAAATCCCCCGAAGGTTATACTGTTTTAGATGATTACTTAAGTTTCCCTTCTAATCCTCGCCTTGAGCAGTACCCTGTGTTTAAAAGCACTATTTTTGAAATCATGGCGACAGGAGCAAGCGAGATCAAGAACACTGCAACCATTAGATGTAAGGAATATAACTTTAAAAGAGATATCGTTATTGTTAACGGAATCAATAAAGTTGATATGCCTGACTTTAAAAACTGTATTCTTAGAGTCCGCCCCGGTAAGACGGCCACGCTCTTTAATCCCGAAGCAGAGCTTACAAAAGAGAGATTATCAATTCAATTCACCGAGGTCATTCACTCTGTCGATGGACAGATTGAGATAGTTGGGTCCGGAGAGTTACCCAACAAGGTAGAGACTCTCGACATCAACAGTGGCGAATGGACCTCTAGAGAGCTCGATGAGTTCGGATTCTTTGAGTCAGACTTCGGAGTTAAAGAGATTCGGCTTAAAAGGTTTGAGTGTGGGAGGAACCTCAATTTTAGAGATATTCGTATCCAGAACTATCGATGCAGGAGAATAAAATGAAGAAAATAATTATGACAGTATTTATACTTAGCCTATCTGTCTTTTCCCAAACGTCCTTTGATGTTGAGGTTAACGACAAGAATATAACAATGGGGCTCATGAATGTTTATAAATCAGGTCTAAGAGGGAGTGTTTTAACTGCTCGCTCGGGAACATCCAATGATTGTACCGCCTTGATCGATAACGATGGTACTCAGGAAAACTTTAATGGAGTCCTAACAGAGAAGGCCCTTACTTGTAGGGCCTATAGAGGGGTCGATAATGATGTGTATCTAGAGCTCGAAGGAATGGTCCAGATCTCCGTGGAGAATTATGTAGGTATAAGTGGAGATGTAAGGGTTTTCAGTGCTCTTAGCCACTCCTCAGGATCTATAATGATCGATCCTCATATCTTTAATATGAGCGCAGCAAACTCAAGTCAAAATCATTGGATTAAGTTTCGCTACATTCGATCCTGGCCTACTATTGCCGAGGCTCACAGTAAGCAAGATCCTGTCCTCCTTAATTCTTCTATCGACTTTAGTATTGAATTTATTGCAACCGAGACGGAACCGGTTACTCCTCCAGGGGCTTAAGATAAGCCGCAACATGTATTTTAAAAAGGTATAGATATGACATTTAAAAAATCAATTTTTTCACAGATAACAGCACTTACTATTTTTTCTCTCAGTAGTTTCGCTCAGTCTTCTTTTGATTACTCCGTTAACGACGGCCATCTGAAACTAGGCAGAGTTAATGTTTACACCCCAGCTTTAAGGCAAATGGTTTTAGACTCCAAGAGTGGTGGAGTAAGGGATTGTATCAGTGTCCTTCAAAACGATGGGTCAGTGGAGGATTATCAGGGTGTAAGTTCAGAAAAATCTCTCGAATGCACCATGGTAAGAGGAGCCGATGGCGAAGTTCATATTGAACTTAAAGGTTACGTTCAGGTTAGTATATCAAACTATCAAGGTATATCAGGAGATGTTCGTGTTTATTATAATGAAGCTGACTCTAGTGGCATTCCTATCAGTGGAGATCATACTTTTTCGATGAGTACGGCCAATCCCACTCAGGCTCATTGGTTCGCTTTCAAATATATAAGAAGCTGGTCGCAGATTGTTGAAGGCTCAACAGATAATGTTTCAGTTTTAACGAGGGCCATAAATTTCAAGTTGGATTTTGTCGCCACCGAGACCCCGTAGATAAGGGGTCTCTTAGTCTTTCTTATTTAATAGTAAAGCTGTGTTGAAGTTAGTCGATATTCTAATCGAGTTCCAAATCCTCCAAAACCTACCGCTCCAATTGCCTCGTTTTCTGCTCTTCTTAATGTCGAAGCTTGGTCGCCAGCAGTTAACGAAGGGTCGGATAGATTCCAGGTGAATACGGGTAAATATGTTACAGTAACTCCTGTTGCTGATCCTGTATCTCCATCAGTTCTGGCCTGAACCAAGCCTTCTTGGTTTGGAGCGATATCGACACCATTCGAGTCAAATAGTCTATAACCACGGCTCGGGACTTGTGGGATCTTTGGTGTGTAGAAAGCAAAGACCGCATCAGGTCCTCTATAGTTTTTTATTGTGACTTCTTGACCAATATGCATGAACAAAGAAAGGTTAGTTGTATTGAAATTCAGTGCGCTGTAAAAAGAGCAGCCCACGGAAGAATCAGCTAATTTTGGGGTAGTAGGTTTATCGGTAATTGGATCAAGGTAAATCATAGGAGTCGCTGGCCCTAGGTCATCAGGAGCTACCCCCTAGAGCATTTCCACAGTCTTTAACTGTAAACTTTCCTTGGTCAAAGAGGCTCTGAATATTAGCATTAAGAACTGGGTCGGCAAGATTAAAGCCTCCAACGACGTGATCTACGTCGTTACTGAAGTCAATTTCCCAAGAGACGTTTGAAGTGACGTTAACGAAGCCGTAAATATTAATCTCTTCAACTTCGGACGCAGGATTAAAGGCATCTATAATATTTACCGTCTTACTTACAACTCCATCGACAGGAGTGGATTGGGCAAGAGCTCCTCTTGTAATTAGTATCCCTGTAATGAGGATTATTTTAAGTGGGTTCATGAGAGTATTCTCCTTAAGTGTTTTTAAAAGTGTTCCATAGAAATTATATACGGGCTGACGTTAAAGAGAGGTAAAGAGACCCCTTAAGGAGCCCTTGCCATTTACCTTAATCATCATTAATTCTCTTTAGAATTCTGGTTGATAACTAACCCTAAGAGAGACCCCACTGTTAGACCCTACCGCTCCTCCGTTTGATTCGAAGTTTGTCGACTGATCTCCTTGCCCCGCTTGGTTCACTAAGTCCGCCCAGTTGTAGGGAAAGTTCACAATGAAGCCGCCTTGATAACCCTCCACCGGGGCTGATTGGTCAGCTAAAAGACCTACTCTTCCTGTTGTATCTATTACGTCCACTGGAGTTGTCCCGCCTGTGTTTTGAGTTGCGAGGTTGAAGTCTGGGCCGCCGGCCTCAATAGTTCTAGTAAAGGTCGCCTCTTGATAAGAGCCTGTAGCTGCTATAACGCTCAAACCAAAGATAGCTCTAGGTCCTTGGTAGTTTTTAATACCGACCTTGATTGCACCTTTAAAATTTACATAGGGAGTTATGACTCCAGCAACATTTCTAGACAAAATCTCACAAGATATGTGCTGTGCTGAAGTAGTTATAGCTTGAGCACAATCGAGACCGATAGAGGTAACGCTATTCTTCGCTGTTCTCACTTGTGTTCCGATACCACTTCCGTCTGCATATCTAGCATAGAGATTAATACTTCCTAGATCAATGAAGTCGTCGGCTACTTCAAAATCGAAGCCGGCATCTAAAACCGGATCTAATATCGGGCTTTTGGTTGCTGCGACAGATCCCGTTGTCTGACAACCTTCCTCGCTAATTATGAGTTGTCCCCCTGATGGATGACTACTTGATTCGAGGTTAAGCATTCCAGTTTCAGATTCTTCATCACAACTCACGCTGAGTTCTTGGGCTCCGATTTGGCATATAAGTAAAAAAGCTGTTATTAAGACTGTTGTTTTCATTTTTCTCTCCTGTAGTTGGTTTGATTAATAATAGAGTTGAGTTGAGGTAAGTCGATAGCGAACAAATGTTCCATTGCCACTATAGGCAACAGCCCCAATTGCTTCATTAGCTAGATTTTTTAACTGACCACTTGCTTGACCAACCCCTGGCTGAGAAATGTCCCATAACCTCCCCGCAAGATAAGTTACCGTGACTCCTGCACCTGTCCCTGTTTCTCCGTCGGTTCTAGCTGTAACAACACCTTCTCCTCCCACTGCACTAATGTCGTTACCATTAACGTCATACAGTCTGTCGTAGATACCCGTAATCGGGCTGGTTCTGTTTGAAAGCCAGTAAAATTCTGCATCAGGTCCTCTGTAGTTTTTTATAGTAATATTTTGTCCAACATGCATAAAGAGTCTGAGATTGTCTTTATTGTTTGGTATGACGTTAAAAATTCTGCACGAGACTGTTGAGTCGGCAAGCTTCAGGGCTGTTGGACTGTCGGTAGTTGGATCAAGATAGACCATAGCTGTTGCTACTAGATCGTCAGGGGCTTGGTCTAATGCCGTTCCGCAATCTTGTTGGGATAGGGCTGGTAGAGTTGCAAAAGATTGGATATTGGTATTAAGTGCGGAGTCAGCAAGATTGAATCCGCCAATGACATGATCTACGTCGTTGCTGAAGTCAATTTCCCACGAGACGTTCGAAGTGACATTAACGAAGCCATAAATATTAATATCTTCAACCTCGGAAGCCGAATTAAAGGCATCTATAATGTTTACCGTCTTACTTACAGGCCCGTCGATTGGGGTAGTTTGAGCAAAGGCTCCACCTACAGTTAGAGCTCCCGTGAGTAGGATTACCTTGATTAATTTCATAAAATACACTCCTAGTGACCAGTTTAAAAATATTCCATAGAAATCCCTAAGGGGCTGACTTAAAAAGTAAAAGAAAAGATTTTAATCGTGTAGTTGGAAACTTCTATAGAAAGAGTAAGGAGATTCTATGAAACTAAGAAATCTAAGCATTTGTTTTTTTTCACTTTTCTTGTCTAGTTTAGGCGTATCAGCTCAGAGTGGGGTGCTTGCCCCAATGAAGATTAAGGCAGCTAAGGACATGTTGAAGATGACCTCTCCTATAAGTGTCTTTTATATAAAAGGTGATGTGGTTAAAAAACTTAGAATCAAAAATGTAACAACAAAGAAAATTAATATGTTTCCGGAGTTAGAGGTCTTCCCCGATAAAGATGGGAAAAAGCACATATTAAGACCCCCTAATCCTGAACTCTTAGAGAGCTTAAGAAAGAAGGTTGCGGTAGCCCCTAACGAAGTAATCGACCTAGAGGTTCATCTTCAGGCGCTTAAGCTTCCGGCCCTTAGTGGATTTAATTTCTATCCCGTGGTTGAGGGAGCACGATTAGATGGTAGCCCTCAGAGAGTAACAAACTCTGTTGTCATTATCGCGAATCTAACGAAGGCGAAAGATAAAGTTCTCTTTAATCATAGGTACAAAAAATCAAAAAGAGGATTAGTTGTCCTTACTAGCTACAAGAATATTGGAACTGGTATTTATTATAACTTTACAACGGATCACTTTATAACGGATCTAGGTGGGGCCAAGATAACGGGAACTGGAGATAGTCATGACTTTAAGTTTCTATCCCCCAGAAAAGGCGAGTACGAGCATCAAACTCTTTTGCCTGTAAACTTCAAAGACGGAAAATATCGACACATAACTATCTTGAGGAACTCCGGTAGTGGGGTGATTCTAAAAGATATCAAAACTATTGAAATTAAAAACGGCGATGTTAAAGATCTCTAATGAGAAAGATTCTAATAACTATTTTTGCTGTTCTACTTATAGGATCTCTTGAAGCTCAAGAGATCGTTCTCTTTAATAACGCCGCTTCTCGTGTGGTTGTTTACACTACTCAGGAAGACATTC
>Ga0307933_1001980_pt1 | contig 14578 bp, 16 predicted proteins | sample OrgLakmetageno88_FD_201811 | JGI IMG/M metagenome (GOLD analysis project Ga0307933, IMG submission 201811) | Saline water microbial communities from Organic Lake, Antarctica - #88 | ecosystem: Environmental > Aquatic > Non-marine Saline and Alkaline > Saline | place: Antarctica: Organic Lake...
TATGGCCATGGCGCGGGCAGACCGGATACCGGAACGTTTTTACAGCATGTCCGCACAGATCGAGAGAGAGAAGAAACAGTATTATCTAAAACTGGAGCAAAGCCAGAAAGGCGGGCTGGATATCACCCCATGGTTGGAATGGTTCCTTGCCTGTCTGGGGCGGGCAATCGATCACGCGGAATCGGGAATCGCCGCCGTGCTTCACAAGGCCGAAATCTGGCAGCGCATCAATCACTCCATCCCGATCAACGAACGGCAGCGCAAGGTCATCAACCGCCTCCTGGAAGGATTCGAAGGTAAGCTCTCCACCTCGAAATACGCCAAACTGGCAAATTGCTCCACCGACACCGCCCTGCGGGATATCAAAATCCTCCTCGATCAGGGAATTCTAATCCAAGACCAAGGCGGCGGACGCAGCACCAGTTACCGGCTGGTGGAAGGAGACAGGACATTCCTGTCCCGACAAACCTTTCAGAACAACCAGCCTCCGTCATCACGATAGGGACCGGTTTTTTGCTTATACATAGGGTATTGCCGGCGCTTTTGCCTAAGAAAAAAAATCGGCTAATACGTGTTATTAAGGCCTAGAATACCGCTTGATATTTAACTACTGTTAACAATCAGAATATAAATAATCCACTACATTATTCATATTTAGGTTTACATAAGTCGCTTAAAGTGCTTTTTAGTCCCCATGAACTATCCGTTTGGAGTAAAAACAGATGATGGAGAGCTGACTTTAGCGCAGCTCTGGAAGGCGAAAAAAGCATCAGAAAAGCTTGCCAAACAAGCTTCGGGAAGCGCACAAATAAGTAGGAAAAAAGCAGCATGAGTGATCCAGAACGACGGCAAAAATTCGTGGAGCTCGCAGAAAAGCGGGTAGCCAAAGCGCTGAAACAGATCCGCCTGATCGGAAATCTGTCGAATAAAGGAAACTACAGCTACAACCCGAAAGACGCGGAAAAAATTGTCGGCGCGCTCAATCGCGAGGTACGTGCCATGAAAGCACGCTTCGATGAAGGGGGCGGGGCCTCCGAACCTGAATTTAAACTCTAACTAGCGCATGTCCCAACCTTCCCTAGAATGGAGTTTTCGTGAGATTTCCTCTCGTGAGATAAAGACCAATCCCGAGTACCTGGAATTTTTCCGAAGTGAGGCTCTTCGCGCAGCAACGGACGCTCTTGTTCGCGAGGATATCCAGAATCGTCTCGATGCACGACAGGATGCTTCCAAACCGGTTGAAGTTCGATACAAGTTCGTCAGCGATGGCCTGAAGTTCGGTGATCGCTGGTTCAGCAGAATCCGGCCTAACCTTGAGTCGCCCGAAGTTCAGAAACTGTTGGACCGGCCCCTTCCCGAAGATTCTGATTCGGTCGCTTGTCTGCTTATCGAAGATTTCAATACCAGTGGCTTGCGTGGAGATCCACGGATTCACCGCGATCCCCCAACGGATGCTGAAGTCCGTAATGATTTTTTCTGGTTCATCAGAAATGTGGGCCGCTCTGGCAAAGCTGATGGGGACCGTGGCCGCTGGGGCTTAGGGAAGATCGTGTATCCGGCTTCATCAGAAATCCGAAGCTTCTTTTCTTACAGCGTGACTGCCGATGGCAGCCCGCCAACATTGGTCGGCAGGTCCGTGCTTTGCATTCATAGCCCTGACGGTGAGCGGGACTGCGCACCAGACGGCTTTATGAGTTATTTTGACGAAGAGACGAACATGGATCTACCCTCGCACAACAGCGAAGATATTGAAGCTTTCAAAAGCGCATTCCACGTTACCAGAGACCAAGAACCCGGCTTATCGTTGGCAATTCCGTTTCCGAAAGAATCCATTACCGGTGAAAACCTGATACTATCGCTGATTGATCACTGGTTCTGGGTTCTGCTAGATCACTCATTGTTTGTTCGGGTTTACCTAGAAAATGGCACGGAAGTTGTGCTCAACGCAAACACGCTTGAAAATGTGATAGAACGATTCGTTCCGGAGGATGAGAGGGAACGCGCCCTACGGAAGACCAGATTCGCGCGCGAAATTATCAAACTCGATAAAAACGGCTCATTAACTCCCACAGTTATCGATGGTGAGGGCGGGAAGCCAAATTGGTCCGAGGTCGAACTGCAAATTACCGCGGGGGAAGCGCTTGAATCTTTGCGTGGGCATTACAATGACGGGGAGCTTCTCGCCTTCCGGTTTAAGTTAAGAGTTCAGAATTACAATGGCTGGCCGACTCAAAACGGTAGCTTCGATTTGTTTATCCGCAGGTCCTCAGAAAACCATCGCTGCATCGAAACGACACTTCGCGAAGGGTTGGCGATCAGCGGAGTGGGCGCAGTTAATATACCCGGCGTCTCGGTAATCACTTACGTTGACAATAACCCTGTCGGGACAGTCCTCGGCGACAGTGAAAATCCTGCCCATACCCATTGGCGGATCATGGGGATGAATAAAAAATATCCAGAAGGTGCAGCGTTAGTTAAGCTCGTGTCTAGTGCTTCACAGAAAGTCATCGGTCTTTTAACAAGAGTCGACGAAGGACTGAATGAAGCACTGCTCGAGGACTTTTTTTCAATTCCCGATACGGAGCACAAACCGAAACCGAGTCCGACAAAGAAAGGAAATAAAAAAGACCCTCCGCCAAAACCTGACCCGACCCAGAAGAACTTCTATCTGAACTGCAATAAGCTCAAGAATGGCTTCAAGATTGTCCGACATGAAAACGCGACTCATCCGGTCGAAGGTTTCGTAATCCGTGCAGCATACGAGGTGGCGCGTGGAAATCCCTTTAAAAAACACCATGTTGCGGATTTTGATTTTACCGTTCCTGAGAAAACCGGGCTCGTCTATGAAGGCCACGGGATAACAACTGACGGACTGACGGCTTCCGCTAATAAATTGACAGTTAAAGTGGAGGGAGAGGATTTCCATTTTTCCGTGACTGGTTTTGATCCGCACCGCGATCTTATTCTGGATGTGAAACCCCTCAAACAAGAGGTAGCGGAAGCGGACGACGATACGACTGGGGGTGATGAATGAAACGGCGCTTCAACTATACAGGGCGCCGGGGAATCCCTCGGTCACAAGTTGCTATCGCATGGATAGAGCCGGAGAGTATTGCCGAGCCGTTAAGATTTAATGGCGAGTTAAATCTACAATTTGAACCGCCACTGCCGCCCGAGGCCGAGGTATTTCTGGAAGTCTATGATGGTCCGGTTTCGATGCGATTTTCTTGTGGGACGGTTACTAATCCAGTATTACCAGAAGATAGAAGACTTACCCATTTCGCACCGGGACAGAGGCCATTGTTTCGTGTGAAAGTCACTTCTCCTGATGATCCGTTGAAGCGGATTTTGGCAAGGGCGAATGCGATTAGTCCCATGACGCCAGACGAAGCAAAAACCGGTAAAAAGTCGATCTTGCCGGTCGAACTTGTGGACGACCTTGGTGATCAGGTGTGGCGTGTAAATATGAACGAGCCCGACCAGCCAATTTTACAACTAAACAAGTTAATCAGCGAACCGAATGACATATCGACAATGGCTAGGGAAGGAGATTTTCTCGCGCTAGCCTATCCTGCTGTGATTCGCGAAATTCTATCAACGTTGTTGCATCCCGATAGCGCTGTGGACGAAAACCATCCATGGATTGAATTCAGTGAGCGAATGGCCGGTTCCCTACGTCCTGACGACGACGATACTGATGAGTTCGAGACTGTCTGCAAGAAGTGGATTGATAAAGTAATAGCGGGGTTTGCATCGCACTTTGAAATTAAGCGCTCATTTATCACATACAAATTACAAGTTCAGGATCATGCCTAAAACACCAAGAGCATTAACTAAAATAGGCCGTAATAGTTGGGCTGAATTTATCGCTTCTGCGAAGAAAGAACCTACCCTCAAGATGCCACAGAATATTCTCGACGGGAAAGATGAAACTTTCGAGCTCTCTTTGGACTTTCGTCTCGAGCAAAGAGCGTTTGTGAGCAAATTTGAAATGGCCGAATACCTTTTTCCATTGGTGAAACAAGCCTCTGAGCAACGACTTGATGAAGAAACGCTGATCGGAATGTGGGATTGGCTGGCTGCGTACTTTTTTGACACTATTTGCCCAATAGATGACGGAGGCAGGCGCACAGTAAAAGAAGTTGCTCGATACATTTACGATCCCCGTTGGAATAGAAAGTATAGGCACCGAGTTGCCGAACCTTGCGGCCTATACGAGCGACATGGTGATAGCGCTCATATTTTTCTCTACGGGCCGCCCTCACAGATCAGCGATATGGAGGAGCAGGCGTCCAGCCGACTGGCGATAAATTCTAACAAAGGAGTTTCAGAAGCACTAATGCAACTTTATTGGGATCCGGACAAAAATCGGCCGAAAGTTAGGGCTGCGGATACAAAAAGGAGTCCAGGTAGTCTGCGCCGATTTAGTGATATTCTTTTGCAGCTCGAGCTGACCTACGATCTAGAGTCAATTGGGCGTGATGGAATTGTAGAATTACTTCCCAAGAAAGAGTTTGAGCCTTGGATGATATCGTAACTTGAATAGCAATAACGGTTTTGGCGTTTTTTTTTGCGCGGCCTACTGATTTAAAAGAAGGGCGATCGTGCTGAGTCCTTAGACCCTACTTTAAATAATCAGCCATACCAATTTCGCAACCTGATGGGCCAAGTATGGAGGAACTGCGTTTCCCACTTGGTGGAACTGTTGAGTTCGCGGGCCTTCGAAGCGGTAATTGTCCGGGAAAGTTTGCAGCCTAGCCGCTTCTCGGACCGTTAGACTGCGAAATTGAGCAGGGTCTGGGTGCACGAAATAGTGCCCATCTTTCGAAATGTGTGAGGTGATTGTGGTCGAAGGCTTGCCACCACATTGGACACGAAAACGGTCGCCAAATTTCTGTCCCGAGATCGCGGCCTCGACATTTTTGTGTTCAGGCAAAAGAAACTTAGGGAAATTTTTCAATGTAGGTGATATCCCGTGTACCCTTGCAAAACATGCGCAAAAAAAGTAGCGCCATAAGTCTTTGGGTATATGGCTGCGGGTTTCATGATTGGGCACTCCTCCCAACCGAACGTCAGCATACCACTTATCCGTTGATACATTTACTACCGTCTCAAATAAGCTTCCACGATTCGGAAGTTTCCGCACCTTGGCCAACTGTTTAACCATCTCCGCTGCCACCTTAGTAAAGTCAGGATTATTCAGGAAAGTCTTCCAGCAAGAATGTTGTTTGATTCTCTGCAATTCGTCGTAAGCCTTCTCTTTTCTGCTGCGCGAGAGCCCTGGAGCAAGCTTCGGTAGGTCTCCGATAACTGATAAAACCGAAGGGCCTGACTGCTCTTCGAGCGCCTGCAGTTTTGAGGCATCAACGTCTTCGCGAATACCCAAGAGTATCACTCGATGCCTTGCTTGGGGTATTCCGTATTTCTCGGCCCTTATTAGGTAGTCGCTAGGTTCTAGTTGCTCGCATGCAAGGCTTCCAAAATACTTCACAACCGAGTGTATACGATAGCCTTTCCCTCGTTTTTTTTCATCAACGGCTTTCTGCGGATTACTAAGGTCGTGTATAATTTGTGGGAAAATTAGTTTTCCGTCTAGCTTGGCTGACAAAATTCCTTTGACGTTCTCCATCACAAAGATCGGTGGAGAATGCTCCGCGATGATTTTTAGGTATTCCTTGTAGAGAGTGTGCCGGTGGTCTTCTTCAAATTTCTCAGAGTTTTCCCTTTTCCGCTTGGCGAACACTTCATCCGTTTCTCCCTCTTGCTGGACAAGCCCGAGCATACGTGAACGCCCGGCTAGTGAATAGGCTTGGCAAGGCGGGCCACCTATGAGGATCCATTTCTTGTGGCCTTTGATCTTCTCACCGATGATCTTGGATATTTTCGGATCCTTGCCGAGCGTCCGCATCTGCGCTTCATCCATCGCTGCCGCTGTCTGTTTTGGATACTCACGAAACAGCTCATCTCTTGAAATCCCGCCACGAAGGTAATCGTAATAAGCTTCAGGAGCCTCGCCTTCTGGGAATTGTCGGAAAAATGCACGGAGTGTCAGAGTCTTGTGAGCATGTGGATCTTTTTCGATCGAGACAGCAATGCGAAAAGGCTTCTCCTTGGCCCCGTTTGGGAAGCGGGAAAATCCCTCACCCAAACCACCAGGTCCTGCGAAGAGATCAATGATCGGAATTTGATTAGCGTGAGGCATTGATGTGGTCCGGTTCGCACACTTACTCCACACCACTTACGAATGAACGTAAGTCGACCCCGAGAGGTCTCGCCAACTTGAGCAATGATAAAACCGTTGGATTTCTCTCACCCCTCTCGACGCCACCAACATAAGTACGATCCAATCCCGCCTCCAAAGCCAAGTCTTCCTGCGATATCCCCTTGGCTTCTCGATACTCGCGTATATTTTCGCCTAGCTTAACGAGAGATGGCTGCTTTTCCTTCGACATAAGCAATTAGCCTATCTCCCTGATACCTATAATACCACGGACTATAAGTATCACTTACCAACATAAGCCTCACTGGAAACTCCTTGAGCATCATCTGCAAGCAGGAGAGAGCCAAAAGTTCAGCTCCACAGAATCCGGCCACAGACGATGAGTCATATTTAGCGACGAGTTCAGTTGTTGCAGATCATGCAACAACTGCTGCGTGCGGGAGCCTCATATCAAGGAGGTCTGTCTTCAAGGAATGTGTGCTAACAGAAGAAGTGGTATGTCGGGATTTCCGACATACCACTAATCTGTCTGCCTCTTCGCAGTGCCCAGTGGTTTCCGAGGACGCTCTCCTCACCGGACAGCGGTTTTCTGATTTATTGCCTTCCAAGTTCCCAACACGCTAGCATCTTCGGCATGGAAGCCTCGCCACCGAGAAAAGATCGATCCCATTGGGTCGTGAAAAAATTCACCTCCCATGAGGAACTCCGCACTTGGCAAGTTAAGGAATGGCAAAAACGCAGCGGAGCCGAGCGCCGCCAAGCCGCTTGGGAACTCGTTTACGATTACTGGGTTGGTATGAAAGGAAAACACCCTGATGAACTCAGACTTCAAAGAGTTATTACAAATATTCAACGAGGAAAGCGTTAGATATCTCATCGTCGGCGGCTACGCAGTGATCCATCACTCACAGCCCCGGTATACGAAGCATCTCGATCTGTGGGTTGAACCGACAGCGGAAAATGCTCGCCGTGTGGCAAAGTCATTTTAAAAATTCGGCCTACCGTTGCACGAAGTCACTCAAGAAGATTTTGCCACTGAGGGCACACAGTTTTTCATCGGAGTCCCCCCGTGTGCCTTCGATTTTCTTACCACTATCTCAGGTCTCGTTTTCTCTCATGCATGGGGAAATAAAGTTTTAAGCGATGAGGACGGGATTTTAGTCCCTTATCTCGGAAAAGCGGATCTGATTGCTGCCAAAAAAGCAGCCGGACGTCTCCAAGACCTTGCTGACCTCGAAGAAATTGAACGCTTCGAATCCTGATTTCACCACCCTCCACTACCACAACTTAGAGGAACTTCGAAATACTCTATCGACGCCGACCAAAGACGATGAGTCATATTTAGCAGCAAGTTCAGTTGTTGCAGATCATGCAACAACTGCTGCGTGTGAGCCCCATGTTGAGAAAATCTTCAACCTGACATTTTCGCGGAAAATCCGCTCCGGACATCCAGGAGCGGGCTTATCACAAACTCGTCGCCATCCATGAAGCGATATCGATTGAAACCTTCGCCAACCACCGAGCAACCGCTTGGAGTCTTTGAAAGGCAGGCTCGCTGGATACCATTCCATCCGTATCAACAAGCAATGGCGCATTATCTTCCGATGGGAAGGGCAGGATGCCCACCAAGTGCAAATCACCGGCTACCATTGAACCCATGAAACCGAATCAAAACAGTATCCCCCTCACAAACTCGGCCGCCGCGATGCTGCGGGATTTTCTGGACGATCACAACCTCACCCAGGCGAAGCTTGCCGCAGCGCTCCACATCAGCCCGCAGTTACTCAACGACATTCTTGCCAGCCGCCGCTTGCTCACAGCCGAGCACTGCCTGAAGCTCGGCCGCTTCTTCGGAAACGAACCGGAATATTGGATGCGCCTCCAGAACCATTACCTTTTCCGCAAAACCGAGCGCGAAAAGGCCGAGGAAATCACCGCAGTCGTCCCGCTTCAGGTTGCGAACTGACCTCGTCAGAGCCGAAGCCACCCAATAAGGAGAAGGGATTGAAAATCCCTTCTCCTTATTTTAATGCACCGTCGGCTTAAGGACGAACAGTCCATGCGAGGCTTTATACGCATCGGACATTTTCATGCGCTTCGCTTCGTGGCCGGCGCCCCATGAATCAGAGAAGATGATTTCCTCGGTCTTATCGTTGTAGCCGATGATGAGGCGCATGTGGCCGCCGGCGGTCTGAGGATTGAGCTGGGGTTTCTCCGGATAAAGCCCGAGCTGGAGCGACCATAGGAGCGGCAGACCATCTTCAATGTAGCTGCGGATTTCCTTGAGAAACTTCCGCTCATCTACCGGTTTCCCCCTATAATACTCGCCGCGCTTTTCATCGACTTCGGTGAGGGGCTGTCCCATCCCGATGATGTCGAGACGGGTCTTGAAACGGTAATCGATCTTATCCAGCTCCTTCGCCATCAATAAGGTGTTGGTTCCACGCTTCGGATCCGATTCCGCGATCTGGGCGATCTGGTGCATGTCCGCGCCGATCCCGTAATACTCGAAAACCCGCTGGGCGGTTGCCACCACGCAGTAGCCTTTATCGCCTTGGTCAACCATGGGTAGGTTCGCAATGAAGAGATCACCCTCATCGTTCTTTTCCAAATTATCCGGTAAGTCACTCAACCGTGCCGCCGCGCCGCCGCGCGTGTGCTGGAGAGATGCCGCGAGCGGCCCTACCGCTCCGGGCCGTGAAACGCGAAGCCGGAGAAATTCGCGGTCTTCGCCCTCCATCGCGCCTTCATTATGCTCCAAGAGTGCAAAACCGATTTCCCGAGAATACCAGCTGTAACCCTCTGTCAGGAGGCCGTTATTGGAATCCGCTTCACGCCGCCGTGGCTTGACTCCAAAACTTTCACTCATCGCTTTTCCAGTATTTTTATAACGCTCGGCAAGCTCCTTTGCAGATACCTCGCCGCTGTCCGCGCGGTTAAATATCGATATCGAAATCAGATTCAATCGCCCTTCCGCAAAGTCGACGATCGCTTCCTGCGCGGGAATCGCGCCCTTGGAGATGGCCAGATCCAGCTCTGCATTCCGATAAAGATTGCGGCTGATTTTGGCACGTGTGCGGTCCTGTGTCAGCCAGCGGAAGTGCTTGTTCCCTCCCTTGGTGAACGTTTTCTCAAAGGAATCCGGTGTCATCTGCCAGTTTACCGGAATCTCTAAAAGTGGATCAAGCGGGCAGGGAAGCGACTTCGCATTAGCACCGGTCAATGGCGCGAGACAGGAAAACAGAATAGCCCATGCGGTCGGTTTCAAAAACATAGGAGCAAAGCTATCGCGTCCACAGACGACCAGCAAGAAAATCGGTGCGATCGCGCCGTGTTCAGAAATCACGCCGGCCCTGCAGCGCACGTATCAAGGTCAGCTCATCCGCGTGCTCAAGACCACCTCCGGCAGGCAGGCCTTGGGCGATGCGTGTGACCTTCGCAGATCTCCCTCGCAGCATATCGGCGAGGTAGTTCGAAGTCGCCTCGCCCTCCACATCGGCACCGAGCGCGAGGATGATTTCAACTGTCTCATCATTCGCCTCCACCCGGCGCATCAGTTGTGGGATGTTCAGGTCCTCAGGAGAAACGCGGTCCAGCGGAGAAAGCTTCCCACCCAGGCAGTGATACCTGCCTTTGAAAACACCAGCGCGCTCAAGCGGCAGCACATCAGTAGCCTGCTCGACCACGCAGAGCAGAGTGCCATCGCGTTTCGTATCAGCACAGATTTCGCAGATTTCCTCAGTGGCAAAAAAACCGCAAACCGGGCAGGCTATGATTTTTTCGTCGGCTTCGATCAGTGCCTTGGAAAGCGCCAATGGCTCGGCCTTCTTATTCTGAAGCAACCAAACGGCCATGCGCTCAGCGCTACGCGGACCAATGCCGGGAAGCCGTTTCAGCTCCGCGACCAAGACTTTTACCGGATATGGAAAATCAGCTTGTGCCATCGTTTATTTGGATTCGTTTTTCTCTGCTACATCCGCAGGCATCTCGTGGCTGAAGGAATAAAACATCGCACAACAACCTGACCACAGAACCGCGATCACCGCCACACCGATCTCCGGTTTATACGATGCAAGCAACAGCACTGGAGCCCATGAAACCGTAAGCGCCAGGGCCAGCACCAAAATAAACCAACGCCGCCACGCTCCTGCGACGTTCAGCATTGCCGCAGTCAAACCAAAAGCGAGCACTGCCGAACCAAGCCAGAGCGCCCAAGGATTCAATAAGCGCTCTGATCCAGAGAGCCCGCTACCCTCCATGAGATAGCCCAAAAGACGGTTGAGGTGATCAATCGTCCTGAAAAAATTTAGCCCTCCCGCCAGAGCGATACCGAGCACGCCTATGACAGGCACGACCACCCACAAGGAGATGGCAGGCTCGCGGCGCTTCCCTTCGTGCTCACTCATTTGAGAATTTCGAGGAGTTGGCGCGTGTGCTGCGCGGGAGAAACCTTCTCAAGCACTTCTTCGACTTTCCCGTCGGGGCCAATCACAAACGTGCTCCGTTCAATCCCCATAAACTTTTTCCCCATCATCGTTTTCTCCAACCACACACCGTAATCGTTTACCATGGTTTTTTCCTCATCAGCAATCAAAGGATAAGGCAGCTCTTGTTTGGAAATGAACTTCTTGTGGCTCGCCACCCCATCCGCGCTGACGCCGAAAACACGCGCCTTCCCCTGGATCTTACTCCAATGATCACGCAACGAACATGCCTGAATCGTGCAGCCCGGAGTGTTATCCCGTGGATAGAAAACCAACACCACACGCTGGCCCCGAAAATCAGCCAGAGACACTTCCGATTCATTGTCCCCCTCCACCACTGTGGCGCGAAATTCTGGCGCTTGCTGTCCGATCTTTGGTTTCATTTCCGGAAGACTCACCTTCATTTACGCGCAAATCAACTCCTGCGTTCGGCCGGACCCACTCGATTTTAAGAATCGCCATCAAATTCATCCATATTCGCATTGTCTACCAATCTCCAGAAGCTAGCATTCGGCCGGTCCAACCTTGTAAGCACTTGATCACTCGCCTCTCCATCGTCCTGCTCTCTTCCGGCATACTGCTTGCCCAAGGGCCGATTTTGGCGCCGGAAAGAAACCCGGTTTCACTGCTTCCGGACGGTAGCGTTCTGAAAAATATTTTAATTCCCCGCTACGATGAAAACCGGCGCCTCGTCGGAGATCTCAAGGCCGAGACCATGACCTTGATTGGCCAAGGCCGCATCCAAGGTGAGAATGTTCTAATCAAATTCTACGAGGGAAAGCGCACTCTACGCGGAACGATCACTCTCGATAATGCGATGTTTGAGGAAGCGGAGGCGCTGCTCTACGCGAACGAAGAGGTCAACATCAACAACGACCGACTGATTGCCAAAGGAACAGGTATCGTATACTCCTTCAATACTGGCGAGGGATTCCTGAAAGGTCCAGCCACGACGTGGATCTCCAATCCGGCAGTCACGGAGACTTCGATGAACTTTCACTCTCCAGCCCAAGACCATATCCAAGACCATATCCAAGACCATATCCAAGATCGCATCCAAGATCGTATCCAAGACCACATCCAACCGTCCGCACGCCCAGCCATGCACATGCCCGCCCTAATCGCCCTCTGCCTTGCTCCGACAATCGCCATCGCCGCGCCTCCCGCTTTTGTTTCAGAAGCAGAGCTGGCCGAGATCAAAACGGAAGCGACAAGCCAGAAAAAGGAAATTGAGGCAATCAATGCAGATACAAAAGCCACATTCAATAAAGACGTCACACTGGGAGAAAAAGCTTCTGATGCAGCAGATCGCTTTGTCCAAGCAAGTCAACTCAAGCTCGCTTCCAAAAAAATAGAAAAAGCACAAGATACTCCGCAACCCGCAGCAGCTCCGCTCAAGGTCGCGCCCAGCCCGCAGGACACGATCATCAACTGCGATGGCGGCATGTATTTCGACGCGGAGGCCGGTATTTTAGTGTATCTGAAAAACGTTCGCGTCAAAGACCCGCGCTTCGAGCTATCCGGAGCAGACGAGCTTAAAGTTTTCTTCGAGCAAAAAGAACCGGCTACAGCTGCTGGCGGAGAAGCGCCTAAGGATGATCAAGAACCGCAGCCAACCGGCCCCGCCGCAAACTTCGGTGATGTCGAGAAGCTCATCGCAACCGGCACAGTGCGCTTTTTACAAAAGAGCGTGGACGGTAAAGAGCCGGTGGAAGCCAGCGGAGGAATCCTCACCTACTACGTTCCCAAGGGAGAAATCATCATCAGTGAGCGCTATCCATGGGTGAGGCAGGGCACATTCTACGCACGTGCCCAGCAGCCGAACCTGACCCTCCGCCTTCTCAACGATGGTTCCTTTTCCACCCAGGGAAACTGGGAGATGGGTGGCAATCTGAATCTCAAAAAAGACTAAGACTTTTTTCCTGAAATTGAAATCTAAGCGCGAATGACCCACGATCCCGGCTCCACACTGACGAATGTCCAATCTGCGATTCTTTCCGCTCAAGGTCTAAGGAAAACCTACAATGGGCGCGTTGTCGTAAATGACGTATCTATTGCCGTCCAGCCAAAGGAAATCGTCGGCCTCCTCGGACCGAACGGCGCTGGCAAAACCACTTCTTTCTACATGATTGCCGGACTGATCCCATCAGAGGACGGTGAGGTTCATTTGCTCGGCCAGGATATCTCCAAACTGCCCATGCACCGCCGCGCGCGGCTCGGTCTTGGCTACTTGCCGCAGGAAGAATCCGTGTTCCGAAAACTCACAGTTCGCGAAAACCTTTTGGCCATTCTTGAAACACGCCCGGGCCTCTCACGCGCTGACCAAAATGAACGCGCGGATGAATTACTGGAACGGTTCAACATCACCAAACTTGCCAAATCCCAAGCAATCACCCTTTCCGGAGGAGAGAAACGCCGCCTCGCAATCGCACGCTCTCTTTGCTCAGACCCAAAAGTGCTGATGCTCGATGAGCCCTTCGCTGGCATCGACCCTATCGCGGTGGAAGACATTCAACGCATCGTGAAAAACCTGCGTGAAAAAGATGGCCTCGCGATTCTAATCACCGATCACTCTGTACGCGAGACCCTAGCGATTACAGACCGCGCCTTTCTCATTCACGACGGCAGCGTCATTCTCGAAGGCCCTTCCGATGAACTCGTCAATGATCCAATCGCTCGGAAATACTACCTCGGTGAAGACTTCAAAATGTGAAAGGCATGAAATTCTTTTTATTGCTGGCCGCCATCCCTTTGCTCACCCAATGCGCTAACGAATTCGGCGGCACCAGTGTTTCCAGGTCTCCTGCCGTCTTAAACGTCTCCGGTTGGGATCCGAAAGAAGTCCAGCGAGGCGGTGACCGCTACTCCCAATACGATGTCTCCGCGCTTCGTAAAAATGGCGGCCTCGCTCTAATCGCACGCTCCGCAAAGGGCCCGCTGCTCGATGAGAAATTTGGCGACTTTCTACAATCCGCCGACCGTGAGGGCATGCTTCTGGGAGCCTACCACTACGTCACCATGGATCAGGATCCCGCGCTACAGGCAGACCGCTTCGTTGACCGAGTGCGCGCGATCGCGAAGGCAAAAGGCATTTCCGGAAGACGCATCTTGATGGTTGGTGACTTCGATACTCTCTCCACCCCCGACCGCTTGGTAAGCTTCATCCAGCGCGTTCACCAACGCACCGGCATCTATCCCGTCACCTATCTTGAAAACAGCGATGGCCTGCGCTCACGCCTGCGCAACGCCTCTCCCCAGCAGAAACAATTTATCCGTCGCTCACCATATTGGCTCGCTCTCTACGGACCCGGCGGCACCGAGCGCGTCATCGCCGGAGGCTCACTCACTCCCGACAGCCTGACAGAGCTTTACGGCATCTGGAACACATGGGCAATGTGGCAATACGGTGGAGTCATCTGGGAAAATGGTGCCTCCCGCGTGAAGCATTACGATACCAGCTCATGGCGTAGCCAACGGTTCTTCGGCAATCTCTCCCAACCCATGGAACGCAATGTTTTCAAAGGTGACATCGCCGATCTAAGAGCCTTCTGGTTCCGCCACAGCATCGGCGTTTGATTCGGAAACGACTCCTTGAAAAACTTGCAATAGGGCCAATCGTGCCTCTCCATACCAACAGAAATTCACCTAATCCCTCACAACTCACTGACATGAAAAACGTTCTCATCATTGGCGCCGGCGGAGTCGGCAGCGTAGTCGCTCACAAATGTGCGATGCAGTCCGACACCTTCGGAGAAATCACTCTCGCTTCACGCACCCTTTCCAAATGCGATGCCATTGCATCCTCCGTGAAAGACCGGACCGGCAAAATCATCACTACCGCCAAAGTCGATGCGGACAACGCGAATGAAACCGC
>Ga0307933_1001992_pt1 | contig 14530 bp, 16 predicted proteins | sample OrgLakmetageno88_FD_201811 | JGI IMG/M metagenome (GOLD analysis project Ga0307933, IMG submission 201811) | Saline water microbial communities from Organic Lake, Antarctica - #88 | ecosystem: Environmental > Aquatic > Non-marine Saline and Alkaline > Saline | place: Antarctica: Organic Lake...
CATCGATTTGTTCGACACGAGCCGCCGAGCCACTCAACACGAAAAAGTACTCCTTGGCGGCCTTGACGAGCGCATCGTCGGTTAAACCTCCAGCCGTGTCGGCTATCAGCTCCTCTATCGGTAGAGCATTGTCGGCAGGGATCTTGACAAAGCGAAACGACGGCATGGCTTGGAACGGGGTGTGTGTCGTGTGTAGAAGAAAAATGAGCAAGGAAGCAATCGATGCGGTCCACCCATCATGGTCGCGTCTTCGATCGATCGCGGGCGGCATCTCAATTCGCGCCAAATATATGTCCGGGTTTCTTCAGTCGGAGCATAGATCCGGGTCCAGTTTATCAGAGTGTTTGCTATTTGCAATGCCTTTTCTCCGGTTGCGATCACGACCCGTGTGTAACGACCACCAGTTCAGCTCCAACCATGGCGGCGCCCAACATGAGTCCATGACCGTCCTGTTCCTGATAGGGTCAGGTGAATCACTAAAGAATAAACAAGATACCGTGTTTTAAATTAGAATTTGTATTTGGGCATTGGCAGAGTGTCTTTGTGCGCATCAGGGATAGCCCCTACCTTTGGAAGGAGCTGCACTGACAGGCAGTAATGAGCTCAGTGGTGTGGGTTGCCGTTGTCGTTGTATCTTATAATGAGTAAAAGACATGAACCCACCGACAGAAACGGCAATCCCAAAGGCGCCCATCAAGGTCATGGGAATGGCAAAAATAATGCTCGTTACGATAATGGCAAAGATTCGTCTCAGACAATTCAAGGCAGCGTGATGAACGACGGATATTCTGGAAAGAATAAATGTGGATGCCAAATTGTATCCCGCAAAGGCGCAGCCGTTCACCAGGGCAAGCGATAGATATTGCCAGACAGCCCCAATCGTCGTCCAACCCTTCTGGCTGGTAGAAAGAGCCCACAGCAGTCGCAATATAGTTGGCGTTTCCAACAGCAGCACGGGGACCACCAAAATGGCGGCACCAATCTGTTGCATGCGATATTGCAAATTGATATCGTCCACCACTTGGGCGTTTCCTTCCGTTGACGCTCGAAAAAGCTTTTGGTAGAGGCCGCGAAAGGAAAAACATAAATTGGCCGACATGACAATCACACAGGCTTGCACGTTTTCTGCCACTGTCGATGCTGGAGCCTCGCCCGCCGTATTGGCATTTCCCAGTGTCGAAAGCAACACTCCGGCGACAATGACTCCCAAACTGGCTGTTTCCGCTTGGCTCAGCACTTCAATGCCCCACAAGACGGCAACACTAGCGGATGTAAGGGGTTCAGCCGCTTTTATTGTTTCCACAAACGCTGCAGATGATGTAGAGAAGCCATAGTTGGTCATTAAAAAGCCAAACGTAAAATAGACGCCCGCCATGAGCAGATTTGGTTGCAATGTGCTGGGGAGAGCGTCCTTGACGGCCGCTTGGAATCCACTAACTCCTTTTGCTCGCCCACCACGAGCACCATTTTGCTGTTTGCCCGAGAAATTATACCGATGTCGATTAGAAGTTGCGTCTGTCGACACTGCTGAAGGATCCGGCCAAGGTTGCAAACCAGAGCTACCGAGAAAGCGGATATGCAACATGAATCTGAGCAGAGAACATCCAATGATCAGCTGCTGGAGCGTCAAGAACAAAGGCGGAACACCCGCAACAGCGTCAGCTCCCTGCATCAAGAGGATTTTGGACGTTCCAATCGATATAACACCGAGGGAATACCATAGCATCACAGCCAAGAAGAGTGAGCTAACGGAACACAAAAACCCTTGAATCCATCGCTTGTAAAAGCGATACCAAAAAGACTTTTTGCGAGCGCCACCGCGTCGCGTGCTGCCGGAGCCCTTATTGCTAGCGTCCGTTTTTCGTCGTCTAGGACGACCCGGGAATGCCCTAGTGCGACTGTGATGACTGCTACTGTTGATGCCATCCAAACTGACCGAAGTAGAAGCAGGATCATCGTCAGTTGCGGCATCGATCTCTCGGCTGCATTTTCGCGTCAAGCTTCGATGATGGGACGACGATATTCCCAGCTCATCCCGGTCGAAACTGGAGACGCGTCGCGTTGCCATTGTATAACGGAACTTTATGTAATAATGAATGAGCTATAACGGTAGATAGCAAAGGTGCAAGGAATGGTCGCTACTGTAGTGCTGATGGGGTACGTGCGTTTTTGGTTTTGTCATCGTCTCCTGTCGTTTCTAACAAGATTGAAATTATGGATTCACGGGCGTATGGTTCTGGGATTTTGGTGAACGCGATCGTCTTTTATCGGCGTTTGTCATACTTAGCCATGGCTGTCGTACGAAAATCTCATGCATTACTGAAGGTACCGTATCGTATATGTATATATTATGTATGTATAGATGCTTACTTCAAGAGTCACGATTGCTATATCGATTCAACGATGCCGCCTCGCACCATTGACTTTATTCTTGTCGGGCAATGCTGCAGGAATGTGAACGATGATGCAAAGTCCCAACCCAATATCACCCAACGTGAAGCTCATGCAGATTGCTTCTGCACCAACGCTATCTCCTCTTCATCCACAAAGACATCTTCCGAACCATCTTTCAGTTTCTCTGGGGACGCGTCGTTGTCTATCTCCTTCGTTGGTTCAGACGGCGGTGTAGAGTCCAACGTGTAGTTGCAAATCGATAAAATCACCTGCGCACCAGCAATCATCATGACTGGAGTCAGCGGTCCACCCAATAAGTAGCGATCCAACACAGAAGACAAAATGATGGCACCCGTTGTTGCTAGCGTCTTGAGAACGGAATCACCGTACTTGATGGAAAGCGCGACAAGTAGACCTCCCGCTGCACCGAGAAGCGAGACTGCAAAGGCGACAAAGGACCACCCGCCTCCAATACCAGCGTCCCCACCCGAGTCAACGGCAATGAAAACCAAGTAGACTGGGAAACTTCCCAATGCCAACTGAAAGTTTCGCTCCCAGATACTCAACTTCTTTTGGCCATCCGTTTTGATGACCTTTTCAAAATAGATTGAAGCGAAACCTGACAACGTGACTTCAATCAAGACCGCTACGGTACCCACAAACGCGTTGGCGTCAGCGTTGCTGGAGGTAAGGTTCTCGGACTTGCTCCAGATGGGTTCCGAGAACAGCAACACGCCAAACACTAAAGCAAGGAGAGCCCTCCACTGAGTCACCGAATAGCGCCGGTTGAGAATAATGGTGGAAAACGTCGCAGTCGTCAAGATCTTGCACTGCGCAAACATAGTAAAGAGACCGGCGCCAATGTTTCGCAACGAAATAAACGACAAAATGTTCATTGCGCCGTAAATGAGAGACAGAACAGCCATTTTGCGGCTTGTCTCGGCGAGGTACTTGAGACGATCTTGAAAGGTCGTCTTTTCTTCCAGCGCTTCGTGAATCATGTAGGCGGAAAAGGCCATTTTGATGATCTCTCCGACCAGCAATACTTCATATTTGCTGTAGTTCTCCTTCAAGACGCCTTGACTGTATCTCCGTAGAACAGTAAACATCGAGTTCTGGAGACAAAGAACAACCAGTACCATCATTCGGGTGGAGCTCATGCAGTTCAAGCGTCCCATAATGACGCTCATCTTGGATTTACGTGTATCCATCATATGGTCACCGTCCTCGTCGTGCTCAACAACGTCGAATTAATGCCCCCGCGTAGCTCTCTTCTTGTTCTTCTCTGTAGACCCCCTGGCTAATATCCATTAACAGTAAGCACTTCTGGTTACTCGAGTATAGACAATGGAGACGCTCAACAAGCAACAAGACGTTTCAATAGGACAGGGTATACTATCATCAATGTACAATGGTCGTCAACACTCGACAGGCGCATGCATCAGATCTTCTTGCTTGGAAGCTTGGATCGAAGGCTTAATTATGATCAGGATCCGGGATTCGATTTTATGTCCGTGCGTGTACACCAAAGAGTGATTTAGTCACGTTTTCATTTGTCCCTGTGACTAAAAAAAGTTGAATCGAATGAATCCTTCTTTTTTTTTGCATAAAACGTATCGGTAGACTCGGTACTGGTACATCGCTACAAAAGTAGTCCTTTTTCTAGTCTACTGTCTCTTGTGATTGGTCATAATAGTGCTCACCGGTAGCTCTTCTACTAAGTAGTAGCTCTGCAGCTTGTCAATAGCTGGTTCAGATTGTGTTGCCAGAGTGTCAAACAAAAGAACTGATATGGGATATTTATCAGTAAGCAAACTGAGAATGCGTACACTGACCCGTTACTATTCCAGCTGTACTTTTTGCTAGTATGTTTTAAGAGGCTGTCTAGCCTATTTGCTGCCTAGAATGTCAGGCCAGGCCATGCAGTCCGTAGCCTGGTCCCAGAACATGTGTTCCAGTTTGCACGACATGTCAAAGTGCGTCTGCATGGCCTTTAACGTGTCCGCATCAGCAGTCTCGCATGCTTTATCCACCATGACAATGTAGTCTAGCACTTCCTTTTCAAATTCATCGCCGCCATACATGTCAATCCATGCATCGAACTGAGGAGGTCGATCGACTCTGCAATGTACCAAAGGGAGGAATATGAGTTTGAGGATTGGGTGTATTTCTGCGATCGAGGCTCGAGTTCGATCATTCCTAAAATCACTCACGTGCTTCCGAGATCCTTGCGGAGCTTGAGCATACACTTTCCAACGTGCATGTAGACCCAAAAACACGGCAGTAGCGTAGCAAGACCTTCGGCGTGGGGCCGGGTGACAACAGTTCGTTTCATGTACGAAGTATACAGTAGACAGTTCGGCATTTGCTCGGCGCCCTCGGCGGAGATGTTCCATTGCTTGAAAAAACTATCGTGGAGAGCCATCTCGGCCTCTTCGGCACCCTTGGCAAACGCCTTCAGACGGGCCGAGTCCGATTGGGATACGCACGGGTTGTCACCCAACCGACGCAAGCAGTCCGCGAAGTCGCCGAGATATAAAGCGTCTTGAACAACGTAGTATCGAAAGCTGTCCATGTTGAGTGTTCCATCCACCATGGCCACAAGAAATGGGTGTTTCTCCGTGACGGCAATCAGGGGAGCTGTAGCATCCCAAAAGTCTTGTGCCGATGGAGCCATGGTCACTACCGAGCAGTTGCAAATTAAGTGTGATTGTCGACAGTCGACATACATACGTAGTATCGGTCCAAACGCGATCCTAGGGCCAATAACCTGTAGTCAAAATCTCGATCCTAAGGCCAATAACCTGGAGCATCTCCGTTCCGGCACTCAGCTTCGGTACGAGATCGCAAAAATCTCCCTTAGACAGGGCCTAATGTACCCCTCCTAGGGATCCTCACGTACTGTAAGATTTGGCTTGTGACGTGGCGGCGGCACCTCTGATGTGGGAACTCATTTTTTTGATTTTTTGAAAATTTTCAGAGATCCGACCATGTTAGCAGGCCACGGAGGTCCTCCTCAGCACGCCGTAGCAGACGGGATTCCCATCAAGAGATTAAAGGTGGACGACTAGGGCAAACCTATTCGAGTCTCTCCCTTGAAGCATGCATTTACGAAACGGCTCAACATGTGGTGTGGCAACAAGTCAAAGGTTTTGCCGTCGAAGAGGTGTCTTGCTTTCTCGGAATGCCCATTAGCTAGCAAGATACTGTCCCTGATGTGCAAGGAAGATATCCTAGGGACCAGAACATTTGCACAAATGTTTAAGAACCGCATAGGTACTGAACGTTTAGTTAGAGTAGATAGTTTAATTTATTAGCTATATACATACATAGTTTGCACTGTAGCACCAGCCCTCTCATCTGCGTACTGTTGGTAGCGGCTCGGTATCGTTCTTGGTGACGGAATGTCGCCAAGTCTGCAAGGGACGCCCAAAGGGATCATCAGGTGACCGAACTGGCGAGCCAGTATTCACCTTGACGGTAGCTTGTTGCGCAGCCGTACATGCTGGTTTCTCAACGGGAGGGTCGGTGCCTGCTTTAAAATTATTTGGGAATCCTTGCAACACGTCGTAGCCAAAGCATTGCAGGTAGTTCACTGGGAGCAAAGAGGCGGAAGTATGAAGACTCTGCAGCATTTCGTCAGAGTAACGTCCCTTGGCTAGAGATTTTCCAATAGAGTCGGCACCTTTGGAGGCCGCACGTGGTTGGTAGGAACCAAGCTTATCGACCGATGTGCTCGTCACGTGGTCAATTCGTTGCATCCAAAAGTCTGACAGCTTGGGTTGCCCAAGGCAAAACTCGAGAATCCGAACCAGGGACGCCTTGGGATCTCGAATCAAGTCTTCAAAGCGGACCACTGTAACAGGCACAGGGCTACTACGAAGCCAGTGTTCATGAAACCGCAACCATATGTCCATTTCGTTCCTGACCAGCGCTTGGAACTTGTCTTGAAATCTCTCGTACACCTGATCCGTCAAGGTCTCAGTGTGACTCTTTGTTGCATTCATATTGAAATACGAGTCAATTGCGTCAAAGGGGTTGCGCACCAGCAAAACGACACGTTTGCTTTCATAGACAGCGCACCCTCTCCGTTCCGGCCAATGGCTCTTGACAATGGGCGTGGCAGTCGACAGCGTAACACCTTCGCCGACTAAATTGTGAAGCTCGGCCAAGTCGCGAGACATAGCTCGGTCTGGCCGCGTATCGGAGCCCGTCACAATACCCGTCGTTCGCTCCAGCAATGTTCGAAGTAAGCTGTTACCCGATCGGGGATAGGAAACTAGTAGAGTGCCGACAGCCGACTTTAGTTGGTGCTGTTGATCCATGAAACGGAGCAGTTCGAGTTCGGGAGGATACTGCAACGTATGTTCCTTCCACTCACGGGCAGCTAGAGCTACAGTGGTCAGCCCATAATGAGTTATTATCGTCTTTCGTCGACGGATGCGCCGAGTATTGAGCCGAGCGAGCAACACTGTCGGGTCTTGGACGGGCACCACCACAAAGCGGTGGCGACGCTGGACGTTCTTGACCGTCAATCCTTCAAAACCGCCTTTTACTTTCCATCGAAAGAGAGGAAGGATTGAGTCGAAATACTTACGCTTGGTAATGAGCAGGCATGTCCCTTCCGTCTCGGTCAAGAAGGAGAGCACTACTGATAACGGGTAACGCCCCAAGCTCTCCATGCCTAAAAAAAAATGGTCGTTTGCGAAATGTGATTTATTTCGTCGATCGAGTTGATCGACCCGCTTTCGCTTTTCCAGTTACATCAGGGTCATACCACAATAAAAATAAACGCGATTTTAGAAATACGATCAATGAAATGCACAGTATTACTCTAGTCGACCAACCCCCTCTAGAAATTGAAGACTAACTATTTCGCTTCCTAGACAGCAGATGATTGATTCATTCATTCCGATTAGTGTTACAAATCCAGAAGAATCGCTGTGTTCACCATGACGAGAGGAGTGGCCAGCCGCTGTCGAGAAGGACCGGCGATAGTCGTATATGTAGTAGCTCTCTACAAGAACGGCTTTCTAGTGAATAATGAAGGACCACTTAGATCCCTTGAGGATCCGGAAAACGAAGAGTTTCTGGTGACGGTTCGGACCGGAAACGTTCCTTTTGGCACGGACGACGTCAGAATACGCCTTGTCGACCGTTCCTCCTTGGAGTATGAGGGACAGAGCCGAACATCTCTAGAAATTCCCTTTCTTCTTAGTTCGTCGGATACACGAGACGATAACGATACTGCAGATCGAGTTGCAGAAGATCCCTTGGCAAGTATATGCACACGTCCCAGGGAAATCGTCGACCAGCAACAAGCAGCCAGGCCCAGACGACAAATACAAGAGAGGTCTCAGTTACAACAATGGTCTGGAAAAATGTACTTTTTCTATTGGACGCTCGTGTTCCTTTCATTGGCGATAGCACACCAGGTCGATATGTCCGTGGGGCTGTTTCAAGGGGACATTGTGTTTATTGTGTTGTCTCTAATCTGCCGGTGCTTGATAATTCGTTCATGTGGCGTGCGTGATGTGATCGAAGGCGAAACGCAAGCGCCGCGTGGATTGTCGTATCGCATGGAGCACCCTTTTGCGCATTTGGAAGATATGGAGGACGAAGAGGTGCTATTGGATGTGGATCAATACCTGCAAGCAAGTGCACTGGCCAGCTCGAAGGGTATACCATACGAAGAGGCATTGACGCTAGTCGCCTCCGCCGAGGTGGACGAAGAAGCTGAATCAGCTGCTATTCGACCGCCCCACTCAACAATAATAAGCTTGGGTGGAACAAAGCTATAGTGAGGCAAGGTTCTTAAGTTATCGCGTCTATGTATAAAATAATCGTTTTGTGAATGGTATATCTCGAAGCTTGCCGGCCATTGCGGTGGCAGCTTGTCTTTGTGTCAACGTAGACGAGAATGAGATGATCAGCCGAGCGACTTCATGGAGGGGCACGCCTGACTGATGGAGCGTCGGCTTAACTTGACCTTGTCTGCAGACCGATGAACTCCGAAATTGATTTGCCTATGTGTGCACATCGACAGCTATGCGCCAACGCCACCTCGTGCCTCTTTCTCAACCGATCCATCGGGCCCAGACACTTGATTGGGTACTGGTTCGGAAGCTTGAGCAACCGAAGTAGGCGCTACAATGCGCCCCCGAAACAGCATTTTCAGCCTCTTTGATCATCTAAAACTTGTCGGTCTTGTCCGTAGAGAGTATGTGTGCGCCGATCCCTTTGTTTTTAGATGTCTATGGATGCGGTGAAAACTTCTTCGTTCCCTTCTCCTTGGGGCTGTTGGAAATAGCACGGTTAGCCTCCTTTTTTGTTAGGCTACTACTAGAAGAACCAAATCTCGCCATTGCCGCCGGCGAAGCAGCAGCGTTTCCACCGGTATCAAGCGTCTTGCTTTCATCGTGGGTACTTCGAGAGCCTCGGAGAAGGCCGTGAAACGTGTTCTCGTCGAGCGACTTGTACGCTTTGGGCGGAGCGCGTTCTCGAGTCTTCTCAACGGGAATACCTTCCTGGGAGTGAGTACGGGAGGGGATATCGCCTTTAAGGAGAGGTAATTTCTTTGACTCGCTCGAAGCAACAACTTGATCGTCGGCTGTCTTTGCCGTTCCCTTCTCCTTGGAGCTGTTGGAAGTAGCACGTTTAGCCTCTCTTTTTGTTAGACTACTACTAGAAGAACCAAATCTTGCCATTGCCGCCGGCGAAGCAGCAGCGTTTCCACCGGTATCAAGTGTCTTGCTTTCATTATTGGTTCTTCGAGAGCCTTGAAGGAGGCCGTGGAACGAGTTCTCGTCGAGCGACTTGTGTTTTTTGGGCGGAGCCCGCTCTCGAGTCTTCTCAACGGGAGTATCTTCCAGGGAAGGAGCATTGGTCGAGGTATCGCTTTTAAGCAAAGGAGTTTTCTTTGGCTTAGTTGGAGCATCAACTTGATCGTCGACTTTCTTTGTCGTTCCCTTCTCCGTGGGGCTGTTGGAAGTAGCACGTTTAGCCTCTTGCGTCTTGATTTCGCTCTTTGTGCTTTGAGAGTCTTGAAGGTGGCTGTGGAACGTGTTCTCGTCGAGCGACTTGTGTGCTTTGGGTGGAGCGCGTTCTCGAGTCTTCTCGACGGGAATAGCTTCCATGGAACGAGCACTTTTAAGCGGGGGTTTTTGCTTTGGACTCTCTGTCTTCTCTTTTGGCTCAGTTGTACCAAATATTTTCAGTGCCTCTGTCGAGGCGGGGGTATTTGGTCTTGATGGCGGAGGAGAAAGTTCCTTGACATTCGGCTGGAGGGGCTTTTTGCCTTTACGCACTTGATGGTAGGCGTTTGCTTGTGAGCTAAACATCTCGGTAAAACCGAATGCAGTGAGCCCCTCAGCACCTAGCGACTTGCTCGCTTTTGGCAGAGCTCGTATCCTCTCTCCTGTAGAGGGGTTAATATCTTCTGCCTCTTTCACTTGCTTCAACTTGGCGCTGTGTTCAGCAGGTGGGAAAGGCTCAACAGTTCGCGCAGAACTAAATTGCTTCGTGGACACCTTTGGCTGCGCGTCCATGAATCCTGCCAAGGGAGCTGGGGATGCTGTAATGGCTGCTGTCGATACCTTCAGAGGCTTGCGGTGATTATGACCAGAGGACCCGCTCAAATCAAAAGTGACAGGCCATGGGAATAGACCAGCTGGGTTGTCCCCTACCTCTTCGCCCTGACTAGCACTAGAGTTGGAAAGCGAAACCTCGATTGTTTCGTTACTCTCTCCGACATGTTTGGGAGCCTCCATTTCCGATTTGTCGCTTTCCGAATCTTCGTGACCACCAAGGAGATTTTTCTTGTCCTCCTTTCGTCTCTGTCTCTCTTCCTTTTTTCTCTGCCTATAATCAACAAGCTCTCTCTTTTCTACCCGTTTGTTCGCCATCGATCGGCGACACAAGAGTAGGGCCAAGAGGAATATCACGACTCCACCTGCAGCAGCCGCAATAATGATAATGAGACTGCTGCCCCCACCATCGTCTCCCCCGCCTTCCCCCGAGAGCGGTGCGGGAGTAGGGGCTTCGAAATCCACGTTGACTCGGCCTCCAACCGACGTTATGCCCTGGAAAAACTCGACATTGTCACCTGCAGCAATACCACGGGGCCGAAGCCGATCCAAAACCAACTGGCTCAAATAACTTGCTTGTCCTTTTCGGAATAATTCTTCCAAGTCATTTGCATAACCATTGGCTGGCTGATAGGAGGCACCGAGAAGCCTTCCAATGATTTGAATGGAACCGTTTTTATCAACTTGTTCGTCGATCTGCAGGTCGAGAACCGCATCGGAAGAACCCCTTGAGAGGAAATCAATGGTCACATCGGTAAAATAGTCTTGCTGCGCAGTATTCATGCTGCCAGGAGGAACTCCGCTCAATGAGAGGGAAAACAATGCCGCAACGGCAGTGGGTCCAACGTAAAGGATCTGAACGCCGCCGAGTTGTTGCAGAGCGATATTCGTTATATGAGGCGCGTACTGCAAAAAGGCATATTTTACCTCACCATCTGTGAGAGAATCGTCATGGACAAAGTCAACCGTCGTTGTCAGTAATAGCGAGCAAACTTCGAATGGACAGCTTCCTGAAATAGTTGACACGATTGTTAGAATTTTGCAAGTATCAACAAGATGCAGATATGTAGTCATTCCTTCAAGAAAACAATTTGAACTAACCATTGAATGTATCAGCGTTGATTTGCGTTTCTCCGATCTTTCGAAGTCCATGAAGCTTCTGTAGATCTAGGATACCATCGTCTTCGAGCATTATGTCGTTCACAGTGGTATCGACAATAGCGGACAACTCACCAAGGGTAGCAATACGGAGGTTCTCGTTCACGATGAAGTAGTACGTAACCGTTGTAGTAACTTGACCACACTCATTTGAACGGGAGTAATGGATAATTCCAGTAAATTGAGGGTCGACTAAGGAATCGAGATCCCCAAAGCCGGTTTCACTCCTTCCGGCGCCTACAAAGAGGTCAAAGTCTGGGAGTTCAATAGCAATTTCATCCGTCTTTTTCAGAGCAGCCACATTGTAGTCGATAACAGGGATCTTCATGTTAACAAAGAACGAGACCCTTTCGTTTTTAGCAAGGGACACTGGTGTGAAATCGCCGACAGGGATAATAGCTCCGACCCCTTCCGGCGCAGGGACTGCCGTTGTATCTGCAACTTTGCTCCAAAGCTCGGGATTATCACTAATCGTGGCAAACCTCCCTCTAAATATGTATACTTCGACTGACAAGTCGGGGTTGTCTTCAAGACGGAGATCAAGCTCCAACGAGAGAATGTCCAGCGCCGTATTCGGGAAGATAGAGAACATTATGCCAGTGTAGGGAAGCACCTCTTGGATAGCGTTGTACGTCGTATTGAAACTACTTGTAACGGCACATTGCTCCGTCTGAAGACCCCGAAACATAGAGTGCGTTCCGACTCTAGTGGTCATTGCTTTCGCTCCTTTTCTATTTGCCATCTTGAAACGGTACCGGTAAGGGTTTGTGCGTCAAAAGCCGCAATGATTCAGTGCAATGATTGTAACATGCCGTACCGGTACAGGAAGCTTGCGAATCCGTCAAACCATCAAACATCCGGCCCAGAGTCGAGTGCAATGACCGTCAGAAGGCATTACAAAAAGGCGTACTTCAGAACATGATATTGTGGATACATTCTCTAAAACTATCAATCAGCGGAAACACATAATAAGTACGAGTATACAATTTAAAAAGATATCAATGACCAGACATGTGAACAAACTAGCCTCATAGACAATTATTCAACTCTAATCGTGGGTCATTATTTCTGTACGGACATAGCACCGGTCATCACGGCGGTCGTCATCAATGGGTAAAGTTGCTGGGATAAATCGGAATAAAAGCGTTGCAGTTCCAGTATGGTATGCAGAACAATACTGGTAATAGTATCGTAGAGCGAGATGCCAACGCTAGTACATGGATCAGTTATGGCATGCATCATGCCAAGATTGAGCTCATATGAGTTGCTTTACATATAGGTTTTGCTCAGCGAGCTTGGTTTCATCCGTTGGGTTCTGACCAGAGCAGGGCCCGCATTGAAGAGAAGGAGCAGGCGGTCACACTTCGTCGAATGAACGACTGTGGCCGGGAGGGCGCCTTGTGGTTCGTCCATTGGTGCCTTCAAAAGACGTACTTCGAGCTGGTCGACTTTGGGGTTGTCCGCCGGGAGGACACACGGCGGAAGGTTCGTCAGGACAATCGAAGAAGGATGCAGTTCTGGTAGATCCTGATTGTTTGGACGGGCTTTCATTCACGTGGCCCTCAACGGATCGTGATGGCGTAGGGGTTCGTCGGACAGGAGCATCGTTGGAACCATCGAAAGATTGGCTTCGAGCTGAACGCCTGGTTGGAGCTCAATATTTCTTCATCTGGCCATCGAACGATCTTGATGAAGCAGGAGGACGCCGGACGGGAGGACAGCTGGGGCTATTAAAGGGCGCACTTGGACCCAGTCGCCTCGGCTCTGCCAGCGGCCCTCTGGGTAGCATGGTCCGAGGCATATCTTCGAAATCCTTTGGGGGTATTGCTTTCACCCTAGCATCGCCAGATGAAGGTGGTATCCGAACGCTCCTGGATTCGCTGTGGAGATCGACATAACGTGGTGGCTGAGAATGCATATACATTGCCAAAGGTGCAGCTCGGGGATCCCCTCTGTTGGTATCTCGAGGATCACCTTGGCTGATGAGAATTCTGTTTCCGTTTAGGGGGGACTTAAAGCCCGACATGGATGCGTTTTCAAATTCTTTTGTCTGTTTCGATCTGGAAGCTCTCTCCGTAGAAGGTTTGAGTGGCACTCTTAGGGTCAACTGGTTTACGAGGATGTTCCTTCATGAATCTTGATGCGCTGCGCTTGATGCCCCTTTCTGGGCACTAGTGTGGGGCACCGCTTGTGCAGATCGCTCCTGACTCCTGGAGTCGTTTGAATGAGCGGACCTGTCTCTACTGCGTGTAGGCGTGTTCTGATCAGATGGGGTAGATTCAGGTCTTTCGCGCTCGTGCTTGCCGAATGAGCTGCTCTGCTTTCGAGTTAGCGCTTTCTTGTCTTTTGACTCCGGGTAGACCAAAACTGGTACCGCCTTTTTTAATTTCTGCACAGGTGCTCTTTCAGGAGGAGGGGTGTTCTTCGCACTGGCTCGAGACGCTTTAACCTTCCTCCTCGTCTTTCTACGCTCCTCTGTCTCCCTCGTTTCCGTCTTCTTTCTCTTTATATGCCTGCATGTAAATAATACCAACATGTAGACAACCAGTCCGCCAACTGTGACACCAACTGCAATCTCGATGAAATTGGCGTCTCCTGCGGCCTTGTTGATGATACCGCCTCCACTGTCGATTCCATCTCCCACATATCCACCGAATTCGCTACCGTCGCTCGTTTCTCCGTCGACATTGGTAGGTTGAGGCGACGGGGCAGCCGTTAGAGAGGAAGGCGGGATTACGAGGTAAACGCTACTGACCTCGGCGCTCGATAAGCTAGTAAAGAACTGCTTTTCCACTCCTTCAGCTACTTCGCCAGGAAGCAAAAGCCCAAAAGCAACACCACTCAAGAAGTCATCTTGGTGGTTAAGGAATGCCCTCTCGATGTTTTCTCTAAAGCCAATTTCTGAAATGTAGGCAAGTTGCATTCCAAATATTTCCCGGTTGTCTGCAACCCGTCTTTCGTCTCCTAGACGCTGTAAACCCCGACGACTACTCAGAGGTGCCTGTTCGGTGATTTCAACGTCCAGCACTTGACCTCCATCATATAAGGAGCTAGTGAGAAAGTTACGCACTTGCTTCTCAAAGAATATTTGCTGGGCCTCGTCCATGATCTCTCCGGTTGGAACGCCTTGTAGAGTCAAGTCAAATTCGACAGCAACGTCAATGAAGCCAGTGTAAACAATGTTGTTTCTCCCAAATGGCATTCGAGCAAAATCCATGATGCTGTTCGTGTACTGATTCATCTGATAGGTTTTCGCTCGCTAGTGATAGTCTTCAAGTGTTGGAAGGAAAGAGTGCTTTGAACCGCATAGCAGTCTCCCCAAAAATCGACACATTGGCCTGTATCTCAATACGAGTGAGTAAGGAAGTGAGTAAATGCATTGAAACGTACAA
>Ga0307933_1001993_pt1 | contig 14529 bp, 8 predicted proteins | sample OrgLakmetageno88_FD_201811 | JGI IMG/M metagenome (GOLD analysis project Ga0307933, IMG submission 201811) | Saline water microbial communities from Organic Lake, Antarctica - #88 | ecosystem: Environmental > Aquatic > Non-marine Saline and Alkaline > Saline | place: Antarctica: Organic Lake...
AATGCCGGATGTTTTTCCAGCCACTTAAACGTTGTTTCAGTCCGCTTTGTATCGCTCATACTTAGTCTTAAAGACTACGTTTGAGCTCGCGTACAACTTTTTCTGCTACACTTCGCAATTACACCCGCATCGCATCAGAGGTGCTAAAACTTATTGCTTTGTTGAATCGTTAATTTCAACTGCTCCCAGGTTTGGCCGGAGCGATCCACCGGGTCGGGTTCTTTCTCGGCATCATCAAAATAGCAAAGAGATTTTTCCAAGTTCCAGAGGCTGGCATTCGGGTATTTCATTTGAAAAAATGATAGCAGGCTATCGCGGTCGAAATGTTTTAGTAACAGCGCGTAGTCCCAAAAATCTTTTTTACTACCACGGTTGGCGATCGCATTCAGTTTCAACGCGGCGATATCTTTGAGTGAAAGTAGCCGAACGCCGTCCAGCGTATCCACTTTATCAATGAGCGGATATTGATGTGCGATAAGATCCACTTTGATGCCATTGACACGGGCGAGCACGGTATTGTTGTGGGTCACGACTTCAGTCGTTGGATAAGTCGATTCCAGCCAATGACTCAAATCTGCTGCGTTGTAGGGCCGCTCGGTAAAAAGATCGATGTCGATTGATTCCCGATGACCAAAACGCAGGGCGAGTGCAGTGCCTCCCACGAGGTGAAAGGCATCCAGTTCGGGTGCCGCCATGAAATCACGGAGCAGCGCGAGCAAAGCATCGGAAACTGTTTCTATATGAAGTGTCATTCTACCCAGCATTGGCTTCGTTCATGCGCGCGAAAGGCAGTGCGCGGTATATCGAACTGGTTCGCAAAAAAAGCAATCGTCCTTGGCGAGAGGGCAGGTGCCTCTAAGAGACTTCCCTTGATTTTGTCTGATCCATAGTAAGTCCATGTTGCCCGCACCTCCTCGCGATTGCCCCGCTCCATGACACGGGTAATGATAAAATCTGCGTGTTTTTTGGGATGAACGGCGTTCCTGTCCACATCCCAAAATAGCTCCGAGGAAAGCTTTGAGAGATATGAATCGCAGGTCAGCATACACTAGCTATGGCGGCTGCCGCAGATTCTTTCAAGGTCGTTTGCAGCTTTTAAAACAGCGCCAGTTGGTCGTCTTCGATTCGTCCGGCTCTCGCTGTGTTGTGCTCGGTAGCGAAGGGCTGTATCTATGGGGTTTGGAAACGTGCGACTGCCGTCGATTAACCAAGCGCGGTCGCCAGCCGGTCGGGTTAGGGAGAGAGTATTTGGTATGCCGACACATCCTAATCGTGCTCGTTATCTTAATCTGAATCTGAATCGGAAAGCCGATTACGAGTAGGATTACAATTGAGCGCCAACTTTACCCCGCATTAATAATCACACTTTTGTAGGAGTGAAATACGCAGATTTCCCTTGCAGAGATTACGGAGGTTGGCATTCAAAGTCACCCGATTTACCATTTTAATGATGTATATACAAAGTTACTTCTATTGCTGCGCTCTCGTCTCGTTGTTCTTGCTTTCCTCTGGCATGCTCTCGGCGGAAGAAGTGCAGACTCAAAATGGGGATGATTCCCAATCGACGGGTGAATTTTCTCGGCCCCAGGAGCCGATTAACTGGGTCCTTCGAGGCTTGGAAAACAATTTCGGTTTGCAAATCGAGCAGACTGATTTGTTGAACTCGGAGGACCGAGTTGAAGTGACGCTGGGGCAGTTTGTGACGCGTTTCGTCACACAAACGCGCTACTCACGGTCGGAGCGTCGTCAGAATCGAACCGATTACTTGGCGACGAATCAAGTGGCGAATATCTTTGATGAAGAGTTACTGGAAATGCGCGTTGGGTTCGAACGTGTATTCAGCACCGGCACACGGGCCAGTATTTCGAATGTGGCGCAGCAGCGAGAGAACCCGACCACTCGTCGAGCTGCGCAGATTGATCTAAGTACTATAGCGGATCCGACTGCGATCGGCCCTCTCTTCTCTCCGGAGTACCAAACCACAACAGTTTTGAATGTGACTCAGCCGTTGCTCCAGGGGCGGGGTAAGCGTGGCACGCTGGCAGAGAACCGTCTGGCCGAGCTCGGGGTGGAGGAAGCGCAGCTGCGGGTACGTGCCGCAGCGGAACGGTTGGTCGGGCAGATTTTGGTGACCTATGGTGAAGTGGTGTTTGCCCGGGAAAATTTAAAGGTCAAAAAAGATGCGGTGAAGTTGGCGGAAGATCTAGTGAACGAGAACCGCCGGCGCGTCGAGGAGGGCATGATGTCGCCGATCGACGTGACGCAGGCTGAAGCCCGCCGCGCAGAAGCGATGGAAGAAGTGGTTTCCGCGCGTGTCTTCCTGAAAGAGCGGACGAATCGTCTGCTCAGTTTAACCCAACGTGAGTTTAAGAGCAGCGAAGCGGTCGAGATTACCGGTTCGGTGGACGAGCTAATTCCTAATGTAGAGCTGGAAAATGTGAAGCTGGCTCGTCGTGCCTTGACGGAGAATGCTTCTTTTCTGGCAATCCGCAAGCAGGCCGAGGCGGAGGATATTCGCTTGGACTACGCGAAGGATCAGGCGCTGCCCCAGTTGGATTTGGAAGCGAGTCTTGGCTTGAACGGCTTGGGTGAGGGCTTTGAAGATTCCTTCGGCGACTATGGCAGCGAAAACCGGGGCCCGGACTGGAGCGTGGGGGTCACTTTTTCGGTGCCGCTCGACCGCAAGGCCGAGCGTGCGCAGGTGCGTATCAGTAAGCGTGCGAAGGCGCAGGCCATCATGGAGGTGAAGCAAGCAGAAATCGATTTGCTGGTCGAGCTGGAGAATGCGATCGAGGGGTATGAGGCCAGCCTGGAGCGAACCGGGTTTGTGAAGGAGGCGGTCCGCCTGGCAGAGGAGGGCCTACGCTCGGAGCAGAGTCGTCTGGCTTCCGGGGTGACCACCAGCTATAATGTTTTGAATCAACAGCGCGATCTGAGTTTTGCCCGTACCCGTGCTTTGGCGGTCGACGTCGAATCATTCAGTGCCCTGGTGCAGCTTTACTTGATTCTGGGTTCGCTGAGTGATACCTTGAATATTGACTTGAATACGGGTGATGCGGTTGCGTCCAAATAAGCTTATGAAGAGATCATCTTTACTTTGCCTGCTGTGTCTTTCACTGGGGCTGTTTTCGGGGCTGTTTTCGGGGCGTTTGCTCGCGTCGGAAAGTTTTCAGGGATTGGTTGAACCCTTCCGTGAGGTGAATTTGTCCAGTACGGTGCAGACGTTCATTACTGAGATGCATGTGCGGGAAGGAGCGATCGTGAACAAGGATGCGCCGGTCGTGGATCTCTATTCGCGCTCGGAGGAACTTGAGCTGGCCCGTATCGCGCTGGCGCTGGAGCGTCGTGAGTTCGAAAACCGGGGAGCTCAGAATCTGTTTAATGACAAATTGATCAGTGAAGATGAGGCGATGGAGAAGAAGATTGAGCTGCGACTGGCACAGTTGCAGTACGACATCGTGAAGGAGCGACTCGCTCTGCGTAAACTTCGCGCCCCGATCTCAGGGATCGTGGTGGAGCGACTCTACGAAGAGGGCGAGATGGTCGCGGTCGGTGAACCGATTTTACGACTGGTCGATATCGCAACGATCTATGTGAGTGCTTACATGACGGTGGAGGATGCACGCGGGTTTCCAGTTGGTGCACCCGTGCGGCTGACGTTTGACGAGCTAACTGAAGAAGTTGATGGACTTCAAGGAACCGTCGATTTTATCAATCCGCGGGTGGACCCGGCCAGTGGCCTCATGCAGGTACGTGTGATCGCTAAGAATCCGGATCGTTTGGTCAAGCCCGGGTTGCGTGCCCGGATCGAGCGAGTAAAAACCAATTAAACAGGCGTATGTCATCTTATCAATTCGCCCCGTTAGACCGTTCTCAGATGGAGGCCTTGCAGCGTCTGCGTCAATTCAGTGGGGGTGCGCCAGCTTTTTGGGCGCAATTCACCGAGCTGGCCCAAGCTTTAACCGGTGCCCAACAGGCGCGCTGTGTGGTACAGCTGAAAGGCACCTGGAATTTGCTGGCCACGGCTCCGTCGACTGGAAGTAACCCGCGTGCTTTTCTACAAAAGAGCTTGGGTGACGCGGCCCAGAAAGCAATCTCTGAGGGGCGTTCCGTCGTCGTCCCTGCTGAGTTCGAGGAAGGGGCGCAGCACGTGTTGCAAATCCTACAGGGTGGAGAAAGCGCTGCTCAGTGTCTACTCGAACTCCGATTTGCACCTGAACAAACAGGTCAGGTTGATCCAGCCTTTTGGGCGGAAGTCTTAGCCTTTATAGCGGACACACCGGAAATTTATCAGAACAACCTGAAGGCGGCGCGTACTCTTTTCGAATCGGAGCGTATGCAGGAAGCCTTGGACGTCTTGTCGATCGTCAACCAGCAACCCAAATTTGCTCCGGCCAGTATGGCTCTGGTCAATGAGCTAACTAGTCGTTTCGAAGGTGAGCGCGTCTGCTTGGGCTGGGTGACCGCGCCCTACGTCCGGGTCGTGGCCTTGAGTGGAACGGAGAAGTTCGAGCGAAAGATGCAGATTCTCCAGACGCTGGAAGCCGCCATGGAAGAATGCCGCGATCAAGACGAAGAACTGCTCTGGCCCGCCCCCTCGAACAGTCAGTCGATTTACCACGACCATGAAGCCTATGCCCGCGACTCCGGTTCAGATTGCTTGATCTCGGTGCCTCTGCGATGTCAGGGGGAGAGCGTAGGTGTGCTCACGCTGGAGCGTGAGAAGAAGTCATTCACTGAGGAAGATGCCTGGGGCCTACGGGTGATTGCTGACCAAGTGGCACCGCGACTGAAGGATCTGAGGGCGCAATCCCGCTGGTTCGGGGCGCGCTGGGCCGCGACTTGGCGCGAGTGGCTGGCGCAGTTTTTGACGCCGCGCCATACCTGGCTAAAGACTGGCGCGATTGTCGGCAGCATCATCCTATTGTTCTGCCTGCTGGTGCCGCTGCCTTATCGGGTCTCATCAACCTTTGTGCTGCGACCCGAGAGCATGGTCCACATGCCGGCACCTTTCGACGGCTTCATCGCTTCGACTTACGTACGCCCTGGTGATCTAGTGAAATCAGGTGCCGTGTTGGTGGCCTTAAACGACAGTGATCTCCTCTTGGAGCGGGCTGAAACGCTGGGCGAAATTCGCCGCTATCAGGCGCAAGCGGAATTGGCTGAAGCGAACCGCGATTTGGCCGAACTGCGCATTTCGCAGGCCCGCTTGCAGCAGGCCGAAGCTCGGCTGGAACTACTGGACCATCGCCTCTCAAGGGCGGAAATTCGTGCCCCCTTCGATGGCGTGGTGGTGCAAGGCGATTTACGCGAGCGCATCGGTGCACCAGTACGACAAGGAGAAGTATTGGTGCAGCTGTCCGAGTTGAAAGGCTTTTATCTGCAGATCCGGCTGGCCGAGCGCGACGTCGATCTGATCGGCGATCACCGCAGCGGCTCGGTTGTCTTTGCCAGCCGTCCGGACCTACAATTCCCCTTTGAGATTGATTCGGTTTCACCGGCCGCCCGAGTGGGGGATGAAGGGAATATCTTTGCGATACGGGCCGACTTGAAGGAAACAGCCTATTGGATGACGCCGGGTATGACCGGGGTGGCTAAAATCGACAGCGGGAAGCGTACGCTGGCCTGGCGGGCGACCCACCGGGTGGTCGATTTCATCCGCATGCGTATCTGGTTTTAAGCTGAGAGATGGAGCGCAAATTATTCAGTGAATCCTGGCACCGGGTGGCGGCACAAAAAATCCGCTTGCGCCCTTCAGTGCGCGTGCGCAAGCAGTTTTTCCGCGGAGAGCTCTGGTATGTGGCCAACGATCTTTACGGCGATCAGTTCTTCCGCTTCCGGCCTGAGGCATGGGACTTTATTGCCCGGCTCGACGGGACCCAGACGGCGGACGAAGTCTGGGAGCAATGTATCGATGCACGGGGCGATGTTGCGCCGGGTCAGACCGAAGCGATTCAAATTCTTTCCAGTCTTTACCAGAGTAATCTGATCGTCTCCGACTTTCCGGCTGATGTAGCTCAGCTGTTTGAACGGCAGAAGAAGCGGCAGGCACGCGAGTGGAAGGCCCGGCTCTTTGGAATCTTCTTCCTGCGGATTCCGCTCTTTGATCCGGACGCCTTCCTGACTCGAACGATGCCTTATATGCGCCCGCTGTTTTCATTGCCGGGTGCGATAGCCTGGCTGCTTTTGGTGGGCTCGGCCATCGGGGTCGTCGTATCGAACTGGGAGCAACTCTTCAGTGGGCGTCAGGGCGTATTGGATCCAGCCAACTTGCCGCTCCTTTTAATCGCCTTTGTCCTTGCCAAGCTGCTCCACGAGTTCGGTCATGGCTACGCAGTCAAGCGCTTCGGTGGGGAGGTGCATGTGATGGGGATTACTTTTCTCGTCTTTACGCCAATCCCTTATGTTGACGCTACGGCGGCCTGGGCTTTTCGCGAGCGCTGGAAGCGTATTTTCGTTGGGGCCAGCGGGATGTGGATTGAGCTACTTCTGGCGGCGATCGCGACTTTTGTATGGGCATCGACCGGGCCGGGCTTGTTGAATGCCTGGTGTTATAACCTGATGGTGGTGGCCTCGGTTTCGACCATCCTGTTCAACATCAATCCGCTGCTGAAATTTGACGGTTACTACATCCTCTCGGATTTGACGGATTCGCCCAACTTGCAACCACGGGGGATGAAGCAGTTGGCGCACTGGGTGGAAAAATATGCCTTCGGCGGGAAGCACTCGCAGAGTCCAGCAAGCAGTCGCGCGGATGCAGTCTGGTTAGCCGGATTCGGGGTCGCGAGTTGGCTCTTTCGGGTCTATATCACTTATATTATCATCATGTTCGTGGCCGACCGTTACCTTGGACTCGGCTTTCTGGCGGCGGTACTTACCGTCATCGGCCTTATCGTGGTGCCAATTTACAAAGGCCTCAAGTATTTGTTCACCGAGTCGCGGATTGAGCGGGTGCGGACCCGCGCCTATGCGGTTACGGCAGGGACGCTCTTTGTTCTCTTTATTCTGTTGGCGGTGGTGCCGGCCCCGCGCCACTTCCGCGCCCCCGGCGTGGTCTTTGCCGAGGATGCGGCCTTTTTGACGGTGCGCGGCAGCGGGGTGGTTGAGTCCACCGGGGTGATTGGCGAAAAGGTCGAGGAAGGCCAGTTGCTGATCCGCTTAGCGAATCCCGAATTGGCGATGCAGCGCAAACGCCTGGAGGCAGAAGCGGACGAGCTGGCTTCGATGGAGCGCGTGCAGTTGGCCCGAGAGGGCATCGGCGCGGATGTCCTCCGTCAGCGGAAGGCGGCCCTGGAACTACGCATTGCCCGCTTAAAAGAAGAAGAGGATGCGATGGAAATTCTCGCTCCTGCGGAAGGTGCATACGCTTCGATCCAACCAGCGGAGAACTTTCAGCGCTGGTTGTCACGCGGTGAAACGATTGGCGAGATCGTCCCAGAGGGGGATTGGCTCTTTTATGCGATCGTTCCTCAAAAGCACTCGAATCTACTGTTCGATCAGGAATTGCGTGCGGCGACGATTCGTTTTCCAGGCAGCGCGGCTGAAGAAGTCCTGCCTACGGAGTGGCGGATGGTACCTGGACAGCAGGAGTATTTGCCCAGTCCGGCTTTGGGTTGGCGGGCTTTTGGACCGGTACAGGTGCGGGACGATGATCCGGATGGCGTGCGTACGGTCGAACCCTTCTTTCTTGTGGTCTCGAAGGTGCCGGACAGCTCGGGGGTACTGCATCACGGCCGTGTCGGGGTGGCTCGATTCAGGGTCAAAAATGAGTCCTATGCTTTCCAGTGGTACCGTACCCTGCGTCAGGTGGTACAGAAGCGCTTTATGCTGTAGTTTGAATGAGTGACGCCGGACCAGAGACTGAGGCCCAGTCGATTCTACCCGCACGCCATTTTATACCGCCGCGCCGGGAAGCTCTACGCACGGAGATCCGCTCGGTGGAACCGGTGCCAGAGGGCTTGGACGGGCTCTGGCATGACTGTATCGGCCTTATGGAATCACGTCGTTCCCACAGCAAGCGGCTTTGGGAGAAAGCTCTGGAGCTCGAAGCGCAGTGTCGGGAGAGCGAGAATTGGAACGAGCATGAATTTAATGAGGCGTTGCGGACCCACCGTTCGCGTATCAGGCGCTTAGGTAATCGATGGGCAGAGGGCGTGGAAGCCGCTATGCCATGTTTGGTGGAGGCGGCGCGGCGGACTCTGCGTTTGCGGGCTTATCCGACCCAGATCATGGGAGCACTGGGTATTGGGCAGGGCTCTCTAGTGGAAATGGCGACTGGTGAGGGCAAGACGCTGACGATTGCGCTGGCTGCTGCGGCGGCCGGTTGGTCGGGCAAACCTTGCCACGTCATCACCGCGAACGACTATCTGGCTCAGCGTGACGCGAGTGAATTTGAGCGCTTCTACAAGCAATGCGGTCTTAAAGTGGCCTCTATACAAGCGGACACGGAGCCGCCGACGCGGCGCGAGAATTATCAGGCCGATGTGGTTTACTGCACGGGTAAGGAGCTGGTGGCCGACTACCTGCGCGACCAAATCGCCATGGGGCCTTATGCGGACGCCAATCGTAGGGCCATGCTCTTCCTTCTGGGACGTAATTTCTCTTCGCAGGGTTCGGTCCTTCGCGGCCTGCATACGGCGATTGTGGACGAAGTGGACAATCAGTTGATTGATGAGGCAGCGACGCCCTTAATCATTAGTCGTCAATCGGAGAACGAGGCGATGAGGGAAGCCTGTCTAGGAGCGGACCGTTGCGCGGCCGGCCTACTCCCGGGCGAGCATTACACGGTGGATGAACGGGACAAGGACATCACCATCGATCAGGCTGGGCGTGACTATATCGCCGACTGGTGTGAAGGTAAAAGCGGCTTGTTGGCGGCGCAGGATTGGGTTCAGGACTTAGTCCAGCAATCGTTGCAGGCGCGTCATTTCTTTCTTCGGGACAAGCAGTATGTGATGATGGACGGCAAGGTGGTGATCGTGGACGAGTACACGGGCCGGCTGATGCCGGGACGCAGCTGGCGTCTGGGCTTGCACCAGGCAGTGGAGGCGAAGGAAGCGGCGGATATTTCAGAGCCCTCGGAGACCCTGGCTCGCCTTAGTTTTCAAAATTTCTACCGCTATTTTGATCATCTTGCCGGAATTTCGGGTACGGCGCGCGAATCCTGGCGCGAATTTTGGCGAATTTACGGGATTTCGCTGATCGAAGTACCGCACTACCGACGCAACATTCGGGAAGATCTCCCGATTCGACTCTTCACTGAGGAAGACGCGAAGTGGGTGGCAGTGGTTGACGAGATCGACGAGCAGTATCGCTTGGGACGGCCCATACTGGTGGGCACACGCAGCATCGACTCGAGCGAGCGGCTGGGGCGAATGCTCCACGGACGCGGGATGGTGCACACGATTTTGAATGCGGTGCGCCACGAGCAGGAAGCCGAGATCGTGCGACGTGCTGGTGAATTGCAGACCATTACCATCGCCACCAATATGGCGGGTCGTGGTACGGACATCCGCCTGGGGCAGGGCGTGGCCAAGCGTGGCGGACTGCATGTGATTTTGACTGAGGGCCATGAATCTGCGCGGATCGACCGCCAGTTGAAAGGGCGGGCGGCTCGTCAGGGCAGTCCGGGGAGTTCGGTTATATTTGTTGCTGCTTCGGATGAGTTGATCGAGCGCTATCTGGGCTCGATTCGTAAGCACGTGCTCGATTTCTGGCTGCGCAAGAAGCTGCCGGGTGGGCTGAAAGCGCTGCACTGGGGCTTTCGGATCGCGCAGCGGAAAGCTGGTAAGAAGGGTCGCCGTCAGCGCTTCCTCCTGCTTAAACAAGACCAGGAAATCAGCAAAAATCTGATCGGAGCTAAGACCAAAGCCTCGGCTTCCAATTAGCAGCCGACCTGCATTTGCGAAGTTAGTATAAGGGCGTCTAATATTGATTCGTTTCAGTGAGGTGCGCCCGAAAAGGAACTTGCGTATCATGGCCTGTTTGACCACAAGTTTACATCTACCCAGACGCAATTTTAGACCTCTGTGTGATAGTCCTTGAGAAGGGTCTTTCCGCGGATCCTGCCCTCTCAAGTGAACAAACGCAGTCAAAGCAACTTTCAAGTTGAGTCCCTCGAGCAGCGGATTCTGCTTTCAGCTACCCCAGTTGATGGAATGGGTTTTGATGAAGACCGGGCTGATGAATCCCTTAGTCTGACGACGATTGTCGAGTACACTCAGCAGGACGAATCGGTCTTGCAGGAAGCGCAGGATGCAAATTCTGGTGATTCTATTTATGCTGCGGCGCAGCCATTGCAAGATGTTGACGCGTCTGAAAACGGGCCTGAAAACGGGCCTGAATCGGCAGCCTCGACCGCGCCTGAAGCGGACGATTCAGAAGTTGTCGTAACGGACGCTGAGACGGACGCGACGCAGTCCGAAACAGAGGAGGTTTCCGATTCGGCAACGGCGGAAAATGAAACTTTTGGCTTGGTCGAGGACGACCTTGCTGGACCGACTGAGACGAGCGGCCAATCTGATTGGCTGACGAGCTTACTGACCGGGACACTTCGCATTGGACAGGGGCCCCCGCAGTCGGGAACCCTCTCAATTACTGAGGATCCGGCCAATGGCATCCTCACACTCGATTCGACTACCACCCTTTCAGGGTCCGGTAGTTTTTCTGCTTACTTAATTAATAATGGCATTATTGCCCCGGGCAACAGCCCCGGCATCCTAACTTTTGGTAGTGGTTTCACTAATGCAGGTACTCTGACGATGGAACTCGCGGGGACCGAAGCCGGCACTGGATACGACCAAATCCAAGTCACCGGAACCGCGAATCTGGGAGGCATTCTGGACCTCCGAATCATCGATGGATTCACTCCGGCCGCAGGCGACCAATTCACCCTGCTGACGGCCGATGCGATCACTGGCCGATTTGTGAATGCGCTGGGTCTCTTCGGATTCGACAGTGGCCTCTACTTTACCATCGAGCAGACCGAGACCGAAGTGATTCTTACAGTGAAGTCCTTCTCCGAGTCGGCACTCGAATTTGCCAACTTTGATTTTCTGCCGGACGAGGCCGCCGAGCTAGCCGGACTGGTTGACTCGCTCGGCATACTCTTGAACAGCGATGCTTACTTTACCGATTTCAGCGGATCGGTCACTTTGAGCGGATCGCTCGAATTGGGTCCACTGGCAATCGCCGGGGAATTGACGGTCGACCTGCAGGACGACCTCATGACGATCGCGGGCGCGAACGTTTCGGTCAGCATGTCGGCTGGAGGAGTTTCGATTGCGGTGACGGAGGCGAGCTTCGGGTTCCGTTCGGAAAAAGGTGATGCCGGCTTCGGCAGATATGCCGCCTTCGCCGAGGGCAATGCCTCGTTGACTGGACTGGCGGGAGTTTCCCTCTCCGGCAATCTGGCGGTTTACGCGAATACGACTGGTGTTGCTGTGGTCGACTTTGGTGGCTCGGTTGGTTTGATTGATTTCGGTACGACCGATAATCGCTTCTTCTTTAGCGCAAGCGACCTGACTATGACCTTGGATGGCGTTTTCGAATTCTCCGGCAGCTTCACGGTGGATCTTCAACAGTCGGAAACTGCCACCACGCTCTTTGTCCTTGCTGAGAATGTGACGAGTTCGCTGAGTGCCGGCGATATTGTCCTATCGGTGACTGATGGTTCACTCCTGATGATGGTGAGTGAAGATGCGGGTGAATCGGTTTTCGCGACATATGCCTTCGGCACGGTCAGCCTCAGTGGTGTGCCGGGTGTAGGTATTTCCGGCAGTCTTGAGTTCTACGGTAACACCACCGGTGTTCGGGTCGTGGACTTTGGGAGTTATGGCTTCGTCGATTTCCAGACCACCGATGAGCAATATGTGTTTGCCGGCTCCGATCTGACGGTGGACATCGACGGTTTCCTCAGCTTGACCGGTAATCTACGCGTCCAGAGTCAGACGGATGGCAGCAATAGCCTGATGTTAGTGACGGCCACTAATGTGAGCACGGCGCTTCTGGCCGGCGATATCGAGCTGAGTCTGTTCGCGGGGGCTTTTGGCTTGCTACTCTATACGAAGGAAGATCAGGCGGTGATGGCCCTGCATGCCGAAGGGACGGTCGGGCTGAACGGACTGGATGCGCTATCCTTTAATGGCACGCTCGGTGTGGCCTATAATAGAACCGGCGAGCAAGTGGTGGACTTTGGTGCCGACTACGGCGAAATCGATTTTGGTACGGCCGCCGATTTGGACCGGATCAGTGCGACCGATCTGGCAATCACGGTGGGTGACTTTGCTTCGTTAAGCGGCGACTTCCTTTTCTCTCGTGAAACAGAGGGCGACGCCTCGACCTGGTTGCTGACTGCGGAGAATGTCAATGCCGGTATGACGGCGGGCGATGTCTCCCTAAACATAACGGATACCAATTTGGGACTACTTCTTTTGGATGATGGTACCGCGACCAGCTACGCCCTGCACGTGACGGGCACCGTCGCGCTGGACGGCCTACCGGGTCTAACTCTTTCAGGCACGATGGGCCTCTGGGCCAACACCACCGGCACACAAGTGGTGGACTTTGGTGATTACGGTTCGATCGACTTTCAGACCAGTGGTGAGTACTTCGCCTTCCAGGGCACCGACCTAGATCTGGGTATCGATGGCTTTGCCAGCCTGAGCGGCGACTTCACTGCGGTGCGAGTGGATGAGGGCGGCGAGGTCAGCATTCTGGTGATGGCCTCGAATGTAAACGCCTCAATGGGAGTGGATCCGATCGAGCTGGCTGTGGCCGATGCCGGATTTGCGCTCGCGCTATTCAGCGACAGTTATGCCCTGCACGCTGAAGGCACTGTCAGTTTGAGTGGTGTGCCCGATGTGACGCTTTCCGGAACGGTGGCCGTATGGGCCAACACTACTGGCGCGCAGTCGGTGGATTTCGGCGACTACGGAGTGATTGATTATGGCACCGCTGCCGAGCAGTATAAATTTGTCGGCACCGGTCTGACCATGGGACTGGATGGTTTGGTCAGCCTGAGTGGTGATCTGACGATGCAGTATGTGGTCGACGGTCTGGACGAGTCGATCCTCGTAACCGGCGAGTCGATCAACGCGTCGATGACGCTTGATCCGATCGAGCTGAGCCTGAGCAATGCCGCATTTGCACTTTCCCTATATAATAGCGCCGGTTCATCCGTCTATGCGGTTCACGCGGAGGGCGATGTCTCACTGACCGGTGTGCCGGGGATCACTTTCGGTGGCAATCTTGCCTTCTGGGCGAACACGACCGGCGAGCAAGTGATCGACTTTGGTGATTATGGTTCGATCGACTTCGGCACCCGTTCGCAGTACTTTGCTTTCCGTGGTACCGGGTTGACCATCGCGGTCGACGACTTCGCCAGCCTAAGCGGCGACTTCACTATCGTCTATGAAGGGGAGGGCGATGATGCGGTTCTTCTGGTCACGGCGGAAAATCTGAACGCCAGTGTTGGGGTCGATCCGATCAAACTGAGTGTTTCGAATGCAGCCTTTGGACTTCTCCTTTATAATAATGCAGGCACATCGGTGTATGCCCTGCACGCGGAAGGTGATATCGCACTGAACGGTGTGCCGAGTCTGACGCTTGGCGGCACGATTGAACTTTGGGTCAACACCACTGGTGAGCAGGTTGTCAACTTTGGTGACTACGGTGACATCGACTACTTAACCGCAGCCGACACCTATGCTCTGCGTGGTAGCGGGCTAACTTTTTCGATCGATGGCTTCGCCAGTTTGAGCGGTGACCTGGTCGTTGTGATTGTGGACGATGGTCCTGAGCAATCGATTCTCGTTACGGCGGAAAACGCAGCTGCGAGCCTGAACGCCGGATCAGTCGCGGTGACGGTGAGCGATGCTTCCTTTGCGCTGGCTCTCTACAGTGATGGTACAGACACAAGCTATGCCGCCTATGCTAATGGAACTGTTGCACTAACCGGTGTGCCGGGCCTGACACTATCAGGCGAGATGACAGTATGGGCCAACACCACCGGCGTGCAGTCCATTGAGTTCGGTGACTTTGGCACGATCGACTACGGTAGCGCCGACGAGGTCTATGCCTTTAGCGGTGAAGATCTCGTCCTGGCGGTTGACGGCTTTGTTTCAATTAGTGGTGCCATCGCTTTGACCAAGTCCGGCAACGACATCATGGCTGCGGGCACAGGATTGAGTGCGGCACTGAGTCTGAGCGATTCCATTTATGCCCGCGTCGACGGAGTGAATTTCGGTCTGTTCCTGAATGAAACAGAATTTGCTTTTGCCACGACCGGCGGCTCCTTCGCCATGTCGCTGGCACCTTTGGGTGCAGCTTCAGCCAGCAATGTTGAGATCCGCTACTCGAACGCGGTGACTTCGGTTGCTGCAGGTACCGTGGTCGGTGCCGGGGATGTGACTTACGAGTTCGTTGAAGCAATTGACGCGGGCAGCATTAGCTTTGCGGTCGAGGGGTTCTCGGCCAGTGTGCTCGATGTGGTCAGCCTTAGCGGTGATGCCGACTTTAGTCTCAATGCCA
>Ga0307933_1002000_pt1 | contig 14500 bp, 10 predicted proteins | sample OrgLakmetageno88_FD_201811 | JGI IMG/M metagenome (GOLD analysis project Ga0307933, IMG submission 201811) | Saline water microbial communities from Organic Lake, Antarctica - #88 | ecosystem: Environmental > Aquatic > Non-marine Saline and Alkaline > Saline | place: Antarctica: Organic Lake...
TAAATCAAATTTAGCTCAAGAAATTCGAAGAGGTCGACCTTGGTTGGAACAATAAAAACACCACAAGAAATAGACAAGATGCGCATTGCGGGCAAACTAGCCTCAGAAGTGCTGATCATGATTGGAGAGCACGTAATAAAAGGGGTCACCACGGATGAGCTGGATAAACGTTGCCATGATTATATTGTGAATGTGCAAGGCTCAATTCCAGCACCCTTAAATTACGGTAATCCTCCCTTTCCAAAATCAGTGTGCACATCTGTCAATCACGTTATTTGCCACGGCATACCAAGTGACAAAAAACTAAAAGATGGCGACATTGTCAATATCGACGTGACCGTTATTAAAGACGGCTATCACGGTGACACCTCAAAAATGTTTGTTGTTGGCAAGCCTTCAGTTTTGGCAGAACGCCTAATTAAAGTGACCCAGGAATGTTTATATAACGCCATCAAGATTGTGCAACCCGGCATGCGTCTTGGTGATATTGGTCACGCCTGTCAGCAACATGCTGAGGCACATAATTATTCTATTGTTAGAGAGTATTGTGGCCACGGTATCGGTGCTGTTTTTCATGAAGACCCGCAAATTGTGCACTATGGCAAACCCGGCACTGGCGACTTAATAGAAGTCGGTATGTGCTTCACTATCGAGCCAATGGTTAACGCCGGTAAACGCTATTCCAAAATGTTACCAGACAACTGGACGGTGGTCACCAAAGACCGCAGTTTGAGTGCACAGTGGGAACACACTCTACTGGTAACTGAAAACGGTGTTGAAATTCTGACATTACGTGATGAAGAAGATATTGATAGGATAATCAATCACTAATTAGGAGCAAATAACAGCACTGACGACAGCGTCAGTTCTCAATCTAATTAGGGTCCTTTTATGGCCAAGGAGTTACTTTGTCGGTTCAAGACCAAATACAACAATTGCAAAGCATCAAAGACGTCGGTGACATTGCGGCGTTTAAATGCGCAGTAAAAGCTAATTATAAATGGCTCAATAATGCGTTTAACAAAGAGTTAGTGGATAACCTTGTGGTGGCTCGCAGCGACTTTACAGATGCACTTTTGTGTCATGCATGGCAGTTATTAGGTCTCAACAAAGAACCCACACTTTCACTGTGTGCGGTTGGCGGATATGGACGCGGGCAATTACAGCCGTATTCTGATATCGATTTATTAATACTAAGCGAAAAAAAAATAAACCCAAACGTTGAAGAACGTCTGGGTAATTTCATCACCTTATTATGGGATGTGAAGCTAGAAATAGGTCAGTCTGTACGCACAGTTAAAGAAACAATTCAGTTGGCGAAATCAGATATTACTATTGCCACCAATCTTGTCGAAGCCAGGATCCTGTGTGGCTGCGAAAACACCTTTAAGCAACTTATTGATAAAGTGAATAGTCCAAAGGTATGGTCGAGCAAAGACTTTTTTCTAGCCAAATTAGAAGAACAACAAAGACGTCATCACAAATTCAACGATACCTCGTACAATCTTGAACCCAATGTAAAAGAAAACCCAGGGTGCTTGCGTGACATTCAATCAATTAGCTGGGTTGCAAAAAAACACTTTCAAGAATATGACGGTTTAACCTTAATTGGACACGGCTATTTCACTGAAATAGAACACGCTGAATTAATTGAATGCCGCTCCGATTTGTGGAAAATTCGTTTCGCGCTGCACCTCATTTCAGGGCGCAGCGAAAATCGACTGTTATTTGACTATCAAACCGACTTAGCGCAGCTATTAGGTTATGGCGATGGCAAAGCAGATGTAGAACAAATGATGAAGGCTTTTTTCAGAATTGTGCGTCGCGTATCTGAGTTAAACAGTATGTTGTTACTGCGCTTTAAAGATGACGTATTAGAACAGAAAGTCAAAAAAGTCATTTCTCTTAATCACAAGTTTGATTTAAAAGATGGCTTAGTTTCGCCCTCACAAGCTGAAACATTTCACTCCCCTGTAGATATCCTAGACTTTCTTAGTCTCATTGGTCGACATGACAATGTACTAGGCTTAGACGCAGATTGTATTCGTCAACTGCGTAATGCTCGTCGCCGTTTCCAACATCACTACTACCATGAACGCCAAGACTGCCGTGACCGCTTTATTGCCTTAATCAAGCAACCTGAATTTTTCAATTTAGGTTGGGACATCATGTATAAATATGGCATCTTGCAATCGTATTTACCTGAGTGGGATAAGATTGTTGGCATGATGCAATTCGATTTATTCCATGCTTATACCGTTGATGAGCATACGCATCGCTTGGTCAAATATGTCTACGGCTATTACCAAAGTGTCAAAAAATTCCCGCGTTGCCATCGTATAGTCAAAAATTTAGATAAGCCTGAACTGCTTTTCATCGCTGCTATTTTTCATGATATAGCAAAAGGAAGAGGAGGAGACCACTCAGTATTAGGTGCAGTTGATGTGCGTAATTTTTGTGAGTTACATAATATCTCAGAGGCCGATACAAGCACTATTGCTTGGTTAGTGGAACATCATCTGCTGATGTCAGTAGTTGCGCAGCGTCGAGATATTTATGATGCCGACGTTATTAATCAGTTTGCAACAACCGTAAAGAGTCATGAAAACCTCAACTTATTGTATGCATTAACGCTAGCGGATATTCGCGCCACCAATGATAACTTATGGAATGACTGGAAAGCTTCTTTACTGCGTGAACTGTACTTGTTAACGCAACAGGCCTTCGATAATGGTTTGGAATGTCAGATAACGCTCGAACAACGGGTCGCAGAACATAAGACCGATGCGATGGCGTTGCTCGCTGAAAGAGGCATTAGCGAAACACAGGCAATGCTATTTTGGCAGCAAATGGGTAAAGACTACTTTATCCGTTTTAAGCCGATTCAAATTGCATGGCATACCCAAACTATCGTTAAAGCAAGTACGTTAGCACCAGAGGAAATATTAGTCAGTGCCAGTAACATCACATCTAAAGCAGGTACTGAGTTACTGATTTACTGCACTGACCGCCCTGCTTTATTTGCACAAATCGCGTCCGTATTAGACAGCCGCAACTGCTCCATCCATGACGCACAAATTATAGTCACCGAGCAAGGTAATGTGTTTGACAGCATGATTATTCTTGATCAAGACTCTCAACGCATTGACTCTGAGCTTCATATCAACCAATTAGTGGATGCTGTTCGTTCGCAGTTAATGAAGCCTGGCCGTTCGCATGCTAATAAACGAAAAATGTCACGTCAAATGAAGCAGTTAGATGTCAAAACAAAAGTACGTTTTTACTCTTCTACTGAATACGCCACATTAGTTGAGCTAGAGGCTTTAGATGCCCCCGGGCTTTTAGCCAAAATAGGTCACTTATTTGTGGACCTTCGTTTGACATTAAAACTAGCTAAAATTTCAACCATTGGTGAGCGCGCAGAAGATGTATTTATTGTGTCCAACGAAGCAGGCAAAGCATTAACGCAAGACCAAGAAATCACCCTGAAAAAACAAATTACGTTAACACTAGACCAACCAGAAGCGAACTTAGCAATATGAACAATTTACAAACCATTATAAACAATGCATTTGATACTCGAGATACTTTTACCGCCCAAACAGCAAGCGCTGAAATAAGAACAGCAGTGACTGATGCAGTAGAGTTACTAAACTCTGGTAAGGCAAGAGTTGCTGAAAAAATAAACGGGGAATGGCAGGTCAATGAATGGCTCAAGAAAGCCGTCTTACTTTACTTCAAACTACATGATAACAAACTTGTTGAAGGCGCTGAAACTAATTATTACGACAAAGTGCCGTTGAAATTCTCAGACTATACGGCCGCTCGTTTTGCTGCCGAAGGCATGCGCGTTGTGCCGCCAGCAGCAGTGCGTACCGGCTCATTTATTGGCCGCAATGTGGTCGTTATGCCCTCTTATGTAAATATTGGCGCATTCGTAGATGAAGGCACTATGGTCGACACATGGGTGACTGTTGGTTCGTGTGCACAGATTGGTAAAAACGTGCATCTTTCTGGTGGTGTGGGTATCGGTGGTGTTTTAGAGCCATTGCAAGCTAACCCAACAATAATTGAAGACAATTGCTTTATTGGCGCACGCTCTGAAATCGTTGAAGGTGTTATTGTTGAAGCAGGCTGCGTTATTTCAATGGGCGTTTATATCAGCCAAAGTACCAGAATATACGATCGCGAAACGGGTGAAGTGACTTATGGTCGGGTTCCTGCTGGGTCAGTCGTTGTCTCGGGTAGTCTGCCAAGCCCGTGCGGAACGCATAGCTTATATGCTGCCATCATCGTCAAGAAAGTAGATGCTAAAACTAAAGCCAAAGTTGGTATTAATGAGATTTTACGTGGCGCTGAATAGGTAAAAAAGTAAAAAAATGAGCCTGACAATATAATTATAAGGCTCATTTTTCGTGTTTTAAAAGACGCTGTACTGCGGCGTTACCAAACCTATTTTAACTAATTCAGAGACGTTGACGGCATCCTATAGTTTACACTGTCAGCGCGTCAACAAGCCCCTCTAACCACGGCAACACGTCTTCTTCAGCAGCAAGTGTTTCAATAGCATCCACTTCTAACATTTCTGCAACTGGTTTACCTTGCAGTTCCAATAGTAACTCTTGAAACTGACGACCACCACCGCAAAAACTATCGCCATAACTGCTGTCACCTAATGCTGCAACCGCAAACGGCTTGCCGTTCATTAACGGAAATTCGTCGCGTAAATCACTGTGGAACAACTCTAAATTTGGAGGCACGTCACCTTCGCCGGTAGTAGAACTGATTACCACAACCGATTCCGCTTCGCTGAAATCTGATGTTTCAGGATCGGTAAAAACCTCGCACTTGATCCCTTTACTTTCAAACATCGTTTTTGCTTCTTCTGCCACATGTTGGGCATTACCATAAACGGTACCTGCGAAAATACTCACACTGCGCATACTACGTTGTCTCCTATTGAATGATGAAGTCTATCTAATTACTGTGTATAAAAATGTAAAACATTAACGCATCATATTATTATACACGTAACTCGTGCGAATAGACTACTGAGCACCTCAAAAAAGCCCTTATTGATAGTAAAGCCCTTACGCAAATCACGCTTGCTGACTAAAGAATACGATTACGAGTTGCGTTGTAAAAATGGGTAATCATGTCGCGACAAATACGTTTTAAGCAATGCTAAAAAAAACGGTTATGCAGTCACAGACCAGCCTAAAATGTAAAATATTTGTAAATAAACAAAATCAGTGTTATTTGTATGAGACCTAAGAGGGATCGTTCTTGCTTATTGCAAGAGGTAAATCAAATTGAATGTGTACGGAACTAAAAATAATAATAAATTGCTGGATGAAGCTTTATCGGTTTTCTTGCATGGATCTGAAGCCAGTTTACTCAGTTTTTTAAACAAGCTTGTGACCAGCAGCGAAGCTGAAGAAATAGCCCAAGAAGCTTATTTAAAACTTTATCTATATTTTTTGATTGGCTGCAAAGAGATCCGTCGCATCAACAAGCGTATTTTGAATTATCTGAAATTTGGGCTCGCAGTGCCTGCTTAAAATCTATGCACGATATGATTGATAAATCAGTGGTATTGCCTTTCCCGACTCAAACCAACAATCCGTCTCAACGTTTATTGGCCGAGAGAAGTTCATCTTGGGCGTTTACATTAACCATTGGACTTATTGTTTTCGGTCTATTCATCCCTGCTATACAATCACTTATCTAGAACCCAACTAGTTGTCTACGTTCTACGCACGTATCTGAATTCTATTCACTCTTCTAAATTCGCATGCAGTTTACATTTTTTTATTTTCTTCAATAGGGGTTTTCCAGTGCAAGCGCGTTAATAAAACGTTAAGCACACAAAAATAACAACGGGAACACCCATGAAGAAAAACGCTGCACACAACAAACTAGCCACTTTTACACCCAAATTACTGTCGTTTACTATTGCGTCAGTATTCGCGATTTCCGCTTTTGCACAACAAGCTGAAGTCAAAAATGATGATAAAGAGATAGAAAAAATACAAGTTATTGGTTCAAACATACGCGGTGGACAGGTAGCTGAAGCCTTAGCTGTTTCTGTCATTGACGCCGAAATGATTGGCGAATTAGGCATCGATTCATTGGATGATTTACTACAACTCATCCCTGAGAATGGACAAAACTTCTTTAATGAAGCTGAAAATATTGGCGGCGGTGTGAATTCTGCTCGCGGCGATATTGGTACTTACAACCTCAGAAATTTAGGCACCGGTAACACATTAGTGTTGCTGAATGGTCGCAGAATGGTTAATTCGGCATCCTATCAAACTGAAGAAGTTGGCGGTAGTTTCGTGCCAGTCAACTCAGTTAACGTTAACACCATCCCTATCGCAGGTCTGAGTCGCGTAGAAGTACTCCGAGACGGCGCATCTGCTATTTACGGTGCCGACGCGGTAGCCGGCGTGGTAAACCACGTTGTAAAATCAAATTTTGTCGGACTGACCGTATCTGGTCGCTGGTCAGAATACGACGAAATACCGCGTGACACACAAACGCTGACGGTTGAATGGGGTAAAGACTTCAATAATGGCCGCACCAACATAAGTACATTTTTTAACTATTTCTCGCGTGACCGAGTCAATTCACAAGACGATCCAAGGTGGTCTAATTCAGACTTTCGGGATCGCGTGCCTGAAGACTCACCTTGGTTTGGTGACACCTCGTTTAGAAACAATTCAGCAAATTCATTATTTGGACAATTTGATTTAGTCAGCAGCGCCTCTGGAGCTGGTGTCAGAGATATATTTACCGATAGCTCAGGTGAGTTTGAAACCTTCCCTATTGGTGATGACCGTTGCCAATACGCGCTCAATGCAACAACCTGTGGTGGTATTGATGGCCAAGGTACCAATAGACTGAACTTAAATGCGGATCGTGATTTAAGTTCACAGCTACAACGCGCAAGTATGTTTCTGTTTGTGAATCATGAATTTGAAAATGGCATGGAAAGTTTTACAGAAGTGTCCTTCTACCAGTCAAAAACAAATTTACGCCGTCATGCAACAGCGTCCTTCAGTACCTCAAAACTGCGCGTTGGTGCTGAAAACTATTACAACCCATTCGGTCCTTGTGGCTCACCAAACAGACTAGATAACGCACTGATCCCAGACGTACCTTGCAGTGGTTTAGAACTGACTATTGATAATTATCGTTTTGCTGAGTTACCACGGATCATTGATAATGATGGTGATACCTATCGTTTCCTACAAGGCTTAAGAGGCTCATTTGGTGAGTGGGATTGGGAAGCGGCATTGTTACACTCAAAAGCCACCAAAGACGATATTACCAAAAATAGGGTATCGAATATTTTAATGTCTGAGGCTTTATTTGACGCTACGCCTGCGGCCTACAATCCGTTTAGTGGTGGTTTAGATTCAAATATTGAGCGCGCGTTGATTGATGTTTCGCGTAAGAATGAAACTGAACTGACGATGCTTGATGCAAAGTTCGCAAACGCTGACCTTTTTGAACTGCCTGCGGGTCCACTCGGTTTTGTGGTTGGTTTCGAATATCGTGAAGAGTCTTTCATTGATGATCGTGACGACAGACTTGATGGTACTATCGCATTTATTGACTACGAAGGTGATACCTACCCTTTTGTTTCTGACGTCGTTAACTCAAGCCCTACGCCAGATAATAGCGGCAAAAGAGATGTCCTTTCGGTATTTGCTGAATTACAAATTCCGCTGTTTGAAAATTTTGATATGCAGGCGGCAATACGCTATGAAGACTTTTCTGATGTTGGTAGCACAACGGTTGGCAAACTCGCCTTTGGCTATCGCCCTATCGAGTCTTTGCTGTTGCGAGGTTCATGGTCTGAAGCCTTCAGAGCGCCTAACCTAGTTACCATTAACGAAAGTATTGTCGCTCGAAATAACACGCGTACCGATTATGCGTGCTTGTACGCGGCAGAAAATGGTGGCGACATCGAGCAAGATACGCTGGATTGTCGAAATTCAATACAACGTATTGCCCAAGGTAGCGATGTTCTTGAACCTGAAGAGTCGATTAACACGTCTTTAGGCTTTGTTTTTACACCAACCAAAGACATCACGTTAACCTTTGATTACTGGTCAATAGAAAAAGAAAATACGATTGGTTTATTTGGTGAGGAAAATCACACCTTATTAGACCTATTATTTAGACTAGAAAATGGCAATACTAATTGCGACTCAAGCCAATTTAACTCTGCAGTAACGCGCACCGACGCAAGTAGTGATGCAGCGGCAATATATAGAGCTGCTGGAATATGCCCTGCCGGTGACATTCGCTTCATCGACGATCAATATGCGAACTTAGATAACCGTAATCTAGCGGGCTACGATATTGGTGTTTATTATGATGTCGACACTACCATGGGTAAATTCAAGCTCAGCTATAACGGCTCTTTCATTGAAGAGTTTGAACAAGAAGCGGGAGGTAATGCCGCCATTCTAGTGCAAGCGCAAGAGAGCGGTCTAATACCTGTTAGCTATCCTGTTGCTGGTTTTGCTGACTTGATTGGCCAAGATGGCAATCAAGAACAACGCCAATCTGCTAGAGTATCTTGGAGAAAAGATGCTTTTGGCGCTTCATTGAGTGGCAATAGAATTGGTAGTTTCTATCAGAGTTCATTGACACTTGAAGATGGCACTCGGTATATCATACCGTCCATGACAACCTATAACGCAACGTTTGATTATCGCTTTGATGTTAACGATGTGGACACCAGAGTTCGCTTTGGTATTCGTAATTTAAGCAACGAACGGGCGCCATTAGCTGACCGCTACTTTGGTTTCTTTTCAGATGCGCATCGTGATTATGGTCGCAGCTATTACTTAGATGTCAGAGCTAAGTTCTAGCACTTCTGCCTGCCGGCAGGCGCTCTTTTTATAGACGCCTGCCCTCTTCTTTAGTATTTGTCCATTGAACTCATAAAAAGGTGAAGGAATGAGCACAAGCTTGCCTGAAACTACTAATTTACATCGCGCGCGGTATCAAGACATTGGCCTATTATTGGGCCCCCTAATTTTTGTCATCATGATGTTGCTTGGCAACTCACAAACCACTATGGAGCCCGCTGCTTGGCGTGTCGCCGCTGTGGGTATGTGGATGGCAATATGGTGGGCAACAGAAGCTGTGCCAGTGTCTGTAACCGCATTTTTACCCATTGTCACCTTTCCTTTTTTAGGCATCAGCAGCTTAGCAGAAGCGACATCTGCGTATGCAAACCCAATTATATATCTATTTTTAGGGGCTTTTATATTAGCCCTAGCAGTGGAAAGATGGGATTTGCATAAAAGGATTGCACTGGCTATTCTCAGTTATACTGGCACCGATGGCCGTCGTTTGATTGGCGGTTTTATGCTTGTTGCAGCATTGCTTTCTATGTGGATGACAAACACCTCCACTACTATGATGCTGATGCCAATAGCACTGTCAGTTGCCAAGGTGATTGCGGATAACAACACGCATCTGGATCAGAAAAAAACTAAATCTTTTCAAGCAGCCATGCTGTTAGGACTCGCTTATGCAGCAACTATAGGCGGCCTTGCCACACTTGTTGGTACGCCACCAAATGCCCTTTTAGCTGCCTTTCTAAGTGAAAACTATGATATTAAAATTACTTTTGCCAGTTGGATGCTAGTAGGCGTTCCAGTCACGTTTTGCATGCTTCCCCTCGCTTGGTATTCACTCACTCGCTGGAGTTTCAACATTGATATTCCAGCAAACCCTGCAGTTAATCAACATCTCACCAAGTTACGTAATGAATTAGGCAAGATGAGTCATGCCGAAAAGCGTGTTGCGGTGGTATTCTCCCTTGTGGTCCTATTTTGGATCGCTCGTCGTCCAATTTCTGCCCTGCTAGGCATCGATTTCCTAAGCGATACAGGGATTGTTATGACAGCAGCCATGCTGCTGTTCTTGCTTCCAAGTGGCGATAAATCGCAAGCTCAAATTATGATATGGCACGATGTTAATCGCTTGCCTTGGGGTGTTCTCATCCTGTTTGGTGGCGGTTTAAGTTTAGCCGCAGCAGTATCATCAACTGGCCTAGCTACCTGGCTTGGTAGTAATCTGACCTACCTTGATGCATTTGGAATTTTCGCCTTGGTAATTACCGCATCTGGTTTGGTGATATTTTTAACCGAATTGACTAGTAACGTAGCCACGGCCGCTACGTTTTTGCCTGTTGTTGCTGCGGTAGCCTTGGAACTGGGCGTGTCACCGCTGCTATTGTGTGTCCCCATTACCTTAGCAGCCAGTTGCGCATTTATGTTGCCGGTGGCAACGCCGCCTAATGCCATTGTATTTGCCTCAGGCGTACTTAGCATTCCACAAATGATAAAAGCAGGCTTAATTTTAAATATTATTGGTATGATATTACTCAGCATAGTCGCTGTATGGTTAGCGCCTTGGGTGTTCTCATGAGCACTCGCCTAGGTGCGTCACGCTATACCTTATGCCTTATTATTTTTTTATGCAGCATGCTTGTGCTTGGATCAGCACGGGCGCAAAAACCGAGCTTAATTCAGCCCACAGTGATACCCACAAGTAAGGTAAATAAGGCACTGTTTGTTGGTAATAGCTTTAGTTTTTATAATAATGGCGTACACAATCAACTTGGCAGTCTGCTTAGAGCCAGCGGTGAATGGAAAGTGGGTACCAATAGACTGCGATTATCTACCCTGTCTGGTGGACATATTTATGAACATTTAGCCTATTTAGATTTCTTACTAGTAAAGCCGCAAGAAACTTGGCAAGCCGTTATTTTGCAAGGTCATAGCAATGAGCCAATTGATCCTAAAAAACAGCTACGCTTTACGAAGGCGATAAAACAGGCGGTAAAACGAATCCAAAACAAAAACCTGCAACCCATACTGCTTATGACCTGGGGCTACAAAGGGAATGCCGATATGGGCATTGAGCTTGCAAATGCCTATACGTCTTTGGCGAATGAGCTCGATGTATTAGTCGTTCCAGTAGGTGTCGCTTTTTGGGTTGCTGAACAACAGCTTCCCCAGATCGACCTATTTGTGCCCGATGTATTGGGGCTGAAAGACAAAACAAGCGATGAGCCTACACTCACCTATCGAAAAGATCTGAAACATCCAAGTAACGCAGGTACGTATTTAATGGCTTGTGTTCTATACGCTAGCTTGTATCAAAAAAGCCCAGAAGGTAATATTTTCACCGCTGGCCTGGATCCAGTCATTGCCTTAAAATTGCAAAAATTGAGCTGGTTGGTGACATCCGGTTTTTATAAACAAAATTAGGAGTAGGCTAACAATGGTCATATTATCTTCATCAAAAACGTTTATTCATTTTATCAGAAGATACTGCGCGCCAAAATCAGTAGCTGCAGTAATTACATTAGCGGTACTTTCACTTTTTTTTAGTACCTCAACACACGCTTGCGAATTCAAAAATGTGCACTTTAATACCGACTTTGAAACGGGCAAAATAGACCAATGTAAACAACTCTCTGAAAACCAGTTTGAGTTGCTAAGCAAACCAGAAAATCGTCCTATTAACCAAAGCCCGTGGTATGCATTTAAAGTGGTAAACAAGAGCACAGAAAATCAGCAACTTAGTATTGTGATTAAAAGTGAAAAAGCAAAACCACGATATCTACCTAAAATGAGCATTGATGGCAAGCAATGGCAGGTGCTACCATTTGACATAATAGACAACGCAATTCATATAAACATACAACTGCAACAACAAGACGTTTATATTGCAGGTCAAGAAATCATTGATAATGCATTTTATGCTCAGTGGAGCCAAACGCTAGCAAAACGATCTGGCTTTACGCTGCAGCCGCTGGGTATGTCGACCGAAGGCCGAAGTATCGACGCACTTGTTCATTCTGCACCGGAAAACAAAGAATGGCTTTTGATTGTTGGCCGCCAGCACCCACCCGAAATTACGGGTGCCTTAGCACTGATTTCTTTTGTACAAGAACTGGCGACTCAACAACAGCTTAATACCGAATTTTTTGGCCGCTTCAATGTAATGATTATTCCTAATCTTAATCCAGATGGTGTCGCTAACGGAAACTGGCGTCACAACACCAAAGGCACCGACCTAAATAGAGATTGGGGCAAGTTTACCCAAGTTGAAACTCAACAAGTACAAGCTTGGTTAAATAAAACACTGGTTGAACAACAAAAGCTAGTGTTCGCATTAGATTTTCATTCAACCCAACAAGATATCTTTTACACCATACCAAGTGACTATGCCGTTGCACCCTCGACCTTTTCCGAGGACTGGTTGAAGCAGCTAAAAGACGCAACAGTGTCTTCATTTTCCGTTCGCCCTTCACCCGGCTCTAGCCCCGGCAGAGGGATATTTAAACAATTCCTTGCAGATGAGTACAACATACATTCTGTTACTTATGAAATGGGCGACAATACAAACCGCGAGCTGATTAAACATGTTGCGCAAACAGCAGCGCAAACCTTAATGACGCAGATGCTATCTGTCGAGCCGGAGCAATTTATTTATAAGCTGTCTCTTAGTAGCAATAGATAATCAGTAGATAATCAAGCAAAAAGGCGCTTATTCACTTTATTAGCAAGCTTACACACAAAATCATTTTCATATTAGCGGTGGTAACTGTTAACCTACAGCAAAAAAGGTAGAGCTTGCTCAATGGATAGCCCAAATCTGAAGTCGAATAATCCTGATGCAGCACCGCAACAAGCAGTCTATCAATTTGTTGGCTTGCTTGTCGGCCCAGCTATATTTGCACTCATGATGATATTGGGCGCAGATCAAACCGCCATGTCGCCGCAAGCATGGAATGTCGCCGCAGTCGCTTTGTGGATGGCGATTTGGTGGGCAACTGAAGCAATACCCGTTCCCGTTACAGCATTTATGCCGATCATTGCTTTTCCTTTTCTCAGTGTTTCAAGTATTGCCGAAACCACATCCGCTTACGCAAACCCCATCATTTATCTTTTTTTAGGCGCTTTTATTTTAGCCCTGGCGGTAGAACGCTGGAACTTGCACAAACGAATAGCTTTAGTGATACTAAGCTACGCAGGCACAGATGGAAAACGCCTGATTGCTGGCTTTATGTTGGTTGCCGCTCTCTTGTCCATGTGGATGACGAATACGTCGACCACCATGATGCTAATGCCAATCGCATTGTCGGTTGCAAAAGTGATTGCCGAAAACAACCAACATTTAAGCTCTCAGCAAACTCAGTCGTTTCAAACCGCCATGCTACTAGGATTGGCTTATGCTGCAACCATTGGTGGCATGGCGACGCTTGTAGGAACTCCGCCAAATGCCTTGCTTGCTGCATTTTTGAATGAACAGTATGACATCAAAATTACCTTCGCTAGTTGGATGTTAGTCGGCGTGCCCCTCATGTTGTGTATGCTACCTTTAGCCTGGTATTCGTTAACGCATTGGAGCTTTACAGTAAATATTCCTGCGAACATATCGGTCGATAAGCACTTATCTGAACTGCAAAAAGAGTTAGGCGTGATGAGCACCGCTGAAAAACGTGTTGCCCTTGTTTTCTCAATTGTGGTTTTATGCTGGATAGCCCGAAGACCGATTTCTGTTTTGTTTGATATTAATTTTTTAAGTGACACCGGTATTGTCATGACCGCAGCATTGCTTTTGTTCATTTTGCCCAGCGGAAATGAGGATCAACGAAAAGTCATGATTTGGGATGATGTTAGCCGCTTACCTTGGGGCGTTCTGATCCTATTTGGTGGCGGTTTAAGTTTAGCTGCGGCGGTTTCATCAAGTGGTCTGGCAAGTTGGTTAGGTGGCCACTTATCCTACCTAGATGCCTTTGGTATTTTCGCCCTAGTTATTGCCGCCACAGCACTGGTTATCTTCTTAACTGAACTTACCAGTAACTTGGCTACAACGGCCACATTTTTGCCTGTCGTGGCGGCTGTCGCACTTGAGTTAGGTGTGTCCCCATTACTACTTTGTATTCCCATTACCTTAGCCGCGAGCTGCGCATTCATGCTGCCTGTTGCTACCGCGCCAAACGCGATTGTTTTCGCCTCAGGTTTAATAAAAATACCGCAAATGGTAAAGGCCGGAGTAATACTGAATATATGTGGTTTGATTATTCTCAGTATAATATCAGTTTGGCTGGCACCGTTCGTTTTCAATTAAAAATGCATTAGCAAACAAAATATTAGATATCTTGGTGGTCAAAATAACGAACAGAAGGTGATGCCGACAGCATCTTATCTAGTGCATCTAATGCACCTGTTTCAGCTCTCCAAGCGAAATATTTTTCATAGTGCGCACGAGATCCCCACGTTTCATTTAGAATCTTGGCAAAAAAATACCTGCTATCAGCAGGCACATTAATTAACTAACCTGAGATCTGCTTAAGCAGTAACCATAGCGTTGAGCTCTACGTCAGTCAAATTAAGGCTTGGCTTGTTTTCCTTTAAGCAATAAGCCACCAATCCAGCGAGTAGATTGAGCA
>Ga0307933_1002007_pt1 | contig 14466 bp, 17 predicted proteins | sample OrgLakmetageno88_FD_201811 | JGI IMG/M metagenome (GOLD analysis project Ga0307933, IMG submission 201811) | Saline water microbial communities from Organic Lake, Antarctica - #88 | ecosystem: Environmental > Aquatic > Non-marine Saline and Alkaline > Saline | place: Antarctica: Organic Lake...
CTCATGCAACAGCTACAATACCATGCGATGACCCCATAAAAGAGACATTGCAAAATTGAGGCAAGATCGAGGAGCTAGCAGGTCTTGAAGCAAAACCTGTGGGGTTAGAGGCCCTAACCCTAAAAAAAGATTTGCCCTAATCACAGAAATAAGTATGCGGTATGTTCCCGGGCAGAAGTGGTCCCGGTTCTTCTCATGCTACAGCTCCGATACAGTGCGATGACCCCACAAAAGGGACATTGTTGAATTCAAGCAAGGTTGTGGAGCAAACAGTCCTTGAAGCAAACCTGTGGAAACCCCAACCCTAACCCTAAAAAGAGATTTGCCCTAAATCACAGAAATAAGTATGCGGTATGTTCCCGGGCAGCAATAGTCCCGAATTTTTCCATGCTACATCTCCGATACGGTGCGACGACCCCACAAAAGAGACATTGCTAAATTGATGCAAGATAGAGCTGCTAGCAGGTCTTAAACCAAAACATGTGGGGTTAGCCGCCCTTACCACTTTTTCCAGACAGCCGTTGACACGATAGCGTTTCGCTGCGTCTCGCCGGCGAGTCTATATTTTTCGACGGATGCCGTACTCATCTCTGCTATAACCACCGCCGCCGAGCACTGCATGAGAACATGAAAGTCATGAGAACATGAAAGTTGACACCTTCCTTGGCGTCGGACTTTTTTTTTTTCTTCTCCTTCCTTGTCTGGCGTGCACAATAATTGCCTGGTAGTGGAGTCATGTGCGTATATAGTTGGAACGATAATGTCGTACTTCAAATATACCCGTCAAACACTGACTGATACAACTGAGCCTTGCGATCGGTAAAATCGCTCGAGGAAATTTATGTAACACAGGAGCAGCTTTGGCCTTCTTTCCAAAAAATGGTGATTCGATATATATATTGTTATGGCCCTATCAGGTATATCGAGAGCTGTACAGAAGGAAGGACCGTCGATCAGATGCGACCCTGACAGATGGAGGGAGACCAGAGCTAACCCTCGGCCTTCTTTGCCTCCGCCGCGATAATCAGCTGCTCACAACGGATCCAACGACTGGTTGGTACTGCCCAACAACGCAAGCCGCTACGGTTGACTCTGCAAGTCCCTTTCGTACTGAAGATTGCATCCAGCCGCCTGAATGTCGTGGACTCGTTGTGCATACCACTGCTTCTTGCAAACAAGGAGCATCGCGAGTCCAATGATCTCCGTTACTTTTTCTCTATTATTGAGCTCTATTACCTCATCGTAATTTTTCCCCCTTCTTTGAATCGTCTCATTCATACATATTAATATTGTGTAATGTGACACAACAAGTACACCAACAACGAACAAACGATGTATATGCAAACTCGAAACGGTAGTAGTATCAGCTTGGAATGTACACAACTTGACAAATTTGTGAGGCACGCTTCGATCTGAAGGCGAAGTCGAGAGAAGTAGCTCTAACCGAGCAGTCATCGAATAGAATCCACTTGGCTCGGTCATCGACCTCGGAGTTAGTGGCAGAGTCTGCACGAAGCAGACAAAAATAATGGCAACCAGTAAAAAAAACTACGACGAGTGGTTTAAAGGAACCCTTGACCCCGTCGACAGTAAGAGAAGCGGGGAATGTCAAAGGAGTCAGTATTCGGGTGCACTCACCCGTACTTCCCTCGAATTTTGTTCTATTGAAAGTGAAGCTCAAGTGCATCTTCCCTGACATCTCGTAAAATTTGCGACCGTGCACGTTGCCCATGACTTTGCACTTAGGACATCGAGCTGAGGCGCTGAACAGGATGATGCGTGGGACCAAAATGGTTGCTTGTGTTAGACGGGCCTCAGAAAATACAACACAACAGGTTCCACCCGGCCCCGTGATAAAAATGCACTTACTCAATTTCGGCCTCTGTCTGCTCAAAGTCAATGAGCCGTTCTAATTGAGCGGCTTCGCCGACGTCTGCGAGGTCAAGGACGACACTGTCTCGATCCATTACCTCGTACCAATCGTTGTGACAGCTGTGGCAGATAAAGTGATCCATTTGAGCACCTCGGTTATTCTGTTCGAATAGTTAATAGTTTTGAGGGAGGAAGCATTTGAATTATTAGTATTGCGCCAAGGGTAAATGGAGAAGTCAATATAAAGGTGCGACCTACATTGAAAATCATGTCGAGGACATTCGACAGAGAGCGCAAAGGAGAATGCCGTGGAAGGTGTTTGTAGCTCGCCACGAAGCTCGTCATGAATTCGTATAGTTCCTGCATCGCAGCAAGGCAATTAATCGGTGGGTGATTGTCAGTGACGGCCGGGAGAAGTGTTGGTCAGCGGGGTAATATGACGCGACATGAATAGTACGATATGACACTCCCCGACACGACGGAATACGCACAGAGATGTCGCGGTAGTTTGCCTCCATGTCGTGGTGAAAGGCGTCACGGTGGCCGTTTCCGATGTCCTTTGTCATGAGGTACATAACACTTCGAAGCTGTGTAATCGCTGCGTCCGTGTCGCCCATGTACAACCCAACGAGCGTCAAGAGGAACAGATATAGACTGCCTGCTGCTCGATGTTTGATGTTTACATCCTTCCAAGCCGTTTTCGGGGCGATACGCTTTCCAGTGCTCGGTAGCATAACGTCGACCCGTCGTAGCATGTTGCAGCACGCAAGGAGGACCTCTTTCATGCCACTGCAAGCGTCGCCCGCCTCCGGTAACACAACCGTCCTTGTAGATGGCGACGCTATAAACAGAGCTCGAAGTGCGTGTAGAGTTACACTAAAATAGCACAGGTCGGTGCTCGCATTTCGGATTCCCGCCTGTTGGGGTAGACGATCGCGTTTGTGGGTTCGATCTGCTTCAACGCCGAGCTTGTCAGCCTTCCTGTGGCAAAGGTCAAGAAGAACCTGCCATGGGGTGTCCTCCTCAAAGATAATGGGCGTCACGCATCCAGCGGACGTGGTCCGTCCCCTGGTACTGGGCCCGTTGGTGGATTGGCGAGGCTTTCCGGGTAGCTTGTTTTTGAGAGAGGTGGCTGCGGCCAACGTAGGAGAGGTGGCTGCGGCCGACGTAGGAGAGGTGGCTGCGGCCGACGTATGAGGGGCCGATGAGGTTGTCGTTGTTCCATCGCTTGTTCCCAGCTCAACGCCGTTTTTTTGTCCCTTTGATTTGTCCTCAGTTCGAACCTTTGAGCGTTTCTCCTTCGGCTCCTCTGAGGCGGCAGCATTTGATGGGGCCGTCGACGGATTCTTTGAGGCATCTGGACCCTCGCCGTTCCTTCGTCGTCGGCGTAATTCTTCTCGAGGTTGAGTCTTAGAGCGTTTTGCTCTAGACTCCTCCGAGGCATCAAGCCCCTGGCGCTGGTCTCTCACAGCCTCCAGTAATCGTTTCAAGTGGGTCTGCTCGACTTGAGCTGTCGCGACAGCAGACGCTCGGAGACGGTCGAGTGACGCGTGCGGATGTTCATCTAACCACCTAGCGATATGCACCGCCCATTTTGCTTCTCTGGTCCCTCGGTTTAAGACGTAGGAGACGACAGTACTGAGCATCAAAGGGAGACGGAAGCTTCCGGTCTTGAAGTGAAGACAAACTTCGCTCCTGAAGCGACTAGCCCGAGGATACCTTGTGGCATGCTCGCGGAGCTCTTCCTGGAGGTTATTTACACGTTCTGATGACAATTGAAGAGGGTCTGCGCCTGCAAACAGTTCTGCAATCTCAGCGGTGAGACGGCCGATTTCGATCCACGACGACGCAATAAAGGACGATAGCTTGTCCAAGTCATTGCCGCGGTTCGTCTGTAAAAAAAGATAGGCCGTTGCGAGAGCGACTGCCCGCTCGTGTTCTCGGAGACAACAAAGGCTCGTGTCATGTACTACACGCACTCGAAGCGCGGTTGAAAGGCCGGAATCCCAGGCGCTCTCGTCACGGGGGCCGTACATGACAGCGCAGTACGTAATGATCTTGTCCACATCATCATGACAGCCGCCAAGGACAACCACCTCCGCGTCGACGCATGTCCGCCCGGAAGCTGCGGTGCCGTCGTCCGTTGTCAGATGACAGACAATCACGGCGTATACCTTATTTGCATCGGTGTTCCGCTGGAGAATAGTCAAGCTCCTTTGTGCTTGGCGGGAGAACTGCATGTGACGAAAGGCACAGCTTTGATTCCACCCACTCGATGGCAAGGTGCATTTGGCATCCGTGCCGCGACGTACGAGAAGAGACTCATGCGGGACAAAGGGTAGCAGCATCACTCCACGCAGCGTTGCAAGGTCTCGCAGACGACGAATCATGATCGTCATCATGGTCGTCACTGATCTGTGACCTTGGCTATCTGTGCAGATAGCCCCACTTATCTGGCGCCGGGTCGGAATGGTAGGGTGGACAGGCAACGTTGATGGTCTGCCAGTAGCATCAGCTGCAGCCTTGACGGCTACTTTAAGCGACTGCTCAGCAAGCCTAGCCATCTTTCGCCGTTCTGCCGTGGCCTTGTCAGTGACATGCGTAAATAGACGGGCAATTTCCCGTCCAAACACTGTGGCCCCCTTCTCGCTGGAGTTAGCTGATACAGCACGTCCTGCGGAAGTCGTGCCGGAGGAGGACGCTGCCGTCACTGCAGGCAATGCGCCGAAACGTGCGCGTCTTGGCGGGTTTCTTCGCTTGCCACCACGTCCGCGAAGTACCAGTACAAATCCGCCACGTCGACCCCCTCCTCGGCCGGAGCGAGTGGCCGGCACCTTTGCCGTCTCTTGAGCACGTTGCCCTTGTCTCTGGTCCACGGACCGTGAGCCTGGGTGCCGGAGCATTGGTAAACCATCGCGGATGTGTCGCATCTCGAGCTCCCCCTTGTCGTTCCAGCAACGGATGGCTGTAGCAGGTTGAGGTTGTCTCCACCGAGGAGGTTTCCCCAAGTTTTGATTCTCTTGGACGTAAGCGAGCGCAGAGTCATAATCCTTCAAAGTCTTGGACCGTTCTTCTTCGTAGCTCGGCTGTTGCCCCAGAGCCCCCATCGTTAGATCGAGAAAACGGGAAACGTAGTAGTCCATCCACCCGTCATCTCGGTAGAAGACGTAACGTGTGAGGAGCTTATGGTCGAAGTCGCCACCGCTTCCTTTGAGATCCTCAAGAGGGCCAGGTTTGACCCTGAATCTGTAGCGGTAGGAGCTGAGCACGAGCTCGGTCAAACTTGACGATACTGTCTGTACACCGCCACGTTGGACGAACCCATTGTTCTCCTGTGTGCAGCCTATTTTTTCCCTGACGTCTCGAAGCTTGATATGGGCGATGAGGTGCCTAATTTCTCGCCTAACCCGGTTCCAGAGGGCCACCGGCGTTTGCACAAGTGAAATGGCGTTGCGGTGTTCTCCTGCTCCGGTTGTTGTGTCCTGGCAGTGATACTGGAACATCTCCTCGATGTGCTCTCTGAAGTGGGCGAGGAGAGAGACGAACGGCAGGTCGTGCGCGGGCAGTGCAGAAAATCCGGCGAAGATGAAGCCAGGACGGCCTGGTACACGCTTCCAAATTGCACGCCGCCCGCCAGGCCACTCCCACGATGTTTTAGAATGTCGTCGATTGGAGTCGCCCAGGATGTCAAGGATGGTGTGAATGACGTAGATGACGTCGTCCCGCCTCTGAGGCGGCAAGTCATCACCGGGCGAGCTGTCATTCCCCTCGGGAAAGGTGGCGCTGATGAAGGCTTTACCAAGCTGACGGGCGTCCTCGATGAGATCCTCCAAAAAGACCTCACGGCAGGAGAGCTGGAGATCGAAGGCGTCGAGAACGTTCCGGATGCTCAAGCAAGAACAGCACTTGGCGAGCGTGTCCTCGTTCCAATCGCCGAAAATTTCAAACTTGACCTCCTGCCGCATGTGAAATGAGCGATCTCGACGGCGATTGTTGGCGTCGTATTGATCGACAATTCCAATCGTCTTCTTCAGCATTTCCCGTGCGGTGGAGACGCTTTTCACCTTCGCCCGAAGTTCATGCTCGTCCAGCTTCCGAAGCGTCTGGTCCGGAAACGCGGACTGCTTAAAGTGTCGAAGCTATTATGGTGGGGAAAGCAAAGAAAGACAAGGGGCAAATGTAAGCACGCAATGCCAGCCATGAATTGCTGTGTAACCGTTCGACAATGTCAAGATAGGGCTCTGGGATATGTCGTCACTTACCGAACTGTAAAACGTCACGTCGTATGCTCTGGCGAGTGGCTGTCCAAAGATGCTGGCTCCATCACCACGTTTCGCAAAGACTTGCAGGTAAGCCTGAAGCAAGGGATTTCGTCCTCGGGAAACTGTGGTTTTAGCAAGCCGCGCCACGCAATTCCCATACCGCATCTCTGGCAGACCCTCGTCGTCCTCGCTAGCCATTGACGAACCAGCGCCAGTTGGAAAGTTCTCAACTTTGCAACCTCGAATGCGAGAGCCTGCAGGTGTTTGACTGAGCGACAACATCAGCAAGTCCTGCATCTTGCGGTCGGCAGTGACGGCCTCGCTTTCCAGCTGGTTGCATCCAACGCCGATGTATAGAGGAGAGTCTGGTACGCGGCACTTTAGCATAACGCTGCGTATGGCCGCTGTGCGCTCAAGCGAAAGCTTCTCTCCGAAATGATACAGCGATAATATTGGAGCTCTACTGTCGCCGAGAAGTCGGAGTAGGTACACAAGATCCTCAAAGCAGTACTTTTGACGGGTGCCTCTGTGTCCAGACGCACTTCGTACAACGCCATCGTCAGCTACATTCAAAGCAAGGCCACTCGATCTCGTCTGAAATTTGTAGCACTCCCCGTGCGCCTGGCCTTCGCCGAGAGTAGGAAAGGCGAAAGGGCCATCGTCGGTGGGGTCACAGGCTGGAGCGTTGACGTGGAGGACATCACCGAGCTGCCCTGAAGTAATGCACTTTGTGAGGAAGCTGATTGGATGGCGTTGCCATTCCTGCCTTGCCGCGGCGACATCGTCGGGGTTCTTGCCAAGGTCGCGGGTTAGCCAATGTGCGAGCCTATTGCCGCAGATATGAGCCGCCGAGACGTAGATGTGAGCAGCAAATCCAGTGAACACCTCCACCTTGCCAAGGTACACGTCATCTTCGTTGAGAAAATGGCTACTTGCACGTTTTGGGCCTCGTTCACCCCCCAGTGCGGGATGGAAAGGTGACTGCACATTGTTGGACAGTTCCTGACATAGTCGAACAGCGTTTACTTTGGCTGCCAGAAAGTCCAGGTCACATGCGGCAGGCGAGGGGGCGTCCGCACTGCACGCAGCTGCTTCTAGCTTGCTCGCAGCAAACAGACCGCTGATATCCGCTCCTCCCGCTTTCATGCGGCGATAGTCGTCATCACACCGCTCGATGGTGACGCGAGGGTTGGAGACCAGACATTGGTCTCGTATTGGCTTGTCTGGAAGCAGTGGGAGCATGTAGTTGTCGCCCAGATCGTATTCTGTCCTCAGCACGGCCTCGGCAATCTCTTCTGCCTTGCGAAGAGCCTCCGGATCTTCCCAGTCGTGGGTGTAATCATAAGCAACGTCAATCACGCGTCGAAGACTCGAGCGAAGGCAGCCGATGAGGCATACCGTGCCATCAAGATCATGCGCGACTGCCTTTGTGACGATCAGCTTACACATGTTCTTCAGAAACAACACTGCCCTATCGTGAATGCGCGAGTCGTCGCTATCCGTGTCTGCCTCGCTGTTAGCGTCTTCCTCACTATCAGAGTCTTGTTCTCTGCGCCAAGTGCGTGGGGGGCCCACGCCGCGAAGACGAAATACATCTTGCTCGAGGTCATAAAGAAAGATTCCAACGCTGTCATCGACGACGTCGTAGTACAGGGGCAGCTGTTGTAACGCAGTTTGTGGAGAATGCGCTGCGGCAGAGGCCTTACTGGTCGGGGCGGAGTCTGTTTCGGGCTTGCCAACGTGGACCGCCTCAGCATCTGAGGCACCGACATCACTCTCGTCTGAGCTACCTTGTTCCTCCCACTCGCCATCCGACCCCTCGAACTCCGAGTCCGACATGTCGGCATCGTCAACGTGTTCATCGGCTGGTCTCTTTGGCAAGGCCTCTGGCAACTCTGAGTCTGACGAGTCGGCGTCGACAACGTTTCCACTAGCTCGAGCTGTGTCGTCCGACTCTTCGGACTCGGAGTCCGATATGTCGGCGACATCAATGTGTCGATCAGCTGATTTCTTCGTCAAGGCCTCTGGCAGATCTGCGTCCGACGAGTCGGCGTCGTCAACGATTCCATCAGCTCGAGCCTTGTCATCTGACTCGGCCCCGCGATTCCCAGAACATTCAGCCAAACCCTCCGGGCAATCTGTTAGGACGTGTGTAACAATACTGACTGTGAATAAACCAACATGGACTGACACGATTTGAAGCGGCACAAGCATCACGAATGGCCCCTTTACTCCATCGCAATCCGATGACAATGGCAATTGCACAATTGAACGGTCAAGTCTTACCTGGCTCCGAGTTCGCGCCCAGCTGCTTAGCTGGTGTCGGCACAAGGACTTTTGGCAGATCTATTAGAGACATGTGGAAAAGCGCAATGAGATGTAGCACAAATCATTCAAAGCAACTCAGGCTCTGCTATTGACTGGCAGTGGCCAGCATCCCAATGGCAGGCTCGAAAGAGGAGCATCAGAACGTTTGCAGCCCACCTTCATCTGTGTCAGAGCCGCCATCCGTGTCGGACTCTTGAACGTCGGCGCCGGTCCCACCGTATTCGGCACCATCATCATTGTCTTGCAAACCAAGGACGAACTTCCCCTCCTCGGACACAGCGACTACGTCTCCAGCGAGTTGGGAAGCGGGTTGGCCCTCTGCTCCTGCGCCCGTAGCTGTCGGAGGCACCGCCTTCCCTGGCAGCGAGTGTGCTGGGGACTCTTCTGAATAGACACAAGAGGAAACGATGCCGATGAGAGTAAAGGACATGCAAAGCAGATTGCAAACGTCGAGGCACATGCAGCCCAGGCGCGCAAGGACACTCAAACACGCACGACACAAATCAAGCCGCTTACGCTTACTTACGTGTCTGGTTCCGACGGATGCGCAACAGCGAAGGAGAAAGAGGGGCAAGGTTGCCTGTCTTCATCTCGTTGAACACGTGCTGCCGCAGCTGGTTGACGCTGTTAGCATCAACTTTGTACGTCGGCACGGCCCGACGGCAGATGTGAACTGCGTTGATTGCGGTGAACAGGCCACAGCTTGTACCGTCGGCTTGTTGCGGGCACTTGTACTCATCAAACTCCCACGACTCAGCTACGAGGAAGTTTGTGAATCGCAATTACATAAGGTTATCGTTAGTTTAGGCAGCTGCGCCCTCTCGAATGTCTGTTGCCTACCAAAATTACTCTCCTTACCACCCTCCAGCTCGACGACGTCAGTGGTGTTGATCCACGTCAGAAATTTCCGCATAGACTGAAAAAACTGATCGCGTCTCGTCCCGGTGGTTAGGGAGTCAGCATACAGTACTTTTCGCTCTTTTGGGAGGAGTGCGCCAAGAGCGAAATGCCCATTAGTCCCTGGATAGAAAATATACATCAGCACCGTGTTGCCGTTCATGATCGAGTGCCTTTCCGAATTCGTCGACGGCCGCAGCCGCTAGATAAATTTATTAGAGGAGATATAACATGGCAAGGGTCAGCTATGGCATGCAGCACAATTAACGCATAGACGATAATAATGTTTGCATGTGGAAAGGACGCACCTGACGGAGATACTTCTTCACAGAATCGTATTTTCCTCCCACAATGCAGTCATAGAATTCCGTTGGCAAGAACCTTCGATGGAAGTTGGACCAGTGAGTGAGTCGGGGATCAGTAAACGTAAACGCGAAACGAGAGAGTTGTATCGATCGCTTATCGGACTGCTACTCATGAAAAACACATCTGGCTACCTCACCAGTCTGGACATTGATGGCCACCGTGGTGACTAAGGCTCACTTGGACGGATCGTTGGTGTATCAGCTCAGAGTAAGCGAGAATGAAATTTGTCTGAATCATTTCGCCTGGGCGAAGCGAGACCAGATCAGAACGCTGCGTGTAGGTCATCATTCATGGGGGAGGGGGGGGGTGCGTAAGTGACATTGGCACGACAGTTTCGCCAACTCCTTCCCGAAAGACGCAATACGGAATACAGAGGTACATACCCGAAGCGTCACATATCCATGTTTAGCGACAACATCGTTGGGGTCGCCACGTCGAATTTCGTTCAGACTAAGGCATTTGAGGGCCGATGCTGACAGAATTTTGTCACGCGGAGATTGCCCCTCCGCCAAAACTGGGATGATGACGGGGGATGTGAGACAGACGGCATTTTCCCCCATGTACGTTCACGACCCGGCCATTGACGCGGCAAGGACATAATTGCGAGTGACATAGACAATGATTGCGGGAGAATCTAACCAATTGGTGCAGTACCGCCACCAGTCGCCTTGAATTGACCTGCACTCAATGCTGCTGCGGAACTGTCCGGTTGTACTCCACCAGCAACCGTCGCCTTCGCCTTGCCGCCGGCTTGACCTGTGGTATAGCGACAGCAAGGGAGAACGGCATTATTGCATGAGCACATGAGGGTTACACTGCATCACAGTAAGTAGGCATCATCAGCTTGCTGTACAACAGGACGCAGGCCGCTACCGACGTACTGGATTCGGCGGCTGTCGGCTCCACTGGCGCTGACTCGAGGTGGCCTGGGGCTGGTGAGGACAAGACGCTTGCGAGAGCGGAGGCTGAGGCGCCTTTGGCTGCCGCAGGTTGGGCCGGTTGTGCGCCGGCAGCATCATGCATCTTTGGCTTGCCACCTGACACACGCCAAGGAGCAACAACAGGGGGCAGGGGTGGGGTGTGTGAGCCATGAGCTCCGCGGTGCTGGTACTGAAGCTCAGACAAGGCCATCAGATGGGCAGAGCGCGTTGCGCCATCAACATACTCAGGTCAGGAGCTGACACTTCTTCGTCTGTGGGCCTTTTGTCGCCTGGGGCTTGTACGAGGACTGCTGTCGTTGATGGTAACGCCGTGGCAATCGAATTTGCCTTGCATGCACTTGAATCGGTCGCCTTCGCCTTGCCGCCGGCTTGACCTGTGGTATAGCGACAGCAAGGGAGAACGGCATTATTGCATGAGCACATGAGGGTTACACTGCATCACAGTAAGTAGGCATCATCAGCTTGCTGTACAACAGGACGCAGGCCGCTACCGACGTACTGGATTCGGCGGCTGTCGGCTCCACTGGCGCTGACTCGAGGTGGCCTGGGGCTGGTGAGGACAAGACGCTTGCGAGAGCGGAGGCTGAGGCGCCTTTGGCTGCCGCAGGTTGGGCCGGTTGTGCGCCGGCAGCATCATGCATCTTTGGCTTGCCACCTGTTTGCAGAAGATGAACAAATAAAGACGAGGCGAGAGTAAGCTTGATCTACATTTGTCATCAGATCTTCTTCGGCAACGGGTTCTTACCTGCGTCAGAGCTGGCGGAATCTGCAAGTGGTGTGCCTGGATGATGGCTGGCGTCAATCGAGAAAACACCACTATCCCCGCTGTAGCCTGGCGGAGGTGTCCGGCGGCTGCTTGAGTTTGCATTAAGAGGTGTCGAAGCGAGCGGAGAATACGGCGCGAGAGTCGACGTTTGCAATCTGTCCGTGAGAGGCTCATCCAATAGCTGTTCAAGGGCCGCCTTGTGGCTATCGATATTACGCTTATCATGGGAGCCCAGAATTTGCCTGATGATTCTCAGGGCACCCATCTGCTTTTGGTTGTCATGTGCGTGACGCGGTTCAAGCCAAGCTCCGGGTAAAGCTTCAACGATCTTTGCCAGATACGTCATATCGGGTTCCCTGGGCGTAACGTTGTTGAGATAGTCGTTGATGCGTTCCGCTAGGACCAAGCGTGCGTAGTTGACGGCGATTATGTCTAGAGAGAGAGAGAGAGATGTATTGTATTCATTCATAAATAATAATAATCTGCCTGCAAGTATGCGTGAATTTGAAGAGCACGATCACTGTCGACATACATACCGGCCATGATCTTCTGCTACGCAAGATATGCCAATGCCCTACTGGAAAGCCTAATTGGAAATATTACAGAAGGAAGAGGAGAGGAAGGAAGAGGAGAGGAGAAAGTGAGGATTTCCCACGGTGGGAAATCTTCTGATCACCTCCGCCTCTCCCCTGTTTCTCCTCCTCCTTGCGCAGGCTCGTGCAACTCGGGCGTGCGCTTCCGCGGCTATGTAGCGAGAGAGTTTTAGAGAGAGAGTTTTAGAGAGAGAGTTTTAGAGAGAGAGTTTTAGAGAGAGAGAGTTTTAGAGAGAGAGAGAGAGTTTTAGAGAGAGAGAGAGAGAGAGTTTTAGAGAGAGAGAGAGAGAGAGAGTTTTAGAGAGAGAGAGTTTTAGAGAGAGAGAGAGAGAGAGAGAGAGAGAGAGAGAGAGAGAGAGAGAGAGAGAGAGAGAGAGAGAGAGAGAGAGAGAGAGAGAGAGAGAGAGCGTGTGCGCGCGAAAACGAAGACTGACGCGAGTCAGCGTCTTTTACACTCAATACTCAATCCCCTTACGATCGTCAGCACGCAGTGACCGACCTTCCGATGAGTGAAGAGTTAAGAGATGGTGTAAGGATGCATGGAGGTAAATGAATCGCCCAAGTGTGAGCGACATCGGGAGATGGCCCAGGATGGAACGGAGAGGTGACGATACGAGGCCCAGGTATGTGGTTGAGGTGTGTATTGGATGTGACGAGGATAGAGAGAGAGAGGAGGAAGCAAGGAAGATGAATCGCCCTAGGCAGTGAAGTCCTCCTCGACATCTCCCTCTTCTATCCCTTTGCACGCGAATGCCAAACAGACGGTAAGACATCCAGGCTTTCAAATTTAGATAATTTGAGGGTTTTCAGTGGAACGACGTGGAAAAAAACATAGAGAAAGAGAGAGAGAGAGAGAAACAGAAGAGTTTCGGACTCGTCAGTTTTCGGTTCGCCTTCTTGCTGGGATTGCCATATCTCCCTCCCTTTGACGAATCTCGGTCAAATATCTCTGAATAAGTTGTTTAAAGGTACATGCTACATTCATACTCAAGGAATGTGGAACAGAAGAAAAATAACGAGAAAGGATAAAAATGACCGTGCGTGTAAACAGCACAGTATCAGTCAGAAGCTCTTCCCTCTCTCTTCTGGCTCGGGAGACGGGCGTGAGCCGATAACTGCTCTCAGAGTAACACTCGCCGGCAGTTATATAGGCACCATCAGAGGCTGGAAGGCCGCGTGAGTGCGCGGAGTGGAAGGAGAGGACTGAACAGCGCTGCTCACTTTCCTCCCTCTCCTCTTCTCTCTCTCCTGTCTTTTCTTTTGTCGATAGTGACCCAAATCCTTTTGTGGGGATGTCGCTGTAGTACGTCCTTGGCCGCAAGCTAAAAAGTAGGTGTCTAGGTGGAAGGGAACATACCGCATACTTATTTTGGGGATGTCAATTTCGTCCTTCCTCTCTGTGTCGCCAGCTCCTTCCCTTTTGCATCCAGCCCCCAGTTTGAACTTGTGGGGAGCATTTGGTCCCATTATTGAGCCATGTGCAAAAGAAAGGGGCTCTACAAGGATGGGAAGATGCCTAATATTTATATGGGTTTCTCACCCTGCCCTTCCCCAGCCTCTAGAGTTAAGAGATGGTGTAAGGATGCATGGAGGTAAATGAATCGCCCAAGTGTGAGCGACATCGGGAGATGGCCCAGGATGGAACGGAGAGGTGACGATACGAGGCCCAGGTATGTGGTTGAGGTGTGTATTGGATGTGACGAGGATAGAGAGAGAGAGGAGGAAGCAAGGAAGATGAATCGCCCTAGGCAGTGAAGTCCTCCTCGACATCTCCCTCTTCTATCCCTTTGCACGCGAATGCCAAACAGACGGTAAGACATCCAGGCTTTCAAATTTAGATAATTTGAGGGTTTTCAGTGGAACGACGTGGAAAAAAACATAGAGAAAGAGAGAGAGAGAGAGAAACAGAAGAGTTTCGGACTCGTCAGTTTTCGGTTCGCCTTCTTGCTGGGATTGCCATATCTCCCTCCCTTTGACGAATCTCGGTCAAATATCTCTGAATAAGTTGTTTAAAGGTACATGCTACATTCATACTCAAGGAATGTGGAACAGAAGAAAAATAACGAGAAAGGATAAAAATGACCGTGCGTGTAAACAGCACAGTATCAGTCAGAAGCTCTTCCCTCTCTCTTCTGGCTCGGGAGACGGGCGTGAGCCGATAACTGCTCTCAGAGTAACACTCGCCGGCAGTTATATAGGCACCATCAGAGGCTGGAAGGCCGCGTGAGTGCGCGGAGTGGAAGGAGAGGACTGAACAGCGCTGCTCACTTTCCTCCCTCTCCTCTTCTCTCTCTCCTGTCTTTTCTTTTGTCGATAGTGACCCAAATCCTTTTGTGGGGATGTCGCTGTAGTACGTCCTTGGCCGCAAGCTAAAAAGTAGGTGTCTAGGTGGAAGGGAACATACCGCATACTTATTTTGGGGATGTCAATTTCGTCCTTCC
>Ga0307933_1002010_pt1 | contig 14443 bp, 9 predicted proteins | sample OrgLakmetageno88_FD_201811 | JGI IMG/M metagenome (GOLD analysis project Ga0307933, IMG submission 201811) | Saline water microbial communities from Organic Lake, Antarctica - #88 | ecosystem: Environmental > Aquatic > Non-marine Saline and Alkaline > Saline | place: Antarctica: Organic Lake...
CAGCATCTGCATGGTTTACCGGCAGCCCACGGCGAAGTAAGCCGCCTCTTGCGACCTCAAGAAATGCTATTTCTGTGCGCTTGTCTCTTAGTAACATGCGAGCGCCGCCAGGTCCTGAATAATCACCGTCATCAATAATAGTGTCGCCTACTTTTATGAAGTCAGTGGAGGTGACACCTGCACACATACCCCCAGCTTTTGCTATTTCAGCAGCAAGGCGCACGCTTGTTGATTTGCCATTTGTGCCAGTGATCAGCGCTAACGGGACCGATTTATATGCAGACCAGTTCACACTGCTTGCAGAGGTGATATCGTCTATTGGCCAAGTTTCAGCACTTGGTCCTGTGCCTAAACTAAGCTCGTCATCGTCAGCCAAGCAAACTACATTATGCAACTTAGCTTGCTCAATTAATTGGATTAAGGCGGGGTGGCGCTCTTCTTTAATGCTTTGTTTAAGCGCTTCTAATCGCTCGTCAATATCGATGCTTTCGATGTTAGAAGGTGAGAGCTCTTGAACGCATAAATCCCATGCTAACTCGAGTAAATCACAAGCACTGTAGAGTAAGTCCATAGGTGCAGGGATAGAAACACTTAATCCGCCCTTGTAAAATCGCTGATAGGTATTTTTACCGTAAGCCCAATCAAGCGCATTCTGACACTCTAATAAATGCTTTTGCCAACAATGAAGCACAATTTGCGGGTTTGCCTCGCTAAACAGCACATCGGCAATTGCACCAGGTTCATCTGATAGCAAGTTAGGCCCTGTAAGACGCCTAACCTCGTCTAGTATAAATGCCATTACATTTTCCTCTACTTCATCTTAAGGAAAGCATTAATCAGATTCTTCATCGCGTTCAACTACAATGTGAACTCCTCGTTCATCATGTACGATGCGAGTGCCTTCTTCTAATTCAAATTTATGTTCAACCGGCTCAAAAAGCTTCTCTGGGTAATCTTGTGAAGGGCTTGAGTCGCTATCGTCTGTTTGATTTTCGCTCACGCTGTTAAAATGGACGATTTGTTTCCAGCAGCGCGTAATGTTATCGCCCAAGATGATGAGTAGATCGCCAGGGGCACAGCTTGCAAGGCCAGCTTCAACTGCTTCTTTCTCGCTGGGTATAACCTCAATATCAGCTGAATTTACACCCTTAGCTTCTAGGGTCTTTTTGAGCAACATCGGCACTTCGTCAGGGCCTCTTCCACGTCGATCATCATCGGCTTTACATACAAAGCTATCAAACGTATCGGCCACAATGTTAGCAGCCTCGATGATATCTTCATCACGTCGGTCACCCGGCATTGCCATGACAATTCGGCGTTTTCCTTTTACATCTAAGCGAGAAGCTAAGCTGGCAATAGTTTTTATTGCGGCAGGATTGTGTGCGTAATCTAAGATGACTTTAAACGGATGTTCATCAAAGATATTTAAACGCCCTGGAGCTTGATAGAACGAGGTGTTAAAGATTCGCAGGCCTTGCCTGATATCTTCTAAAGACGTATCAAAGCTATAAGCCATGGCTGTAGCAAACATAGCATTTTGTACATTGTGAGTGGCCTTGCCCTCAATGGTCGCTGGGATTAAATGAGTCCATAGAAGCGGGATATGAGCGCCTTTGTCATAAATGGTGATCATATCTCCATTGATGCCTTTTTCGAGAACAACAGCCATACCACCTTTACGAATATGCTGGCGTACAAGACCGTGACCTGAGTCCATAGTCACGTAGCAAATTTGCTTTGCTTCACAAAATTCAGCCATTTGTAAGCAATGAATATCGTCAGCATTAAGCACAACACAATCTTTTGCTACTTCAACTACAACGCGTTTAATCTGCGCAAGTTGTTCTAGGGTGTCAATACCGCGCTGACCTAAATGGTCGGCAGAGATATTTAAACATGCCCCCACATCACAGGTGCTATATCCTAAGCCACGTTTTACAATGCCGCCGCGAGCAGTTTCCATAATCGCAAAATCAACACTTGGATCGCGTAATACTATTTGTGCCGAGGTTGGCCCCGTCATATCACCTTTTACAGTAAGGTGACCGTCGATGTAAACGCCGTCGGTAGACGTCATGCCAGTATGATATCCGGCACTTTTCATAATACTTGCAAGCATGCGTGAGGTGGTGGTTTTACCATTGGTGCCGGTGATTGCAGCGACTGGAATACGAGCCTTACTGCCAGTAGGAAAGAGCATATCCATGACTTTACCTGCAACATCGCGAGATTTACCTTCACTTGGCGCAACGTGCATTCTAAAGCCCGGCGCGGCATTACATTCGCAAATACCACCGCCAATCTCTTTATATGATTTACTGATGTCATCTGTTAAGAAATCAACACCACCTATATCTAAGCCTATGGCACGGATTGCTCGCACCGCCATATCACGGTTGTCGGGATGGACAATGTCAGTGACATCAATGGCTGTGCCACCGGTTGATAAGTTTGCGGTAGAGCGTAAATAAAATGCTTGGTCTTTGTCGAGTATATGATCTTGTGTATATCCGGCTTCATCGAGTAGGCGCTTTGCTTGCGTATCGAGCTCTAAGCGGGTAAGCACTTTTTCGTGGCCTACACCGCGGCGTGGATCTTGATTCACAGTATCGATAAGTTGTTCGATAGTATGTATACCGTCGCCAATGACATGTCCGGGTACTCGCTTGGCAACGGCTACAAGCTCATTGTTTACTACCAGCATGCGATGGTCGTAACCGGTTAGGAAGCTCTCTACAAGTACAGCGCGACTGGTTCCATGTTGCTGCGCTTCGCCAAATGCAGTTACTACTTCATCGTCGGTGGTTAGATTAATGCTTACACCACGGCCATGGTTAGCATTGAGGGGCTTCAGTACTACTGGATGACCAATTCGCTGAGCAGCACGAACCGCTTGGCGCTCGCTGTAAACCATCATTTGCTGCGGTACAGGTAATCCTAAATCGTTTAGTAGGTTGTGGGTATCTTCTTTATCGCATGAAATTTCAACCGCTATATGCTTAGTTTCACTGGTGATAGTGGCTTGAATACGTTGCTGGTATTTACCGTGCCCAAATTGAACAAGACTGTAGTTGTTTAGGCGTAGCCATGGAATGTCGCGGTCTTCGGCGGCGCTAACTAATGATGCTGTGCTGGGGCCAAACTCTTTGCGTTGGGCCATTTTTATAAAGTCGGTCAGCTCTTGGGTAAAGTCAAAGTCATCATCCACTTTAGCATCAATTGCCAGCTGCACGTTTTTGGGCATCAAATGCGTTAATAAACGTAAGCCTAATACGCCAGCCTCTAAGCCAACATCACGCTGTTGGTATTGATAAACCACGTAGTAACAGCCCTTGTCTTGCAGGCTGCGCGTGCGTCCAAACGTAACAGGGGAGCCCGCTAAATTTTGCAGCTCAATCGCCACGTGCTCCCAAATATGACCTATCCATGTACCTTCGTCTTCGGTTAGGCGACGCAAAAAGCCACCCTCTTCGCCATATGAGCAACCGTGTTTTTGTAATGAAGGGAGAGCGTTAACTAAGCCATCTGTGAAATCTTTGCCAAGCTTTACTGAGGGCCAATTTTCAAGTTCACCAATATCAATTTGGTAACAAATGACGGGAAAATTTGCGTATACATTTGGACCTACGTACACATTTTTGCTGAGTATTTTCATTATTATTGGCACCCGTGATTTAAAATTAAAAACATTGGCAATACAAATTATATTGACGAGTATATAAACCTACATAAAAAAGGCAGCTTACGCTACCTTTGTGTGGTTTTTATCCGCAAACAGCCGGTAAAATAATATCTTGGGCTTTAGCTTACATAAGCTTTGCGTTCGCTAATATCAAAGCGCCCACCAGCGGCTAAAATATGCAGTTTGACGTTTAAAAGTGTGAGGGCATCACCCGAGCGAGCTTCCGCCATTGACGAATATTTAATATCGCTTGCGTCTATTACCGTAATGGCACCGCTACCCACTGAGGTAAATACGTTGTTGTGGTCAATAAAAGCCGCTGTATCTTCATCTAGGCCAATGCCAATTAAAAATGGATTATAACTAACTGCTGATAATAAGCGCGCCAAACGGTTACGCTGATTAAAGTGCTGATCCACTACAATGGTATTGATTAAACCCATGCCGGGCGCAAGATTAACACCGTTTTCTGTAGGTACAATACCGGTACTACCACCGGTAATCATATGTTGCGACACTATCGCAGCGCCTGCTGATGTACCCGCATAATGAACGCCTTGTGCATTAAGTTTACGTATAGACTGAGCAATGGGAGTTCCGCCTAATATAGTCGACAGCCTAAGTTGGTTGCCGCCAGTAATGAAGATACCAGTGCTCTTCTCTAGGGTAGTTAAATACTCAGGCTTTTGTGCGTCGCTTCGCTCAGTAATGGGCAATGAATAGGTTGTTTTAACGCCGAGCTCTTCAAAGATTTTTTGATAGCGAGCGCCAGTGTCGTCGAGCTGCGAAGCAGTTGGGATAACAGTGATAACCGCTTCACTACCGCCACAAAGCTCAACGAACTTATTCAGAATTTCTTGATTGTCTAATTTGTCTTCCGCACCACCAATAGGAATAACGTATCCTCTTTGAGTGCCTTGTATGTCAGGAGATGGCATAGTATTTATTCGAAAGTGCCTTTTTTAATTTGCTGTTGATGTTTAACGTGCCATTGCCCTAAAGCCATAACATGTTCAATTCGCTTATGTTTGTTCAGCATAATGATGTCGGCGTCGGCACCGACTTGTATGCGTCCTTTGTGATGAAAATTCATCAGTTGTGCCACATTGAGAGTGAAAAAGGGTAAGAAACGCTCAATCGACTCACCATTATCCACTAAAGCGTAAAAGATGTCAGTCATTGATTGCGAATCAGCAAAGCTCATATGTTTTAAGCTACCATCGGCGTGGAAATCAGGGAGGCAACCGCCGCCATCAGAGCTTATAGTAAGCTTGTCTTGTGGCAGCTCGTCTTGCTCCATGTAACGCAGCAGGGCATCAGCTGGCTCATAGCCTACATCGCCGGTTTCAAAAGCGGTTACATCTACCCAGCAACCTTTCTTAGCTAATTCGCAAGCTTGTTCAAATAAAAAGCGCTGACGATTGATGTGGGTAGGATTATAGGTGCGAGGAGGAATCTCTGCTTGTTGTAAGGCTTCCTCTATCATGCTCAAACCACGCTCACCGTCGCCTAAGTGTAAGTGCACCATTCCTGCTTTCCCTGTCATTAAGCGGGCTACATGTGCTTCAGAGGCAATTTTTAATAGCTCATTAAGAGTTGGCTGGCTTGAACGATGATCGCTTATGGCAAGTTCACCTACACCAATAATAGGTTCGATAAAAACAATGTCGGTTCTGACCGAACCTGTTAGTGTGGTTAAGGGTAAGTGATAGCCGCCAGTATAACAGTAAGCAGAAAAACCCTCTTCGCGCAATGCGTATACCTGTGCGACCATCGACTCAGTGCTACGCGTTATGTCGTCAGTGCCCAACAATCCTACAGCAGTGGTAACTCCAGCGCTTGTAAAACGGCTCAAAGGAACTGGAGGCACTCGAGTAGAAAATCCAGCTTCACCGCCACCGCCCGTCAAATGAGTATGCCCGTCAATAAAACCAGGCATTACAATGGCACTATCAGCGTCTATTAGTTCATGCTCAATGTTGAGTTCAGGGAGAGTATCACCTACATACACAATTTTGTCTTGAGCAATCATTAAATGCTTTATACCTAAAGCGTGAGGCGAATATACCTTGGCGTTTTTTATTACAGTGATCAAGACTGATGAGCTCCCGTTTTTAACATTAAATTGCTCTGTAGCGAGCGGCGCTTATAATAGACCATAAATGAATAATTGCGCCTACCGGCCATAAAAATATAAAAATGACAGTTGCCGCCAAGCCGTAACAGCCCATTGCAAATATAAAGAATAACAATGCCGCTAAAATTCGACCTTGTACAAGTTGACCTAATCCTGGAATAAATATATTACAAATAGCAGCAATTACATTACCGCCAGAGCCTTGTCCTGACATAAACGTTTCCTTTGTTTTTGAATGAAGTATTTTATGGGTGTAAACATATGCCAATATGGTCTAATGCACAAGCTCGCTCAGCATTTCAAGTACGTTCTATCGCCGAGTTTTCTATATTGCGCAAACAATAAAAGCAAGAATATACTTATAAATTGTAAGCTACCACCACCAGAGTCACTAGGGCTTGGTGCAGCTACAATCTCTGGCGCGATGACGTTAATATCGACACTGTCGCTACTTTGTACGCCAAAAATGTCGGTTGCAGTGAGCTCTAGGGTTATAGAGCCAGGTGTTTGTGAGAACACCACAGTTGGATTAAGACTGCTCTCATTATCAATAGACACTGTATTGCCTGCAGTTTGCGTCCACAACACCTCAATGTCTGGATTGTCATCGCTCACTTGTGCATTGTTAAGGCGAAAGCTTTGACGCGTGTTTACTTGAAAGTCAGCGCCAGCAGAGACCGTTGGCGCAATATTGCTCTCGTCATCTAAAATAGTAATCAGTGTTTCACGCACAGCGCCAAGCAATGATCGGTCCTCGGCGCTCAGTGTGATGCTTAATTGCTCTGCGCTCTCAGATAGTACGTCATCAATAATATCTATTTCGATAAATCGACTGCTGTCATCTCCTTCAGCCCAACTTAACATTTGCGAATTTGAGCCATTGGTAAGGCGATAGTCTTCATTATCAATAGCGCTAATATCATTTATGGTAGCTTGCGCACTAATTGCTTGTTCACTGCCGCCGGTGCGCTGCACTTCAATACTCAAACGGGCTTGGGTTTCTAACACCGTGATCTCGGTTTGACTGAGTTCAAGTACACCTGTATTTGCTGCCGTCCCGATGATGCTCACAAAGGCAATGGATTGCTCGTTGATGATATCGCCGCCTTTTGCATTACTCAAAGTAAGCGCGAACATTTCGGTAAACTCATTAATGCCATCGCTAACCGCCGCAAGCTCTACATACAGACTATCCGGTTCATTTGCCTGCCACTCCAAAGTACCGCTCGTGACCTCAAGATCTTCCTGTTCTGCTGATAGGTAGAGCACTCGGTAATCCACGCTGATATTCCCAGTGCCCTGGCGCAGTACTTCAAAGCGCACAGGATTGTCTTCAGCACTCTCATCGATGCTTTGTGTCCTTTGCGCAAAGCCTACGGTGTCGCTCTGGCTGTCGAGGGTTTCATCTTTTAAAATAAACAAGCCGCCCTGAATATCGCTTGCGAGAATAATACCGCTGGGTAAATACGGGTAGACGCCCCAGTTACCATTAAAAGAAGCATTGTTTGATGCACTGTAGGTATCAAAATATCCAATTTCTTGAGGTGCAGTAGGGTCTTTAATATCGAGAATGGTGACGCCACGCTCATAGTTAGACATATAATATTTATTGCCGCGCACAAACCCATTGTGGTCAACTGCTCGCGTGGGGCCTGTCCATGTGCTGACTAAGCTAGGCCTATTTAAATCACTTATTTCAAAGATATTGATGGTAGTGTTTAAGGAAAAGTTACGCTCATCTAGTTCGTCGTGTACAAAAATGTACTGTTTATCTTCAGTCCACCAACCAGAATGCACATAGCTGACGTTTGGATAGCTTGCTTGTCCCAACTGATTCGCGCTGCTTGGTGAATTATGCTCCCAAAGCCGTATTTCTTGTTCATTGAAATCAACTATAATATTGCACATACCATTATCAGTGGTGTTGCAATCTCGACTAGCACGCACATCGTCAATCAAGAGCGATGATGCGTCGTGGGTATAATCACTGCGAGACGCCGAGTTTTGCCTAAACGCAATATCTAACTCTCCACTGTCGTTCATCGTGTAACTGCGCCATGAGCCTCCAAAATTTTCGCTACCAGTAACGTGTAACAAAGGCGATTGAGAACTCAAAGAGGTGTTTGTGCTGTAATTTACACCGCTGATATAAACGTTATGAGATTGTCGGTCGCTAATATTTCTGCCAACCACATCGATTCTGTCGGGTAAGGCGCTAAGGTCTAGTATGACAATACCTTCGTTGACATTGTCTGCCCCCACATAGGCAAAAGCTTTGAAGCGCTTGCTACTTGCATCATAAAACTGATGCACTTTAATATCGCGCCAGGTGGTTGACTGACCCTGAATAGAAGCAACGACTTGCGGTGAACTAGGCTCACTAACATCTATTATGGCCACTCCTGCTCGCAAACCAATCAAGGCGTATTCACGCATGTTATTTAAATCTACATGTCCCCAAATGTCATTTGCGGTAGCACTTTGCGTTGGCAGTTCTGATAACGGTAAGTGTCCTAGTAAGGATATGTTTCTGCACCTAAAACCTGCCGAGCGACCATCAATACATGGGCTCGCGCTTTGTTTTTGTTGTGATAATTGCATGGCGCTCAGACGCTTTTGGACATGCTCTGAATCTAGGGATTTGGTATCACTGATAATATGAAAACCACGTGCAAATAAAGTATCTACATATGCGCTCGGTACGCCAGTGAGGGTGGTGATGAATTTATCGGGTGATTGGCTTTGGTAATTGTCTAATGAAGTGTAGCCACCGTAAATTTTTTGCGTATCAGACAATAAATATACCAGGGTTTGTTCGTCGGCTACAGCGTAGGTGCCCTGCGCAACAATGATATTATCGCCTTTATTTGCCTGTTGCGCCGCATATGAGATGCTTTTACAGGGGCGAAAACGATTTTTACAATCGCTGTTGTCGCGGCCTTCAGCCGACACAAAACGTGCACTTTCAGCTTCACTATGCGCATAGCTAGTTGTTGAAAAGGCAATGGTGCAAGCGCTTACCATGCTAATAATCGCGATGTGTCTGAAAAACCGCATAATACCTCAATGAAAGTAACCGTACCCTAGTAAACATAACCCATAGCTGAGCAAGCTTCCAATTTTAATACACGCAAAAACACGTAAGAAGATGCAAAAAAATGCAATCGTGCCTAAAATAATAAAAGTTAAAGCGGATAGTCGTGATTTACCGCGTTGAATACTGGAGCATTTTTTGAGATTCAAGCATCCCAATTACCCTAAATGTCAGCTGAGCCTTGGTTCTGGCGGGTTTTGCTATGCTTTTCTTAGGTGTTGCATGATGTTTGGCTATTTATGGCTGCTGGCTGCTTGCTCACCTCAGTCAGATAATCTTGCTCAACGTCCTGTAACTTCGACATTTACAATTGATGTTGCACCGCATTATGAACAACAAACAATCAAATGTGACAAGCGTTTTGTGCACAAAGGCCAACAGTGGCATATTCAGCAACTGGCATTTTTTGTATCAAATATGCAGTATAAAATGGCTGATAGCGAGGAATGGCAAGCGCTTAGCTTTGTAACAAGCCCATGGCAAACGGAGCATACAGCGCTCATTTGGTATGCGACTGGCTGTGATAGCGATGTTGCTCAAGAGGCTCCGGATAACAAACAAGGAAACACCTCACTTATGCTTCAAAGCTCTGAGTTTGAACAAGCACAAGCGCCGGTTCAAATGCGCTTTTCATTATCAGTGCCCTTTGAATACAACCATCTTAATCCGCTTACTCAGTCTTCACCGCTAAATAATCCGAGTATGTTTTGGTCTTGGCGATTAGGGCATAAATTCTTACGTTTAGATATAAACTCGAAGCAGATGCAAAAGCAGTGGTCTTTCCATTTAGGTAGCTTGGGCTGCCAAAGCCAGTCTAGTTTAAGACCACCTGAGCAGCCCTGTTCGCAGCCTAATCGCTTTGAGATTACTCTAAATATCGACAGCCAGAATCAGAACTCGGTATTAAACTTTGACTTATCGGCCTTGTTGGAAAATATCGATATGGCCCGAATGTCTCCATGTATGTTCGATTTATCTGAGCAAGCTAGTTGTGCGCTTTTACTCGATAACATTCAAGATAAGGATATATTTAGTTTTGCAAAGCGTTACCATCAACCGCTTATTCAAGTGAACAAAATTGAGCAGGCACTCCATTGAGTAAATCTAGCCAAGTTAAATCACTCCAATTATTTGCAATTTGCGTTCTGAGCATTGTTTTACTGCTGGGCTGCGCTAAAGAAGGCACGAAGGCCTACCAATGGGATTTACCCGAGGGCTTTCCGCTGCCACAGGTGCCCGAAGATAACCCAATGACCCAAGCAAAAGTAGAGCTTGGACGTGCACTGTTTTATGAGCCCGCGTTATCTGGCAATCGTGCTATGGCTTGCGGTACTTGCCACGAACCGAGCAAGGCGTTCAGCGATGGTAAAGTACGCTCAAGTGGTAGCACCGGCGACACCCTAACCCGAAATAGTTTGGCGCTTGTGAATATTGCATATAACAGCGAATTTACATGGGCACATAATGGTTTATCGAGCATTGAGCAACAAATGATGATTCCGCTTTTTAATGAGCAACCGGTTGAAATGGGCATATCAAATAATTTGCCTAGTGTGCTTAAACGTTTTGATACTAAAGATTACCGCACGCTCTTTAAAAAGGCCTTTGGCGAAGAGGAGCCTAATATCGACAAAATCGTTAAAGCTATTGCGAGTTTTGTGCGCTCCCTGACATCTTTTTCATCGCCGTTTGACGATTATGCCTACCGCGGAAAAGACAATGCCATTAATGAATCTCAGTTACGCGGCTTAGAGCTGTTTTTTTCTGAGCGATTTGAGTGTTTTCATTGCCACGGTGGTTTTAACTTTACCCAGTCGAGCAAGCACGAATTTCAGCCTTTAGATTTGCAGCCTTTTCATAACACTGGCTTATATAATGAAGACGGCAAGGGTGCTTTCCCAGAGCGCGATAGGGGATTAATCGATGTAACGCATCAAGCTCAAGATATGGGACGTTTTAGGGCACCAACGTTGAGAAATATTGAACTAAGCGCGCCCTATATGCACGACGGAAGTATTCAAACCCTAGATGAGGTGATTGATTTTTATGCCGCTGGGGGGCGAGGTTCGGGTATAAAGAACCCTTTAAAAAGTCAGTTCGTGATCGGTTTTAGAATGAATGAACAAGAAAAGCAGGATTTACTCGCCTTTTTGTTGTCTCTTAGCGACCCGAGTTTTGGACAAAAATCTGATCATCATGCCCCTGTTAACCCGCCGAAAGTTAATTAAAGTTACTAGCTTTAGGTCAATTTTTTTGCGCTTTAATCCAACGAAATTTCGAGTAATAATTCAATGGGTTGAGGCTTAGAAAAGTAATACCCTTGAAGTTGTTCGCAATTCATTTGTACAAGAAATTCCATCTGTTGCTCAGTTTCAACACCTTCTGCACAAACGCTAAGATTTAAGTTTTTTGCCATATCTATAATGGTTTTAGTGACCAGTGTCGTGCGTTTTGATATGCCGATGTCATCAATAAATTGCTTATCTATTTTAAGTGTATTGAATTTTATTTTAGTTAAGTAGCTTAATGAAGAGTAGCCTGTTCCAAAATCATCTAAGGCAACCGACGAGCCAAGTTTCGCAAGCTGATCAAAAAACTGATTGGCTTGTTCAAAATTATCTAAAAAGGCGGATTCTGTTACCTCAAATTCAATAGATTTAGGATTAATATTATGTTTCTTGAATGCATTTTTTATAACGTCAATCAAGTCAGGCTCTTTTAAGTCATACGCTGACAAATTGAGCGCTACAACAATCTTGTCTCCATACTCATATTGAAACTTATAAAGGTCTTCGCATACTTTATTGATTACCCAATGAGTAATAATCGTCATGCGTCCGCTTTGTTCTGCGATAGGTATAAACTCATCAGGCGGAATAGTTCCTAGCTCTTGGCTGTCCCAACGTAACAAGGCTTCAAAGCCGACTACTTTGCGGCGTTTATTAACCTTAGCCTGATAGAATAAATCAAATTCCTTGAGCTTAAGTGCGTTAGGAATTGCATTTGCAATATCTAGGCGGCGTTTATTTGCGCTCATCATGTCTCGTTCAAAGACAGCATAAGTATGGTTGCCACTTAGTTTTGCTCTAAACATGGCAATATCCGCGTTTGAAATCAACTGAGAAACTTCGTAATCTGAGTTCTTGGCGGAGGCAATACCAATACTTGCGCCAATGTTTATTTCCCATTCATTAATATGAAATGGCGCACTAAGTGCGTCAGCCACGGCTTGCGCACTCGCCAATGATTGTTCATTATTTCTTGGGGCTACCAACAATATTAAAAATTCATCTGCGCCAATCCGCGATACAACATCAGCAGGCTGCATTAAGTTTTTTAAACGCTGACTAACTTCAATTAATAGTTTGTCGCCAACTGCATGCCCGTGAAGGTCATTAATTGCTTTAAATCCATCTAAGTCGCACGATAACAATGCTGGGTTATCGGTATTTTTATCGATATTGGCAAGCACTTTCGCCGCGGCTGACAAAAAACTAATGCGGTTAGGCAAGCCGGTAAGTAAGTCATAGTTAGCCAATTGTTCCATTGCTTGTTGCTGTTGTTTTAGCTTTTCGGTATGTGCTTTGTTTTTACTCGACTCTTCGCCAATAGTCGTCACCATGCTACTTATCTCTTCGGATAAAGCTTTCACCTCTCGTTTACCAGAGATATCAAGTTTAATAGAGTAATCATTGGTCGTTTTAATACGCCTCGCAAATTCGGCTAACTGCTTAAGTGGCAGTAACATTCGGTAGTTTTGCCAGGAAGACAAGAAAATGATTAGCAGAATGATAACGATTGCAATGGGCACTACACGTTGTAACAAAAGGCGTTTACTTTGTCCAAGCGGCGTAGCAATGTCGGTAATCACCACTAAATAGCCTCTAGGCTGAGCTGTGTCACCAATAACGCTAAGTGCAAGTAAACCACAATCTGTATGCTGCATACCTAACTTGAATTTGTTTGCTTCTAGTAAGTCAGGCAGAGTGTTAACGTCAAAAGAATCGTCAGCCAAGAAGCTTTCAAGGCTCTCGAACTTAGTATCTAAGACTGCGGCGAAACGAAGGTTGTCATAACGCTCTAATTCTTGCAGCGTTTCTGTTAATACGATTGAGTCGATCGTTTCGTTAACGAAGATTTCTGAAAGGTCACCTGCCATATGCTCAGACATATGTTCTACGTCTTGCTCTACAGCATCAAGGTATAACTGTCCATACACACTCAAAGACACAGCAATAATGGCTGTGCAGGCCAGCAAAATGGCGACGCTTGTGTAAGCGGCTAATGAAGAACGGATTGACTTAAATATCATAGCATTTCGTTTATCAACAGGTTGCCAGATACTAATATAAATCCGGTCCCAGCAGTTATGTTATCTATACGAAAGGTATTGTTAAATATACGATTATTGAAAATGAAGTGAGGAGATTAGATTCATGGTCTTACCAGTTATCGATGTGTTTATTCAGAAAAATAAAATAAACAGTCCGACTTTGCGATATCTGCGCGCGTGGTTACCATAAATAGGGTTAGGTGTTTCTTGGTAAGTAACTTACCGTCTAACACTTTGAAAAAATCATTGGGCTGCATATGGTCACGGTCTAGTTTCAAATGTGTTTGAATTTGAGTATCTACCCAGCCGATCAAAGTACCACTTTCTATCCTTTTAAAATTAAAGTGTTCAATGTCTTGTCGCAGGGTAATGTCTACTCCATTCAACTTTTCGGTGCTGTAGCCTATTGAGCTGGTGGTCATTAGTTCGAGTCGCCTTGGATTAAGTAAAAGCTCTAGATCTTGCGTTTGCGTAAACACATGGTGTGAATTTAGATATGATTCAATCCCTTTCAGTGCGGTAATGTCGGCTTCATCGTCATAAGCGCCGCCGGCTTCTATGGTAACAACAGGGCACCCAAATTCTTGCTCCATAATAGAGCCTAAACGAATATCGGTATATACCAAACGATGTGTAAAGTGCGCAGCTAAAGCTTGATGTTGAGGACTATTACTCACACTCACGCTAAACGCAGGTCCACTGCCAGACGTATTGTGAATATCGACTACTGACTCTGGCGCATACTCACGAATCTGCTGATTAATTGCTTGGGCCAGCTGACTCTGCAAATCTGTTTGATTGCGCGAGAAGCATCGGTTTAAGTCGTCTTTACCCGGCAGCATACGATGAGTAAATACAGGCTCGGTTAAAGACGCTACAACTGATGCGATAATGATTTTGGTATCAAACTGGGGTTTAAAGCCTTGTTGCAACAAGCTATATATTGCTTTGATGCCAGAGGGTTCGTTGCCATGCAATAAGGTGACAATTACGCGACATTTACTATGGTCTTTGCCTGGCAGGTGGACTACTGATGGCCCACCTAAATGCGCTAAAAAATCCAAAAGAGTGGTGCCCAGTAAAGCCGGAGTAAAATCATGCACATGATTTAACTTTAAGCCGCTCAAATGGAAGCCCATCTTTTATTGAAAGCTTTTGAGTTCAATTTTACAACCACTTTGCCACCTCCTCACCCTG
>Ga0307933_1002015_pt1 | contig 14398 bp, 18 predicted proteins | sample OrgLakmetageno88_FD_201811 | JGI IMG/M metagenome (GOLD analysis project Ga0307933, IMG submission 201811) | Saline water microbial communities from Organic Lake, Antarctica - #88 | ecosystem: Environmental > Aquatic > Non-marine Saline and Alkaline > Saline | place: Antarctica: Organic Lake...
CATCACTGCCCCCGCGCGCCTTTGGTATGATGTGATCGACGGCATGATCGTATGGCCTTACCCTAAGCGGTGTAGATCGGCCTGACTCCAAGCAGCGCTGGCAACGGTACTTGTCTCGCTTGAGTATAATGTCTGTAGTCCTGACCCACTTTGAGCCGTATCCGCGCTCATGGCGTGATCTATCGCCCCAGTTGGCCTTACGGCTGGCATACCTGCTGCCCTCGTGGTCCCATGCCATGATGATTGCCTGCAGTGCTGCGCCTGGCTTGCGGCCCGCGCCATCACGCTTGCCACCTCGTGCCATGCTATGATTTCCTTTGATTTTTTATCATTCCCCGCGCCACCAATTCGCCGTGATAAAACGACCCAGCCCCAGCGTTGACGTTTTCGCGCATGTGAGCATTTGAGAGCGTGCTGGATTGCCCGATTGGAGTAGCTGCGTATGTGTGGGTTATTGAATTGCGCTGCAATTTGAAAAAGCTATTTCGGGACATATCCCTCAGCTTCTCCCTTGGGCGGATTATGCTCATGCCCTCACTTGTCGGACGTTCGCTACGCGCTTGATCCAAGTAATAACCACATCTTGCGCCATCACGCAACATCTAGTTTTGTCACTCCGTCGCGTGAAGATTCACCGGCGACCGGCATTCCATTGCTGGCGATCATGTTCCACCATACCAATCCATCTTTCGATCCCGTAACTTGAACCCTGAACCCCGCCATCGGGCCGTTGATCAACTCAACTTCGTCGCCAGCGTTGACCCGCATCAATTCTTCTTTTGCTTTTGCAATCTGTTCTGCGCGGGTCGGCAATCCCTGCAATATCCTGATCGTATCAGCCGGTAAGATCACGGGCCTTTCCCCGACGCACATCACGCCCGTGATGATCCGGCGCATCCGCATCACATCCCACTGAGGCTGATATCTGAATTTCGCATAAATGATCTGGCTTACGGTCGGCACCTGGTATTCGATGCGCTTGCCATTCCTGACCCGTACGCGGTCATCCATCGGGCAGAAGGCGTAGACCCCGCCCAGCCTCAAGGATGCGATTGCAGCGGCTTCTTTTCCGGGGATCACACGCAACGGATGCCAGACGGAGCAAGGCGACCCGCCGCGCATCGAGCGACGTGCGGAAATGATGCCTCGCACTGGCTTGTGCGGCACGGCATCCCCGATCTTGAGTTCGCTGTATTTTGTCATGTGACCTGCCATTCTGGCGGGCCGGGTCTTGGCGGGTTCATACATACCGCAATCCGTCGTGATGGGTCAACAGGTCCACAATTGCACAGTTCGTAGGCGAGTTTCTTTTTTACTTGATTCACTGAAAAGACAACCTCGCATACGAACTGTGCAATTGTGGGTTAAATAAAAAAAAATATATATGTAATAAAGACACTTAGCTCAATTCGACAGTTCGTAATGGGAACCCCACAATACGACGAACTGTGCTACGAATTGTGCAAAAAAGGACCACAATTCGTTACGAACTGTGGTCCTGATTACGAACTGTCGACGAACTGTGAAGCCCCTATTCGGGAACATATTCTGACCCAAAAAGCACTTTCTGAGGCGTTCCTCCGCCGTGTTCGCGTGCGATCATTCTCATGGCGATGGTGCCTTCTTTTTCCAGCGTTTCGGTGATCTCCTTCATGTCGCGGGCCTTGATCGACCGGAACCTTTTGAGCATGTCAGACCATCTGCGCCCGCCATCGCATCCAGCGACAACAAATCTCTCGACCGCGTTCATGTCTTTTTCGTGCTGGTTGTCCGATATGTGGCTGGCAATATTTGAGATCATCACACCGGCGCTCCAGCGGGCCAATGCGTGTCCTATGGCGAAATCATGGTCATTGATCACCGGACTATCAGGATCGCGCCCCACGGCGCTGATCAGGGCTATCTTGATCGCGTTTTCTGCCACTCGTCGCAGGATCGCAGGCCCGCCCTTCACGCCTTCGCGCTCGGCGTACTCTGCGCATCCCGACATGGTGGATATGAGCCTCTGGCGAGCCCCCTCTGCGCTATCATCGATCTTTGCTGTGCATATGTCGGGTATGCCCATATTTCCGCTGATCTTGCGCGCAATCGCAGCCATAAGGTGTTCCATCCGCTCCACAAGAATTTCCTGAAACGATACGTCAGGCTCCTTTGGCGCAGCTTTGCCTATCGGGAAAACGAGATAACGCGCGATTGACCCGTCTTCTAGCGACGACGATCCGAACGCAGACCAGAATTGATCTGGTGTCGCCATGCCGAACAGGCACAGATGCGGGCAGTCGATCTGCTGGCTATCCTGTGTGGCGTAGGCCGTGCCTGTGAATAGCGTGTTCGCCGCGCTGTAGAGCTGTGTGAATTCGGTGATTATCTGTTTCGCGTGTGCGCCGGAACCTGGCCCGCCGACCTGTTGTAGCATGTGACCGAATTCGTCCAGAAAACAGACGCGGGCAGATCCGCCGGAAAGCATCTTGATCAGACCTGACCCCGACGCAATGCGATCCTGCCCGATTAGCCCGTCGACCTTCGATAGTCGCATAACTTCTTTTGCAGGACTGACAAGGCTGGTCTTGCCCGTACCTGATCCACCTATGGCAACACTGTAGATGTTCGTGCGCAGCCGCGTTGGGGTTTGGTATGCCTTACCCATGATCGCACCCAATATCGGCAGCGCCACAGCAAGACCGCCCGCCTCTGTGGCTGTGGCGCTGGCATTGTCCAGAAAGGTCGCCAGCTCACCCAATAGACCGGGGCAATTTGCGGCAAAGTCCTTGATCGGGAATTCTCCGGGGTCCGCTGGTATCATCGCCTCATATTCCTCTTTCGTCGGCACCAATGCAGGCTTGATCTTGTCGAAAGAGCGCGTGCCGCTGAATACGGGTGTCGCCAGCCAATTGTCGCGTATTGGGGCGGGCTTCGGATTTTCCGGCGGCATCTTTTCATGCGTCACGTCCTTACGGCCCGCATTCAGTTCTGGATATTCGACCTCCGAACCCTTCTCATCCCTGATGTATTGCCCCAGCCACTCCGCAGCCGCCTCAAAGCTGCAATCCCGTGCGCACATCACCACATCGGCAGGCGTGTACGAACGATCCGCCCCAAAATCCACAATCCCGCCCGGTGTTGCCTTCAGATTTGGGTTGCGCTCCTGAATGGATCGACCAGACCCCGACCCTCGCCAGTACGGTACCGCCTCCCATGCGCCCGGTCCGCGTTGCCGTGATTTGGGCATATCCAGCGCTGGCCACCATTGATCCAGTGCTTGCGGTTCCATTGCCCGATCATTCAAGGATCGTCCGAACGGTTTTTCAAGATCGTGATCCGATGCGGCCGATCTTTCATATTCTGAATTATGGACCTTCCTCGGCGTCTGCCTTTGTAGCCCGATCTTTTTTAATTCCCGATCCATCGCATCAAGGTCCTGCCCCACAAATTCAGGCAGTTCGGATATGTCGCAGTTTTCCAGCGTGTCAGGCGTCAACCATTCGTAGGGCTTGAGCGTGTCGGGATGAATCGACGGCGGCAAAACCGACTGCGTTCCGTGCAAAAGCAATTCCACAACCGGGGAGTAGTGCCGCGTTCCGTCTTGACCTGTCGTGAAAACTTCAGGATCATACCACCGCACGCGCGCTGTTAGCCCGTCCAGACCACTGCCGGGTCGATAGTACCCCATCCACCCCTTCTGACCCCTGCGCCGCACGTGTGACAGCGCCACCGCGTCGGACAGGGCTTTAGCCACGTCTTTGCGGTCTGTGTCCAGATCAAGCCCGATGGCTTTGCCGTGCGCCACGCAGACGCCTGCGTCGGGCCAATCTTCCCATTTCTCGTGCAGGAACTCCGGGGGCATGGCATCGCAGTATTTCGCCCAGCCGGACAGGTTGCCCCATTGCCCGTGGTAGTCACCGGGAACCTTGAATCCCGGCCGCACCGGCATGGCGTGAAAGCCGTTATCGCGCAGGTTTGCTGCGACGGTGTGATATGGTGATGGAGACATTTTTGATCCATCCATATCAAAATGGAATTTCGTCATTTGCACGCCGCCGCAATTCATCGCAGGTGCCTTGAAATATTTTTCCGCAAAACACCTTCCACTGATCCGGTGATAGCTGGCGCAGATCGAACACGCCGATCTGATCGAGGTATGCGCCGCCTTCATTGCCGCCGATCACGGATGCGGTTGCCTCATCTGGTTTCACGGGTGTTTTGGTCATGTAAATCCTCGCGCAGTCAATGCAGCAAAATTGCGCCACTGGTCTGTCTGGTATTTTAATTGAAATGCTATTCGACGCGCGGCTACAAACTGCGCAGGGCCATCCGGGCAACATGGTCATTTGCGCCACCACCCTTCAGGCATTCCGCCATCGCGGTTTTCCGGCCTTTCGCACATGCACGGCATTGCGTCGGTTTCGGTCTTGATCCGGTGCAATGCGCCAGTGACCGACATGCGCGTAAACGGCCTGTCGTGCGCCATCGAAAGCAATATCGCCGCCTCTGCGCGGGACGTGCCCGCATCCGCAAGATCAAGTGCCGCCAAAAGCTGTGCATCGGTCCATTCATAGGCTTTGAATGTTGCGGATTTTCTAACCTTTGGCCGGACCGCCTTTTTGTGAGGTCGCCATTTGTTAAAATTCGTGACGATCATGCTGCACCTCTCAATTCGCCACCACGCGCGCGGACGATCTTTGTAAACTTGCCCTCACGGCGCACGACAACTTCGTCAGGCGCACGCACTTCGGCGCGCCGCTCAATCGCCTGATCTACGGTCGCCGGTGGCGTGGTGCCTGCGTGCCGGTGCCACCACTGCACAGCCTTTTGGCGCGGAAAGCCCGTATGCTCCAAACAGACCCATTCCTTGATCACCCTTCCCGCGACCAGATATTCGACACGCAGACTGACCGGCCTGCTATCGCGCGGATCGTGCCGTTCAAGCGCGAAGTCCATGACCTCTAGCCAATCATCTTGCGCGGTTATGTTCATGATCGCATCGGTGCTTGCGGTGGCCTCGATCTTGATCTCCGGCGGCGGAAACTCGTATCCGCAGCACGCGCATTCCCGCGCTCCGGCGAACACGATCTCTTGGCAAGTCCGGCATGTCTTTGTCGGAGCCTCGCCGTCGCCTTTTCCCTTCGGCTTGTCATCGGGCATCATCACTGCATCGACCGGCCCGTGCTTTGCCACGTTGCCCGCGAAGTCCAGCACAAGTCCGTTTTCCTTGCCGTGTGCCGTGCGCATCGCGCGCCCCGCCATTTGCATATACAGCCCGAGCGATTGCGTTGGTCGCAGGAACGCCAGAAGGTCAGTCGCTGGCGCGTCAAATCCGGTCGTGAGCACATTGACGTTGGTGATCGCGCGTAGTCGCCCCGCTTTGAAGTCTTCAAGGATACGCGCCCGGTCCGCTGGTGGCGTGTCGCCTGTGACCGTCGCCGCGCTGATCCCGTTTCGGGTCAACTCGTCGCGCACCGATATTGCATGATCGACGCTGATGCAGAACAACAGCCACGACTTGCGGTCCTTTCCGAATGCGATGGTTTCGGCAACGGCTTGCCGCGTCACATCGTCGGTGTTGAACCGCGCATCCATCTCGCCCTCGATGTAGTCGCCGCCGCGCTTATGCAGGCCGGACGTGTCGAACACCATATCGGGGCGCTTGCTGATCAGCGGCGAAAGGTAGCCACGCTTGACCAGCATCGCCACAGGGATATCGTAGGCAATGCCGTCGAAAAGAGCGTCGTCGCCCGCGTCCAACCGCCCGCTGTCCAGTCGAAACGGCGTGGCGGAAAGCCCGACGATCTTAACTGCCGGATTGATCTCGCGGATCGCGTCGAAGAACTTGCCGTATAGCGTTTTCGGGTTGCGGGGAATTAAATGACACTCATCGACCACGATCAAATCCACCGACCCGAACTGTGCCGCCTTTTTGGCAACGGACTGGATGCCCGCGAACGTGATCTGCCGACCGGCTTGCTTTGCGTTCAATCCCGCGCTGTAGATGCCCACGGGTGCCGAAGGCCACATCCGTAGCAATGCCTTTGCATTCTGTTGGATTAGCTCCTTGACGTGGGTAACGCAGATTACTTTGGTTCCGGGGTATTCCGTCACTGCCGACCGGATGAATTCAGACAGAATGACGGACTTCCCCGCACCGGTGGGGGCAACAACAAGCGGATTTCCCTTGCCTGCGCCGAACCATGCATAGAGCGCGTCCACCGCCTCTTGCTGATAGTCACGAAGTTCCATCACATGCCCCCAATCGTCTGGTGCAGATGATCCGAAACGCCAAGCGCAATTGCCTGACCTTCAAGCCACGCCCGCGCCTCGGGCCAGCCGCCGCCACTCAGGACGCTCGGCGCGTGGTGCTGTGCCCACATATAGGCGTCGAGCCTGTCTGCGAACTTGAGCCACTTTTCATCCATGCCGGTCTGGTCAAAATACGTCAGATCAACGCCCCAGATTTCGCAGGTCGCGAAGTATTCCAGTTCGGCGATGGCGTCGGCAATGACGGGGTATTTATCTTTCGTTGGGGCCTTCACGTCCCCCACTACGCTTTCGCCGTCATCATGGATCAGCGCGGCGCGGATCAAGTCAACGGTTGGCTTTGGGTGGATCATGAGAATGATCCGCGCGACCCTCCCCGCGTGACCGTCGATCCGGTCATTCGTGTGCGCAAGTTCTGGATTAGTGTGCCAGCGTCTTACAAAACCGGCGCGGAAAGCTTGGTAAAGGCTCATGTTGCACCCTCCGCCAAGAGGCTGTCCGCAGACGCTTCGGCTTCGGTCAGGAACTTCGCAGCCTGTGCCGCATATTCCGGTTTCAGTTCGATCCCGAGATACCGACGACCCATCTTGAGTGCCTGAAAGCCGGTGCTGCCGATGCCGTTGAACGGATCAAGAACCAGGTCGCCGGGGTTGCTGTAGAGGGTGATGCAACGCTTGATTAGGTCCAGAGGCATGGGGCATATGTGACGATCATCGTCGTCAGCTTTGAACCGACTGTTTAGAACATCCGTCATGTGAGTATTCATCCAGACGGGTGACGCCCACTCCTGCCACTGATCGAGGGGGAAGTGCGCCGCCTCAGCCAAACCATCCAACAGGTCCGGCGAAATACCTTCGATCATGCCTTGCGTCAAAAGCCGCGCGGCGTGGTCCTGTGCAATCTGTTGAGACGCTGCCTTTTTCAGTTTCTCGACATTCGCTCCGGTATCCACTAGTTCGGCGACTTCGCCACCATATGCCTTGTAGAACCGCCGTGCATCATCGCCGTTCTTATCGACAACATGCTGCACAGGATCGCCAGCCTTAGTGCCTGACGCATCTTTGCGCATTACGAGGATGTATTCAGGCATTCCGGGCGCGCAAACGCGAGAATTTAGGCCGATATTCTTGTAAAGAAGTCTTTCCGGGTTGGTCTTGCTGCGCTCGCGAACCGGACAGCGCCACACGGTCGTTCTGGCCCGCAAGACGAACCCCGCCTTGCGGTAGTTTGCCAGCAGCATATCGCTGACAGGATACAAGCCGCTTTCTCCTGTTTCAGATGATCCAGAATAGAAAACCGTATCCTTGACGTGATCGCAGACAACGGTGCCCGGCTTCATTACGCGGAACATTTCATGCGCCAGATATTCATGGTGCGCGAAGAACTCTTCATGGGAGCCTGCGTTGCCCATATCTCGCTCGCTGTCGCTGTAGATATAGAGTGCGGAAAACGGCGATGAGAAAACGGACGCGTCAACACTGTCGTTGGGAAGCTGTGCAAGAATTTCAACACAGTCTGCGTTGTAAAGGCCCCAGCCCTTGCCCTGATATTCTGGTTTCATTGGTTCATACCTTTCATAAATTCCGGCAGTTCGATATTGGTCAGAACGCCATATTTTCGGCGCAATTGTGCGTTGTTTTGAGCGCCCGCCATTGCGCGTGTCATCGCCAGCTTCATGCGGTCGTGATCCGCGCTCTTGCGCTGCACATTCCGCCAGATTCCGGTCTCTGTTTCGGCCATGATCACATGGCAATCGACGGTCTTTTTTTGACCGAACCGCCAAGACCTGCGGATTGCCTGATACCATTGCTCATAGCTGTGCGAGATTGACGAAAAGACCTGACAGTCGGCGCGCTGCAGGTTCAGACCGAACCCCGCCAGCTTCGGCTTGCTGACCATCACGCGGGTTTTTCCGAGCGCGAAGTCTTCGAGGTTCTTTTCTTTTACGTCCAGTTTCATTGACCCGCGCACTTCCACTGCGCCGTCTATCGCAGCAGTCAGGGCCGCGCTTTCGTCGTCGCGTTCGCACCAGACGATTGCGTGTCCATCGTGCGCGTTGGCAATCTGTGCCGCCGTGCTGACCCGCTCATCGAGTGTCAGAGCCTTTTCTTTATGGATCGACGTTGCGGATTGATCTGGGATACGGAAAAGCCCGTCACCAGCGCCAACTGTCAGGTCGACTCCCACGATGTGTGGGATGATTGTCAACGGCGGCAAAATAAAGCCTTCGTCCTCACCACCAAGATCAGACGGCAGAGAAGCCGCCCTTGCCCATGATGCGACCCATGCCCAAAATGAATCCCGTGCATGGCCTTTTAGCCGATATTTACCCATGCCCGTCTGATCTGTAATGAACCATCGCGTCAGCATTTCGGAGCCGGGCATAACCCCCAAGAACTCGGAGTGCTGCCCGATCTCCATGTGATCGTTTGGCGCTGGCGTAGCGGTCGCAGCCAAGCGATATGGCGTGTTGCGAAACGCCTCGACCAGCGCCCGCTTGGTGCTGCCGTTAAATGATTTCAGGATACTGCTTTCGTCCAGAACCACCGCGCCATAGCGGCCCACGTCGATATCTTTTAGCCGCTCATAGTTGGCGATGTGGACGCGATCAGACCCGGCAAAGCCCACGCCGGGGATGAACACCTCCGCCCCCACGTCAAACGCGGCGCACTCGCGCTGCATCTGACGCGCCACGGCAAGCGGCGTCAGGATCAGGGATGGCTTTCCCGTTTCCTGTGCCGCCTGATCCGCGAACACCGCTTCGCAGCCGGATTTGCCCAGTCCCGTGTCAAGGAACAGGGCCGCCCTGCCCTTGCCCAAAGCAAAATCAACGGCAGTCCGCTGGTGATCGAACAGCCGCGACGGCATGTTAGATGGGGTGAACCCGACGCTTTCCGCGCTAGTCCCCTTTGTCGCAATGAACTTGCGATATTCCTGCAAATCAAACATCGGCCAATTCCTCCGCAGATGCGCGCATACCCAAGATCGTCGCGCTCATCTGGATTGTCGTGTCGGATTCCGAGGGCCTGATCTGGATCGCGTCGAGGTCACGGCCATCGGCAGATGCGCGGTCGATTGCGATACTGTTGACCTTCAGACCTACCAGCGCATCGCGGATGTATTTCGCGTTGAACGATCCGGCGAACTCCGCACTCACTTTCGCGTCAACCTCGGCCCTGCCCGCATGGAGTACCCCGCCAATCGGACGCCCGCCACGCAAGATGATCCCATTTTCAAGATCACATTTCAGGATCAAACTGCGCGCTTTTGTGCTGTCCACATCCGCACCGCACCCCGCAACGTCGATGCCGTTTGTCATTTCGGCATGATCGACGGATGCGATTTCAGACCAGCTCGGGAATTGCGCCATCATCTGCCGCATGTTCGGAAACTTCCCGTCGATCACCTTACCCCAGACCCGTACCAATCCTGCATCAACGCACCAGCCCATTTCGGTGATGATCGCCTTCACGGTGTCGCATTTTTCGGCAACGCTCAGGATCGTTACAGCCGCCGCCGTTGGTACGATACCGCCCCCGCCGACTGTCGGCACGCCTGTCAACTCCGCACGGTGCGCAACATTTCCGTTGGTTCCCCACGCAGTCACATCGCCTTCGCTTTCATCAAAGAACGCCCCGACGAGATAGTATCTGGTTTCCTCTGTCGATGCCGCCGCCGTGCAAAAACGGAGGGCATGGCAGAACGCAGGCGCGTCCAGCGTCACCATATCCCCTTCGACGCGCCGATAGTTCGGGTAGTCGCGAGTATCCATGACCTGCAACGTGATCCGGTTGCGCCCGCTGCTGATCTTGGCATCCTTGTCCGACACGTCGATGGTGACTTGCGTTGCCTTTGCGGCGCTGACGAACTTGGTCAGGGTGGCGAATGGTATGCACGCCGCGCCTTCGATTTCGATCTCGGCAGGCACGTCCATTTCAAACGTGGTGTCGCCATCGGTGCCGACGAGCGTCACGCGATCATCGTTTGTGACCATCTTGATATGGGTCAGGATCGGCACCGGTGTCTTTTGCGGGATAACCCGACCAGCGACGGCCATAGCGGCGTTAAACGCCTTTGTTTCGCATGTGAATTTCATTCCGCAGCCCTCACAACCTGAGCATCTGGACCGGCATAATATACGCCTAGCCCGTCCTCTGTGATCATGCCGTCAGGTGCATCAACTTCACGCCAGAGCACTGAGATGCAGGACGTGGTTCCGCCCTTATTGAGCCGCACATAGCCTGCCCCGTGTCGCGCATATACGCGGCCATCGCGTTGCGCGATCTTGACTTGGCGATAGACGCCCTTGCTGTGGACGATTGCTTGCCCTTCGGGGATGTCCGAAAAATATTTCACTCTTGGTTCCTCTCAAATATCTGAATGTGTTGCGCCATCGGTCCACTCGGAACCGTCTGACATTGCGTAGGTGATGGTTTCGGCTTCGGGGTCTGCGTCGATCTGTTCGCCAGCGACCAGCGCGGGCAAAAACAGGTGCGCAGGGCAGTCCGCGCCGCGTTGCTGACTGTCTGGTCGTCGGGGCGCGTCAAACCGCTCACAGTGCCCGTTCCCGTCGCTGGTGAACGACCAGTGCAGGCAGGAACGACAATGACGCCGTGCGGGCTTGGCTTGGTGGCAAACGTCGCTGTGCTTGCAAAACCGGCAGGCGCGCCGCTGTGACTTTGCTTGTGGGCGCGCAGCCTTTCTGACCACCCCTTGATGGCCAGCACTCGCCGGACACGTCCTATCGGCTCATTGATAGCGTCTGCCACCGATCCAATATTCGTGTCCCACTCTATGGCTGTGCAATGCGACCAAATACGCAGGGCCAGCGTTTCTGTTTTCGGATTAAACCCCATCACGCCACCGCCTTTCCGGCGTCGTCGCCATCGGCAGAATGCGCGGCCAGTAGAGCCGCCAAGTGATCCCGGCCAAGATACGCGGTCAGACCGCCGCACTTCTGGCATGTCAGGTGGCCGTGGTGCATCCCGATGGGCCTGACGCTTACGCGCGCTGTCTTGTGACCGCATGTGACGCAAGCGCGAAACGTGCCGGTCAGCTTGTCGATAGTGACGATTTTACCCTCGATGGGCGCATAGATATCGCTCATGCCGCCACCCGACCTTCAGCGGCAACCGTCGCGACCACCTGCAAGATGATGAATTCAGCGCCGGGTTGCAGCGCAGACAGAACATCCGCTTGGTCCTTTGCCAGCTTTTTATCCGCGTACTCGAACGGGAACTTCGACTGGCTGATCCGTCCGCTTTTCGGATTGCGTTTGAACACGAACCAGCCACCGCCGATGCGTTCACCAAGTTCGGATCGCGCTGGCACTCCAGCGGCCAACCAAGAATTGTACTTATTGAAAGATTTAGATTTAGCCTCTTTCGAGACGCAGGTGTCCTGTGCCATTGAAGAACCTCCATGGCTGAATTTCAGTTTTATGGGGAAAGGGACGCCGCCTAGGTTTTTCGGACGCTGGCGGCGTCCCGGCTAGATCAGCCCGTGCGCTTCCACGGCGCTGACTTGCCGCCTTGATCGGATTGCTGACCTCCGCCCGACTGATGCTGCGGTGCCGGACCATTCAGGGGCTTGAATGCATCGCCAGCAATCTCGTTCTTGTCGCCATAGCTGTCGGTCTTGATCGTCAGTTTGACGCGGAACGGGATGCCGTGCAGCGCTTCGCTGTCGGTCACGGACGAACGCAGCTTGCCGCACGCTTCGCACAGGCTATTGAAGCTGCGATCCGCGATATCCTTTGCAATCGTGTTGTCGTTGACCAGATTGAACATATTGAAGAACCGACGCCCGGAATGTTCGCCGTCCTGAATTTCAAACTCGCAGTTCAGGTAAGCGTTCTGAGGCTTGTTCTTGCTCTCTTTCATTTCGCTTTTGACCAGCGCCGCAACGTATTCACCGGCGGGAACAACGCTGCTCGAAGCCGCTTGACCGTTCGCGCTGTCCTGAATGCCATTAAGATTTGCCATGATAGTTCTCCTTGGAGTTTAGGCCGCAGCCTGTTTGGTTTTGGTTTCGGGGTATTCCGGCAGGTACTGCGCAAGCGCGGCATAGCCTTGCCCCGCGTTAATCAGTACCTTGTCCGGGAAGTTGTAGCCGGGGCGCTGCTTCGCCATGAATGCGGGGCGCGGCGACAGGTTCAAAGTGCGCTGGCCTGACCCTTTAGCCTTGGCAACATAATCGTCTTTCTTGCCAAACGACTTCTTTTCGCGGTCGATGGTGGTGATCTGGTTCAAGAACCCCATCACGTCGCATTGCTCACGCACCAGCGCCTCTGCCCGCTTGTGCAGGCGCATGGTGTAGCGGTCATAGCTGTCGCCTGTCGGGTCCTGAAACGACTGGACGCTTTCATGCCCAATGATAATGACGGCCATGTTTTTGTTATCGCGCAGCCATTGAAGGCCGGAAAGAAATTCAGACCAAAGGCTGTCGGCTTCAGTATAACCTCTGCCGTATCCGGGTTCCTCAATCGACTTCCAGTTGTTGCGCGCGCAGACCTCAGCCCAGATCATCGGCTCAAGGCGCGTCACACTGTCCAGAACAACGGTTTTGAATGCGTGATATTCGGTCGCCAATTCAGTGATTGCCGCTTCAACATCTGCATATTTAGTCAAAGGCCCTTCGGAAAATGACATCACACCAAGCCCGTTTGCGCCGTCTTCTGTCTGGATAAAGATCGCGTCGGGGAATTCCGACGCCAGCGTAGTTTTACCCATTCCGCCGGTGCCATAGATGCACATGATCGGCGTCTTTGGTTTGTCCTTTCGGACTAGGCTTTGAAGTGAGATAGCCATGGCATATCTCCTTTCTCTGGTTACATCGTCCAGCCTGCCAAGACCCGGCCCGATGTGGTGAACCCCGTCTATGCGGGGATTTCTGCGAAGGTAACGACAACCGCGCCACCTTTGACCTGCGGCCCGTGTTCGGGTGTCGGATCGAATTTCTTGTCATTCACGCCAAGCGCATCCGCGATCCCGTCAAACATTGCTTTGCAATTGCCCATCCGGTTGATCCGATCATCACGGGCGCTTGGCGGGTGAAATGTGACCTTCACCGGCAAAACGTCTGTCATTGGTGTCAGGCCCGCATCCCACGCGATCCTTGCCGCTTCGTCGCGGGCTTGCTTGGTAAAACGGCCTCGCTTCGAGTGACTGCCCCGTGCATTGGTGCGCACTTCGGGCTGGGGCCAAGGGAATGTTAATTCGATCCCGCCCATCACAAGCCCGCTTTCGTGAAATATTTTTCCGACTTGGCTTTTAGGGCATGATGCGCCCGCAGGGCTTTCGCCGCCCGGACCTGATAAAAGCGGGCGGATTGGGAGATCATGCCGCCGCTCCCTTCGCATCTTCACCCCATACGGAGACGGGAACGGCACCATTTGTGATGCGCTCGATCTTCAAGGCCACCCCAAGAGAAGGACGCTTGATGCCGGATATGATCTGCGAAAGGTACGGCGCGCTGATTCCGCATTCCTCCGCAAACTTTGCGCGGGTTGCGCCCGTCTGGGCGATATGAGTTGTGAGTTTTTCCATGAGCAACACTTAGCCATTAGCTAAGTTAAGCGCAAGAGAAAAAGTTAGCTATTCGCAAATAGACGATTTAACCGGGTGTGGCAATAATATTTGCCATAAGCTAACTTTTTGCTTGCGTGTATGTTAGCCATTAGCTAAGTATCACTCCAACGCACACTAGCATTGGAGAAAACCATGACCATCACAATCTACGCATTCACCGACGACCGGGCCCGCCTCTTGGAAAAGAAGGCGACGTTTTGGAATGACACAATTTCACCCGAAGCGGTTGCCGATATTTGGGAAAGCGAGGGCTTTATCGTCACTCGTGAAGTTGATGAGTGATTTGATGACCATCCGCCACACAATCAAGGCCGTTCTGGCCACGCGCAACCTGCAACAGATGGACGGCTACTGTGTCTGCGCATCATGCAAGCGCGATGATCTGGACCGCAATCAGATCGTGCCGAACGGGCATGTAAATGCGCCGCTTTTGGCGGAATATGTTGAACGCTTCGATGGGGCGATCTGCTGGGATTGCTACGATTACACCGATCCCCTTCCCAAGCCTGCAATTCCCGCTGGACACGTCAAATGCAGCACATGCGCAGATACACTGA
>Ga0307933_1002017_pt1 | contig 14384 bp, 9 predicted proteins | sample OrgLakmetageno88_FD_201811 | JGI IMG/M metagenome (GOLD analysis project Ga0307933, IMG submission 201811) | Saline water microbial communities from Organic Lake, Antarctica - #88 | ecosystem: Environmental > Aquatic > Non-marine Saline and Alkaline > Saline | place: Antarctica: Organic Lake...
TGGCTACCAAACTGCACGACATTCTGCAAGCCGTACAAGCGGAAATGGTCTCGCAAATAGCGGTTATTGCCACTACTACCAATAAGAATGAGCAGTCGTCATTTTCAACAACAAGACGGTCCGGAACCAAACGGCGGCGTGAGGAAGAGACCTTATCGGACAGCAACTGCCATGATGGCCCGAGCACGAATGTAGCTACAACAACAGCAACGACAGCAACAACAACAACAGCCACCAACTGCCCACTCGATTACTTTTTCTACCACGGACCACGCGCCAGCAAGACGTTTGTCACCAGTAATTGTACGCCCCACACGGATCGAGGCTACCTCGTGGCCGTTTGCTTGGGCAACCACGTTCCGGGCCTGCAAGTCTTGCCTGCTACTGCTACTAGTGGTAGTACAACCGCAGACTACGTGTGTCCCGAAGAGTCCACGCGACACGCGGCCTTGTACTCGCAAGCTGACACGGCGTGCTCCAATCGAATCTGTATCCTGGCGGGAGATGAGTGGCGTCGGACGGATCCGGATACGCCCGTTCAAGCGTGTGTGCATCGGGTTCGGGACGATCTAATGGCGGCGCGCCTGTCAATTAGCTACGAGTTGCGAGTATAAAAAAGTACCAAGGGAATTTATTTAGGATGCACTCACACGGCCCGACCCCCTTTTTTACTTCTTGCCGTTGTTGTTGTCGTCCGTAGAATCAATAGCCCCGTAATGCACACGAATAGTTCCTCCCATGGTTGGAGCGTCCTTGACGTAGTCGGGCAACGGTGCTTGTAAGAGACCGGCTTCCACCAAAGCTCGCATTCCAGCAAACACGTTGGAGCCTTGGAGGACGACGCGGCACTTGAACGTGTGCTGTGGCAGCGCTTGCGTGTCGCTCCAAGTGTCCAGCCAAGCAGCGGCTGCCGCCGACGTTTGGCCCTTCCAGTCCCAGCGTACATGCGTTCGTACTGGACAGTCTTGGGCGCGTCCAAAGGCATCGTCTCGGTCGCGCTTGCGGCTTTCCGCCAGAGCTGCAGAATGGTCCACAATCGTGCCAGCCTTGTTGACGGCCACCAAGGTAGCTTGGCCGTTGGATGCAGTCTTTACTAGAGCCGATAGGTTTGCCACTTGACGACCATGCTGGGCTCCAACTTGGAGACGAGCCTTGTCTGTGCGTCGGCAAAGCAGACTGGACGTGGCTGCGCTCTGGAGTGCAGTAATGGGGTTTTGAGCTTGTTCAGCAGCCGCGTAGCTGGCAAAGCGACCCATGGCGTTTCTGGCTTCCAAGTCACGGGCTTGCTTGAACAGCTCGTACGGTTCCGTTCCAAACAGTTCCCCGAAACGTTGGGAATCATCGTCTGTAGAGAGAAGGTTTAGAACAAGTTGGAGGTGTGAGAGGCAATAGAACAGTTGGATCGTCTCCTTGTGAGAAAATTGCGCACTGCACTGCACGTACCTTGCGAAGCATAGCCACCCACGACACTGCACGTCAAGGTAGCTTCCAGCGCCGACACAATGTATGGTGTAAAGGGTGATCGAGACGCCGCTCGACTGGCCGTCAAGACGATCAAGGGGGACTCGGGTGTAACGACCGCCACGAACTCTGTACCGTTCTTCTTTTTCTTTTCGCCACTCACGGCGCGATTCACTTCGTCGGTCAAGTCCAAGGAGCGACCCACATTGATTTGAATCCAAATAGCCGTTACGGGTTCTGTACGAATGGTCGCGTACACGCGGCATTCGCTGTAACGAACAGCACGGACATCGTCGTCAATGGATCCATCGTAGACGGCCAAGAATTCCTTTTGCACGGCCCGCCGCACGTCTTCCAAGGCTGCCGCCGACACTACGGGCATAGCTGGGCCTGCCAATTGGTATACTTGGTAAATCTTTTTCTTGCCCCATATTGTCGTGGTACGAGACGAAACTTGCAAATGAACTGCTTCCAGAAGGTTGGACCAAAAGTCCATCTTGACGAGTTCCTTGTCGAGTTGGTTCTCGGTCGTTGCGATTTCTGTTGTGGATTCTTCCGTGGCGCTCAAGAGACCATCTTCACTGTCGCTAATGAGTGCCGTGCGAGTCGCTTGTTTCGTTGTCATGGCCGCGTTACTACTGTCGGTGTGTCTCGGGGGTGGAGGCGGCATTTCCTCTCGCGCCTGTTGTTGGTGCTTTCTGCGAGCACCCTTTATCTTGCGGCCCTTGCTGGAGGAGTCGACCGGTGACTGCTGGTGCTGCTGCAGCTTTTTTGTTTCACTAAACGCGCTTTGAAAGGTTTGATCCAGTGCCGTGACTATTTGCAGAATCTCAAAGCCCGTGCGACCGCGTGTCGTGGTTGTCTGCTGGTCGTCGACGCCAGCCGTTGCCGCCGCGAGCCTGGTTTGCATGTCGTGCACCAATTGCTGCTGCAATCCTCGTTCTTTGCGACCCTCGCACATGGCAGAGGATGCCAAGGACTCGAGAGAATCTCGCAAGACATTGGCAGCGTCGTGCGACGACGGCAATAGCGACAGCGTGCGATTCAACGTTCGAACTTGTGCGGGCAATTGGCTGCTCGTAATAGTAGTAGCAGTCGCAGTAGCAGTAGTAGCGGCAGTGCCGTTTGCAGCGATGCCAGTTGCCGAAGTGTACCGCGACGCGATTCCAATCGTTCCTACGCCCGGCATGATGCAAAGTATACTATCAAGATACGCGTTCAGTTACTGTGTAGGGGCAAGGAGGTGTAGTTGATCGAGGCAGTGGCTGTCGACTGAACATCCCATTGGGGTAGTAGTGTGCTGTGTGCTCTCTTTGAAAAACTTGACGTTCCGAGTGAGCGGTCTTCGGTTCTTTGTCTTTATCTTTTGTATTCGAAATCTATCGCTCGCCAAGCCGATCCAACGTCCGTCAGAAGTACTGTTCCAGTCTTTCAGAAACTTCGAAACATTTCCAATCGTAATTTTTCCTTGTTCACATTAAGAAGCAAAGAACAATCGAAGTCGACCATGGCCACCACCAGCGCACTACTGATACTGCTTTCGCTTTCGCTGTTGGCTACCACAGTCGCGTTTGGACCCAAGCCACTCCCAATACGTTCGACGCCAACATCATCCACTACTGTAGGCCGCTTGGTATTATTGTTCTCCTCGCCGACCGCCAACGATGAGTCACCACCACCGCGGCTGCCCGCAACAGAAGCAATGGCAATGGCAATAGATCCCAAAGAAGCCGTCAAAATCTTTGGACGGCTGGCGGAAAAGTACATTATGCTGGACAGTTCCGGTGGGATGTGCTGCTACTCGGCCTGCAGCGACTGCGAGTACCGCCTGCCCGGTGGCGGCTACATCATGGCCGACATGTCGGCATCACGCCCCAAGTGGATTCCCAACTACGATTACCGGTCGGCCAATGGCAAGGAACATTCCACAGTGTGGAGCAGTGCTCTCTTGTTCAAAGAAGGTCCTGCCGTGACCAAGGAAGCCTTTGTGACGAACGTGGTAGAGTTAGGCTACGCGCCACCTTTGGGTGGTCCGTACGTGGGAGCTTCGGCGGCCGAGATTGAGGATACGACGGCTGCGGCAGCGTTGTTTGATGTATTGGCCGAGGGGAAGAAGAAATTGACCAAGCACCGCATGAGTTTGCGACTCAAGGAGTTGGCTGATGGTGAAGAAGGACTGACGTGGGCGGGCTTTTCATCCGCGCTGGGACTGTAATGATAAAGACTCTCTAGCTTGCGAACGATGGCTTATATATATGTAGTCTTATTCCATGGCTCTAAGTTTGCCTTTCTAGTTTTCTATTCTTCTTCGTTGAAAGTCTTTCCACAGCCATTGCAGCGATATCGCGTTACCACTTCGTCCGCCCGATCTTTGGATCCCCACGTTTCGCCTTTTCTCATGTCCCCTGAACGATTGGCGCTCGAGCCTACAACCTCCACCTTGTGACTACCACACGAGCAATGGACGCCGTGACTGTACGGGGAGGGGTCTTGCGCCAGACTCGAGATGTCTTGTGGACTCTCCTCACTTTTCCCTTGTGCACGTTTCTCATCTTGATCGATAATGACATTCCAAATGGACTTGCGCGAGCCTTTGCGTCGTTTTGAAATGTCTTTCGAACGATCGCGGCTGTCGATGGAAGGCTGCTGCTGCTGAGCAGCACGATTCATGCGTTGCGTCAGGCTGGCCTGCAATTGTGCCTGTTGGTGCTGCGTGCGCAGTAGACGCTCCGGAAGAGGAATGTCCCTCATAAAACCACCTTCATTCTTGTCGGTTATCCCCTTTTTCGATGCTACTGCAGGTGATGCTCTCTTGCGCCGTTTCTTGTTGAGGTCGTGCAGTATCGCCAAGGGGTCGTTCGAGTGAGCCGCAAACGCTCGTGCGGATTGCTCCGACAGTTCTTGCTGCAGTTGGACAAACGCTTCGGCAAAGAGCTCTTGCATGGGAATTAACTGTGCATCCAGCTCGAGTTGGTTCAAAATCGAAACACCCGCAGGGTTGGCTCGCACCGCACTTGTCGTGTAGTAATGCAAGACACAATAGGCCTCTGCGGGTGGCGCCTTGAGATTGCTCTTGCCGGCAGAAGAAAGAGCCGGTGGCTTTACCGTCACCGCAGCGGGAGTCTGAAGGCAAAAGGAGCACAGCGGACCTTTCCTTTCTCTCTCTTTGCGCTGGTCTTGATCTTTGCGGGGACGTTTGCGCCTTGTTGCAGCTGAGTCCTCCATGGTCCAATCGTTTGGTGGAGAGAAAACAATTGTGCGTTATTGTGCGGAAGAGAAGAGAAACGAACAAAATTCACGACACTGAAAATGTCCCAGATTGTCTTTACTTAAAGCTGCCACCGCAAGCTGACGATTTTTGAAAGTTCGGCTAGAACAACGCGGTCGGGATATAGATGGGAAAAGCTCTTTGGCCCATGTATGCCCCTTGCGAGCTCTGCGATTCATGAATAACGACCACCATCGACGATGACCCTCTATATTGGCGACCCTCGCTCCTTTCCATTGACGACGCCTTGATGCAGCCTGTCGTCGTTGCGAAGAGAGACTGATCAATCATGATTGGCATCCTACACCAACTGATGGTCGCCTACTCGGAGATTCTCCAAGAGGCTCCAATCACGACAAAGGCTGTTACATCCGCCATTGTCTATACAATAGGCGATATTCTTGCTCAGAGATCTGAAGGCGCAAAGCGAATAGATCGATTGCGCGTACTGCGGTCCTTACTAGCCGGTGGTCTAGGCCACGGACCGCTGAGCCATGTTTGGTACAATTGGTCCGAGCAACTGTTTGAGTACCTCGGGTGGTACACCTGGCATTCCATACCAGCCAAAGTATTATGTGATCAGCTGACATGGTCTCCATTTTGGAACAATGTCTACATTCTCATGATTGGGCTTATGAGCTTTGAAACCCTCGACGCGATATGGAAGGATATTCGGCGTACGACCGTGCCGCTCATTGTCAGTGGACTCAAATTGTGGCCCGCCGTGGACTGCGTCACGTACGGCCTCATACCCGTGCGACATCGGTTACTGTGGGTAGACATGGTGGAGATTGCGTGGGTTACTATTCTGGCGACACAAGCTGCCGCTAGCAAACAACTCCACCACGAGAAAGTATCCGTCGGCAACAAGGCTGCACACCATGCTACAGCCAGTATGCCACACGAGGAGGAAGAGGACGGATACGAATGCGACAAAAGTGTTGGCAAGGGAATTGGACATTCAATGGATCTTACTCACAGACATGCCAAACGACATCCTCCCCACAATGTGGGTGTGGATCAGAACGATGAGAAAGAAAATTGCGAAAGCAATACTGAAAAAAAAGGTGCGGGGCATGCAACGGAGCTGGCTCACAGACACGGCAAGAGACCACAACAACAGCAGCATCGGCTATGATCGAATGCAGAGCGAGTGCGTTAGTCCTACTAGCCCACAACTTATAATTCACAAACGATTTATTTTGAAACAGGTTTTATCGAACGACGTATAGCGATTGCGACTCGACACAACAGTAGCTAGCTTAAAATATGGATCTAGCGTATCATAGTCGCCTACATACCGGTACGTATGTTTAAAGCAGCTGCTAGAGTCCCACGGCTGCAATGTTCTAGATTCTTTACTCCTGACTCGTGCCCGATTCTTGAGCTCTGCTGCAAAAAATGTGAAGCCTTGAGAAGCATTGGCCGTGTTGAACTACCTCTATCGTTGGCGATTTCGCCGACCCGGCTCCCGCGACGTACCGTGTCGTGGGCGCTTCCACTAGAATGACGAAGTAAATATTTGGCTCGATTTGGAAGTGGGCAGTCGATGGATTTTTTTCATCAGATATGTTAAACGACCGCCCCACACTGGCACGACGAGAAAGAGATTGCGAGAGCAATGCTGGAATGAAGAGGGTGGGGCAGGTCATGCGACTGAGCTGGCTCAGCCACAGGCAGGGCAAGAGACAACAACATCAGTAGCAGCAGCATCGGTTATGATCGAATGCAGAGCGATGCCCTTAGCCATACTACCCCACAACATATAAATCACAATGCGTTGTTTCGAATGAGGTATATGTTATAGCTAGCGACTGCGACTCGCTCGACTCTAGCTAGTACTACTAGCAAAAAAGATAGATCTGGCATATCAAAGTCGCCTATGTATGTTGAAAGCAGCAGCTGGTCTCAGAGGTTCAATGTTCTGCGTTCTTTGCTCTTGACTCATGCCAAGTTCTTGAGTTCTGCTGCAATAAATCTGAAGTCTTGGGCAGTATAGCCATGTTGACCTTCAGCTCCAGCACAGTATCCCAAGTATCTTTGGCGATCTCCCCGACCCGGCTCCCGCGACGCACCGTGTCGTGGGTGCTTCCGCTGCAATGACGCGGGCCAACATGAAGCAAATCTTTGGTCCGGTTTGAAATTTGTCGCTGATTTGGCCACGACAGAGCAAATGAGCCAATCAGCGTGCAGCAAGAGGGGCTACCACATCATTGTTGCTTCTTTCGTACGTCCGCCAACAGAAAGATCCGACAACTGGCACCTTTTTCCATCTTCAATTCCCCTCACATCCTTCTCCTTTGCTCTTTCTGTGCAAGTTGGTTGTGATTGTTTGAAGATGGTTTATTTTAAGGCGGCTGCAGTAGCTCTTCTTGCCATTGGTGCTACCACAGCGTAAGTTGACATGCGTGTGAAAATGGTTGTCTTGGCTGCAACCCATGGTGGACTTTTCCGCCGCCTTTTGGACGAGACTGTTTTTGGATTCGGCAAGTTGAAGTTTCAGTACCAGGGATCCACGTAGAATCCTACGAAGGCCAAAGAAGTTTTGGATCGCACCCCTCCAACCACCCTGACCATGGGATAGAGTGCTGTACACGTATTATTCATTCGCGTAAAGTACACAGTACTCACACATATTCACCCTGTTTTCTTTCTCTTCCATTATTTGCAGTTGGCAACCCAACGCTGCTGCTTTTGGCTCCAAAAAGGCCACGTCGTTGACCTCTCCCTCATCATCCAAGTATGGAGTGCAGAAGCGATCGTCCCTATCCATGGTCGTCTCGGACCCCACTGCGACCGGACCCATGGGAGGCGGCGGTATGTTTACCGCTAGTAACTCCGAAAGCCGCCGTGTTGTGCCAGAAGACGTTCGCGGACGACCAGTCATGAAGATTGTCTACGTTGTCTTGGAGAGCCAATACCAGGCTTCCATGACGGCTGCTGTCAAGCGAATCAACGCCGGTTCCGAGAACATGGCTGTTGAATGCGTCGGTTACCTCTTGGAGGAGCTACGTAGCGACGACGCCTTGGCCCAGTTTAAAGCGGACATGGAAGATGCGAATATCTTTATTGGATCGCTCATTTTTGTGCAGGAGCTTGCCGAAAAGGTTGTCGAGGTTGTTGAACCTCTTCGTGAAAAACTCGATGCCGTCCTGGTCTTTCCGTCCATGCCCGAAGTCATGCGTATGAACAAGGTTGGAAGCTTCACGATGAAGAACTTGGGACAGTCCAAGAGTGTAGTCGCCGATTTCATGAAGAAAAAGAAGCAGGAGGATGGTTCTTCTTTTGAGGAAGGCATGCTCAAGTTGCTTCGTACTCTTCCTAAGGTGCTTAAGTTCCTTCCCAGTGACAAAGCAGCTGATGCCCGCACATTCATGATGTCGTTCCAGTATTGGCTTGGTGGATCTCCTGAGAACCTTGAGTCGCTTCTCATTATGGTCGGTCAAGATTATGTTGAACCGATTATGAAATCGATGGTTGGAAAGGACAAGGTTCTTGCTGTAGAGCCTGTCCTTTTACCTGACAAGGCCATCTGGCACCCGGTTGCTCCTGACATCGTCTTTGAGAACAGCGAAAATTACTTCAAGTGGTACAACAACGAGTTCTGCCCCGATGCTGGCATTGACCCCAAGACTGCCCCGACCATTGGAATCATTCTTCAGAAGTCTCACATCAATACCAAGGATGATACACACTATGTTTCTCTCATCTCCGAGATGGAAAGCCGCGGTGCCCGCGTCGTCCCAATTTACTCCGGTGGTCTCGACTTTTCTGGACCTGTCGAAGAATTCTTCTACGACAGCTCGGGCAAGCCTATTGTCGACACTGTCATCAACTTGACTGGTTTTGCCCTTGTCGGTGGACCCGCCTCGCAAGACCACAAGAAGGCCGCCGCAGTGTTGAAGAAGCTCAACCGTCCCTACATGTGTGCCGTCCCACTCGTGTTTCAGTCCTTTGAAGAGTGGCAGTCGTCCGAGCTCGGTCTGCATCCCATTCAGGTTGCACTTCAGGTCTCTCTTCCCGAGATTGACGGTGCCATCGAGCCCATTATCTTTGCTGGCCGCGAAGGTGCCACCGGACGTAGTGTTCCGCTTGCTGACCGCGTCAACTTGTTGGCTGATCGTGGCCTAAAGTGGGCCAACTTGCGTAAGAAGCCAAACAAGGACAAGAAAATTGCTGTCACCATCTTTTCGTTCCCGCCAGACAAAGGTAATGTTGGTACTGCTGCGTACCTTGATGTATTTGATTCTATCAAGGCTGTTTTCAAGCAGCTCAGACAGGAAGGATACGACGTTGGTGATGCTCCTGATAGTAAGGAACAGATTATGGAGTCCATCCTCAACGACCCCGAGGCCAAGATTTCGTCTCCCGAGCTCAACGTTGCTTACCGCATGAGCACCGAAGAATACTACGACTTGACTCCCTATGCTAAAGATCTCGAGGAGAACTGGGGCCCTGCCCCAGGAAACCTTAACTCGGACGGGCAGAACTTGGTCGTCTACGGAAAGCAGTTTGGAAACGTCTTTGTTGGTGTCCAGCCTTCGTTCGGATACGAGGGTGACCCGATGCGTCTTCTCTTTGCCAAGTCGGCCAGTCCCCACCACGGATTTGCTGCGTATTACACATTCCTTGAAAAGATCTTCAAAGCCGACGCTGTCTTGCATTTCGGTACCCACGGAAGTCTCGAGTTCATGCCTGGAAAGCAGGTTGGTATGTCTGGTCAGTGCTACCCTGATCGTTTGATCAACTCTTTGCCGTCAGCCTACCTATATGCTGCCAACAACCCTTCGGAGGCCACGATTGCCAAGCGTCGTTCGTACTCGGCGACTGTCTCGTACCTTACTCCCCCAGCCGAGAACGCCGGTCTTTACAAGGGATTGAAGGAGCTCAAGGAACTCATCTCGTCTTTCCAGGGATTGAGAGACAACGAAGCACGCGGCCCTGCCATTGTCAACTCGATCGTCGGTGTTGCCTACACGTGTAATCTCGATAAGGATGTTACCCTGCCCGATCTCTCGACTTATGATGCCGCCAAGGATACCCCGGCGGGCCGTGATGATATTGTTGGAGCTGTGTACGGTCAGATCATGCAGATTGAGAGCCGTCTCCTTCCGTGCGGTCTCCACACGGTTGGTGTTCCCCCCACTGCCGAAGAAGCTATCGCCACTCTTGTCAACATTGCCCAGTTAGACCGTCCTGAGGACGGTATCGAGGGTCTTCCGCGTGTGATTGCCTCTTCTATCGGTCGTGAAATTAACGAGATCTACCGTGGAAACAACCAGGGTGTTCTCGATGATGTTGAGCTTAACACCAGGATTACTGCAGCAGCTCGTGCTGCTGTGCGCGCCCTTGTTGACCAGTCCACCAACTCGGACGGACGGATCAAGGAGGTCAAGTCGGTTTTCGACGATATTGGTTCCATGTTCTCCAACATGATGGGCCAAAAGAAGCCCTGGACCAAGGCCATTGCCAATGCTGGTTTCCCTGATGTTCAGGAAGAGCGTCTTACAGGGCTCATGAAGTACCTTGAGTTCTGCCTCAAGCAAATTATTGCCAACAACGAACTCGGTGGAATTATGGAGCTTCTTAATGGAGAATTTCTCATGCCTGCTCCAGGTGGAGACCCCATCCGTAACCCCGATGTCCTCCCGACCGGCCGAAACATGCACGCATTGGATCCTTCTTCGATCCCCACTGCTGCCGCTGTTGAAGTTTCCGAGCAAGTTGTCCGCAAGCTTCTTGAAAAGCTCAAGGACGACGACCCGGAGGGAGCATTCCCCGAAAGTATTGCCTTTACACTTTGGGGTACCGACAATATTAAGACCTACGGTGAATCTCTTGCGCAGGTCCTTGCCCTCGTTGGTGTCAGGCCCGTTTCCGACTCTCTCGGGCGTGTTAACAAGGTTGAGCTCATTCCCCTCGAGGAGCTTGGCCGCCCGCGTATCGATGTTGTCGTCTCCTGCTCTGGTGTCTTCCGTGATCTCTTCATCAACCAGATGAACTTAATGGATCGCGGTATCAAGATGGCTGCCGAAGCTGACGAGCCTCTGAATATGAATTTTGTGCGCAAGCACGCCTTGGTGCAGGCTGAAGAGTTGAACATCTCCCTTCGTGAAGCCTCTGCTCGTGTATTTTCCAACTCTGCTGGATCCTACAGTGCCAATGTCGGTCTCGCCATTGAGAACGGCGGATGGGAGGATGAAAGTCAGCTCCAGGAGCAGTTCCTGACGCGCAAGGGCTTCGCCTTTAACGCCGACAAGCCCGGTATGATGGAAGCGCAAGCTGACCTCTTTAAATCTGCCTTGAAGAATGTTGATGTGACTTTCCAGAACTTGGACTCTTCTGAGATCTCCATTACTGACGTCTCTCACTATTACGACTCTGACCCGACCAAGGTTGTCCAGGGTCTTCGTGACGACAAGAAGAAACCCATGTCCATGATGGCTGACACCACCACTGCCAACGCCCAGGTGCGTAGCTTGTCCGAGACTGTCCGATTGGATGCCCGTACCAAGCTCCTGAACCCCAAGTTTTACGAAGGTATGCTCTCGACTGGATACGAGGGTGTTCGTGAAGTCCAGAAGCGTCTTCGTAACACCTTGGGTTGGTCTGCGACTGCGGGTGAGGTTGACAACTTTGTGTTTGAGGATGCCAACAGTGTCTTTATCGAGGATGCCGAGATGCAGAAGCGATTGCTGGACATGAACCCCAACGCTTTCCGTGACATGGTGACTACCTTTTTGGAAGCCAACGGACGTGGATACTGGGAGACTTCGGATGCAAACATTGAGCGTCTCCAGGAGCTTTACGCTGAGGTGGAGGACCGTATTGAAGGTGTATAAAGTAACAACTTCATATTACATGATTTTCGGATAAAGCTAAGCTGGATTATGCAAATGCGTTGTATCGTTGATGTATCTGGTTGGTAGTCTATTTGAAGCAGAGCGTCGAAAGCATGCATGGTGGATGTTTGGTATCGTGCTGCATTTGGTTGACTCAAATGGCAAGCAACCTCGGGAGCGCCGGATCCTGCCTGCTTCAATGTAACATAAATCTAGATCGATTGGTATTATTTGGCAGTCAACTCCTAATAGCTAGTAGTAATGTATTTCAAAGTAGAAAGGGAACGATAGCAGAGCGTCCAAGGCGTGCATAGTCGGCAACGTGCTGCACATACCATTCATGACTCTGCCAGGCCGACAAGGTGAGATTGGTGACGACCCAAACGACAAGCAATACAGGGCGCAGCCGCAGCCATAGCCGGTTTTGCGGAGAGCCGTGCTGTTCCAGTTCTAGTAGTACCGCGAAAGCTACATAAATGAGTATCTCGGCGAAGTAATGCGGACAGGTTACCCACTCAAACCATCCGCCGACTGGTAGACGGTAGTCTGTCTTGGTATTGATGGTGGTGGTGGTAAATGGGCGCAGTCGCGCCAACAGACAATGATGGCGACACTGTTGATACTGGGCCCAAAGGCAAAAGAGAGACACCGTCACGGTAACCCATGAGGATGCTAGTTGGGACACGTCCACTGTCAAAAACGAGGTACCAGGGCACGGTGGTGACACAAAGACCAGCGGTAGCAGTACATAATGCAGAATTCCCAACAAATACCCAGCCACGTGCATCTTACTTGTGGTTCTCGAACGGTGCACGAAGCAACATTCATAGGTGCGCCGAGCCAGATGGATCCAAAGCAACACAACGGACATTCTAGGCCATGGCAACGTTCTGTCAGTTGTTGCTGGAGAGGCAGTGACGGTGCTGGTGGAAAGACCACAAACCACGGCCAAGGACACCAACCCGCAAACGTAAAAGTGGAGAAACCGACTTTTTCGAACGAGAAAGGCGTCGCTTCTTCCTCGGCAGCGCGTTTTGCCGTGCGAAGCCAAGTCTCGAAGCACGGGTAGGGCGAGAGAACTGGCAGCGACGAGCGTCAAAACGGCGTACACAGGAGCCACACAAGAGTCCAAAAGGCAAAGACCTCTCTCCAGCAGCACGTTGCGGATCATGGACGGACGACAGCGCAGATACTGACTACTAGCTGCAGTAGTATAGAGTCTGACCTGCAAGTCCTTTGCGATCCAGGCGGCGAGTGCCATCGTGGACCGGGTCCGTCGTCGTCGTGTCGTCGTTGGAACAAATAATGAAACGGAAAATATTTGGCGCCAATGTTTTATCAAAAGTCATCCGTGCGATGACCAAATCGTACAGCGACGACAATTGCACATTGCGAGTTTCATGGCGAGAGGACGGCACTCTGTCATTCCGTCTAATGTATCCCTGTCACTCTATGTCACTCTGTCTAATGTATCATAGGCACTGTCCTTGGGTCCAAGAGGAGGCTGCTGCCCAATGGGTAAATGGTCGACACTGTGGTGATTATGGCACCCCTGCTCTGCTAGACTTGCAACAGTCCAGGTACAGGTATTCACGGATCAGTACGAGGTCATCCTCGGGGAGCTCTTCACCTTGGACGCCATCCTTTATGGAGTGGGCGCCGGCGGCTATACTAGTTCTCTCATGCGCGCCGCGAGACTCTGCGAACACTTGCACTGCGTGTACGGTGGTGCGATATTTCTGTGATTAGACAAGGGTCCTCTGGCTAGACAGGCTGAACAAGACATCGTCGATAATCCTGAAGCGGGTCGAACGACATTTGATGATTGTGCATAATCGAGTCCTAACCCTCGGGTCCGGCCTCCGTCGAGATGCTCCTGCTATCGACGAACATGTTGGCAATAGAGGTCTGCAAGTGAGGGCTTCCTTCTCCCCTGCTCCGGGCTGCTCTGGAACGAAAAGACGGCGCGAGTCTTTATCGTCGCTATCGATCCCTCCCAGTCTGGCCTCAATCTCGACTTGGTCCGCATCGACGGAGGAATCATCGCCAGCTGCTTCACCTTGTTGTCACATGTGGTCTGTAATCCTCTGTTAGCCACGGGCTAGCTCCGCCTCGCGCAATCAATTATGATGCCCTTGGGGCATTGGGGCACGGAAACCATTCAACGGGAGCCATGCGCTCGCTGCGCTTGGTCATTCTCCACCAGCAGCCGTTCGAAGAGTTCGCGGCGCACGCTTTGCTTTTCATTATCAAAGACTGCCCGTTGGACATGCAACTTCTCTGGAGCTCTGAGAGCGTTGTTGTTCAAGGCATTTACTAGCACGGAACTGTCGATCATCAGCCCTTGGCGAACTCCACCCAAAGGGTCGTAAGCGCGAAAGCCAGTCTTATTCCCAAGAATTCGTTCATAGGGTGGACCTGTTGTACAACCTAGCACGATGGAGATCTCCAAACCACCTGGAAATCGACACGGCAACCTCGAACGATATTTTGTCGTGAAAGCATTCGGTAGCTTCGTCTGCGATACGCTCTAGCTCCGTGTACGGAACGGCGGCGTCCGCAATCAGTGGAACTCTTGGAACTTCAACGACGCGGAAACGACGACGAGTGGTATTGGCTTGCGGGGAAGGACGAGGGAAGCTGGCTTAAGAGATTATACGGTACGGCTGGACTTTGGTTTGGCTTATTACTTGGCATGGAGCCCCCTCGAGGCGATGCTAGGCAAAACGTGAAAGAAAAGACCGTTCGATGACTGCTTATTTTTACTTTGGCGAGGCTGTCGACTGCTGTCGGACTAGCGACGTTTGGTTGGA
>Ga0307933_1002018_pt1 | contig 14380 bp, 12 predicted proteins | sample OrgLakmetageno88_FD_201811 | JGI IMG/M metagenome (GOLD analysis project Ga0307933, IMG submission 201811) | Saline water microbial communities from Organic Lake, Antarctica - #88 | ecosystem: Environmental > Aquatic > Non-marine Saline and Alkaline > Saline | place: Antarctica: Organic Lake...
ACAAGTTCATAAAGTGCTTCACGCAGATTTTGTTACTGAAGAATCAGGGACTGGTATAGCTCATGAAGCACCTGCATTTGGTGAAGATGATTATCAGTTAGTCATGCAGTATTTACCACAAGACAAAGCAAAAGAGTGGTTGTTTCATCCAGTAAATGAATTTGCTGAATACACAGCTGAAATTCCTGAACGAGAAGGTGTTCGTGTGTTTGATGCAAACAAAGATATAATCAAAACATTGAAAGAAAATTGAACACTGTTTCATCAAGGAACTATAGACCATAGTTATCCACATTGTTGGCGCTGTGATACACCACTGATTTACAAAGCTATTGATGGTTGGTTTGTGAAAGAGACTCAACTGAAAGAGCAAGTAGTAGAGAGTGCACAAGCGTTACATTTCGTTCCTGCACCAATAAAGAAAAGGTTTATTAACTGACTAGCAGGTGCGCCTGATTGGAATATTTCTAGAAATAGATTTTGGTGAAGTCCAATACCTGTATGGGAATGTGAGGGATGTGAGGAAAGAATAGTATGTAAAAGTATTGAAGAAATTCAAAAATATTCGTGACAAGAAGTGACCGATCTACATAAACCCTATATAGATCAGATTACTATACCATGCCCTGGATGTCAAAAGGATATGAGTAGAACTCCTGAAGTTCTTGATTGTTGGTTTGAGTCATGAAGTATGCCCTATGGCCAGGATCATGTGATGCATACCAACGAAGTAGTGACAGCAGATTTTATTGCAGAGTGATTAGATCAAACCAGAGGTTGGTTTAGAACCTTGCATGTGGTTGGAAATGCTGTAGATAACAAACAAGCATTCAAAAATGTCATAGTAAATGGATTGATCTTAGCAGAGGATGGAAAAAAGATGTCGAAAAGATTGAAAAATTATCCAGATCCGAAATGATTATTCGAAAATTATTGAGCTGATGCATTTAGGTTGTATGTATTATGATCACCGGTAGTAAGAGGAGAACCTCTGAGATTTGTTGAACAATGAGTGGAACAAGTCCTGAAGGACTTTGTAATACCATTTCAAAATGTGTGGAATTTCTTTTCTACGTATGCTCGTGTAGATAATTGGAAAACTCCTGATTCACAAATATTCTTTATGCGTCATGCGAAGAAAGCTGCAGCAGATAATGTAGAAGATCAAGCAATACCATTGAGTGAGGAAGGAAAAGCGCAGTTATTATCAGACGAATTTAGAGAAAAGGTGGTTAGAATAGATCCAGATGTTATTTATGTGTCTCCTTCAATACGTGCTCAGCAAACTGCTGCATGAGTAGTTGATATGCTAGAAAAAACAAGATGAAAAAAGGTCGAGATAGTTGTTGATGAGAGATTGCTTATTGGCTCTGTTCATGCTCATTATTTGGTAGAAGAGTTGCAAGAGATTGGTCAGCGTGTATTATTAGTGTCTCATGCGGGTGTATTTACTTCGTTGTGGGAATCTATGGTTGATAGACCTCATACCTGACTTGGATATACTGAAGTGGTGAGTACCCCATGCGTACCATTAAAAAATGAACTTGATCAATGGATCTTTGCTGAGATGTATACAACCTTGGATATTGTAGATGCGTATGTAGAAGCATATGAGTTGGAGCCAGCTGTTAGAGCGTTGATGGCATGTATGGATAATGTAACTAATTGGTATTTAAGAAGATCAAGAAGAAGATTTTGGGCGTCTGGTCTCGATGAGGATAAGCAGGCTGCATATCGAACGTTATATACTATTATTTGACTGTATGCAAAAATAGCTGCGCCATTTGCGCCATTTGTGAGTGAATGGATTTGGCAGAACATGAATGAGTTTGTTTCATGAGAGAAGGATCGTTGAAGTATTCATCTTTCTTATTGGCCATTGAAGAATCCGATGTTTATCAATCAACAATTGATGCAAGAAATTTCTACAGTAAGAAAAATAATAAAGTGAGCTATGTATCTTAGAGCGAAACACCAGATTAAAGTGAAACAACCATTACCAAAACTGTGATTTAGTATATAAATAGATATTTTACATGACATGACGTTATTGGTGAGTAAGTGCAGCCTTATTGTCTGTTTTCTTTTGATCTACCTATAGTATATTCAGTAAATATTTGCTGCAATTTACGATTCCTGAAACTTTGATTTTGCTTTCACAGTTATTTTCAATTTTAACTGTGTTGCTCTTTTTCTGATTAATTCCAGAGTTGAAGGAAACACTAAAAGTAGATAAAAAAACTCGAATTGCTCTCATTTGAGTTGCTTTATGCTCCAGTGTATTTGGTCCATTGTTATTTATGAAGTGACTCAGTGAGACATTAGCTATAAACGCTATTGTTACCTCAAGATTATCATCATTGTTTATTGGCATTATATGATTTGTTCGATTGTGAGAACGTTGTACATGGAAATGGGTAATATGAACCAGCTTGATGTTTGCAGGTATACTTTGTATTACTATGGAATGATTCTCAGTTTGATTTTCTGTAGATACGTGAGTTTGGTATGTAGCCGCAGCGGCTATAGCATCAGCTCTTTGAAGTGTGATATATAAGAAGTATCTGTTTGATATAAAACCAGAGGTAGTGATTTTATTGAGATATATGATAGCGTTTTTGATATTTGTATTTGTAGTGCCGATTATGTTGAATGTTTATCATGATGTATGAATATGATTTCAAGGAGATACTCGAATTTACTTTGTATGACTTGCATTGATACCGATTGTAGGGGCAATTTATTTATGGTATGAAGCCTTGGATCATCTTCCTGTGTCATTAGCTTGAGCAATTAGTTTATTGACTCCTTTTTCTGGTATGATATTGGCATACATTTTTCTTAATGAATGATTATATATATATCATCTTCGATGAACCCTCTTGCTTTTAGTGTGACTATGAATTAATCTTATGAAAAATATTACATATACACCGAGTGAAACTATGAAAAGAGTATTATTGTTTAGACGTAATCGTTAACTTTAAAAAACTCAACTTTTATTTTAATGGATAAGTTATTATGGCTCTTACTGAAAATAGAAAAATTAGTATTTTGATCGGTGGATTTTTTCTTATAGGTCTCATAGCATGAGTCTTTTTTTCTCGTTTGTCGAATGATAAAAAACAAGAGACACAACTATCGTTTACTACTCAGTCAGTTGGCGAAAGTGATTCTACTCAAACATATGATGTTGTATGTCCATGGTCAGAGGAGATACTACTGTGAAATCGTGTGGTATTGTGAAATCCACTGATAGATAAGTCAGTTCCTATACTTAGTATACAACAATGATTGATAAGTCAAAACTATGATCTTTATGGTCCTGTATGATGAAATACTATATGGCAAGCATCTCGACTTAGGGATGAGATAGATGGAGTAGAAGCTAGATGGCAATGAACATACTGAGAATGTGTATATAGTGTATGATCTCAAAACATAGTTTCGTTACGTCATACAGATCTACAATACTGTGATGCTGAAAATACTCCTACCTATGTGGGTTTTGCTTGTGATTGAAACGAATAACTTTGTTCAATATGTTCCCATATATCTTGTGTTTAGATTAACTTTCTTGTAGAACGCTGATGAAGCTTGTTGTTCTAATTTCTTTGTTGAATAATTCAAATAATAATTGTTCCCAACTATTTATCTGATCATTGAATGCTTCGGTGCTTAATGGTGTAGTTGCATATATATTTATTTCTATGACTTTATCTGATAAAGAGATATCAAGTTTGTGTAAGATTGATTCTCAAAAGTAACTCATAAAACTATCTGTGATATCTTGTTGTATTTTTTGTTTTTCATTGACTTCAATGGGTGAGCTAGTGTTCTCATATTGCCAGTTTATAAGTGTTTTTTCTACTTCTGGATATGTTTCTTTGATAAATATATCATAATTTTGCGTAAAAGAGCTAGTTGGGAAAGTGGAATCAGAAAATATATTTGCAACAACTATACGTTTATTGTTTGTATAATACTCCAACTGAAGAAGTTCTGCTTTTCAGTGGTAGAGACTTTCCAGAAATTCTCTCGTACTTTTTTCCATACGATCTTTGATATTGACGCTTTCTTCTGTGTTTTTAATTACTCTTGTGACTGGCAACAAACGAAGATCAAGAACAACTTCATTCTTTAATGCGTCAGAGAGATCCTCAGCAAGACGAGTTTGTTCTACCTCCGTTATTTTTTTTATTATTTCTTGCGGAACTTTCAGTGTAAGTGATATTTCTTGCATATCTCCATTCGAGTTAGCTCAAAGTGTTTCAATGCTAATACGATTATCTATATCTTCAATAAATGTATGTGTAATATTCTTAATAGTTGATTGTGTATGCACGTTCTTGGTAATAGTAATGAGTGAACTAGCCAGTGGTATACATAGAAGTAGGAGCATAACCAGTGCTGAAAAAGAATTTATCATACTTCTTTTTAGATCATCCTTTTTTGTCGGATAAAATCCAAAAAGGTAAAACACCAGGATACCAGCTATAATAATAGCAATCAGATTTGTCAGAAACAATACGGCACTTCACCAAGCGATAGATATGCTTCCAAATCAAATACCGATACCAATAACTGCTAGAGGAGGAATCAATGATGCGGCCATAGCAACTCCTGCAAGTCATGCTGCCATTTTTTTCCATCCAAAAGCTAAAAATGCAACCAGACCTGAAGCAAAGGCAATTCAAAGATCGACTAGTGTAGGTTGGGTTCTAATTGCAATTTCATTTGTAACTTCAGTTAGTGGGAGAAATAGGGTGAGAAGAAAGGCAATAAATACTCATCATACGATACTTGCAAACATCGTCCACAAAGACTTTCCAAAAAGACTCCTATTTCAGGTGCTTGTTGCAAATCAGATAGCTTGAATTGGTCTAAGAATTGGAGCAATAATCATAGCTCAAATAACTACTGGTGTAGCATTAATCAGTAATCATAACGTTGCAACTACAATAGAAAGGAACATCTGACTTCGATACTCTAGATTGATCGTCATGTCGTCTATAATTTGTCCTGCAATTTCAGCTTTTTGTTTACCGTCAAGGTTCCATATAGCTATTCTTTTATCAAACCATTCTGAGCGTTTATGTTGCTCATCAATATTGCTATGATCTATACCGTTTGACATATAATTTGGTGAGGTAAATATACATCTTTAAGTATACCCATTTTGGTGCTTTATTGCAAGATTCTAATAGTTAATGAAGCAAATAATCTTATCTATTTTTCATGATTTTGTTGCTTGAAAATTGCCTGTATTTTGCTATATTTATTGCAATATGATATGGTGCGATGTATGTATCGCGTTTTTGTCTTCTTTTTATTATAAGAAATTGTCAGATATGGCTAATTTGAGAGAGATCAAAGGTAAAATAAAGTCAGTTAAAAATCTAAAAAAGATTACGAGAGCTTTGGAAGTAGTTTCTACAGTGAAACTGCAAAAGACGAAGAGTCAGGCAGAAAGCCTGAAAAAATATCTTGTAGATTTATTGGCCATTCTATCTGAAGTTGGTCAAAGTATTGATATTTTTCAACCTCTTGCTCAAGCAACACCTAAAAAGAAAAAACTTATTATTGTGCTTACCTCAGAAAGAGGACTATGTGGAGCATTAAATTCTAAGCTATTGAGAAAGATATATACTGAAGAATGATTTGGTGAAGATGTTGATTATTTTGTGGTTTGAAAAAAGGGATTAGAATATTTGAAAAGAGCAAAAGCAAATATTGTAGGATCAATACATATTGGAGATAGTTTTACAGAGGAAGAACTCTTGCCTTTGTATAGTTATTTTGATCAGGCAGTAAACCAAAGTGAATACACGCATGTATCATTGTATTTCAATTATTTCAAAAATAGTATTGCTCAGATTCCAGCTGCTGTGCAGCTTATGCCTCTTACTCAAGAATGATTTGGATCATTTATTGAAGATCTTGAGATTGATTATACTTTTAAAAGTCATGTATGAAAGAAAGACCTTATCATTGAGCCAGATCTAGAAAGCTATATTACAGAAATGAGAAGACAAGTAAGAAACTATGTTATAAATGCTGCTCTTATTCAAAATAAAACAGGAGAACATGCGGCTCGTATGATTGCAATGAAAAATGCAAAAGACAATGCAATTGATTTTGTTGAGTCACTAACATTACAATTTAATAAAGCTCGTCAAGGTGCTATTACTCAGGAGATATCTGAAATAGTAAGTGCAAAGATTGCTATTGGTGGCTAATATTCTCACGCTATGGATACTAATATTATGATACAAGCATATGCTCGTGATCCTATCAATCAATATGTGATGGAGAATTTTACTATATCTTTTCAACAGGAAAATAGTGTGTGTGGGGATATGATAATCGTATATGTTCGTATTGAAGATGACTGTATTGTGGAATTTTCTCATGCGTGAGCTCCTCAGATGTTTACCTCAGCAGCGGCAAGTTTGCTTGCTGAGCATATTCAGTGAAAAAAACTTAGTGACATACTTTCTTGGGATTATTCGATGATGCAGTGACTTGGATTTGAGGTTAGTCCTAGACGTCGTAGATCAGCGGTCAGTGCTTTATTGGCTGTGAGAAATGCAATTCACACATATCTAGATGATGGATTGCATGATACGTATACTAATGTACTCTAAGAGTTATATAACCACAATAAAATACATCCACCTGGTTGGGAGTGGATGTATGCCTTGCGTCCAAATCTATACGTATGTTTTTATTCTTTAAGCAGCTTGTGCTACACGGGGATCTTGTATAAAGTAGCCGTCTTTCATATTTATTATAGCTGCTTCAGTTTCTTTAATACTCATAGGATTAGCAGGAGGAACTTGTGTGAGTCATTCGTTGCTTAGAGTAAGTCAATCTTCTTCAACTGGAAAGAAATCCGATATCTTTTCAGCTCAGGTTAGATTATTAAGAATCTCTTTTTGTCTTTGTTGTGTGAGAATTTCTCACTTTGATCATCAGAGTAGAGCTTGCACTTCTAGGTCACTAGTCTTTTTATTGTATTCATTAGATTCTTGTTGACGTAAAGATCAAAATGCCATGAGATGATGATTGAAGTATAAAAAGTATTTTCGTTGACTGATATGAGTATAGATCTTGATGGGTGATTTTGCAAAAAAATGAACCAATATATATATATGGTGGTTGCTATTTTTTCAAAAATAGATACATTACATATTGTTTTATGCTACTAATAGATGTTATGTTAGAAATCAAAAAATTATGAGTATCAGTTGAAGAGAATAATGTAGTACAGGAAGTTTCATTGTCTTTTGAGCCTGGGAAAAATTATTGTATACTTGGTAAAAACGGTTCCGGTAAATCATCTCTTGCTCTTACTATCATGGGTCATCCAGCGTATGAAGTTGCATCTGGAGATATTGTTATTGATGGTGAGAGTATTATCGAGATGGAAGCTGATGAAAGAGCAAAACTATGAATTTTCCTAGCATTTCAGACTATACCAGAAGTGAAATGAGTAAAACTTTTCGAATTTTTGCGTACTATCTATAATAGTAGATGGGATAAGAAAGAGTCATTTGTTTCGTTTAAGAGATTAATACTTCCATACCTAGAAGAGTTATGAATAGATAAAGAATTTTTGCGAAGAGATTTGAATGTGGGATTTAGTGGAGGAGAAAGAAGAAAAATAGAAATCCTGCAATTGAAACTTCTTCAACCCAAATATATTTTCTTGGATGAAGTAGATAGTGGATTGGATGTAGATGCATTTAGATCTGTGGCAGAGTTGCTCAAAGTCGTAAATAATGATGAAAATTCATTTATTATTATTACACATTATTTTTCTATTTTGGATTACTTGCCAGTTGATCAAGTAGTAGTGTTGGAGCAGGGACGTATTGTTGAGCAGGGATGAGTTGATATAGCTAAAAGAATTAGAACACAAGGTTTTGCTAAATAATAAAGTATATGTTTAAACACAGAAGTGAGCGAAATGATATACAACCTGAAGATAAAGGTGTTTCATCTTGCCCCTTTTGTGATACTAGAGCAATGAAAAAAAGAATATTGCGAGAAAATACACATCGATACATCATATATAATATTTACCCTTGTGGCTGACCAGAACGTGGAGAAAAACAATTATTATTGATCCCAAAAACTCATTTTCAATATACTCATGAGTTATTACAAGACCAGTGGTCAATAAGACAGGAAGCTGAGACCTGGATCTATGAGTACTTTGCTGGGCAAAGTTATTTTTCGTTTATAAAACATACTGATGATATAAAATCACTGCAACATATTCATTATCATTACATTGTTTGAAATATATATCATACATTTTTGGAATCAAGTATCCGTTATTGGGACGAACATAATTTATCTTCCTAGCATCTATATGGTCTGACGTATTCAAGAGAAAATAATTGAGGTTGTGAATAGAATACCGAAATGATATGTAACAAATTATGGATCGATCGCCTTGGTAGTTCAGGAAGAGTTGTGAAGAAAGATTACTGCTAGGGTGGTGTGACGACAATTATCAGGCTTGCCACAAGATGCATGGCAGCTATTGCCATGGTGGAGAGTTATTGCAAAGAATTGATTTATTAGTGCATTGAAGTTGGGTGATAAATGATGGAAACAAATAAGCTTGTTAGAAAAAGAGTGAATACCTATAATGCATAATAAGGTAGATATGGAGATATATGCTTGTGATACGGCTCATCTATCTTTATCATAAGAGAGACATAATTGACTTTTAGTATCTAATAGTTCTATTGACAAAGTAGTCAATATTTTTATTGTATTATTATTTATATTATATTTCTCGTATAATGAAAAAAATATTAACATTATTACTTTGCATTGTTTTCGGGATAAGTGGTCAAGCAGTATTTGCTTCGACTACGTCTTCATCTATGCAGCAGTATATACGTACCTATTGTTCTCGTTCCAATCCTGTGCAAAATTGCTGACGCTATGATAATGCTATAGATGATGCAGAGCGCAGAGCAAGTATTCTCAATCGTATGTTCCAAAGATACGATAGTGTAAAAAGAAATATGATTGTTCAATACATGCTTGAAGAATTTGAAGATATTTTCCGTACTAGTCGTTCAGTTGAGGATAAACTTGTAGCGGCTTATTATTATGATTATTTTGTTGGTTCACATACTGTTACACACGTTGACGTACGTACATATGTTGCTGATTTATTTAGCGATCGTAGAGTACAATATGACTATGACTATGATTATGAGTATCAAAATACGAGCACCAACGCTACTATTACTTCAGTCCAATGATGAAATTCTCGTACTGATATTTCAAGAAGTACGATAGAACTTCGTGATGATGTTTTGGATCTTGTTATTCGTGCAAAAGATTATGATGGGCGTGAAATTAGATGAACAGACTCTTATCGTGTAGTAGCAAAAATAGACCAGTGAAGAGATAGAACATATGCAGCATCATACGAATGAAGTGGATATTGGCGTTTGCGTTTGGCAAATACATTTGATTCTAGAGATAGAGTAACTCTGTATTTGTTATGTAAAACCTGTCGTTCAGGTTCTGTATTTAGATCAGATAGTATCTTAGATGGATGGCGTATTGCGGACACAAAGAACTATAGTGTTTCTACATCATCGAGATATAGTTCAGATAGATATACATCTAATTCATATTATGATGATGATTATGATCTTGAACTTCAAAGATTGAGATATACATATGATCTAAATAGAAATGATGCAGAAGTAAGGTTAACAACAACAGTTCGTAATGTATGAGATCGTGATGTAATATTAGATGAATTAGAGTATGAAATTGAAGTAGACTGACGCCGTTTATCTTCAAGAAATTATACAATCGATCATATAAGAACAGATTGTGACGATAGCTATGTAAATTCTCGTAGGTATACTCGTTTTGAAATAGAAAGACGTGACAGTTGTGATATTACTGTCGAATTTACCTTTGATGCAGATGATGTAGAATATGAACGTATGGAAATAGAAGTACAATTGGATGCAGATAGAGATGGAAACTCAAGAAATGATACTAAAACTGTTAGATTTGATATAGACTAATTGACCCAATGAGTCACATAGATACTCCGCTTGCCTGTTGTAAGTTGGAGCATTTTTCTTATATTCTTCACAGAGTATATTTTGTATATTTAGCTTAGATATTCGATGACAACTACCCACGAACAAGACCTGAAATTACGTGAAGCTCTTGATGCAGCAGATGATTTTGCATATTCTCATCAAATTAAGTGACTCAACGAGGATACGGTAAGAAAAATATCAACAGAGCTTAATGAGCCAGAATGGATGTTAGAAAAAAGATTGGCTTCGTTAGAGTTGTTCTACAAAATGGATATGCCGAATCGAGGACCAGATCTTTCGAGTTTGGATTTCAATGACCTTGTGTACTATGCTTCTCCTGAACAACGCGAATCTGAAGAAGACCGAAATAAAGTAGATCCAACGATTAAAGCTAAATTTGAAAGACTTGGTATTCCTGAAGCTGAACAACGTTATCTTGCTGGTGCTTGATGACAAATGGATAGTGAAGTAGTGTACCATAAGATCAAAGAAAAATGGGCTGAGAGAGGTGTTGTATTTTTGGACATGTCTGAGGCAATACATACGCATCCTGAATTAGTAAAAAAATATTTTATGAAACTTATTCCTGCAAATGATCATAAATTTATGGCATTGCATGGAGCAGTATGGTCATGATGAACATTTATCTATGTACCAAAAGGAGTACAGGTAAACGAGCCATTGCAGGCATATTTTCGTATGAACTCATTATCTTGAGGTCAATTTGAACATACGCTGATTATTGTTGATGATGATGCACAATGTGACTATATAGAATGATGTTCTGCACCAAAATTCAACAAACTATCATTGCATGCAGGAGGAGTAGAGGTCTATGTATGAAAAAGAGCAAAAATGCGTTATAGCTCTGTAGAAAACTGGTCAATCAACACCTACAACCTAAATACTAAACGTGGAATAGTTGATGATGATGGATTTCTAGAATGGGTAAATGGAAACTTGGGTTCAGGAATTACTATGCTATATCCATGCAGTATCCTAAAATGAGATAGATCACGTAGTGATCAGCTTGGAGTGGCTGTTGCAGCTGCAGGACAAAACCAAGACACAGGGTCAAAAGTTATTCATATAGGGAAAGATACTGCTTCTACGATTGTGAGTAAATCTATTTCCAAAGACGGAGGTATTGCCACGTACCGTGGAATAGTAGACGTAAAAGCATCCGCAGATAATGCAACGAATGCTACGGAGTGTGACGCACTTTTGATGGATGATCTTTCTATAAGTACAACTATTCCTCATATTCATGTAAATAATGGAACAGCAACGATTGCTCATGAAGCTAGTGCTGGAAAAGTAGATGAAGAAATGCTTTTCTATCTTCAATCTCGTGGATTAGAAGAAGAAAAAGCCATGGCTATGGTAGTCAATGGATTTATTTCAGATGTAGTGAAAAAACTCCCACTCGAATATGCAGGGGAATTAAATAGATTGATAGAGATGGAAATGGAGGGGAGTGTAGGGTAATTTTTTAAAAATCTGATAGAAAATTCTTTATAGGTAGCTTTCTGCATCACTATTTTTTAATGTTCATCTTTTTAAACTGTTACGAATCCTTCTTATTGCTTTATTATAATCATTTCTCAGAGTTTCTGTTGACATATTAAATTTTTCAGCTAAGTCTTTTCGACCCAATGGTGTGTTGCCTTGAAGTCAAAGATAATGAATTACAACATTTTTTTCTCTTTGTCCTAATACATTTAACATTTTATCAACTATAACTGAGGTTCCAGAAGCAATAAAGTCTGCATCAGGAGATGGTAAATTTGCTGATAGTAAGTCTACTAAAGATGCAGAACCCTCATCATAACCAACTGGAGCGTCAAGAGAAACGGTACGAAGGTTATCTGCTTGAACTCTTTCTACTAAATCAATATGTCGATCAAGACTTTCTGCTAGTTCTTCTGATGTTGGCTCTCTTTCAAGAGTTTGTAATAATTTATTTTTTGCTAACTTAACTTTTCTTTCCTGAGTAAATTGATTGCTTCAGGGTCTTATAGTGTTACTCTTTTCCTGAATAGCTTTTAATATATGTTGACGAATTCGCCAAACAGCATACGTAATAAACTTGAATCATTGTGTTTCATCAAAACGTTGTACTGCCTTTTTTAGTCATATATTTCCTTCACTAATAAGATCAGATAATGATACTCATTGATTTTGATGTTGTTTGGCTACAGACACGACAAAACGGAGATTAGCTTGCCGTAATTTTTCTAGAGCTTCGTTATCTCACATTTTGATGCGTTTTGCTAGATCGACTTCTTCATCAGGAGTAAGTAAATCTATTTTTCCTATTTCTTGTAGATATTTATCTAATGATTCATTTTCTCTACTAGTGATAGAAGCAGTAATCTTTAGTTGTCTCATGGATTATATAGAGAATAAATAACTTCTTATAATTAAATAAATCTTTATGTCAATATTTAGATATTAGATTTGTTATGTATTGATAATGTATAAATTCTGTGTTTCTTCAATTTTTATCTGTATCGATGTAGATAAGGTGCTCACTGGGTAGTGGGTACCTTTTTTATATCTTACTATATGTGATGAAAAAATACACATTGTATATGTGTTTGTTGCTGATGTGAATCGGGCGATCACTTGCATGAGTTAGTGTTCCCGAGCCGATTATGGATTGGTATATTTCATGAGGACAATCATGACTGGCTGGTTCGTGATCTGTAGAAGAACAACAAAATCTAGCTAGAGTATTAACTGATACATTAGATGATGAGTGGAGGTGAATATTGCCATGATGAGTACAAGTAATCCAAACTTCTTTTGGTACTTGAGAGATAGAAAGACTGGCTGATGAACCCTATGTTATTTCGTATGATGAATGAGAAATTGCGAGGTTACTCCGTGTGCAGTTAACTTCTGTGTGATTGTGAACACCAAATGGAACAAGCACGCAGCCGTACCTTGATGACGATACTATGCTTCAGGATGAAGCCCCTTTCCCAGCTTCACTATATGGAGAACGTTTTTGGCATGAAAAGTTATGATGATCAAGTAGTCAAAGAAATGCTGCTCGTTTTAGTATTGCTAGTGGTATAGATCTAAAAGCATTTGGTACATGGATTGGTGATTTAGAGACAAGAACAGATGGAGAAGGGTGGCCATGAGAGGTATTGCTTTTTGATGCTGAGGAAACGTTGATTGATAGGAAAATTATAGAAGCAAATGATACTAGTGCTCCTCATTGTTGATCTAATGATGGTTCTGGAGTTTGTGGAAATCAATCAACAAGATGGATATGATTTGTGGTTCCAGATGATATTTCAGATCATGTAGCTCATATAGTTATCAGTGTATGAGATGATGATACATGAGATGATGAGAATACGACATGAACCACCGAACACATATCTTTGATTTGACCTACATTTGTATTTTCCTGTACTGATACAGATGCTGACGGGGTATGTGATGATAGTGATGTATGCCCAGATAATCCAGAAAAATCTACTGAATTGTGATGTGGTTGTAATAGTGTAGATCCGCTAGGACTATGAGATGTATGTGTAAGTGATGCAAATAGTTGTGGAGATATATGAACAGGAGCAATTCAATGTGATGGATCTTGTTCTGCGATCATACCGCAGTTGGTAGATAGCTATGATGAAGTATGTGTGTCTGCATCAAATAGCTGTGGTCAAACACTAACTGGAACGATAGCTTGTGATGGCGTATGCTCAGCGGATATTCCTGCACAATCATGATGTGCAGATAGTTTATCTTGAAATGTGTGATGATGAGATGCGTGATGATGAACTACAGAGCCGGATAATACTGAGAGTGGTACATGAACAATAGAGAATACTTCTAGTGGTTCATGATCAAGTTCAACACAAGAAGAGGAGCAAGATGCTTCAGGTTCTTGATTTGTCCTACCAGGTTGACTTCCAGACACATGAGTTATGTTGTAATATATCTTTACTAGTAGAGTACCATAAAAATCCCCAAGTATACATTGGGGATTTTTTATGAGTATTTTAGGATTTATTTCCTTTTTGGTACTCGAATATAGCATACTTCTTTTCCTTGTCTTGTTTCTTTACGTTTCCATGTTTTTGGTGGAAATGAATCTGCTGCTTCCTCATATCAAGAAATAACAGCACCATTCCATCCTGGTTGCTGAATGAGTGAAGCAAGCTGATAATGGATATTTTTGGTGTCATGATCTTGCAGACGTTGATCGTATGGTGGATTACAGATTACTGTTGTAGGTCATTGGAGATCAGGATGTTTGTTTG
>Ga0307933_1002021_pt1 | contig 14355 bp, 3 predicted proteins | sample OrgLakmetageno88_FD_201811 | JGI IMG/M metagenome (GOLD analysis project Ga0307933, IMG submission 201811) | Saline water microbial communities from Organic Lake, Antarctica - #88 | ecosystem: Environmental > Aquatic > Non-marine Saline and Alkaline > Saline | place: Antarctica: Organic Lake...
GAGCCTTTACAAGCGATATGGCACTTTTAAAGCTAGTTTACCTTGCTACGCAAAATATACAGAAGAAATGGAATGCACCATTGCACAACTGGAGTTTGACGGTTCAGCAATTATACATTAAATTTGGAACTTCGTTCTGGAGGGGCTAGCCCCTCCAGAACGAAAAAACCGGACAGAGTTTAATTTACACTCCCAATTTTAGCGTTTTAGAAATCATGATTTTTTTATGAATAGTGTGAATATTTGTGTAGTTGCCATCACTATTACAATAAATAATTTCATCAGGCTTTAAAAATAAAAATTTGTTTTCTACAGGTATGGCAATTTTCTTGTTCTCTTGTTGTGTAGTGCTATTGGATTTTTTCTTAAAAATGATTTTTTTTAAAGCTAATTTTAATTCTTCCTCTTCAACAGGTTTAAGAATATAATCAGTTGCAGATTCTTTTATAGCTTGTAAAGCATATTCATCATATGCGGTAACAAAAATAACATCAAATGTTCTGATCGTAAACTTATCTAAAAACTCAAAACCATCCATCTCTGGCATTTGAATATCTAAAAAAACTAAATCTATTTTATGAGCGTGATCAGATAAAAAAGATATTGCATCATTTATATCGGTAAATTGTTCAACAACATTTATAGGCATACCTATATTTTCAAGTTCCCATCTTAAGGTCTTGATAGCATTCAATTCATCATCTATTATTAATGTATTTATTTCTAACATAAATCAAATTTAGGTAATTTAATTTGTTTTGTTAGTTAGAATGAGTATTTGGTATGTATCAACTACTATTTGGTCTTATAGTTATGATTTAAGGGTGGGGTAACTTAAAAGGTTCAAGGCTTAATAGGTTCTTAGGAAAATAATTATGAAGATTATCTTGGAAGCTTCAAAAAAATAAAACAACCTCCGATGATTACATTTTCAAACCTTATACTGTAGGTAATAAATGTATTATCGTAGATTAAATAAGTTAATACTATTTTAAGATGCACATGTACCAAACAATTGGTATGAGCTACCAAATACTAATTTATAACTACTAGATACTACTTTACAGATTTTAATGACACTTTCCTTTATTAAATTTATACAAAAATTAACTTATTAATACTTTACTAATGGAAAACCAAAGTTTACCACTTTCTTCAAATTTTAGGCATATATATTATAAATGTTGCTTCTTTAAAATTACGAATCATTTATTGAACAAAAACCAATTCGATTAGAATCTTGAAAACTATAATATCAATTTAAGTATTGAAAGTGGTTTTTGTAACCAAAATCAACAATTCCGTTTCCTCTCATAAAAACTAACCGAGAACACCTTTTAGAATTAATAATATCAAATAAATAAATAAAATTAAGCATCATGAAAAGATTTCTACTAGCTCTACGATTTATTACTATTGCGTTTTTAATGATTTGTGCTAGCGATATTTTAGCCCAAGCACCCACAACGCCTTCATCAAACCTAAGCTTTATCAATATTGATGGTAATCGCTTAAGACTATCATTTACGGCAGGTGACGGAGCAAAAAGAATTATTATCGCAAGAGAAGACGACCCTGTAACAGCTGTTCCTATCGATGGGGTTGATTATGTTGACGGAGATTTTGGTGATGGTAATGAAATCGCTCCAGGTGAATTTGTAGTTTATGAAGGGAGTAGCAGTTTTCCATATGTATATGAATTAGACCACAGTACAACTTATCACTTTAGGATTTTCGAATTTAACGGCAGTAACTCGTCTACAGACTACCTTACCTCCTCTTTTTTAGAAGGCAGTCAGGCTACATTAACTAATCCAACAGTTCAGGCAAGTAATATCACATTTTCTAATGTAGAAGGAACTTCTATGACCTTAAACTGGACAAATGGTAATGGTTCTGATCGCATATTGATAGCAAAAGAAGGCAGTCCCGTTGATGTAGAACCTCAACAACTTACAAATTATAGCGATTGTTCAAGTTGTTTTGGTAATTCTTTTTATGAAATTGGTACTGATAATTATGTGCTTTACGATGGTTCGGGATCAGGTGATAATATCACCAATCTCCAACCAGGAACAACTTATCATTTTGCCATTTTTGAATACAATGGGTCTAGTGGGGAAGTATATCTAACCTCAACAAGCTCGCCATCTATACCAGGCACTACTAATAGCCAAACTACATCGACTTTACCAACGGTAAATACAACGCTTATGGAATTTACTCAAATTGACGGTAATACAATGAGGATTGAAAATTTTCCACTCACTTTTGGTAATGGAGCAAGTCGGCTTATTGTTGCAAAAGAAGGAGGCCCTGTTACAGGTTCGCCGACAAATGGTACATCATATAATGCCGATAACGATTTTGGAGATGGCGACACCTTAAACTCTGGAGAATTTGTGGTTTACTCTGGTACTAACGGTAGTAGTCAATATATATATAACCTACAACCAAATACGACTTATCATTACAAAGTATTTGAATACAATGGCACTGGAACGAATACATTTTACCTAACAGGTTTAGATGAAAATAATGACCCTGTTTTTGAAACTTCTCAAGCTACATTGACTAATCCAACAGTTCAGGCAAGTAATATTACCTTTTCAAACGTAGAAGACAATTCCATGACCCTAAACTGGGATAATGGAAATGGCGATCGTCGTTTACTTATTATAAAAGAAGGCAGCCCTGTTGATGTAGAACCTCAACAACTTACAAATTATAGCGATTGTTCAAGTTGTTTTGGAAACTCTTTTTATGAAATCGGCACAGACAATTATGTGCTTTACGACGGTTCGGGATCAAGTGATAATATCACCAACCTCCAACCTGGAATAACCTATCATTTTGCGCTTTTTGAATACAATGGGAGCGCTGGAAAATTATACCTTACCAGCAGCTCAACACCAAATTCAGCTGCCGGTGCAACAAATAGTCAAGCCACAGAAGATTTAACATCCCCAACGGTAAATACCACACTAATGGAATTTACTCAAATTGATGGTAATAGAATGAGGATTGAAAATTTTCCTCTCACTTTTGGTAATGGAGCAAGTCGGCTTATTGTTGCAAAAGAAGGAAGTCCTGTTACAGGTTCGCCAACAAATGGTACATCATATAATGCCGATAACGATTTTGGAGATGGCGACACCTTAAACTCAGGAGAATTTGTAGTTTACTCAGGCACTAACGGTAGTAGTCAATATATATATAACCTACAACCAAATACGACTTATCACTACAAAGTGTTTGAATACAATGGCACTGGAACGAATACATTTTATCTAACAGGTTTAGATGTAAACAATGACCCTGTTTTTGAAACGAGCCAAGCAACATTAGCCAACCCTACTATCCAAGCCAGTAATATTACTTTTTCTAATGTGGAAGGAACATCTATGACCGTAAATTGGGATAATGGAAATGGCGATCGTCGTTTACTTATTGTAAAAGAAGGCAGCCCTGTTGATGTAGAACCTCAACAACTTACAAATTATAGCGATTGTTCAAGTTGTTTTGGAAACTCTTTTTATGAAATCGGCACAGACAATTATGTGCTTTACGACAGTTCGGGATCAAGTGATAATATCACCAACCTCCAACCTGGATTGACATATCATTTTGCGCTTTTTGAATACAATGGTAACAGTGGAAAATTATACCTTACCAGTAGCTCAACACCAAATTCAGCTGCCGGAGCAACAAATAGCCAGTCTACTTCTACATTCCCAACTGTAAATACAACGCTAATGGAATTTACTCAAGTTGATGGTAGTAGAATGAGGATTGAAAATTTTCCTCTCACTTTTGGTAATGGATCAAGACGTCTGATTGTTGTAAAAGAAGGAGGCCCTGTTACAGGTTCGCCGACAAATGGTACACCATATAATGCCGATAACGATTTTGGAGATGGCGACACCTTAAACCCTGGAGAATTTGTGGTTTACTCTGGCACTAACGGAAGTTCTCAATATATAACAAACCTACAACCAAATACTACTTATCACTACAAAGTGTTTGAATACAATGGCAGTGGAACGAATACATTTTACCTGACAGGTTTAGATGAAAACAATGACCCTGTTTTTGAAACTTCAGAAAGTACACTTGGACCACCAACAGTAAACTCTGCTGCTGTTTTCTTTAATTCTAAAACAAGTTCTTCTTTTAATCTCAATTGGACTAATGGGGATGGCTCAAGACGGATTCTTATTGCAAGAGAAGAAACCCCAGTAGATGTTGAACCTCAAGATTTAAATAGTTATTCAGATTCATCAAGTTTTGGGCAATCCTGGACAGAAATTGGCACTGGTAATTATGTTGTTTATGATGGTTCTGGGAATTCTGATAATATTACAAATCTTGAACCCGGTACAAACTACCATTTTGAATTATTCGAATATAATGGTAGCTCAGGAAAGGTTTATTTAAGACCAGGATATGAATTTCAAGAACAAACCTTTGGTACTACACCTACTGATCAGGTCTCAAATGCTGTATTTAATGTCGTAACCTCAACGTCTATGCAAGTAGATTTCGAAAGAGGTGATGGTTCTCACCGTCTGGTTCTTGTTAAAAAAGATGATCCTGTTGACGCTACACCAACTGATTTAATGTCTTACACGGCAAATAATGCCTTTGCTAATGGAGATGAAATAGGCGCTGGCAATTATGTAGTATATAGTGATACAGGAGAAAATTTTCTACTTACCAATCTTGACCCGTCAAGTACCTATCATTTCGCCTTTTTTGAATATGCCATAAGTGCTGATGGTAATTTATACTTAACGCCAGGATATACGGCTTCTGAAACGACGGCTTCATTACCTTGTCAGGTTCCTTCAAACTTACAAGCAAGTAGCATAGCTAATATATCGGCAACCTTATCATGGAATGCAGAGCCTTCAGTATTAAGCGGATTCGATTATGTTCTTAATACAGATGGTACTACCCCAGATGAAGATACTATCCCCACAGGAAATGTTCCTGCAGGTACCAATACGGTAAATCTTACAGAACTTTCTCCAGGTACAACCTATTATTTCTTTGTAAGTTCAGATTGTGATGCAAATCAAAGTCAATGGTCCAATCAATTAAGTTTTACTACACTTTGTGACCCACCTATTGCATTGACACAGGATATTACCGTTCAGCTTGACTCAAATGGACAGATAACCGTAACACCAGAACAAGTAGATAATGATTCTACTGCTAATTGTGGGATTTCAAATTTAAGCTTAGATATTACAGAATTCGATTGTGATAATCTAGGTGATAATACGGTAACATTTACCATCACAGATACCGATAATAATACAGATACTGCAACAACAATAGTTACAGTAGAGGATTCTACAGCACCAATTGTAATTACTGAAAACATTACCGTTCAGCTGGATTCATCTGGTTTTGCTAGTATTATTGCAGATGATATTGATAATGGATCAACAGACAATTGTGGTATAGATACCTTGAGTTTAGACGTATCTAGCTTTACCTCAAGTGATATAGGGCCTAATGTTGTAACCCTTACAGTAACTGATATTAATGGAAATATAAATACTGGTCAGGCTACCGTAACTATTGAAGAGTTTGATACTAATCTCATATTTAATGGTAGTGCAGAAATAGTACCAGTAATAGGTAATGGTTGGACACAAGTTCAGGGTAACACTACCGGAGTTATTAACAATAATGCAACTGGACAAGATGGACAAAGGATTTTTTACGCAAACCAGAGTCCGTTGGCAGAATTCTATCAAGATGTAGATTTAAGTGCATTCATAACAGAAATCGATAATGGAAGTAAATCTTTTAACTTTAGTTTCTACGTTCAGTCATTTCCACAGACCCCTTCTGATAAAGGTCAAGCCATTGTTGAGTATCGTGATCAATCAGGAAACATTTTAGATACTTACGATTCAGGTTTAATATCATCTGTTAATGTTTGGACTTTGGTTGAGGATACCAGGTTAGCACCAATTGGCACTAGAACAGTAAGAGTAAGGATAATTCAAGATAGAGATTCTGGTACCAATAACGATGGCTATATAGATAACATTGTATTCGAGGAAACTCAGGATGTTTCTCCACCTTCACCACCAGTCATAAATGTGTTTGAAGATATTGTTGTACAGCTAGATAGTGATGGTAACGGAACACTTACAATAGCAGAAGTAGATAATGGTACTACGGACGATGGTGTATTAGTTTCGGTAGAGTTACCACAAACAGGAATGAACTACACTTGTGATGATATAGGTTTGAATACTGTAACGGTAACAGCGATTGACGACGAAAACAATGTGAGCACACTAGATGTTGACTTTAATGTTATTGATGATTTAGCTCCTGTTGTAAATACTCAAGATTTAACAGTTGAAATAGACGAAAATGGCCAAGGATTCTTAACTGCCGAAATGGTAGATAATGGTTCTACGGACAATTGTGAAATTGCAAGTTACAGTGTAGACAAAACAAATTTCGATTGTACAGATATAGGCGTAAATGTAGTAACACTTACCGTTACTGATACCAGTGGAAATTCAAGTACAGCAACAGTAGACATTACTGTTGAGGACGAAAATCCATCAAACATCTGGTATTTAGATGCAGATTTAGATGGTTTTGGAGATGAAAATATATTCCTTGAACAATGCTCACAACCTGCTGGTTATGTTGCTCAGGCGGACGATTGTAATGATAGCAATCCTGATTTATATCCAGGAGCACAATATTTTGAATTTACTGGAAATACAGGTTTTGTAGATGCTGTAGTAAGCCCTGTTTCTGGTGCACCAACAGATACTTATACATTTGAGGTTAATTATTTTGATGTCAATAACGAGATGCCTGCTTTTGGTTTTCCAAGAGCAGTAGTGGATTATAATTCTGATGGTAATTTTAACGGACAGTTTGATAGAACTATTATTTTAACGCCGTTAGACTCTGGTGATACAGACCTTACAGATGGTAAAACCTATGTAGGTAGTATTTCACCACTGGAAGTACATCAGAATTATCAGGTTATAGTTCAATCTTTTATACAAGGATGTGAAACACTATTTGGACCATTTGATGCGCCAGATGTTTTAGAGCAACCTGATGTAGAGATTTTTGCCAGTGATATCAGTTTTAGTGAAAATAATCCAGCCGTGAATAGTCCGCTAACCGTATCTGCTGTTGTACATAACGTCAGTGATTTACCCGCAGAAGACTTTTTTGTAGGACTAGTAAGTCAATTTGATGATACAGTTTATCCGGATATTTTCATAGATTTTATACCGCCTAATAGTTCTGTAACTGTAGATTGGTCTATAACCACTCCGGCTGTTGATGCATTTGTGCCTATGCAGGTAAGCATTGATAAAACAGATGTCATTTCAGAAAGTAACGAACTGGATAATAGAGCAATAAGACCTTATGTGAATGGAGATTATAATGTTCCGGGAAGTATAGATGTTGTATCATCTGTAAGTCCAACTACAGGGTTTACATTTACTAAATTCTTTATTTCAGGAACTGCTACTTATTCAGATTTAGCAGTTCCTCTTGCAGATCCATCTGTAATGGGAGCAGAAGTAAGCATATTTGTACCAGGACTTAGTCAAACCTTTATAGGTTATACCAATAATGCTGGTAACTTTAATATAGGAGTACCTTCCGGAAGTTACATTGCACCTGGAGTTTATAGTTATCAAGGTAGTGTTACAGACTTTACATTACAAGAAGAGTTTTCTGGTCAGTTTACCGTAACAGAGCAAGCATGTCTTCCAGATATATCTGCTTCAGTATCTTTTAGTCCAAATCAGGTTGTCGATAATGGAAATCCAGAATCTAATTTGTTTATCACTATTACAAATCAAGGTTGTGATGATATTTCACAAAGCACAAATCTTTCAATAACACAAAGCCCAGGATTTACGGCATTACCAACTAATGTGAGTATACCACCTTTACAGGCTGGAGAATCTCAACAGTTAAGTTTTAACAATTTACAGTTTAATTCTGTTGGTACATATACTGTATCTGTTCAAGCCGATGGTAACAATGTTGTTAATAATGAAATTAGTGAAAATAATAATTTTGGTTCTGATAATATAAGTATTCTTCCTCCGAAGCCTGATTTGGTATTACAAAGTGGACCAGTTGGTAATTTGTACTTATGCCAAAACGGTGGACAAGATATATCTTTCAGTATAAGAAATGTTGGTAATATCCCTACCTCTAATGATTTTACAACTACAATAAATGTAAAAAAAGACGGGGTACTACAGGATACTTATCAGGAAGTCTATAATGAGAATATTGGTGTAAATGGTTTTGGTTCTGTAAGCATTCCAAATGTTTATGACGAAGTAGCTAATTATACTTTTGAAGTAAATGTAGACAGCTTAGACGAAGTAGATGAACTTATTGAAAGTAATAATACAGCGTTTAGGTCTAAGAATATTTTGGAATGTAAACCAGATTTGCTTGTTTCTTTATGTCATGATGGATTAATTGTAAGTCCGGAAGATCCTGGAAGTGCAGCCAATGTAACCTATAGTGCTGAAATATTTAATACAGGATTGATTGCAACAACTGATGATTTTACAGTCTTATTTCAAGTAGATGGACCAAACGGTACATTTAATTACCCTGTTGTTGTAAATACATCTATAGGTGTAAATTCTTCTGTAGTTATTTCTACTGCCCCGGTACCCTTTGCTCCGTTAGATTCTGAACTTATTGTGATATTAGACTCCAATACAGAAATAGATGAAGAATCTGAATTCAATAATGAAAGTAGAATAAATCTATGCCATGAATTTGATCTTGCTCCTCCAACTAACGCATCATCAAATCCATTTTGGAGTTCAAACGATTTCTTTCAATTTCAAAATGTGGTGCCCAATATTAACCTTTTATTCGATCATGCCTATACGGCAAGTGCTGTAGATGTGAAATTTGAAGTTACTCTACCAGGTGGGAATATTGTAGATTTAGGTACTGTTGCTGTAGAGGATGTGGATGGATGTAATGATCCAATTAATGTTGAATTACCAAGTTCATTTGTATTTAACGATTTAGGCAATCATACATTTACCTTTACAGTAGATCCCGATAATGAGTACTTAGAATGTGATGATACAAATAATGTATTTATAAGAGATGTAGAAGTAGAAAGTCTGGCAGATATGCGTGCACTTTCAGAGTTTATTAATCCATCTGTTTTAAATCCAGCTGTTAATGAGCCTGTTACGTTAGATGTGACTTACGAAAACATTGGGTCTCAAAACGTAAGTGATGCCATGGACCTTAAGGTGTTTGTTAATGAAGTAGAGATATCTACTATTACCAATGTACCTGGATTATTAAACGGTGATAATAATACGATTCAAGTTCCTGTACCATTTCAGTCTAATGTTCCTGGAGCCAATGTGGTTAAAGTCTTTATAGATTCTGGAGACGACATAATGGAATTACGAGAAGATAATAATGAAGCTACAAGAGTTATTATAGTTGGAGATGCCTCAAACTTATATTTTGAAGACTTCCAAGCAGCTTACAACATGACTCCAGCCACTGGTAATGATACACAACTTCAAGCTACTGTTGGTAACGAAGGGATTCTAGATACTGAGGCAGTGCTTAGATTCACTTTTATTACACCAGATGGTGTAGAAGGATTTATAGGCCAATTACCTATTCAAGTCTCAGCTGATGATACTTCAAGTTACACTTTGAATTGGACAGCAATAAACCCAGAAACTATTTTAAAAGCAGAAATATTAAATTCTACGGTACCAGAATTTAATGAATTAGATAATACTATAACGCTTCAAAATAGAGTAGATTTTAGTTTACAAAATCCAAATCCATTAAACTTGATTGGTTCAGGTGGCGACAATGTTGATGTTGAAGTAGATGTTTCTGCAAATTTTAATACTATCCCTTTTGCAATTAATGATGTTCAAGTGTCTGCATACCTTTCAACAGATTGTGAGTTAGACAGTGCCGATCAATTTTTAGGTTCTGCACAAGTTGATTTTGCTATAGGTGAGAGTGTAATTACGCAATCTTTAAATTTCGACATGCCTTTAGATGTGAGCAACAATAGTAGAATTATATGGGTTGTTGATGAAAATGAACAGTTCGAGGAATCGAATGAAGAAAATAATCAACTTTGCATCACTGTAAACTCAGACAATACAGTTGCACCTTCTGTAATAACCCAAGATGTAGTTGTTGCATTAGATGCAAATGGTGAAGCTAATATTACGGCAGATGATATTGATAACGGTTCTACAGATGATGTAACTCCAACCGCAGAGCTTATAAGAAGTTTAGACATCACTACTTTTGTTTGTGGTGATATCGGAACAAATACGGTTACACTTACTGTAACTGATAGTAATGGAAATTCTAGTTCAGATACAGCTACGGTAACAGTAATAGATAATATCAATCCTAATGCTGTAACTCAAGACCTTTCAGTTTCATTAAATGCTATTGGACAAGCAAATATTACTGTTGCAGACATTGATGAAGGGTCCTTTGATAACTGCACAATAGTTAGTAGTATGTTAGATATTACTTCTTTTGATTGTGAAAATATCGGTGCAAATACGGTTACACTTACTGTAACAGATAGCAGCGGTAATGTAGCTACTGCAACAGCTACGGTAACAGTAGTAGATAATATTGATCCTAATGCTGTTGCGCAGGATCTTACGGTTACACTAGGATCTGTTGGTACAGTAGCTATTATACCATCTCAACTCAATGGTGATTCTACAGATAATTGTGAGATTGCATCATTTAGCCTGGATCAAATGAATTTTGATTCTTCTGATATTGGTACAAATACAGTGATACTAACTGTAACCGATTCAAGTGGGAATCAAGACACTGATACTGCCGTTGTTACAGTTCAAGTTGGAGACACTAACTTTCCAATTGCAATAACTCAGGATATCACAGTTCAACTAGATGCAAATGGTCAAGCAAGTACAACGCCGGCAATGGTAGATAATGGCTCTACTGCAGAAGCAGGAATAGCTAGTCTTAGTTTAGATATCACTGATTTTGATTGTTCAAATTTAGGTGAAAACAATGTAACGCTTACCGTGACAGATACTAGCGATAACTCTAGTTCAGCAACTGCTATTGTTACTGTTGAAGATAATATTAATCCTAATGCCGTAGCTCAAAACTTTGTTGCTGTACTTGATTCTAGTGGTCAAGCTACAATTACGGCCAGTGATATAGATAATGACTCCTCAGATAATTGTGCAATTGCATCTTATAGTTTAGACCAAACCAACTTCACGACAAGTGATATTGGCACAAATACAGTTACATTTACCGTAACTGATATCAGTGGAAATCAAGATTCTGCAACAGCCGTTGTTACAGTTCAAGGTGAAGAAAGTAATTTTCCAAATGCAATAGCCCAAAACATCACCGTTCAACTTGATGCCAATGGTCAATCTAGCATCACAGCGGATATGATAGATAATGGTTCTACTGCAGATGCAGGAATTGCTAGCCTTAGTTTAGATATTACTGATTTTGATTGTTCTAATCTAGGTGAAAACACGGTGATACTTACTGTATCTGATGCAAACGGAAATGTTGATACTGCAACAGCAATAGTAACTGTAGAAGATGAGATTGAACCAGTGGTAACTACACAGGATATTACAATTCAATTGAATTCTCTTGGTATGGCGAGTATTACGGCTGCTATGATAGATGATGGTTCATCAGACAATTGTGGAATAGCATCTTATAGTTTAGACCAAAGCGCTTTTACAACAAGTGATTTAGGATTGAATACAGTTACTTTAACGGCTACAGATGCCAGTGATAATTTTGCTTCTGCAACTGCAATAGTCACCGTTTTAGATGCTGGCACAGGACCAACTTTGGCCTTCCAGGAAATGTTTACCGTACCCATAGCCTCATTATCAAGTTCAGTAGCTTTTAATGATGTTGATGGCGATAATGACCAAGATTTCATTATCACAGGTTCAACCCAACGTAACCAATTTGGTCCATCTGGAGGTCAGACTTCAAGATTGTATAAGAATAATGGTCAAGGTAATTTCAATCAAGTCAATGGAACACCATTTATGGGTCTGTCTTACTCTTCATTGAGTTACATTGATGTAAATTTCGATGGTACGCAGGATGTTATCTCTTTTGGTGAAGATTACACCACAGGTATAAGTCACTTAAAATACTATGCAAACGATGGCTTAGGAAACTTTACAGAAACCACGGGTACACCATTTCCAAATATGAAGAGAATAGATTTCAAAATTGTGGACTTTGATAACAATGGTGTAAAAGACGTGTTATTTATCGGACTTGGCGGTAATGGAAATCCAAACATTAGATTGTTTGAAAATACAGGAACAGAAATGAGTCCTAATTATTTTAATCAGTTTAATCCATCTCCTATACCTGCGGTAAGAAAAGGTTCTATAGCCATAGCAGATATTGATGGAGATAATGATTTAGATATCTTTATTTCTGGACAATTAGCTAATGGTACAAAAATAGCAAGGTTATACAGAAATAATGGCAATTTCCAATTCTCACAAGTGATGGGAACACCATTTGATGCTGTAGATTCTGGAGATTCTGCCTTTGCCGATGTTGACGATGATGGTGATCAGGATTTGCTTATAAGTGGTTTAGATAGCAATAGTGATAACGTACTTAAACTTTACCTAAATGATGGTACAGGAAGTGTGTTTACAGAAGCTGTAGATGCCATAGACATTTCGTCTGTGTTCTTATTGGAAGCCTTTGATTTTGGAGATATAGATGGCGATGGTGATTTTGATGTATTATTGACAGGATACAATCCTTCCAATTTCAGTAGAGTTACGACAATTTGGGAAAATTTGTTATACACACCTACAACGTCACCAAGACCTTCTGAGGATTCACCTAATTTCAATATAAATTTTGAAGAAGATGAGGTTGTTTTTGGTAATAATTTTAAAGTATTCCCTAATCCAACTGATAAAGGTTACTTTACAATTTACACTCCAGATTTAGAAGGTGAAGTTTCAGTATCAATAACTGATTTACATAACCGTACAATCCTATCTCAAGATATGTATGTTAGAGGCGAAAGAGTAACCGTAAGATCAGAAAATCTTTCGGCTGGAATCTATATTGTTAAACTTTCAAAAGGTCAGAACACGTTCAGTTCAAAATTGATTGTGGAGTAAAACCTTCTTAAAAATTGTATTTTAAAAACCTCACCCTTTGGTGAGGTTTTTTGTTTGCTTCAAAGTCAGCAACTAAACTAGGAATCTTTTATAAACTCAGATTTATACAATACTCTTGGAAAAACTCACGGAAAGACCACCTCAAGAGAACAGTAGTTCAGGTTTAAATACGAAAATGATGTAGAGTTAATTTATGAAAATCAAAATAAATTGCAAGGCAAATTGAAACATTTTCAACAAAACTAAGTTTTTAACTTGCAATTTAAAATGAGTATAACTGATTTTTAAAAGCCTTAACTAATTTACTATAATGTAGTATGAGCTTGGAGTAATAGTTGAAAGTTTATAAGTGAGGTTCAGTTTAATTCGAGTAGATAAGTTTCTTGAAATTACTTAAAAAAACAGCTTCATAATTACAATTTAATTTGTAATTTAATAAATGTTAATCAGAAACATTTCTTCTATCAATAATATATCTCCTAACTAATTATGCTAAAATATGTGTATTTTGTAAATATTCACTAAGGTTATTTAATAATTGCTACTAGTAAGTAAATGAACTTTGCAGTATAAATTTTAATAAAACTAAAAGTAACAACTAAATTTAAAAAAGTATGAAAAAGTTATTATTAGCAGTAACAACCTTAGTGCTGGTTTCTGCAAGTTCCTTTTCTCAAAATGAGAGTATAGATAGAAGATATGAATTATATCTTGGGGTAAAAGTTGGTGGTAACTATTCCCATGTTTATGATACAAAAGGTGAGGAATTTGATGCAGACCCTAAATTAGGCTTAGCTCTTGGAGCCTTCGTTTCAATCCCTATTGGAAATTACCTTGGTGTTCAGTCTGAAGTTTTATTTTCTCAAATTCGTAATTTTTATATTCTTTTGCTTCCATACCCAAATAATTGTCCATTTATATAAGACTTTTGTCTTTGCGATAAAAACATTTCACCAATTTTTTAGTTCGAAACAGTCCTAATTTTAAAGATTCTCAACAAAATCCAAAAAATAATAACAAGTGTTTATTAAGAACCCACAAAACTTTCATTAAATTTGTAATTCAATAATAAAATAAACATGAGTCAAGATTTATTTCAAGCCCCAGACTACTATAA